>Ga0210406_10000816_pt1 | contig 40554 bp, 49 predicted proteins | sample IncBWC30MmetaG_FD_155454 | JGI IMG/M metagenome (GOLD analysis project Ga0210406, IMG submission 155454) | Forest soil microbial communities from Barre Woods Harvard Forest LTER site, Petersham, Massachusetts, United States - Inc-BW-C-30-M | ecosystem: Environmental > Terrestrial > Soil >... | reverse complement strand
CTTCGGCGTTGGCGGAAGCGGCGGCCGTGGTCCCTTGCTCTGCCGCAGGGGCCAGAACTTCGACGGCAAGTGGTCCACTCCTGCGATGTATTCGGTCGGTGGTGTCAGCGTCGGTTTGCAGGTAGGGGGCTCATCCAGTGACTTTGTTCTCCTGCTCATGAATGCGAGGGTCGTGGATCAGCTTCTGAACGGAAAGACCAAGATGGGCACGGATGCGACCGCAGCGGCGGGCCCGGGCGCAACCGCGGCCAGTGCGTCTGACGTGGACATTCTGACCTACGGTAAGGCCAAAGGAGTGTTCGCTGGCGTATCTCTGGGCGGCGCAACAGTGGAGCCAGACAATGACGCGAACCACCGCCTGTACGGGAAGACACTGAGCGCAACCGATATTGTGCGCGGGACCGATATCAAGCCATCGACGGAAGGTCAGGCTCTGGTTACAGCACTCAACGGCAAACTCCCAAAGCACGGCAAATGAGAACACGCTCGGCACGGCTAGACCGGGCTGCAACTGCTGTAACCAGGCGTTAGCACTGAGGACTCTGTCAAATGAGTGCAGACCCGGCTTATCGCCCAGTGTCACTCACACCCTGAAATCTGGTGGTTGTGTGCGGGTGTGACTCTGAGCTGACCTGAGCTTCCTGCAGCAATGGACGCAGAGATTCGACGGAAACGCCGATGCTGCCACCGGAGAATCCGTCAATGTAGGCGGCGTTAACACCGATAACCTCGCCGTTTGAGTTGAACACTGGACCGCCGCTGCCGCCGTGCGCAGTGGGTGCGTCGTAGATCAGCCGATCCCCGATCACATCGCCAAGATGTCCGCACGTGCTCAAGGGACGGATCAAAGATTGTGTGGCCAACTCGCTGGCCACGTTAATGTCGTAGGGACGTTCGCTAAGGCGGCTGTTTATGCCTGCCGGTGACTTCGCGATCATCCCGGCAATACCCGTGGGATACCCAATGACGTCGACGAACTGTCCAGCGGAAGCAGGTGTTTTCGCCAGAGGCAGGACAGGTAGCCGGCGGAGGGCCTCGGAATCTTCCGCCATGATGACCGCGAGGTCAGAACTCTTCGAAACCAACGGGCGCGACAACCGGACGGGAGTCGACAAACCGGGGAAAAACGCGACGAGAGTTTCAACCACCGGGATGGCTCCCTGGCGGATCAGTCTTTCGGCCTCTGAGTCTCCGTACCAGGGCTCCGCGATGTGGCGGTTCGTGGCTACCAAATCGTCGCCAACCAGAAAACCCGTGCCCGAAAAGCGTGCCCGAATTTCCGGGCGCTGCTTGGCGAAGCCCACATGATAGACGCCATAAAGGTAACCGATCGAATTACGGTATCGGTTGAGCACGAGGGCGGGCATTGACTGCTCTTGTCTGAGCTGCTCGATTTGCGCCGTCAATTCATGAACTTGGGCTTGCAGATTGTCGCGAGGTGTTCCCCGGGTGGCTCTTGGGGCATAGCAAACCATGGCGATCGCTCCCGTTAGCATCAGAACTCCAATGGCCATCAGCAGCGTGCGGTGTCGGCTGACGTAAACGATGGCGTCTGACTTTTTGGTCGGAGCTTCAATCATGCAAGAGTTCGACAGAACTGCTCCAGCCGCAACCACACTGGTTCGATGTCTTCGTCCATTGAATGCAAGCAATGCACCAAGCGCCTACGGCTGGTGAGCCGTGACCCGAGATCAACGCCAACATAACTAACGGCGCGTTCATTGTCCATGCTCTGGAGCAACTAGATAGGTTGCTTGATCTTGTTCACGGGAAAACCGCTGTCCAGAACCACACGTGTTTGCGCGGGCGTTGTTCCGCTCGGGTTGGCGTAATCAGGCGATGTCACAAGCTTGCGCCGTCTCTTCGCCCTTCCAAGGGGATTTTGAGTGTAATCGCGATTTTTCACCCATTGACCGCTTGGATTGCTCTCAAACTCCTCACCTTTATTGACTTGCGCGACCTTTAGACCTAACATTCCAGCCCATCAGTCCGGAGCAGCTTGAACTTGTCGTTATGGATGATCAACTGAAACGACAAATGAAAAAGTTTGGTGAGGCAGTCAATAGTGCGCTGTCGGATTCTGAGCAGATCGCTCGTGCCGTAGATCGGATCAAGGAGGCAGGTTACGAAACTTTCGTCAAGTTCGAAGCCACCCTAGGGGTCAGAAAACAGAGTGAAGAGTCCAGTAAAGAGACGTTGGCCTTTGACTTGGATGATCCCAATCCCACCATCACGGATGATCAACTGCAACAGTTTATGAAGGAACTTCGCGAGGCAGTGAAAAGTGAGCTGAATTCCGAGCAGCTTGTTCGTGCCGCGGCACCTATAAAAGAAAACGGCTATCAACCTTTCGTCACGCTCGAAACAAACATCAGGATTCGCAGACCAACCATCCATTGACGCCTACCTCCCGGTCAACGAGTGATATGGCGATGTTACACCAATTGAGACCAAGTCCTGCCGGGTAGCGCTCCGATAGTTTCTGGTTAGTCGACTACCCAAGAACTGGCTGTGAATTAGGTCTTGGCTGCGAGGCGAGCTGGGTCAGGAGTATCGCGAATGCGCCCGGCCTCCACATCGGCAAGTACCGCGCGGAGCCAACGTAAGTCGAGGCGGCATTGCTCCGCTATGTGCTGCATCAGATGGCGGCTACCGGTGGGCAACATCGCTACCCATTGCCGATGCAATTTCCGGATCTCCGCCAGCCGCGCATTCTGCCTATCGATTTGGGTGCGCAGAGCCTGGGCGACCAGGTTGAGGTCGGCGAGATGCAAGAAGAGCATGGGGCCGTAAAGAGTCTCCCGAAGGTCGCCTTCGGCGGCAAATTGTGCGTGCAGTAGTTCGCGAAAGCGGTCGCGTCCGCGCCGAGTGATGCGGTACACCGTACGCATGCCGCCCCGAGCCACGCGCTGGTGGGCGACAGCGGTTAACAGGCCACGTTCGGCAAGCTGGCGCACGGCGTAGTAGAGCGTGCCGACCTCCACATCGGTAAAGCACTCGATCAAGGCCTGGGTCAGACGCCGCTTGATCTCGTAGGGGTGAAAATCGCCGCGGTGCAGAACGCCCAAAATATATAATTCAGCTTTCATTAGTCTAATTGTACTATAATGCAAATATTAAAGGAGGATGTGTGATGAAGCGTTCCATTCTCGCCTGCCTCGCAGGACTCCTCACGTGGGTTGTCGTCGTCACGGTGATCAACCGCGTGCTTCGCCTGAGCCTGCCGAACTACATCGCTGCCGAACAGACGCTCCAGTTCACGCTGGGCATGAAATGGGCACGCCTTTTGATGGCTATCGTGACCTCGCTGGTGGCTGGTGCCGTAACACGTTGGATATCCCCATCGAGCCGCTGGGCGCCGTTGATCGTCGGCAGCGTGGTGCTTGCAATGTTCGCGCCTTTGCACATCGCCATTTGGAGCAAATTTCCGGTGTGGTATCACCTGACATTTCTCCTGACGATTATTCCGGCGGTACTCGTGGGTGCGCTACTGCCACCGCCCCGGAACAAGGACCTCAACGAGGCTCACTCCGCACCGAGATAGAGTCTCATCGCCGTTGAGTACACAATCGCCACGTCACTTGTCGAGCCCACGAAGTGACTGTTGAAATCAGGCGTAGCTGTTGAAAAACTCTTTTTAGGGAATTTCAGCAGCGAAATTCGTTCGTAAGTTATTGAATGTTCGTCTGCTGTAGACGCTGAAATTCGGTGAAATTACTGCTTTGGTTCCTTTTTCAACAGCCACAGACGATTACACTCACCATCGGCGCTCAGCGTTGAACAACACAGAAGAGATTGCCATCGGGATCCTCTAGCACCACGAAATCAGATCCAGCGCTGTATCTCCACGGATAGCGCCGCGCACCTAGCTTCAGCAACCTGTCCACCTCCGCCTCTCTTTGATCGGTGTAAAGGTCGAGATGAATCCAACCTCGCCGCGCCGGTCGGGTTTCTCTCGCCTGAAACGAAAGATTCGGGCCCTTTCCGTCCGGAGAACAGAGAACGACCCAACCATCTTGTGCGGGTTCCCTCGGCACGTAGTGAAGAGCGTTTTGCCAAAACGTAACCATGCGGTCAAACTCGTGGCAGTGTATGACGATGGAACCGATTCTCATGCTGTCACCCAACAAGCGATGATAGCTGTTGTAACCAGGCGTTAACACTCATTGACCTCGGCCCGACCCAGGGAGGGGTTTTGAGTGTAATGGGGATTTTTCGCCAATCTGCAGGGATTTCGACAAGGCGTAAACTACCCGCATGGCAGAAGAAAAATGCCCCAAGCACAACGTGCTGCTAAAACTGCGTCGCAATGTGAAAACCGGCGAGCTTGCCTTGGCGTGCCCATTTTGTGATGCGGAACAGCCACCCAAGAAGCGCGAAACAACTGGGATCGGGCACAAGACAGACAAGACCAGTCCAGATTTCCATTGAATTGATTATCACCCACGGTGTCGCAAAGAATGGTTGAGAAGGGTTCAACTGAGGATTTTGAGTGAAATGGCGATGTTACACCAATTGACGTTGCAGAATTTGGATTCGACAGTCGTTGATTGCCCCGCAGTGCTAGAGATTCGAGCAGCAGCCAGCTGATAGATTCGCCAACTCCCGGGACCTCGCTGCATGGTCCCGTTGCCTTATCTCCAGTCGCGATAGCGCCAACGGTCGTCATCACGATCTCTATAACGGCCGTCGAAGTAGCCATAGCCACGGCCGTATCCCTGCTCGTAGCCTTCGCGATACGCCTGTTTGTAATGGCCATGATTTCCCATCCAGCGCTCGAAGCCGTGGGCGTCTTCCCAGTCATCGTTTTTGAACTTGAAGCGGCGGCCGCGCTCACTGTCATACTGCCCGGCACGAAAGCCATCGCGATATCCGTTCTGGAAGCCGTGCTCGCGGGCTTGGTCGTGGCGATAGTAGGAATCGTCTTCATCATATCGTCCCCATGATTGAGCCCGCGTCATGCTTCCCAAGGTCATCGAAACCACTGCACCCAGTATCGCCATTCTGACCCAGTTCAAAACTCTGTGTCGCATATGCACCTCCGACCGAGCAAGGGAGTTCTGCTTGTTCTCGTTAAACCCAACATGTCGGGAAGAGTTGCGCCACGCATGCGATGAAATTCTTTGTGTAGACGGATGTTGCGTGGATAAAAGACCTTCGTAGCGAGGCATCGCGTCGAAAACGCGACGATCAGAGAATGATTATGGCCATTTATATCAGGAGTTCAACGCGCACAAGTACGTTTGCTCCCGGACATGTTCTGACCGCAGCCAATGAGTGCTATCGCGATTTTACGTCAACTATCGGCATAGTTTCCGGTTAGCCGACAAACCGCCCAGTAACGAGGCAATTCCGGGGTTGTGAGTTCTATGGCGATGTTACGCCAGCTTACCTCATTCCTGGATGTACGCCATTCTCACTGCTCAATCTTCGTTCCCAACCCCGCATACAGATAGTTCTCCCCGTATGCCTTCTTCAATCGCGCAAACGCCGGCTCACCTGTGCAATGTCCCGGCGCAATCCTCTGCAACTTCCACTTCGTCTTTAAATTCTCCACGAGCACGTCAATCTCTTCCACCGGCGTCGTGACCAGGTGCAATCCCCCAAACGCAATCTCCGTCCTCGGATCCACCGCGCTTGCCGCTTCCAAAATCGCTTCGATCCCCGAGTGCGAGCACCCGTCCACCAGTAGCAATCCATTCGGTCTTTTGATCGCCAGCGTCAGTTCCGGCAGCTCCAGGGTCCCTTTCTTCTGCGAAACTGTCCGCACCAGGAAAATCCCCGGCGATACTTCCGTCAATTGATTCACCAACACAAAATTCCCCGTGTCATACAGTTTGCCCCACGCGAAGCGTTCCGGCTGCGTTCCCCCGAAATACCGCATCTTCGCCGGTAAGCTCTCATCCGCGCGCAAAAGCGTCTTCGGAAACGCCGCTCCCCCAAATCCATTCCCGTCATCCGCGGGCACATACACCGTAACGTTCGGATTCACCTTCAGCACATATCTCAGCCCCGTCGTGTGGTCTGCGTGCCGATGGGAGATCACCACAAAATCCAGTTTCGTCAGGTCTACGCCCAGCGCCTTCACGTTGTGTTCAAAAATCGCGGCATCATTCCCGGTGTCGAACAAGATTCGCTTGCCGTTGTGCTCCACAAAAGCGGAAAATCCCCAATCCTTCGTCAGCTCCTTCGATTCCCCGAACGCGTCATAGAGGATCGTGACTTTATCCTGTGCCCAGCAGGGAACCGCCGACACACACACCAGCAAGAACGCCAAGATCCGCAAAACGTGGATTCGCAAAGAACACCTCCAACCGGAATTTCAGAGTGAGTATAACAAGCTGGACGCCGGTAGCTGTTGCTAACAGGCGATAGCGTTCTTCACCTGGAGTGGCTGAGTTCGGATTCCGGCTGGATCACGAGCAAACCGGAAGTCAATTGTTGAAACCAGGCGTTTACACTCAGAACCCCGGTCACTCACTGAAATCGGGATGTTTCAACAGCTACGCTAGGCAGTGCGGGCAGTGGAATCGTCGATGCCTGTGGGACGCAGTAGAAGTGATACCGCTGCAAGTAACGAAATTGCTAGTCCGAACGCGCAGATGTACCTGATTTCCACAGTGAAACCATGCTGCAAAACTTCCAGCGGCGGAAGCAGAACGGCTGAGAACCATCCGACTGTAAAAACTCGCTCTCGCCCGTGGCTGCCGCGAATAAACCAGAATGCAAGCCAGCACAGGTAACGGTAGAAGACGACGTTCGCGGCTACGAGAGGCCAACCGTGGAGCCAAAGATCCAGCGGCAGTAGCAATCAACGCCCATGGCTACTAAGCAATACATCTCTAACTGCGAGTGCAAAAACGCATGCGGTCAGACCGACCGCCACTCCTGCTCTCCAGCGAGTCGTGAGTAGTCGTGTTGGTTGCGGTTGCGCCATGCCTCAGGGGTTCGTGGGCTCTTCGTCTTCCAACGACCATTATGCTCCAGGGTTGCACGGGCCGGGCTCAAAGCCAGGTCCCGCCAGGTCCCGCAGTAAAGTGTTTCCCCGATTTCATTTTGCGGGGGGCTGAGCAGAAGCAACTAGCGCCTTTTTGGGGATCGTCCTCATCCCCCGCCAATCAGGAACCGATAAAAGTGTGCAGTTTTGCACAGACTGCCCGAGCATTTCGGCAGAATGTCGGAAGTCTCAGTAACAAGCGAAACTTTGTGCGCACGATTTGCACAGCCGGATGGTCCGCAATTCGAAGTTGCGTTTGGGAAACTTCGAGAACGCCCTGAGCGGGACACACATCCGGTTCCTTTTTTCTTACGAAAACGCAGAGCTTTGTAAAGAGGACAATGAATAATATCGGACAACCTGCACAGCCCAACCGGGAGCTAGTAGAACGCGCCATCGCCGAAGTGTTGGGGATCGCCCGGCGGCAAGGCATCACCCCTGCTGACTTTGTCCGAATGCTGGACTCCGGGATGCGAATGTCGGATTTCCTGACCGCGATGGACCCGTTTACAAACTCCTACCGCGTCATCGGTGGCGATTGTTCTTGGTACCGCAACTCTCCTCCCCGTCGCTGTCAGCGGTAGCCCGTGAGTTGCGTGACGAGAAGCAGCAGTGACAACCCAATGGCAGCTATGCCGTTGGCCCGAATCGCACTACGGCTTGCCGCCCAAGGGAACATCAGGGTTTCGAAGAGCGGTATGAATTTGTCGGGCCAAAATAAGCCCACTAGTCCGAATGCCAGACCAAGTTGGACGACGAAGCACAGCCACCAAGTATTCAAGGTTAGGATTCCAATGCGAGAATTCCCTTTCATTGGAACGTGATCGAGGCACTCCGGGGAAGTTACGAAGGTTACATTTTCGTGTGGTATGCCGGGTACCCGCTCCGTTCTTCTTTGTCTTGTTCATTCACCCATCCTCAGAATGTCAGTCTTGCTCTCATCAAATGATTCCTCAACGAATCGGGTCCCTTATCACTCTGCTCCAAAACCCGCCCCGGCTGCCGCAAGTCACTTCACTCCTATACAATTGGGCGGCTGTTAATCAACGAGGGGGTAACAATGTCAAATCTAAAGAATGTGCTCCAACAGGTTCGTGACGAGCGCAAGCAAGCGGAGTTACGGGTAGAGAAGTTAGACGAAGTGATTCACGGTTTGGTTGGACTAAACGGTTCGGTATCCGCAAGTAAAGGCGCTGGACAGAAACACACCATGTCAGCCTCGGCTCGCAGGCGGATTAGCCTCGCACAGAAAGCACGATGGGCAAAAGTGAGAGCGGGGAAGGTCGTCTCCATCGCAGGGAAGCGGGGCAAGAGCACTATATCGGCTGCTGGCAGAAAGAGAATCGCAGCCGCGCAGCGGGCACGGTGGGCGAAGGTGAGGGCGGCGAAGAAGGCGGCTTAGCGGTTTGGGGAGCCTGCTTCGGCGACCGGGTGGGGCTTTGGGTCTGGGTGCTGGGTGCCGGGTAACCAAGGAGATACCTTGTGTGGGTGTTTGCAAAAACCGCGTGCGTGGAGTTGTTTGACGAGCCGAGAGCCTTTTTTCTTTAATGAATGGGAGGCTTTGGGACTCTTCCCCAAGTACCCCGAGCCTCCCGCTCCTAGCTTGCCTGACTCTTTAGTTTAACGGCGGCGAGCGAAACCTCCTTAATGAGCGTGATCTTGCTCCTGATCACGGGAAACGTCCATGGAGCCAGACTGAAGCCGTATGAACTGGTCTGAAGGATTTCATCGTGGCGAACTCTATGAGGATGCCGTCAGGAAAATGTGTGGGTCTGCGTAGCTAGGACTTTGCAAGCGTCCCCGAAGTTCTGGATGTCCTGATGGGGCTCAAACTCGTCGGACGGGACGCCAGCTGGGTTAGGCAATACTTACGACCTTGCACGGAGGCAATGTCACACTGTTGGATTCCTTCGGCAAACTCGCAGCGCCATGCTTCACAAGCGCATCGGAAACCTCCCGCGAGACTCTTGTTCCAATGATGGATATGCTTCCGACGCGAGGAGCCTGACATAAACCTGACCTTGTCTCGCATTCTACTTCTGTGCTTTCTTTCAGGAATGTGCAATTGTGAACAGCGCCACTCCAGATTCGGTGGCAAGCTAAGTAAGCTTGTAATTGTTTGGCGGTTCGGGCCTTGCGCCTGTCTTACCGTTTCAGTCGGAAATACTGTTTCTGTACCCTCGGAGGAATCGCACTTATGGAAGCAGCTAAGGCAGAGCCCCAAAAGCCAATTCCCATCAGGCATTGGAAGCCACAGGATTGGATCGACCATGCTTCATTTGGCGTAGGGCAAGTCAGCGTGTCGCGAGGAGACAAGCTCGACATTGATTTTGTGAACGGTGGCAGGAAAACGCTACTTAAATCGACGGAATTGAACCGAGCAGTTGCGCCCAGCGCGGGTTTCAAATTTCCTCGCGACAAAAGCAAACCTCGCACTGGACCATTGAAGGTGAAGAGCCCACATAAACAGTCGCTGAATGAACGAGAGCCAGTTTCTCACCACTGACAAGCGAGTGGATGTTCGTGCCCGCGGCGATGAAGCGGATAGCTGCCTGTCCCTCTTGTTGCTTGGGGGGGTATAGACTCCCGAGACAGGCTGTCCCTTTTTGAACCGCCACGCTGAAGGCAAGGGCTCCTGCATTGGGTCGTTAGGGTGGCCCCAAAGCCGGCCATGACCTGTGATACGCCCCAGCCGACCTGAGCCCCTCCCCGCAGACCATACCCGGCAGGTGGTGCTTTCTCTAAGGCATCCGAATTCAGCCCCACAGTCGCACAGCGGGGGCAACCGACATCGAGAAGAGCAGCCCCATTGCTTCCGACAGTTGTGCCTACGGCGTCGTGTCGATAGGGTGATAGTACAAGGAAGAAGGTGCATCCCCCATGCGTAGAGCACGCAATCTGATTGCTGTTGCTGCCCTGTTTGCCACTCTGCTCTCGGGCACCAGCGATGCACAGACTCCGGGCCGCGAGGACCGTAAGGTAGTCAGCAGGATCGCTCCCTTTTATCCGGAAATAGCAAAGCGCATGCAGGTTGGTGGCGTGATCAAGCTGGAAGTCGTCGTCCGGGCCAATGGACGAGTGAAGTCTACGAAAGTGGTGGGGGGAAGTCCGGTGCTGATCCAAGCAGCTACCACTGCGGTCGAAAAATGGAAGTTTGAAGTTGCACCTCAAGAAACCACTGAAGCTGTTCAAGTCGTCTTCGAGTTGCCGTAATCGTCAGAGCCGTCCCCGCCAAAATCCCGACTACCGCTGCGCACGATGGAATACGAAGAAAAACACCATCAGGGTGAAGCAGCCAAACGCATAGATGAATGACGAGAAGAGCACCACCGGTGCGGCCACGCCCCGCAGAACATTGACCACGCTGGAAACGAAATCCCATACCAAAAGAGCCGTCATCACTATCGTCCCGACCAGCGCCAGTAATGCCGCATTTTTTAGTGTCATGGTCGGAGTATGAACGCTCGTAGTGTCAGCCGCAACGGCCTCGTTAACACTTGCACGACTGCTGACCGAGTGGCAGAATTCACAGCCATGCGAATTGTGAGCGTCTTGAGCGGACTGGCTGTGCTATTCACGACGCTAGCCTTCGGACATCTGCTGCACCATTTCTACACGAATGCGGGCGAGGCTGCGCACTCCCCGCCGTTTTTGGTGGGTATGGTCGTCGGCGTTGTAGTGGGCATCTTTTCCTTCATTGGAGGATGTTTGCTGCTAAGGCGTGGGCGGTGATTTTCCGCTAAAGGCAAAACTCCACCGTCATCACCAATACGGTCAGCACTGCATGCAGCTTGCGCATGCCATCAATTTACGCCGAGGCGATTGCCGCGCCAACTGTCGTAACCAGGCGTTTACACTCAAAACCCCCTCGCAGGGGTCAACGAGTGCTATCGGGATATTTTGCCAATTGATGACGGACTTGTGCTGCATAATCGTGAGAGCCGATGACAGCAGAGAAGAACCCGATGGTCAAATCAGCGGCAGAGGAAGCACTGGCGAGACTGTCGCCTCACAGGACGCACGAGTCAAATTGGCTTAAAGCGCTACTTTGCGTTCTTGGATTGCATCGCTGGTACCGTCCGAACTTGAGTGATTTGGTGTCACAACAGGGAATTCGCTTCTGCCGCTGGTGTTCTGCTGTCAAGTTGCCACGTCAGTGAGCGTAATCGCAAGCCGTCCTCAGTCTCCTTCTGGACTCGAAGGCACTTGTTCGGCAACCCGATCTATCTCAAGAATGTTATATTCTTGAGGCTTTGGTACCCCGCGTCCTTGCACAAGTCACCTCTTGCGCGCACAATGGCTCGCCAAGTGCATTTCACTCCCACAAGAAGAAGCCCTAGCAAATCCCGATTCCCCTGCCGGCCGTTCTCCCGCTCGATTGTTCTCGCCGTCTTCCTGTTGACCCTCATTGCCGCCAGTGGCAAATCCATCAAGATGGTCACGAGTTGGTTCAATCCCAAGTACGAAGGACAGAAGTTCCACAAGATCCTCGTCATCGGGGTTGCTCAGGACCTGAAAGTGCGCGCCGACTTCGAAGATGAAATGGCGGCTCAGATTGCGCGTCCGGGTATCCAGACAATTCCCGGCAACCAGATCCTGCTGCGCCCAGACCCCAAGGCGAAACTTGACCTCGACTACCTCCGCGCACAGATCCGAAGCAATCAAATCGACGCCGTGGTCGTGTCGCGTCTTTTGAGGGTCGACAAGAAGGTGACCTCGATTCCAAGCTCGACGTACGTAGCCCCGTTCCCCTACTACTACTCTTTTTACGGCTACCTGGGCGCAGTGTATCCCGTTGTTTACGATCCGGGGTACACGCGGGAAGACACGACGGTAAGCGTTGAGACCAACGTTTACGCCACCAGCAAGCCAGATGGTGACCTGGTGTGGACCGGCGTCAGCGACTCGTTCAATCCAAAGTCGGCAAAGAAGGTCGCCGATGGCCTGGTGAAAGAAGTCCCGAAGCAGATGGAGAAAGACGGGCTACTACCGAAAAGCTCTGCTTCGAATTCAAGACCCCAACCTTTTCTTTCCTGCTAAGAGAAGGCCGAGACTCGGGGCCCGGTACTTGCTCGCCGACTAACGGCCACATGGACGACTGTTGTAAGCAGGCGTAGCTGTTGAAAAACTCTTTTTAGGGAATTTCAGCAGCAAAATTCGTTTGTAAGTTATTGAATGTTCGTCTGCCGTAGACGCTGAAGTTCACTGGAATTACTGCTTTGCTTCCTTTTTCAACAGCCACAGGCGATTTCACCAACTACACCGCTTCGGACTGGCTCCCGTGTGAGTGAAATCGTGATTTTCCGTCAACAATCAATTCCCGAGCAGCCTAAGGTCGCAGCCGGCATCAAACAGGACAACGGGTGTACTGTGGGTGTACTGAGGGTCAAGCCAGTTTTCCAAGCGTGGGGACGTACCCTGCGAGGTCAAGTCCCATCGCTTTCCCTTGAAATCACGAAAGAATGCCCGCTGCGGTGTCCCGGTTGCTACGCATACGAAGACGCTCACCTCGGGACCGCAAACTTGCGCAGCCTGTCGGATTTCAAAGGAGAGGAGTTGATCGCGCGTGTTCTCGACGTGGTGGATCAACATAAACCGCTCCATCTGTCCATCGTGGGAGGCGACCCGCTCGTCCGATACCGCGAACTCGACGTTCTGCTGCCGCAACTGGTTACCCGTGCCCACATCCAGATTGTGACCAGCGCTTTCCGCCAGATTCCATTGTCGTGGGCCACGCTGCCGAACCTGCAACTCGTGGTTTCGATCGACGGCCTGCAGCCGGAACACGACATTCGCCGCAAACCCGCTACTTACGAGCGCATCCTGCGCAACATTCAGGGTCATCACATTGCGGTCCACTGCACGATCACCAGCGCGATGGTCAAACGCAGTGGCTACATCCCCGAGTTCGTCGATTTCTGGTCGGCTAACCCAGCAGTAGAGAAGATCTGGATGAGCATCTTTACGCCCCAGCGTGGCGCCTCCGATGCCGAATGCCTCACGCCGGAAGAGCGTAACAATGTAGTCGAAATTCTTTTGCGGATTCGCCAGGATGAGCGCAAGCTCGACATGCCCGAAGGGATGATCAGAGAGTTCCTGTCTCCTCCGGTATCGCCCGGCCGGTGCATATTTGCCCAGACAACGCGGACGCTCTCAGCGGATTTCAAGACTCGTGTCGAACCTTGCCAGTTCGGAGGCGATCCCGACTGCTCACGCTGCGGTTGTATCGCCTCGATGGGCCTGGCTGCGGTCGGACATCAAAAGCTGGCGGGTCCGATCACCGCTGGGCACATCTTCTGGACCTCAGCCGCAATCGGCCGCTATGTACAGCGCGTCGCAAATAGGCTGCAGAAGCTCGTGAAACGTAAACAGAGGGAGGGCGCCAGAGAGGACCGTCACGGCGTCTCGCGCACCAAGGATCTGCGGGAGGTCGTGGACTGACGAGAACTGAGGACTATAGACAGGCGATTACACTCAGAACCCCGGTCAATGAGTGTAATGGCAATTTGCCAACAATCGATTGGCTCTGTTTCTTCCCCGATCTTGGCGTTTTTGGGTGTTGGGTTCCGCGCCCCCACTTGAGTGCCATTCCTTCCACTCTTGTCCACGAGCTAAGCTCTTTCCCACTCGAAAAACAATTTGCATATTCGATCTTGGTGAGGCATCTCATGCCCAACGTTGCTCCAGCCGCACGCGTCTCCTGCGTAGTCGAAGCCATATCGGGGCTTCAAAGACTCCAGCGCGAGATGGCCCGTTTGTCGCAAGGAGACGAGAATTACGAGAGCAAAAAGCGCGCTCTTCAGACTGCTATTCAAGAACTGCGGAAAATGATTTCTGCCAGGGCGTAATGAGCGCGGAAAGTCACATCGGCACGTCGTTCTCACGTCCGCCTAATCGTGCGCTGTACCCTCGCCGTCATTCAGAACCGGGATTGTTGGTGAAATCGGGATGTTACGCCCAACTACCCGTTTTGACCTTAGGAGTTTTCCGGCGATAGCTTCCGCTGATTCACGCTCTTCGTCGGTACCGTCAATAACAAGGTAGGTTGCAGATCAAAGTAGAGCGAAACGTACACACCCTTGTGTCGATTGTTAAAGAAGTTGACCTTGAGGCCGAACTTGGCGGTGCCGATGCCAACTCTCATGGGGTCGTCAGGTTTCTTCGCGCCCGCCAGCGGAAATTCAACTTTCACTTGGGTAGGAAGCTCATGACCAAAGATCTTGGGCACAATTCCATAATTGGCATCTAAGAAAACAAAATCAAATGTCCGGAGTTCCTTTGAGAAATCGGCGTGCGTAGTGAGATTAATCTCGTATTCACCTTTATCGGGAACGCTTGGATCATCGACTTCCAGCGGCGGAGACTGAGGAGTGGCGTCAATTATCGAAAGGCCTAGCGGATTTCTATACATTCCTCGGTGATGTTTCGGGAACAGCGGTGAAGGGGGCTGTTTGACCGTTTGCTCATTCGTGCTCTGCTGCTGTTGGCTTTGCTGATCTTGTCCCTCACTGCTTTCTTGAGCTTGCGCAAGCGCTGGGATTACGACAAGGAGGAGTAAAGGAACCACAAGTTTTGCGATGTGCGAAAACCCGTCTGAAAGAACTGACATTAACGACAACTCTCGCACAGACACTCGGCTTGCGACAATGGGCAGCGGCGCTGCCCGCGTCGAGGGCCGCTCCGGGCGACTCCAAACGAGTTGCTTTCGGAAAAGGAGCCGCGAATTTCTGAATGGGTTATTCATCCAGCGGCCGATGACATGAAGACACATCCTAGGGTCGGACACCTGCCGATTTGTAACGATGTTAGAAACCAGTCATAGCCGCACCAGCGATATTCAGCCAGCGCGGGTAAGCCCGGAAGCAAAAGCTAGCAATACCTCTCAACTTTACGCAAAGCGCCTCTGTCTCCCAGAACGGCGCAAGGAGACAATTGAGAACATTCAGAGGACGGAACGAGCGGAAAGCAGAACCGAGCTTCCAACCGAAGGTCGATGCGCGGCAGATCGAGACGCGATGTCTTGCCAACAATCCGATCATTTTTTGCAGGTCGCAGTGATGGTGGTGTTCCAGTTCCCGCAGTCATTCTCTGATCGCATCACGCGCCAAGACAATCGCAGCTTCTGCATATCCAATTCCACTATTGCAATTATCTGGGGTCCGCCCTCTTTTCACGTTGACTGGCAAACATGGGCCATTCTCGCTTGTACTCGAAGAAGATTTAAACGATAAAAACACGCGTCTGGCGAGTCTGTTCAATACTGATCACTTACGAGAGACTCCAGAACTGGCGAAATGGTAGATGACCGTAATGCCTCGCGGTGATCTCTCACGATTTGTGCGTCGCGAACTTCCAAAAGAGATGGCGCAGACTGTAGTGCTTGCTGCGCCACCAGAGGAGCAAGAACTCGCATAGCTCCTTCACATCTAATCACGCTCTATCAGTGGACAACTTACAAGGGTGCCAATCGCATGTCTGTTTAACATTGCACAGTTTTGAAATAGTCTGGATCACGCTGGCCGGTCCATTCTCGCCTTCTGGCGCACAATTCATCAGCATTGGGGGGGTACGCCGTCGACCACGGGAGGCACCGCAACAAATTATTCAATTCGGCACGAAGCTAATCTTGACGGTCTGTCTCAGGGGCAATGTCTCAGAGATTTTCGACCATTGGGATAACACAATTCCGAGAGGTTGGCCAATCCGACGCGCTGCTTCTCAAAGTGGCCTGCGGCGGCCACATCACACCATTTCAATTGGCGGAAACAAGCGTCTCTAACAATAGAGTTGCTCATCTCCCCCAGTGTCATTTGGCCTAAGCTGGTTGGCGGACGAGTCGCCGACGAACTTCCTAGCGCCAGGCCTCCACTTTGTTTGCAGCCCTGCTGCCGTGCCCGTTGTGACTGCCAGCCTTAATGGTTGCAGTTTGCGCTTGCTGTCCGCCAAAAGTACACGACGGAACCCCAGATTCGGCGCCCCACATCTGCTATGTGACGTATTGAAACAACAAGTTGCGCGGTTGATAGTGAAGGCCACTTGAATGCAACCTTTGGGTGGAGTGAGCATTCTTCTCCTCGTTCAGGTTCCCTGAAACTAAGTCAGCTCATCTGAAATTATCCCCTCTTAGCGATAACGACCTGTGGAGGTTGATATGTTTGCACGCAATGTCTCTTTTCATCTGAAATCGAACATGCTTTCTGACTATGCCCGCACCCTTGAGAATGAAATTCTTCCTTTACTTCGCAAACAAAAGGGGTTTAAGGACGAAATCACATTGTCAAATCCCGGCAGCCTGGATACGAGTTCGATCAGTCTCTGGGAGAACAAAGCCAGCGCCGATGCTTACAACACCAATGCCTACCCAGAAGTGTTGCGAATATTTGCAAGAATGATCGATGGAACCCCCAAGGTTCAGACGTTTGAAGCCGTCACCTCGACATTTCATAACGTCGCGGTAGCAGCGTAAACAGGATCGTTCGCCATACGGGACGGCTTCGTTGAAGGGCCGCCCCTTCTTTACTGTAGGGCGCAGTGATGCTCACAAAATGCAGCAACCCTTCCTGTGCCGTTCTGTCTTACTCATCTGGTAATAGCGCGGTGGCGGTCAATGACGTCGCAAACAGACAAGTGAACCACTGGTTGCTCGCATCAGCGGAGAATTCTATGAAATATTTTCGTTTTGACCATCCACCGGATCGACTGACTCTTTGTAATCGGTCGAATTGCGGAGACATCGCCGATTATCTGGAAGTCAACGAGGAAGGACGGGAGGACTTCGTCTGCGCTGCCCACACCAGCAGTGAAAGGCACGCTTCAGTTCTGCCGAAGGGCGTACCCAGTGCCGAACCGCACCGAAGCCGACCTGCTGCCTAGTCCTACTCATGCCGCCCGACGGGGCGAGCAAGTACACCGCAAGATCGCTCCAGCATCTTCGGATCGCAGCGGGTACTGTTTCGGTCAGCCTCTAACCACGGCGTTATCTCGATTATTGTAAATGGAGGATGTTGCAACAATAATCGGCGCGAACATCGTGCTGGGACCTTCAACGTGTAGCAGCCATCAGAGAGAACCGCACGGCCGAAAACCACCATCCTGGTGGAACCGGGCCACCGGTGCCCCACGAATCGCCGCTAGTCCAACTTGCCCTGTCCCCTCTTAACTTGCTAAGAACAATGCAGTTAAAGGCATCGCCGCTCGTCGCTCGACATTGGCGCCCGGCCTGCACTCCCTCAGGCGGACTCTTGTGTCCTGGGTAAGGTGGAGATAGCAATGAAATTCAAGATAATGCAATCAGGCAGTACGCCGCTACGAAAGGAGCCGTCAATGGCGAACCGGAACGTTTCGTCCCTTGACAGCAAGCGGGTACTCCTTGGGGCGCAGCTACAGATGCGGCAATGAGCCGGAAGCTGGTATGGTTTGAGCAAAAGCGTTTTCAGGGTTTTGGTTGCTCCGAATGCGGCTGGCGGTTCAAACCCTCTAGTGCGCCCACCGGCAAATCTTTCGATGAAATGATGAGCAACTTCGAGTTGCAGCGCGACAAAGCGTTCACATTGCATGTTTGCGCCGATCACCCAGGACCCAGGAGCACAAAACTCCGGTAGGGATGCAGGTTGAAATCCACAGGGGGTATCTAAGCTGGTGTCTTGTGGGACAACTACGCTGGCGTGCATACGAGAAGAGACCACCGCGAACGAAGTCTCAAATTCAGATTGTTTTCTCCGGGAAAAGGGAATCTTGGGGGAACGTGGCCTTCTGCAGCACTGTAGCGGCTTCTCCCGACACCGACGCTTTGCCCGCGATGTACCTGGCGGAGTAGCCATTATGGATGCCAAGCTCGCATCTCTGCGGAAAGAGGTGGAGGCAATCCATTTTGCAAACGAGCTGTACTGGGCTCAAAAAGAGCACAGCCAAGTCGCCGTGGCCGAATACGAGCGGAGGCAGGAGCGGTCGATCAGATCCGTAACGAGTTGGAAGAACTGGAAGAGGACTAGCGCTCTCTTGCCCGTCGTTCAAACGAGCGAGAGATAACATTCGCTCCCGTGCAATCGTGCGATCACGGGCAACAACTCGCTCGATAGACAATCCTTGGCTATAAAAGCGTCCACCAGCTTCAATGCCTGCTTAGGGAACATCCACTGTCCCGGAGAGCATGATGATTGGGGCTTGCGGGCTAAGCCGTCTCATTTCGACTACAAACTCGTGGCCGTTCATTTCGGGCATGAAATAGTCGACGATTACAACGTCAACGGCATGGATCGAAGCCAGTTCCAATCCTTTGCTGCCACTCGGCGCGGTCAAAACGGTATACCCGAAGGTTTCGAGGAATGCCTTTTCGCATTCCAGCAGGTCAGGGCTGTCGTCGATACAGAGAAGAACTGCGGTCTGCTGCGCTTTACCAACCGAGGGGGTCACAGAGCCACCTTCAGGAATCCATTTTCAACACCATAGGGTTCAGTAAACTGTTCAAAATTGCTCAACCCGTTTTTTTCCCTTTTCGCAAACAGTGATTACAAAGTACCCCCTTGGATTTGAAGTGGGCATTCTTGTGTCACATGATGTGCTTGGTTGGTGTCGCTTGGCTGCCCGTTTGATCGAACCCATTGTTAGAACAATAATCGGCGCGAACATCGTGATGGGACCTTCAGCATGTTGAAGCCATTGGAGACAACAGCACGGCTGCAAAACCACCATCCTGGTGGAACGGGGTCACCGGAGTCCCACGAATCGCACCGCCCTATTAGTTAGTAGGTTTGCGTGGGTACGTTCGACGCAGCTTTGTACGAGTGTGCAAAAGTGAACATCTTTCGCGATCACGATTTAGAGAAGATGTTTGGGCATAATTAGTCTCGCTCCTGGCGAGCTTTTGATACGGGCTTCGATTCGGGAAAGAAGTTGGACTGAAGGAGGACGGGGTGTTATAGGGTTCTGGTTCTGGAAAAAATATCGCTAACTGCGGCGAGGGTTTCCCGCATCAAAGACGCGACGAAGTAAGCACCGAAGGGCAACACGAGCTTTATGGCACTGGCAAGGATCATCACCCGTTCGCATTCGTGTTCGCGAGAGCTGGCGCTGGATCTGATTGCCCGCGGTTATGCGGTCGAAATTGTTTCTCCCGACTCGATCGCCGATAATCTTGCTGACCTGGAATTGCGGGTCGAAGAGGATCCTGGGAATCAGTTGGTGGCGAGCGTGGAAGCGCACAATGGCGACCGTTCGGCGTCGCTTGAATTTGTGCATCATTTGAAAGCACCGGTGGTGGACTTCATTTCAAGGCCCCCTGAGCTCAATCCCGATGACGGCGCGTGTCCCGTCTTGCCGCCGCCTCAATCGCCATCGCCACCGGTGGAACCGCCGGGCCATGTTGCGGTAGTGGTCTCAACGATGGCCCGGCCAATGATCTCCAAGCCAACGATCGCCAAGTCGACAATTGCCCCCTCGGTGCGAGAGTGGGAATGGCGTGATCGTCCCGCGGGATGGCCATCCTGGCGTACTGCTCTAACTGTTGTCAGCGCGGTGCTGCTCGCCCTGGTTCTCAGCTACGGCGTGCGCCAGACCAACAAAGCTTCCGCTCAGAGTTCCGGACCGGCGCCAACGGAGAAACTTTCGCTTTCAACGGGTGTGAGCTTGTCGAGTGCCGCGAATCCCAAAAAAGATCCGGGAAAAGTCTCCGCTTTGGCAGTGTCGCCGCCAGCCATAAAATCGGAACAGAATTCCGACCAAACGCCGAAGGAATCGCCTGTCGCGACGGCCGGAGCTGTGACTGCCGGCAGTGCGGCCACGGTCTCACGCAGGCATGGTGACGACTTGATTGCTCCCGACACCGTCACCTATTCCGACCAGCATACTTTCGACGAACCTGCCTCGAGAGCCGAGACCTCGCAACGTTCGGCTGGCCGGCATGCGAGTTCGCGCGCGCAAAGCGTTGGTGGTGTGATCGCAGCGAATACGGTTACCCTCAACGACAAACCGGCTCCGAAAGGGGCAAAGCAGGAGTCCGACATCAAGAACTACTCGGATCTGAAATAGCAATCCCCAAAGATGCTCATGCGCCACGAGTGCTCAGCACGAGCGGCCGACTTCGCCGCGGCGCTTCGGAATGAGCCATTCTGCACAGTATTGCCAAAGGAAATGAGCGATCCTATTGGTGTCTCAAGACGGCAGTTACCCACCCAAACCATACGGCCTGCCCTCCTGAGGCGGGTCTCTAGACACAGTATGGGCCGCGATTGAGGAGTCTCGAGGGCATGCTCGGGCCACAATCGTGCCGACCCGCTGTAGAGGAAGACGCAAATGCACCCGGAAGATCTAATGAACGCCGATATGCCGAGCGAAATCCTGCTGCTGGTCAGCGGCTCCCTGATTTTCATAACGTTGTCGCTGATCCTGGTGGCCGCGCTTACCCAAACCGCTGCGCTGCCATAGCAGGTTACGCAGGAGAAAGCCGATGAGGCAAGTACACAACTCCGCAGCCTTCACACTAGCTATCGTTCTACTTGGCGTGCCCGCAAGTCCTCAGTCCGTTCCGAGCAGCCAAGTCTCGGCCAACGACCTGGCGCGGAGGGTGATCACCAACGAACTAAAATTCCAAGCTGACCACACCAACTGGATGTACCGGTTAGAAAAAGAACAGTATGGGAAGAAACAGGTCAAGGAAATCATTGAGACAAAAGAAGGTTCCCTCAGTCGACTCCTATCTATTAACGACCGTCCCCTGACCGCGAAACAACAGGAGGAAGAGGACCGGCGCGTGCGGGAGTTAATGACCAGTCGAGGTGCGCAACAAAAATTGCGGCGAGCCCTAGACGCTGAGACCCTACAGGGGCGACGGTTGTTCAAAATGCTGCCTGATGCATTCGTGTTTAACTACGCGGGTGGTGACGGGAATTTGGTAAAGCTGAGCTTTAAACCAAATCCGAGTTTTCACCCGCCTTCTCTGGAGGCCCGGGTTTTCCGCGACATGGAGGGCGAGATGTGGGTCGACTGCAAACAGGAGCGACTGGCTGCGTTTGATGGCAATCTCACACAAACCGTGAAATTCGGATTTGGCCTACTGGGCCACTTGGACAAGGGAGGCCACTTTGAAGTTAGGCAGGCAGAAGTTGTCCCCGGCCATTGGGACGTGACTGCCCTCAGTTTGGAGATGACAGGGAAAGCTCTCGTGTTCGCGACCGTCGATGTCCAGAAAAGGGAAAGCCATCGGGACTTCCACCGGGTATCCGATGACCTGACTCTTACGCAGGCCGCGGACATACTAAACCAACCGATAGTTGTAGCGGATAATCGCTAGTTCATGCGGCAAGAGTTACAGCAACAGCGCTCTTATCACTGTGACGGTATTTGACGCCAAACGAACCATTGAGGAGAAGGAATGTTCTTAGCCAGCAAAGCCGCGTGGGCTGGGATTGTCTGCATATTGATGACGACAGGGATCTCGAGACCGCCCCCGACGCCGCTCGCTTCGGGAGCCAACGTCAGCAAAGAAGTGCCAGCGGCTGGGAATCGGAACGATGTCAAGAAGATACAGCAAATTCTGCGAGACAAAGGACACTACCGCGGGGAGGTCGATGGCGTCTTCGGTCTCCGAACCTGGGCGAGCATTCGCGGATTTCAGAAGGCCGAGAATCTGCCAGTCACAGGGCAGCTTGATACGCGGACGGCCGGTAAACTTGGAGTCAGACCCGAGGGTCGCGAGGGGACTGGCTCCGAGACTACGAAAGGTAAACCCTCTGCAGGCATAACATGGGCTAAAGGTTCGGGGCGAAAGAGCAAGACGCCACGGAAGTCAGTCAAGACAGTTGCCGCTCCTGAAAGCGGCCCGGGAGCCCGCGAGACAACACTTAAAGCTGAGAATGACAACCTCCCACAGTAATTTGAATTCTTTCCCGTGGGGCGACGAGACAGAACCCGGAAATCGTGGCGCGAGGAGACGTCCGCATCAGCTGCAGCATTCGCAGTTACAGAATCGCCGGCCGCATCAAGTTTGGCCAGCATCTCTTTTGCGGGGGCATATCCTCGAGCGGCTGCCTTCTGTAGCCATGCTCGAGCCGTCGCAAGATCTGTCGAACGCCGTAGCCCTGGTAATACATCATGCCGAGTCCCATTGCGCAGCGGCGACACCTGCCGAGGCCGCTGTTCTAAACCACGTCGCTGCTTCCGTGAAATCGGGTATCACTCCTCTACCGTGAAAATAAAGTCGATCGATCATCCGTTCTGCGAGGGCAGATCCCTGGTTAGCCGCATTACGGTACCAATACATAGCTTCGACGCAATTTTGGGGCGTGCCTTGCCCATCGCGATACCTAGGTAGAAGGGATACCCCTGCCCTCAAATCGTCGCCTCAACGCACAGGTGCACAGTCACGCTTCGTGATCACTTGCGCCAATTCATCACGCCCATAGAGATCGCCGGCAGCGGTTGCCACCGGCGATACAGTTCGGAATCGTTGCTCTGCACTCACCCTAGGCAGCTTTGCGTGGTACTTGCGGATCAGTCTTGTCCTGGTCCGAGCTTGCTTCCTTTGTAAGAGAAAGATTTGGGGCGTCCGTCCGCGCCAGACTTTTCCGTTTTCTCCACCTATTTAGGGAAGGGATCAGTATGCCAATGACGAGCACCAGCACGGCAAACAAAATCAAGAGCGATGAGGACCCGCTCCTAGCAGGCGCAGTGGGCGTAGTGGCGGCTGCAGAAGGTGTGCTGACAGGCTCCGAGGATGTGTTGGCAGTCGCCTCGGGTGGAGTGGCGGCTGCAGCAGGTGTGCTGACAGGCTCCGAGGACTTGCTGGCGGTCATTGCGGGTTTAGCGGCTGCGGCAGGTGTTGCTGACGGTCTCCGCAGACGTGTTGCAGGTGTGCCGAGAGTCCCCGAAGGCGTACTGACATTCGCGACGGGGGCAGCGGGTGTGACGGTAGTCTCCGCAGGTGTGGCGACAGTCACCGCGGGTGCGGCGGCAGCTACAGCGGGTGTGATAGCAGCCTCCGGAGGTGTGGTGACAGTCGTAGCGGGTGAAGCGGCGGCAGTAGCGGGTGTGACGGCAGTCTCCGCAGATGGAGCGGTCGGGGAGGCGGGTGTGGCGGTAGTCTCCGCAGATGGAGCGGCCGGAGAGGTGGTTGTGGCGGTAGTCTCCGCAACTGTGGCAGAGGGCTCAGCAGGTGTGACGGCATTTTCCGAAGGCGTGCTGACAGTCGCAATGGGTGCAGCGGCGACGGCAATGCAGTGTTCGGAGATCATGTTCAGTTCGGTGACGGCCAGGCTGCTGTCAGTAGCGGCGGAACTTGCTCTGTGCCCGATGAGAGTTACGTTATGGCCGAGCTGTGACTTGAGATCAACACTGTTGCTAGTGATCTTGAAAATGTGACCAGTGTTGTCTTGCGCAATTGTGTAGTTACCGTCAGAGCCACCCAGGCAACCCTTAATGTTGGTCTGGTCTGTATTGATGCTCGCCGCGGGAGTCTGTGCAAACCCCAACGCGACCAGCAGGGACGGTATAACAATCAACAGGAATGCTCTCTTCATGGAATCCTCCGAAGATTTCTCGCCTTGCGGCGGTCTGCAATTTCGCTTGGGATTTGATTCTGCTTCCGATTCTAATTTCGAACGCTTGCGCGTTTCGGCTCCGGCCTGAGAACTTGGAGCACCCAGGTGAAACAACACAACCTTATTCGGTCGGAATCTGACCGTCTGTTCCAAACCGCTCACTTTGCTCACATTTCGGGAAGGCGAACAAGACATCGATCAGAATCTTCCTGATTAGTCTGAGGCCAGCCATCGGTTGCTGATTGGCGAGCGTGCGTTCCGGGACGGGAATCCTGAAAAGCGCCTCCGTCCCTCGGGTAGCCGGAGGGGGCACGCTCGGGGACCAACTCCTTGCTGTCTTGCGGTTTGGGTCTTCTCGCAAGTTAATGGGGTTGTTACTTGCTGCCGTGTGAGAGGAAAATCCACGCCGAGCCCTGCTCAGGCTTTTGGAAGTGTACAAAATTGATCAGTTCTTGAAACCTTTAATAGGTACTGTGTCTTTCTTGATGCTGAGAACGCGGGTCATGGGTTGCTGTCTGAGAGCCCGAGTGGGACACGCGTAATGACCCAGGGAGACTACAGTGGCGACTTGTACGACATCCGCAACACCAATGAACCTTCCCCCACCAGTAGACATGATTCCGCTAAGAGCCGAAAACCAGCGCAACGATCCCGAAGGTACCCTCGTTCAGCGTGCACAGCAAGGTGACGAGCAGGCCTTTGCCACACTCTACCAGTTGCATAACAAGCTTGTGTATTCGGTGTGTCTGCGGATGGCGAAAGATGTGGCTGACGCAGAAGACCTGACGCAGGAGGCTTTCATCCAGGTGTTTCGCAACCTCAACTCGTTCCGTGGCGGTTCCGCCTTTTCCACTTGGCTGTACCGGATTGCCGTGAACACCGTACTGATGAAGTTGCGTCGTAAATCCCAGCCCGTGCTTTCGCTCGATGCACCTGTATCGAGGGACTGGCCATCTCTCAAGCGCGAGGTTGAGAAAGAGGATCTGAACCTCCGTGGAGCGATTGATCGCATTCTATTGCGTCACGTCATCGAAGAGTTGCCCAGAGGATGTCGGCAGATCTTCGAACTGCACGAGGTTGAGGGATACGAGCATCATGAGATCGCTGAACTGCTGCAGTGCTCCATCGGAAACTCAAAATCGCAGCTCCATAAAGCGAAGATGAAGATGCGCGAACTTCTGTTTCCGCAGAGGAGAATCCTGCGATGATCCATGCCAGCAACAGCCTTGTAAGGTGGTGCGAAATCCTAGAACGATACGCCGGAACTTTTCAATTTCGTGCAGAACTAAGAGTTTCCTTCTTTTAAGGTTCCAAGTGCTCTTTACCGGGACACCCAGCGGTCGCATTTCGAGAGAACGAGGCGATGGGCCACTTGTCACATGAGGTTGGGGAGATCTGTTTCGGTACGTTTTCCCGGTCCGCTGGTGATTCGATGTTCAGCTCCGCGCTCCGTGCAGCGCCTATCCGCAATCTTTGCCAGACTCTGTTCGTCGTCTGCGGCGCTTTTCTGTCGTTTTCGTTCGCGCAGCAGCCTTTCCCAACCAGCCGTGCCGATATCAGCCGCAGCGGCGCCAACACCAATGAAACTCTGCTCACCCCCACCAACATCAGCAAGAACAGCTTCGGCCGTCTCTTCAGTTTTCCCGTCGACTACGTGGTGATGGCCCAGCCGCTTTATGTGCCCAACGTGAAGATCCCCGGTAAGGGCACTCATAACGTGGTCTACATTGTCACGCAGGCGGATTCTGTCTACGCGATTGACGCGGACAACGGCGCTCAACTCTGGTACGCCAGCATGCTCAACGGGGGCACGACGGCCAGCGGCAAATATCTCCCCTGCGGCAGCGGCCCCGGGTTTACACAGGAAGGCATTGCCTCGACTCCAGTTATCGATCCCGCCACGAACACCATGTATCTGGTGGCGAAGACTCTTCTCATCACCACAGTCCGCCACCATCTTCACGCTCTCGACATCACCACCGGCAACGAGCAAGCGGGAAGCCCCGTTCTGATCACGGCCACCAGCACGAGTAATAAGGGACACCTCACCGTCTTCAACAGCAAGCACCAGAAAAACCGGCCCGGCCTCTTGCTGTTTAACGGTGTCCTTTACTTGGGCTTCGGCTCGAACTCCTGTAACGACGCCAACAGCGGCTGGGTTCTTTCCTACGACGCTTCCAGTCTGTCGCAACTCGCCGTCTTCAACGCCTCACCCGACTCCGGATTGGCTTCCATCTGGCAGTCTGGCGTGGGTCTGGCTGCCGACGCATCCGGCAACATCTTCGTGGAGACCGCCGAAACGGGCGCCCCGTACGATGTTCCCAACGGTGGCCAGACGTTCTGCAACAGCGTGTTGAAGCTGGCCCCCGATCTCACGCTCGCCGATTATTTCACCCCGTGGAACGTGGCCTACCTCAACTCCCACGATTTTGATTTGAGTTCCACCGGAGCCCTCATGCTTCCCGATCAAGACGGCCCTTATCCCCATGAGCTCATCGCCAGCGGCAAGCAGGGCATCGTCTTTGTTCTCAATCGCGACAATCTGGGTATGTTCTCTGCGAACGATAGTCAGGTTGTCCAGGAGGTCACTCTCGAGCCGGGCGTCACCAACGACGTGCTGTTCGGTTCTCCCGCCTACTGGAACAACACCCTGTACTTCGCCCCCCGCGCTTCTCCGCTCATGGCTTTTCCTTTGTCCGGGGGACTGCTCGGCACTCCGGTGAAAACGAGCGCGAGCTATGCCGGCGGCCGTCATTCTCCATCCGTTTCCGCCAATGGCAACAGCAACGGAGTTCTGTGGGTCATCACCGGTCAACTGCTCGCCTTTGACGCGGTCTCTCTCAAACTGCTCTATACCACGACTCAGGCCCCCAATGGGCGCGACACGTTGCCGCCCGTTGGTCATTTTGTCACTCAGACGGTGGCCAATGGCAGGGTCTATGTCGGCACCCAACATAGTCTCGAAGCTTATGGACTGTTTCACGTCGCCAGCATTGCCGGAGGCAACGCCCAGACTGCCACCGTTGCCACTGCCCTGCCCGCTTCTATCAAGGTCCATGCGGCCAACCCATATAGCGGGCAACCCGACGTCGGTGCCACTGTTAACTTCAGTGACGGTGGCAAGGGCGGCTCATTCAATCCCGCCTCCGCTGTAACCAACTCCTATGGCAACGCCTCCACCATCTATACCGTTCCCCAAAAAGCTGGCACTTACACCCTGACGATTTCCGGGAACGGCTTTGGCAATGTCACCGCCACTGCTACAGCTACGCCCGGAGCCTCTACGAGAATCATTGCCTGGGGCGGGGCAAAGCAGACCGGCGCCGCCGGTTCCAATCTTGCCAACCCCGTCATAGCGCAGGCCCAGGACACCTACAAGAATGGTGTTCCCGGCGTCACCATCAACTTCACTGCCAACAAAGGAGCCGTTCCCAAACCGTCTTCTGTGGTGACCGACGCGAACGGCTTGGCGAGTACTACGCTGCGGTTACCCACCACCGTCTCCACCGTTACGGTCACCGCCAGTTCCACCGGTCTGAAGAACATGAACTTCGTCGAGTATTCCGCTGCCGGACCCGCCGCCAACATCGCCATCACCAGCGGCAATAATCAGTTCGCTCCTGCCGGAACGCAATTGCCGCAGGCCCTCACCGTGCTCGTCACCGACAAGTACGGCAACCCGGCTCCCGGCGTCGACGTTGATTTTGACGACGGCGGAGCTGGAGGCACTTACTCCTACGCCAATCCCGGCATCACCAGCAACGCCGGAATGGTAACCCAGTTCTATACGCTCCCGCCGTCCCCAGGAACCATCACCATCACTGCGACCGCGACCGGTGCAGCCACCCCCGCGGTCTTCAAAGAAACCGGGCACTAGTTCGAATCTTGGTGGATGCGGGGAATTAAGACACTACTCTGAGGATTTGCATCTATGCTCGCCGAATACGAACGAATAACAGGTTCCGGTAGCTGTTGCAAAATCCGGATAGCGCTCATTGAGGGGATGCGCCGCCGATCCGTGCCGTGATCCCGATCCGATTTGCCGTCCTTTGCGCTCTCGATTCGTGGCCCGATCCCGATCCAATTGGCCGCCGTTCCTTACCCCAATTAGTCCGCCGACTGACCGCGCTTTGCGATGCCTATTAGACCACCGATTCGCTGCCCGGAAGCGTGGCGAATGCTATAGCGATGAGGGCGTGTGGATACGGGGGCCGGTTACGGCTCAGCGTGGAAACGTTGAAAGTCAAAACCTGGCCATGCTTCGCATGGGGAGGAGGTTGACACGTCATCCCCAAGTGGGGAGCTGGTTAGCTACCCCTGGTATCTCGTTAGATACTTATTGAAAACAAGCGAGTTAGTGAACAGCGGGAGCTAATGGGTTCCCGCCGGGCGCTCCACGGCGCTCTGCGCGTAAACTTGTTGATCTGCATAGGGTTGCGCGAAGAATGCGGAATCCGGGCCGCTGACGCCGCGCCCCCGGCATCCGGTGTGCGTCCGGGCTTTGTCCGGCGTCTGTCCGGTGTTGTCCGAGTCACGAAGTGCTACCCTTGCGGCGAACTCCAATCCAGGTGCGCGATGGAATACGACCAAGACAAAGTGGACGAAATGGTGCTGGCACTGCTCTGCCTGACGATGTTTGAGGTAGACCAATATGGCGTGAGCGCATGGAAGGGGCACGACTGGGTCGTAATGGATCGGCTCTGCACCCCAAGGGCTACATCTCCGACCCCAAGAGCAAGGCCAAATCGGTCGTGGTGAGTGTGCAAGGCGTGCAGCGATCCCGCGAGCTGTTCGAGAAACACTTCGGCAAGAAAGAGCCGGAAGCCCACTAGCGGTAGGCTTCGCGGTGAGAGTAGCCGAGCCATTCCGGAGCGGGAAGAGAGTACGGGCGCGGATCACGGCCCGTCAAGCCCTGTCCCGCAAAGAACGCGGCACGCCTTCGGCGGCGCTTCGCTCCGGGGCGTTAACAGGCCGTGCCCACGCCCGTAAAAAAGGCCCTCCCGCTATGTTCGGAATGTCTCTCTCTGCCTCAGCCGGACGCACGAAGACGTAATGCATATGCACTCCGCAAAATCTCGGCTTCTACAGGGTCGATCAAGCACCTGAAAGCCGACGAACCCCTGGCCAAATCGTGTGCCAATTCCGGCGCTCATCCGCCGAAGAAAGAAACACGATTCCCCCTGGCTTTCCTCGGCGTTCAAGGTGACGGATGGTTGCTCCTCTGGCCGCCCTTTCTTGCCCTCCGGCAATCGTTGCTCTGACAGGGCATGAGTCGAAGTGGCAACCGCTTCATAGGCACGAATTGGCAGGCATCCGATTGAGGTTCCTACGCCACTCACAAGGCTGGTATCGCCGTCGGATATCCAGCGGAATTGGGAGGCGGACCAGTATGGTATCTGCGGACAATTGTGACGACAAAACGGCCTCTTTCAGTTGGCCCAAAAGCTTTTGCCGACCTGGGCCAATTGGACTCGCTAACTCCACAGCAATGTCGAGGCCACCGGTACCCACCTGGCAAGTGAAATCGGCCCGCGATCGTACACCGCATACAGCGACTATCTCGCCCCTCATTGCCGCAGTCGCAGCCAGCGCATTCGACCCCGCAACCAGGGGAGAAGACACCACCTCCCGGCTCTCCAAAGAAGCACGCAAAAGGCAGACAATATCCTCAGGATAGCCGGGGTAAACGACCAGGGATGAGAAAGCCGAACAGCCGGGACAAGTCGCGGCAATCGACCGAGCTAATCGGCGCTCCAATCGCAAGAGATCCGATACCAAATGACGGCGTTTAAGTTTTCCATTTGCACGACACCCAGTAGCGACCTTGAAAGCTGTCAATCACACACATAAAGCTCAGGTCAGTGTGCTTGACAAGATGGTATAACTCGCCTCCACATCCCATTTCTTCCATGGCAGATATTGCCTGTCTATCTGCTTCGACTTACCCTCGCGAATGACATGCTTTCCCATTTCCAATGATCGACTGTCAATAGGTGCCGATGCCCAGTGTTTTCTGCCCTGCTTTAACCTTCAATAACGCTGCCCTTGAGCGTCCTTTCGCGTTGCCAATTCGGATCGCCGTTGTAAGTCGGATCAATCATGCAAGATAAGATAACTACTGACATATAGGTTTTCTACATAGACGAGCCTTGAATAATATCGCAACAAATAATACAAACAGTGAGCATCTCTTGCGAGGCGTAGTTAGTCTAAGTCAGAAAACAGGAGCCGAGATACTGCTGTTCTCGTTGTCGAGCTGAATCGCATGTTGACCATTTCCAAAGCACTGTCGGCGGGCCAGGCGCGGACCTACCACGCGCGCGAGTTTGTGTCGGAGAGGCAGAGCTACTGGAGTCGTGACGCGGAGGTGCATAGCGAGTGGCAGGGACGGCTTGCCCAGGAGTGGGGACAGCGCGGTTCCGTTGGTGCCGAGGAATTTGCTCGATTAAGCGAAGGACAGCATCCTGAAAGCGGCGCGCAACTCGTCAAGCACCAGCCTGCAAAGACCTACGACAACGAGTACGGCAAGGAAATCACCAGCATCGAACATCGCGCCGGGTGGGATGCAACATTCTCAGCGCCGAAATCTGTCTCTCTCACCGCGCTGGTGGGCGGCGACGAGCGTGTTCGTGTGGCCCACCGTGAAAGTGTCCGCGCAGCACTCGGCGAATTGGAGCGGTATGCGCAAGCGCGCATTGGCAATGTCCACGCGCCCGAGACGACGGCCAAGTTCATTGGCGCCACCTTCGAGCACGACACTGCCCGCCCGGTGGACGGGTATGCTGCGCCGCAACTTCATACGCATACCGTCATTTTCAATCTGACCGCGCGCGAGAACGGCCAGACGCGGGCATTGCAGGAGCGCAGCCTTTTCCAATCGCAGCAATATGCGACCAGTGTGTACCGCTCCGAGCTTGCCATGCGTCTGCAAGGGTTGGGCTATCAGGTCGAACGCGGCAAGTATTGCCAGCCGGAGATTAAGGGCTACACGCAGGAATATCTGGATGCATCCAGTCCGAGACGAGAACAGATCAAGAATCATTTGCAGGAGATCGGGAGAGAAGGCGCGGGCGCGGCACAGGTTGCTGCCCATCGCACACGGGACAGCAAGGAGATTCGCTCCCCGGAAGAAGTGTTACAGCGGCACCGCGAACTGGCCGCACAGCACGGCCATCAGGCGGATCGCGTTGTCGCCCAGGCGCGCGAACATACCCAGATTCATGCGCCGACCTCGGACAAGACTGAACTTCGGACTGAACGACAGGCTGTTACCTATGCCCGCAATCATGTCTTCGAGCGCTCTGCCGTGCAGGATGAGCGAAGCATCTTGCAGGCGGCAATCAGCCGCAGCATGACGCAAGCAACGTACGAACAAGTACGGCATGAGTTTGCGCAGCGCGTCCAGCGCGGGGAATTCGTTGCCGTTGGCCCCATCGAAGGGCGCGCAGCGCCGATGTACACAACCGCTGAGATGATCCGCATGGAGCAGGAGATCGTCGGACGGATGCAGAGCGGCAATCAGCGCACCTACAACGATCCGATGCTGGTTTCGCCTTGGCTGCGGATTGCAATCGAAGACCGCCATACAGAACTGAGTCCGGCGCAGCGCGAGGTGGTCGATGACATCTTTGTGAGCCGAGAGAAGATCGTCGGATTGGATGGAATAGCCGGCACTGGCAAAACGACTACTTTGGCGGTGATCCGGGAAGGAGTGGAGGCCGAAGGCTACAAGGTCGAAGGTTTTGCTCCAACCTCACGCGCTGCGCACAAGCTGGCCGAGGCGGGCATGGAGACTTCGACTCTGCAACGCCATCTGGTGCGGGGAGAGCAGCCGGACACAGGTCAGAAGAGGTTCTATGTGCTCGACGAGTCTTCGCTTGCCTCGACGCGCCAGATGCACGAGTTCATTGAACGGCTTCATGCGAGGGACCGGGTTTTGCTGGTAGGCGACACGCGGCAGCATGAAGCGGTCGAAGCGGGCCGTCCTTTCGCGCAGCTTCAGGAAGCCGGAATGCGGACGGCGAGACTTGAAGAGATTGTTCGACAGAAGGACCCGGAACTGAAGCAGGCTGTCGAGCAATTGGCGCGTGGGCAGGTTGGCGCGGCCATCGAAGGCCTTGACCGGCAGGGCCGCGTGCATGAAGTGAAAGGGCGCGAGGAGCGCATCGAGGCCATCGCACGCGAGTATGCCAGGTCGCCAGAAAGTACCCTAGTGGTATCGCCGGACAATCTGTCGCGCACAGAGATCAATCAACGCATCCATGTGGAGTTGCAATCGCGCGGAAGTGTTGCCAAGGAAGAACGCTGGGTCCAAACGCTGGTACCGCGTCAGGAAATGACCGGCGCAGATCGTTCTTGGGCGCAGCAATACCAAGTTGACGACATTCTGCGCTACTCGCGCAGTTCGCGGGAGACTGGCATCGAGAAGGGAGAATACACGCGCGTAAAGGGCATTGATGCACAAAACAATCGGCTCACGGTGCTGCGCGCGGACGGAAGTGAAACGACCTATGACCCTCGACGCCAGATGGGCGTCTCGGTGTATCGCCAACAGGAGAAGGCATTCTCGGTTGGAGACCGTATCCAATTCACCGCATCGAATCGTGAGTTGAAGATTGCGAACCGCGACCTGGGCACAGTGGAAAGCATCGCACCGGACGGAGCGATGCGGCTGAAGCTCGATAGCGGGCGCAGTATGGACTACGAGCCTCAACGTCATCCGCATCTCGACCACGGCTATGCCGTTACCAGTCATTCTAGCCAGGGACAGACCGCCGAACGAGTACTCATTCACGTGGATACGGATCTTGGGGCGAAAGACTTGCTCAATAGCCGCATGGCGTATGTCGCTGTCTCGCGTGGCCAGTGGGACGCGCAGATTTTTACAAACAACCGTGAAAAGCTGCCGCAAGCTCTTGGTCACGATGTCTCGCACCAGAGCGCACATAAGCCCGAACAGGCGATTGCGCCATTGCAGCAGGAGGCTGCCAGGTCACAGCAGCCAGCGCAGGATCTGGGAATGGGTATGGGCATAGGTTTGGGCTTCTGATCTTAAACAGGAGTCAACGATAGTTTCACGCGGGAAGGCAATGATAGGCGGAGAGTCAATGGGCGAACAATCAATCCAGAAAGCGAACCCTGCGGCATAATGAGACGAACGAACCACATCCCGCGCACCCGGCACTTTCTTTCGCTTCCAAGTGCACGAAACCGGAACTGCGAAGAACCCGTCAAGGGGCAAGCCCGCTGGCGCGGCTCCCTTCAGTCGCCCTTGACTGAACCTTCGCAGTTCCAGTTACCCCGCCATTATGGAAGCGAAAGAAGAAAACCGAAAGATCGCCTGCACCCCATCAACCCAACGGAGTCAATATGTATCCCCAATCCCAGCCCTCTGATCCAGAACATTCTTCCACAGAATCGGTCACCCAAGGTCGCGTCGGCGCCGAACGCCGAACGTGGCTAACCGCCGCAGAGGCGGCGCAATACCTCAACATGAGGACGCGCACAATTCTGCTCTGGGCGCGACAAGGCAAGGTAAAAGCCTATGCGCTCACCGGGACGCAACGCCGAGTCTGGCGTTTTCTGCACGCAGACTTGGAAGCAATGGTGACCGAGAAGAAACCTGTGGTAATCTCGGCCCAGCCGTCCGTGCTCGCAAACGAAAGGAGCATATGAAACGAGCACGGCATAAGCAGGGATCTGTTGTTTGCGATAAACGTCGCAGGGTATGGAATTACCTATTCTGCGAAAACGGAGTCCGTCGAACCAGGTTGATCGGTTCGCTGCGCGACTTTCCAACCAAGGCAGCCGCATGGCAAGCAGCAGAGTCGTTTCGTCAGACGGTTGTCAACAAACCAATTAGCCAAACGCACACGGTGAAAGAGTTGGCTCAACGCTACCAATCCGAAAGAATGCCCTCGCGTTCCGAGACCTCTCGCGTGTATCGGTCATGGCTGCGGAACCATATTTTGCCTCACTGGGGCGACAAGTCTATCGCTGACGTACAGCCGAGACCCGTTGAACTCTGGCTTCGCCAGCTTGATCTGTCTCCCAAAAGCAGGTCTCACGTTCGCAACCTTCTTCGTGCCTTGATGGAGTTTGCGATGTGGTGCGGCGTGCTGGAAGTTGCACGTAACCCCATCGACCTTGTAGTTGTGAAAGGTGCTACAAGACGCATTCGCAAACCGCGAAGCCTCACTTTGGAGCAGTTCCAGAAACTCACCGCATCCCTGAAGACACCGTTCAACACAATGGCTCTGGTGTCGGTCTGTTTGGGATTGCGAGTTTCGGAGCTACTTGCTTTGAAGTGGCGCGACGTGGACTGGCTCGGTGCCAAGTTGAACATTGAGCGGGGCATCGTGAAGCAAATTGTGGATGATGTGAAAACCGATTCATCGCGCAAGTTCCTGGCAGTAGACAAGGAACTGCTGGAGCTACTGAGGGTCTGGAAGCAGACCACGCAGTTTTCAGCTGAAGAGGATTGGATCTTTGCCAGTCCTGTGAAACTGGGCCGTCTACCTTATTCGTATACGGGGTTTTGGCGCGAACTTGAGCGGGCATCCAAGGAGGCAGGAATCGGCCATCTCGGCACTCATGCCTTTCGGCACACATACCGCAGTTGGCTGGATGCCGTCGGAACTCCAATCGCTGTTCAACAGAAGCTGATGCGGCACAGCGACATCAGAACAACGATGAACATTTATGGCGACGTGGTGACCGATGAGATGGGGCACGCGCACTCAAAAGTAGTTGGGCTGGCATTGAGCCGACCGGCTTAACTGATTGCGTTGGTGATTGCAGGCTTGCTAAGCCATTGAAAGAATGGCTCCTCAGGTAGGACTCGAACCTACAACCCTCCGGTTAACAGCCGGATGCTCTGCCATTGAGCTACTGAGGAGTGGGAGCACGCCTTGACGCATGCTTGAATAGTCAACAAAATCATATCAGAGGCTGCCGCCGATTGGAAACTCGCTCTTCGACAGGGGCGTTCTGCTAACCTAATCCTCGGCGTCTCGTCCACAACAGGAGTGAGGTGTTTATGCTGGGAGGTTCGCGTTTGCTGACTGCTTTTCTTCTTGCTCTTATCGGGGTGGTTGCACTGGTCTTCGCCCAGGAATCCAGGGCCGGGGATTCCACCGTTCCTTCCACCACCTCCGGTCCTCCGAAAGCCAAGGTTGCCCCGGTGGAGGACACTGTCCAGGGTCACAAGATCGTCGATCGCTACCGCTACCTGGAAAACCCGAACGATCCCGACACGAAGCTCTACGTCGAGCAGGAACTCAGCTACACCCGCACGATCCTTGACCCGCTGCCAGGCCGCGACAAGATCAATGCGCGTCTTTCGCAACTGCTTGAGATTGGCACCGTCGGAGCTCCGCAGATGGGTGGCAAATATTATTTTCATACCCGCCGCGAAGGCAACCAGAACCAGCCCATCCTGTATGTGCGTGAGGGCGTGGACGGCGCGCTAAACAACGAAGACCGCGTGCTGGTTGACGTGAACAGGTTGTCCAGCGACGGCACCGTTGCGCTCGACTGGTGGTTTGCGGCTGAAGACGGCAAGTACGTGGCCTATGGAACGTCGGCCAGCGGGTCGGAAGAGAGCACGCTCCATATCATTGAGAGCGCGACTGGCAAAGTGTTGGCGGATACCATCGATCGCACCCGCTTCGCCAGCGTGGCCTGGATGAAGGACAGCTCCGCTTTCTACTACACCCGCCATCCCAAGAAAGGCGAGGTGCCAGCCGGAGACGAGGTCTACCACGTCAAGGTTTTCTATCACCAGATCGGAAGCGATCCCGCCAAGGATCCGCTCATTTTTGGCGAAGGCCGCAATCCGCAGGACATTCCCGAGGTGACTCTCTCCGAAGATGACCGCTGGCTGCTGATTGATGTTGGCGAAGGCTGGACAAAGACGGAGATGTATCTGCAGGATCTCCAGTCGAAGAATCCGCCGCTCGAAATCACTACCGGAAAAGAATTCCTTTACGGCGCCGAGTTCTTTGCGGGCAAACTCTACATCACCACCAACGAAGACGCGCCCCACTATCGCGTTTTTGTCGCCGACGCGATGAATGCGAAACGCGAGAACTGGAAGGAACTCATTCCGCAGACGGACGCCGTGTTGCAGAATGCGAGCGTGACCGGGGGCAGGTTGCTTGCGCAGTACGAACACAACGCGACTTCAGAACTGAAGCTGTTCGGGCTCGACGGCAAAAAGGTCGCCGACATTCCACTGCCTGCGATTGGAGATGTTTTCAGCACCTCCGGGAGGTACGATCGCAACGAAATCTTTTTCGGATTTCAGTCTTTTACCGTGCCTCCCTCGGTTTATCGCGTGGAGTTAACCGACGTGAAAAGCGCGCTCTGGGCCAAGGTTGACGCGCCCTCCATCGATCCGTCTGCTTATGACGTCCAGCAGGTTTGGTACAGGTCGAAAGATGGCACGAAAGTTCCGATGTTTGTGGTCAACAAAAGGGGAATCGAGAAGAATGGCAAGAATCCCACGCTGCTGACCGGCTACGGCGGTTTTAATATTTCGCTGAAGCCAACTTTCAACCGCAGCATGTATCTGTGGATGGAGCACGGCGGTATTTACGCGGTCGCCAACCTGCGCGGCGGTTCCGAGTTCGGCGAAGACTGGCATCGCGCCGGCATGCTGGAGAAAAAACAGAACGTGTTTGATGACTTCATCGCCGCGGGCGAATATCTCATCTCACAGAAATACACCGACAAAGATCATCTTGCCATTCAAGGCGGGTCGAACGGCGGCCTGCTCATGGGCGCCATGATCACTCAACGGCCCGATCTGTTCCGCGCGGTGGTGTGCGCCGTCCCGCTGCTCGACATGCTGCGCTATCAGAACTTTCAGATCGCCAAACTCTGGATCCCGGAGTACGGCTCAGCCGAAGATGCCAAGCAGTTTGACTGGCTCTATGCTTATTCGCCCTATCATCACGTGAAGGCTGGTCAGGAGTATCCCGCTATTCTCTTTATGACTGGAGACACCGATACGCGTGTGGATCCCATGCACGCCAAGAAAATGGCGGCGCTCATGCAATCCGAAGCCAAGAATGGAGCCAGCCAGCAAAAACCGATTCTGCTGCGCATCGAGACCAAGGCCGGCCACGGCCAGGGCAAGCCGGTCACCAAGCAAATCGAAGAGAACACCGACATGTACTCGTTTCTGTTCTGGCAGTTGGGGGTAAAACCGTAAACAATTAGAGCCTTGACGACGGCAATATAATGGCAGCATGTTTGAATTGCTTGACGATGCCCACCGGGCGACGCGGCAAAAAGTTATGCTCAAACCGAAGTACGCCGTTTGGGCAGTGTTCTTCATACTGGTAGTCGGAGCCCAAGCGGGAATACTTATCGGGAAGCACGACTGGGATTGGACTAAGTGGCTGCAGGTCGGAGGGAATGGGCTTATCTTTGGCATAGTATTCATGCCTCTGTTTCGTGAAATCTATAAGTTCTTAAGAAGCCAGCACACTGATTAAAGCCCTGCCCCCCGTGGTGCCTGTGGTTAAATGATCTTGCTATCCCCGTGTCCACTGATCAGAAAATTCGAGTTCTGGTAGCGAAGCCCGGCCTCGACGGTCACGACCGCGGTGCCAAGGTGATCGCCCGCGCCCTTCGTGATGCCGGCATGGAGGTCATCTACACTGGCCTGCGCCAGACGCCGGAGATGATCGTCAGCGCCTCGCTGCAAGAAGACGTGCAGGTCATCGGGCTGTCGATTCTCTCGGGCGCGCACAATGCGATCGTTCCGCGCGTAATGGACCTGCTGAAACAAAACAAAATGGACGACGTGCTGGTGCTGGTTGGCGGGATCATCCCCGATCAGGATGTCGAAGGTCTCAAGAAAATCGGCGTGGCGGGAATCTTCCAGCCCGGTACTCCCATGGATGACATCGTTCAGTTCATCCGCGAGCATGTGAAACCGCACGGCGTGCCGGCCGTTTAGCTGCGATTTATCGTCATTGGTTGTGTGGCGCGAACACTCTTGTCCGCACACTCGGCAGACGGTCTTCGGAGCACGCGAAGAAAACAGGTCCTTCGCTTCGCTCAGGATGACAAGGTCGGCGGGTTGCGCGGCTTGAATCACAGCACCAACGACCAGTTCAGAAATGCCAGCATCCAAATCAGGTTGAACGCAAACAGTGTCGCGCACAGAAATACAAAGCGCGTCCTCTGCATCTCCTCCGCCCATTTTCCCATCGTAAGATAAGCCGGATACACCGGCAGCAGATAGCGAGGGGCGCCGAGCAGCGGCGGCCAACACAACCGTAAGAGGAGATGCACGATCACTGCTGCCGAAAAACATCTGTCTTCGATCCGCATCCGTCGCCGCGCCGCCACTCCCGCAACGAAGAAAAAAATCAGCGCAACCAGACTGATCATCACCAGGGAGTCGAAGCGCTCCACCAGCGAACGAATTGCCAACCACAGCGTCGTCCACGGACTTGCCACTTCTGTATCCCAATAGGTCCGATAAGCCGCCGCCACGCTGACGCGCCCCGTTCGCTGCAACCAGAACCAATAACCCAGCGTTCCGAGTGGAGCGATCACGATTGGCCATCGTGCTCGGCGCGGCGCTCCCCATGCCATGATCGCCAATGGCACGATCACCAGGGTTCCCACAGACCGCGTCAAACCGGCGGCAAAAGCGCACGCTGCAGCCAGCGCCCAGCGCTGGTCCCGCGCCCAGCCAATGCACCAGACGATCAACGCAACCGCCAGAGCCTCCGTGTATCCCGCAAAAAAGAAAAAGCTTGCCGGCCACACTGCCGCGAGCATAACCGTCCGCAGCGGTTGCGCGTTTGGAAATTCGCTGTGCACGTGATTCTCCACCAGGCGCAGTAGTCCCCAGAAATAAAAAAACGCCGCCACAGTCGAAATCAGTAAAGCCGCAGGCAGCGGCCCGGTCAGTCCACTCAGGCTCCGAATCAGCCACGGATAGAGAGGATAGAAAACAACTCCCGCCGGCAGATCATATCCATGCTCGGCAATCCGCAAATACCAAAGGGTGTCGAAACGCTGCCAAATTCCAAGCAACGCATAATGCCAACCGCCGGGCGCCGGCAAATTCCCGGTGAGCACATTGCTGTGAATCGACCGCGCATCGGGATGAAGAAACACTGCTGCGGCCGCCGCCACGCCCGTATAGACGACGCGCAGTACCGTCGTGATCGCTAAGGCGATGTGCCAATCCGCTCGCGGCTCCAGCTTCCGCCACATTACTTGATTCACCCCTTCGACAGCGTACTCCGCAGCTGAGTCTATCAGCCAAATCGCCGCGCCCACGCTTCACCCCGCTGGTATAGTAAGTAGTTTCGCTGGTAGTTTCGAAATCTGCCCTCATGCGCGAACGGACCGATTCCACGGCACTCTCCATTAACAACGTTCTCCCCACGAAAATTGATCCCAGCTCTCTCCGCTTCGAATCCAACATGCGGGCGCTCGCCGACCTGGTGGCTCAGGTCCGCAACGAAGAGGAAAAAATCCGCGAAGGCGGAGGCGCCAAGGCCATCGAGAGCCAACACGCCAAATCGCGTCTCACCGCCCGCGAACGCATTCACCTGCTCGCCGACCCCGGCTCTTTCTTCGAACTTGGCCTCTATGCCGCGCACAAAATGTACGAAGAATGGGGCGGCGCTCCCGCCGCCGGCGTCATCACCGGACTCGCCCGCATCGAAAGCCGCATGGTCATGCTCATCGTGAACGACGCTACGGTGAAGGCCGGGGCCTTCTTTCCGATGACCGCGAAGAAAGTCATCCGCGCGCAAAACATCGCCATCGAAAATCGCATTCCGACTATCTACCTCGTTGACTCCGCCGGAGTTTTTCTGCCGCTGCAAGAAGACGTCTTCCCCGACACAGACGATTTTGGCCGCGTCTTCCGCAACAATGCTGTCATGTCGGCCATGGGCATCGCGCAGATTGCCGCGATCATGGGCATGTGCGTGGCCGGAGGCGGATACCTTCCCGTGATGTGCGACCACGTTCTGATGACCGACGGCAGCGGCCTGTTCCTCGCCGGGCCCGCGCTCGTGCAGGCCGCCATCGGGCAGAAAGTTTCGGCCGAAGAATTGGGCGGCGCCGCTATGCACTCCGCCATCAGCGGCACCGTTGATTTTCGCGAGTCCAATGACCAGGCCTGCATCGCCCGCATCCGTTCGATCATAGAAAAATGGGGTTACCGCCGTCAGTCCCTCTGGGATCGCAAAAAGCCCGTGGACCCGGCGATGCCGGCCGAGGAAATCTACGGCGCCTACGACGCCTCACCCGCGCGCCCATACGACATGAAAGAAATTCTTGCGCGCATCGTGGACGAAAGCCGCTTCGATGAGTACAAGCCCGAGTATGGCGCGACGCTGATCTGCGGCTATGCTCGCATCGGAGGCTTCGCCGTCGGCATTGTTGCCAACCAGAAACTCCACGCGCACCAGACTGACCATGAAGGCCACAAGCGCGTCGAGTTCGGCGGAGTTATCTATACCGAGTCCGCCGAAAAAGCGGCCCGCTTCATCATGGACTGCAACCAGAGTCTGATCCCGCTCGTATTTTTTCATGACGTCAACGGCTTCATGGTCGGGCGCGATGCCGAGTGGAGCGGCATCATCAAGGCGGGAGCAAAAATGGTGAATGCGGTGTCGAACTCCGTCGTGCCTAAAATCGTAGTGATCGTCGGCGGCTCTTTTGGCGCCGGACACTACGCCATGTGCGGCAAAGCTTTCGATCCACGTTTTGTCTTCGCCTGGCCCACCGCGAAGTACGCGGTTATGAGTGGAGATGCCGCCGCCGGCACGCTGGTGGAAATCAAAGTAAAACAACTGGAGCGCAGCGGCAAGAAGTTGAGCGAGGAAGAAAGAAAAGAACTTTTCGACTCAACCAAGCAAACCTACGAAGAGCAAACCGATCCCCGCTACGGCGCCGCCCGTCTCTGGATCGACAAAATTATTGATCCGATGGAAACGCGGCAAGCCATCACACAGGCGCTGGAAGCGGCGTCGCTGAACC
>Ga0210406_10000815_pt1 | contig 40686 bp, 38 predicted proteins | sample IncBWC30MmetaG_FD_155454 | JGI IMG/M metagenome (GOLD analysis project Ga0210406, IMG submission 155454) | Forest soil microbial communities from Barre Woods Harvard Forest LTER site, Petersham, Massachusetts, United States - Inc-BW-C-30-M | ecosystem: Environmental > Terrestrial > Soil >... | reverse complement strand
CAGCTGCCCTTCTGCCTCGCGCCGTCGACGGTTGCGTTGATTCTGGCGTTGGCCTTCGTTGCTCGCTTGGCCGAGATCGCAGCGGATATTGGCACTGCGCTTCGCGCCTTAGCCAACGCCAAAATCCACAGCAACGCGGCCCATTCCAGTATTTCAACAGTCTCTTAGGTGCGTGAGCGATCTCGCGAAATACTGACCCGCGCCGGAGGTTTAAATGTCTTCGTTCCACGGCGAGGTGGAGCATGCCTGTCAGTTATGCTGAGGCAAGAAACATAGTCTTTCCCAAGATCGACATCGTGGCCGCATTGTTCTGTCATGAAAATCTTAACTTACCTCAGTCGGTTCCTTTTGGGTCTGATCTTTTTGGTCTTCGGCCTGAATGGATTTCTTCATTTCATTCCGATGCCTCCGCCCAGCGGGGTCGCGGGACAGTTCCTCGGAGCGATGTTCGTTTCGAATTATCTCCTGGTCGTCTCTGGGCTTCAGGTGATCTCAGGCGCGTTGCTTCTGATCAATCGCTACGTGCCGCTCGCACTCACGATTGCCGGACCGATCATCGTGAACATTCTCTTGTTTCACGGCCTGATGAATCCGGCCGGTATCGGACTGGCGGTCTTCGTCGCGATCCTTTGGGGCGTCGTGTTCGTGAATGTGCGTTCGGCGTTCGCCGGAATCTTTGAGGTGCGGGTCGAAATCAAAACAACGCCGGAGCACCGGCGCTCGCCAGCCTGATTATCGAATCAACCAACTCAACCATGAGAAAAACATATGAGCAGAACAATCGAAGCAATTGAACGGCATATGATAATGCCAGTCCGGCTCGGACCGAGATCGAGCCGCCTTCGCCCGGAGGCTACGGCGCGCCTAGCAACAGAAACTGTTCAGCCGCGTGAGCGCAAGCTCTTCGCCGAATGGCAACGCGGCGCCGAAATTCTCGGGCACGCCCAACAGAAACTACGCCTCGCCTTCGCGCCCGCGCGATCGCATGCAAACGCAGCCTACTAAAAAAGGAACTAAATCATGAAAGCAATTCGAATTCACAACTACGGCGGACCGGAAGTCTTGCACTACGAAGACGCACCGCGTCCGGAGCCACAAGCGGGTGAAGTTCTCGTCCGCATTCACGCAGCGGGAGTGAACCCAATCGATTGGAAAGTTCGTGAAGGCCACATGAAAGACTTCTGGCCTCATAAATTCCCGCTCATTCTCGGGTGGGACTTGTCCGGAGTAGTCGAGGAACTCGGGCCGGGTCCCGCGGCCGCGGGACGATTCAAAATCGGCGACGAGGTTTACAGCATTCCCGATCCAACCCGCAACGGCGCGTACGCTGATTATATCGTCGTTCGCGAATCAGAACTCGCGCTCAAACCGACCTCGCTTCATCACATTCGCGCGGCGGCAGTGCCGTTGGCTGCGCTGACCGCGTGGCAATCGTTGTTCGACACCGCGCAATTGCAGCCAGGCCAGCGCGTGTTGATTCATGCAGGCAGCGGCGGAGTTGGCCATTTCGCCGTGCAACTCGCAAAATGGAAAGGCGCGTACGTTTTCGCGACGGCTTCCACCAAGAATCAGGACTTGCTGCGCGAGCTCGGAGTCGACAAAGCGATCGACTACACGCAGCAGCGATTCGAAGACGTCGCGCGCAACATCGACATTGTGCTCGACACCATAGGCGGCGACACGCAGGAGCGCTCGTGGCAAGTGTTGAAGAAAGGCGGGGCTTTGCTCTCGGTTGTTCAACCGCCGTCAGCCGAAAAAGCGAAAGAGCTTGGAGTCCGCGCCGCGTTTGTTGCCAGTCACCCAAATGGCGCTCAACTGGCCGAGATCGCGAAGCTAATTGATTCAGGCGAACTGAAGCCGGTAATCGATCGCATTCTTCCGCTGAGCGAAGTGCGCCGTGCCCACGAGCTTAGTCAATCCGGCCACACTCACGGAAAAATCGTCCTGCGAGTGAGCAACGGAGACGGAACCCTCGAAAGGAAACAGTCACGTGACGCAGATAATTATCTGGGCGCTTCTTCGTGAATTCGCGGAGAATTCGCGAATTTTTGCCGCGTTTGCGCCCGGCGCAAATCGAGCTCCACACTTTTTCTTCCCTCGTAAATCGGTTGTTCAGAACCTCAGTGGCATTTGATAAGCTAACGCCGCGATTAACGAAAGGAGTTCATCAACCCCATGAAAGCGATACCGGGAACATTGCAGGAGGGAGGCGCGGGATTTCAAACAACGCACTGGACTTTAGTTCTGCGTGCTCGACAAACTCAGTCGGAGATATCAGCTCAAAAGGCGCTTTCGAATTTCTGTGAAGCGTATTGGCCGCCGCTTTACGCGTTTTTGCGCCATCGCGGACACGCGTCACCTGAAGCGCAGGATCTTGTCCAAGGTTTTTTCGCCCATCTGCTCGAACAAAATACGTTGAGTCGCGCAGATCAGGAGAAGGGTCGTCTTCGCACGTTTTTGTTAGGCTCGATGCAGAATTTTCTGTGCAACGAGTACGATCGCGCTCGGGCGCTGAAAAGAGGCGGTGGCCATCAAATTATTTCAATCGATGAACATCTGCCCGAAACAGAAGCGGCAATGATGGACACCGCTCATCTCAGCGATTCGCGCTCTTATGATCTGGCCTGGGCGTCGAACATCGTGAAACGCGCCTGGCAACAGTTGCAAAATGCGTTCGAGACGGAAGGCAAAGCCGAATGGCTCGAGGTGCTGCGGCCGTTCGTGGCCGGCGGCGGCAAGACGCCGCTAAGTCAGGAAGAAGCGGCCGCAAAACTTGGAGTTCCGATAGCGACTCTGCGAACGTGGCTTTCGCGTCTGCGTCAGCGCTATCGCGAAGCGCTGAGAACGGAAGTGGCGAACACGGTTTCCGATCCGGCCGAAGTCGATCAAGAGCTTCATTATCTTTATCAGATTCTGACAACATGAGCGCCGAACCTGAAATTCTTAACCGCGAATCAGCGGTCAGACGCGGATCAAGGCTCTCCCTCGAACGAGGTAGAACGGACCTACTCTTCCGTAGCAGCTCAAAATCGACCAGAAGCACAGTGGGCATTGCATCGGCTCTAAACGACAATGGGCGGGTGCAAGCACCTTCCGGAAACCACTCGAACGGTACCGGTGTGATTGAAAACGGCATCGACCTGACGCGCGGTTCGGACTTAGATAGAGCGCTCGCATTTACCGGTATGGAACGCGAACCAACCGTTGGAACATGCGCGATCTGCGGACGACCGCTCACGCAAGTAGGTCCCAAAGGTGAATGTCTTCGTTGTCTCGCTGATCTCGGTTTTCTGAGCGGCAGTCAAGAACCAGGACGGTTCGAAACACCTCGGCGACTGACACCTGGACCGCTGAAGTACGATCACTTCGAAGTGGAAGTCGGAGTGGACGGTTTTCCGATTGAGCTCGGCTCAGGAGCAATCGCGATTACTTATCGTGCACGCGACACGGTTTTGAATTCCGTCGTCGCTCTTAAAGTCATAGACCGAAAAGTCGCGAAGATGCCTGGAGTCCGATCGCGTTTCCTGCGCGAAGCGCGCGCGGCCGCGCAAATCCGTCATCCCAATGTCGCGCGCGTCAGTCATTACGGCGAGCAAGACGGTGAGTGTTTCTATGTCATGGAGTTGGTCGAAGGCGAAACGCTCGAAGCCAAGGTTCGTCGCGAAGGTCCGATGCCGCTTGCGCTTGCACTTGAAGTGATTGAGCAATCGGCTCGCGCGCTCGCCGCCGCGGAAGCGTGCGGCGTTGTGCATCGCGACATCAAGCCATCGAATGTCATGCTGGAGTCGGATCCAGGTGGCGGCGCGCCCATTGTTAAAGTGATTGATTACGGCATCGCTAAAATCCTCAACCCGGAAGCAGAACGTGGCGCCGAAAAAACTCAGCCTGGTTTCATTGGAACCCCAGCCTTCGCCAGTCCCGAGCAGTTCGCTCCTTCCGAACAGACGAAAATCGATACGCGATCGGACATCTATTCGTTAGGCGTGACCTTCTGGTATTTGCTTTCCGGTCGTGTGCCATTTGTTGGGGGCACGCTCCGAGAAGTTGCGGCAAAACAGGCCGAGGAACTCCCGCTCGATCAACTGAAGACTGCTCACGTCCCGGCGCGTGTGATCGCGCTCTTGCGGTCGATGTTGGCTGTCGATCCTGCGAAGCGCCCGCAAACGGCGCGGGAACTTCTGTCGGCCGTCCACCGCTGCTACACAAAATTCAGCGCCGATGCACATCTACGTCGGAGGCGATTCATGCTCGCAGCCGCGGGAGCAACTGCAGTTGTCGGGGCGATCGCAATCGGCACCTGGCTGTATCAACGCGTGCAATCTTCGGCCCAGATCGAACGATCGATCGCGGTTTTGCCATTTGAAAATCCCAGTGCGACTGGCGAGGACACCTATTTCACGGTTGGAATGCAGGACGAGATCACGGGCGATCTGGCGAAGCTTGCTGGAATGAAAGTGATCGGGAGTCAGAGCACGCGCTCGTACCTGCCGGGTAAGGAGCGCAACCTTCACGCAATCGGTCGGGATCTTGGCGTGCGGCACCTGCTCGAGGGAACTATTTCGCGCGACCATGATCAAATGCGCGTTGCGCTCCACCTTGTCGATCTTCGCGACAGCGGCCACCCTTGGACCGAGACATATGAACGTCCGATGAAGGACATGTTCGCGCTCCAAAGCGAAATCACGCAAGCTGTCGCCGCGCGATTAAAAGCCCGTCTCTCGCCTAACGAGACCGTTGCGCTGAACGAGCCGCCGACCGCCGATTTGCGCGCCTATGATCTTTACCTTCGCGCTCAGGCTATCGGCGTGCTGGTGAAAGACACCGTCGAATGGGCGTCAAGTAATGAACAAAAGGTTTCTCTTCTGAATGAAGCGGTAAACCGCGATCCAAAATTCGTGCTCGCTTACTGTGAGTTAGCAAGGGCTTACGACAAACTCTACCAAGCCAAAGACATCACGCCGGTGGAAAAGCGAGGCGTCGATTACCGCGCGATGGCTGAAGTCGCTTTGGAGAAAGCGCGACACGTCGCGCCCGACTTCGGTCCGGTTCACCTCGCTTTGGCTGACCATTTCGTCCTGGCCCACAATGATGTCGAGCAAGGCCGTCTGGAAATAGATCTTGCGCGTCAGACCATGCCAAATAGCGCCGCACTCGAGACGACTGCCGGAACGATCGCGCGCCGTCAAAGTCGCTGGGATGATGCTGTGCGCGCCCTCGAGAGAGCCGTTGCGCTTGAGCCACGCGCGGCAGAGAATCTTTTTACCCTCGCGAATACGTATCGTCTAATGCGCCGATACGATCGCTTCGACAGCGTGATGACCAGGTTGCTCGGAGTATTGCCGCCAGATCGCTCAGCGACGTACCGAGTCTTCCGCACTTTCGGTCCGCTCGAGAGTGAAGGGGACCTCGGCCCACTGCGTGCAGCTGTCGCCACCCTTACGCCCGAGGAGGACACGAGCGGTGCGATCAGAGATTTGCACAATCTGATTCTTGCACTTTGGAACCATGACCCTGATTCCGTATCGCGGATTTCCAAACAGGCTGCCGAGACCACGTTTGTGTTTAATACCGTCAAATATCCGAAAAGCTGGTACGAAGGTCTGGCCGCGCGAATGCGTGGCGACAAGAAAGGCGCCCAGGCCGCCTTTTCCACAGCTCGTCTCGAAGTTGAAAAAGCGGTAGTGACCGACGCGTCTGATGGCCGCGCCTTGAGCTTGCTCGCGATGATCGACGCCGGTCTTGGCCACCAAGAACAAGCTGTTCAGGAAGCAGAACACGCTTGCGATTTGGAACCCTTCGAGAATTTCGGACCAAACGCGCCGATCGTGCGTTGCAATTTGGCCGTCGTCTATGCGTGGAACGGTCAACTCGATCTTGCGATCTCCGCGCTCGACCAATTGACGAACAGGCCCGCTGGTACCAATCTGCCGGCCCAGCCAACTTACGGTGATTTTCGGCGAAATCCGTTGTGGGACCCGCTACGAAGCGATCCGCGTTTTGAAGCGCTCGTTCAACGCCTCGCGCCGGTCGCATCTTCTGAATAGGGCTGGCTATTCATCCGCGCGTTCCACGCTTCCAAAAACTCGCCGCCTCGTCCGCATCGAAACCGGCGGACAATTAATACGACGCGGCGAGCTGAAGATCTATCCCGTCTGGGGCCCGCTCCGCAGCGAGGCCGGTTTCCACCGACTTCTCGCCGGCAAAGAGCTGGTTGGGCCTAACAAATAATCGAAATCTTTTCAGCTTTCGTACTTGAAAGACAACGCCACACGCGTGCGGTACGCTCGGACTTTTCCATTTTCAATTGCCATGTCCAGTTTCACGACCTCGGCTATCCGGAGATCGCGCAGCTTTCCGGCGGCGGTCTCAACGGCTTTCCTTCCCGCCTCTGCCCAAGATTTCGTGCTTGTGCCAACAACCTCCACGACCTTGTAAACTGAGTCCTTATCTTTTTTGGCCATAATCTCGTCCTTTCTCTGCGGTTGATACTAACTAAATAGCAGCGTTTCACACGCCGTTTTAATACGACTCTCCTTGATTGCCTGCGTCAAGACTGATCGGCAATGCGCCTAAAAAGCCAGGCCCAAGAACGCTCAGATTTGCTGAAATGTCGTTCTTCGAATGCTTGAGATAAACAGTATGAAGATAAATTTCTGGTTTGCCGCGCTCAGTCCGCTCGTCAGCGCAGTAGTCGCGTTCGCGACTGCAGCCGCCATGATGCGCGGATCCCGGATCAATTCTAGCAACCGAGCCGGCGCAAACATTTGGGATGTCTGTTGATCAACACCGTGAAGATTTTGCAACCCGAGTTGATGGCAATTCCGCAGTTCGATTGTGGACGTTGGAAGTTGCGTTTGGAGCGCGTCCCGAGCTCGACCGATAAGCAATTTACCGGACCTGTAGGTTCGAGCATCGCTGTTGGATTCACAGTGCTCAGCCCACTAATTTGCCTGATCGCGGTGTATCTCTGGGCGCGGGTTATTAGCTAAGGATAACCTGGCATCGTACGAATCGCCCGAACTGCGGTCAAGGCCATCCCGAATGAAATTGCACATTGTGTGAAATGTCGATCTTCGAACGCTTGAGAAAATAGTATGAAGAGAAAGCCAACCTCTAAAGAGTCAGGATGGGATTTTTCCTACTGTTTTGCGATCTCAAGTCCATTGCTCGGTGTTTTCCTCGTCCTCCTCGCCTTGGCGATTTTTAGCCGGTGACGCAAGAAGCCATGAGCATAACCCCCATCATCTTCGCCTTGGTGATTTTACTCTTCCGTTTCGATTCGACCGGACAGGTCAATACCCGCCCGAAACACACTCAGGGCTAACGATCGCATGCGCGATGTCAGAGTTCTGAAATCTCGATCTTCGAAAAGCTTGAGAAAGAAATGACGACGAACATGACTTATGAAAACGACCAGATTACGGAAGCAATGGAGGTGAACTTTGCATGAAGGCTTTGCGTTTCAGAGAATTTGGTCTGCCGTCCGTCCTGCGGATCGAAGAAATCCCGCGGCCCGAGCCCGGTGACGGAGAAGCGCTGGTTAAGGTGAAAGCAGCCGCAATCAATCCCAGTGACGTGAAAAATGTCGCTGGCCGGTTTTCAGGAACAACATTGCCGCGAACTCCGGGCCGCGATTTTTCAGGCGTCGTCATAGCTGGGACAAAATATGAAAACGCGGAGGTGTGGAGCAGCGGTCCTGGTCTCGGCGTCACTCGTGACGGTGCCCAGGCAGAATACGTGATAATCCCAGAGGAAGCGCTGTCGTTAAAGCCACGGACGCTCAGCTCGGAGCAAGCGGCAACTATCGGTGTGCCTTTTATCACCGCCTGGTTTGCCTTGGTGCGTGCCGCGCAACTTGAGCCTGGAGAAACGATTCTGATTATCGGCGTTGGCGGCGCAGTTGGGCAGGCGGCAATGCAGATTGCAAATTGGCGGAAGTCACGCGTGCTCGGCGCCGCGCGGAGCTCGGATCCTATTGCGGGCGCTGTTGCCGTCATCAACACCAGGACTGACGATTTGCGGAAACGCGTTTTTGAATTGACTGACGGCAAAGGTGTTGACGCCGTTCTGGATGCGGTCGGCGGACCGATGTTCGAGCGGGCGGTCGGTTGTTTACGGATTGGCGGCCGGCAAGTTGCGATCACCAGTACGGGCGACAGGCGAGTAAGTTTCGATCTTGTCGATTTTTATCATAATCTGTCCCGGTTAATAGGCGTGGACAGCATGAAGTTTAGCCCTCACGACGTATCCGTAATTGCTGACGAACTGCGCCAAGGCTTTGAGGCCAATATTCTAAAGGTGCCGGCTGTAGACTCGGTACCGTTCGAAAACGCCGTCGAAGCCTACGAACGAGTCGCCAACGGTACCGCCGGAGCGAAGCAGGTGCTCACCTTTTCCTAGTTTGAGGAGCGATTCGCGCAGGAGATCTGAAATTCTCTGAAATCTCGATCTTTTAAAGCTTGAGAAGGAATGATGACTACAAAAGCGGCAACGGTAATTGACTATATCGTCCAGCGACTTGCTGATGAAGGGATCACTGAATGCTTCGGCGTACCGGGTGACTACGCATTCCCGGTTTGCGACGCAGTCGATCGCAATCCAAACATCAGGTGGATCGGCTGCTCAAATGAATTGAATGCATCTTACGCGGCCGATGGTTACGCGCGCGCTCGGGGCGCGGCAATGCTGTCGACGACTTACGCAGTGGGCGAGCTGTCTGCGATTAATGGCGTCATGGGTGCGAAAGCCGAGCGCTCACTCGTTTACCACGTCGTGGGCATGCCGTCGTATCAGAACCAGCGTTTGCGCAAGACAATGCATCACACTTTTGGAGACGGCGATTTCGGGAACTTCATCGGAATTTCCGCTCAAGCGACCTGCTGTCACGCCGTGATTAATCCCGACAACTGCATGCTTGAAATGGAACGCGTGATCGCAGAGGCGCGTCGAAACAATCAACCCGCCTATATCGTCGTTCCAGGGGACTATGCGCTTGCACCAATCACACCGGTCGATGTTCGGCCTGTGACGCTGAAATCAACTGAAGCGTCTCTACAAAAAGCGGTGGCTGCCATCACTGAACGGCTAAACAGCGCGAAGTCGGTTGTGGCATTGCCAGCGTTCACGATCACGCGGCTCGGCTTACAGAAGGAAGCCCGTCAGGCAATAGAGGCGCTCGGGTGTCCATTTGCCACCACGGCGATGGAAAAGTGCGTCATTGACGAAAGCCATCCGCAATTTGCCGGGATGTATGCGGGAGTGCTGTCCTCCAACGGCACGCGGGAGATTGTCGAGGGCGCCGAAGTCGTAATTGATCTCGGAGGGATCAGCCTTAACGACGAGAACACTACTGGTTTTACTGCGCGACTTGATCCCGCGCGGTTCATCTCGATCGGACTAAACGATGTTCGTGTCGGAGGACAAGTATTTGGAAATGCGCGCCTGGCTGACACCCTCGCGGCGCTCGCAAAACTGAAATCGCCTGCGGCTCCGTACAAGCGAACACCAGAGGACAATCCGACGATAAATGGAAAACCGTCGGACAAGATTACGATGGACGCCCTCTATCCGCGCTACGCGAAGTTTATTCGATCAGGGGACAACGTTGTGCTGGAAAGCGGAAGTTCGAGCTTCGGAGTTTCGTCGATGCCGCTCGCCGATGATGTGCAGGTGCACATCCAAATGTTATGGGGCTCGATTGGATGGGCCACGGGAGCGAGCTTCGGAATAGCGCTCGCCGATCCCAAACGGAAAACAATTCTCATAACTGGCGAAGGTTCTCACCAATTGACTGCGAACGAGATTGGAAATATGGGCCGCTTCGGCGCCAATCCGATCATCCTCTGTCTCAACAACGATGGCTATATGGTGGAGCGGGCGCTGGAGCCAAATCCGGACTGGTCTTACAACGATCTGGCAAAATGGCGTTATACAGAATTGCCGCACGCCTTGGGATGCACTGATTGGTTCACCGCGCGCGTCGAGACGGTGGGCGAGCTCGATGCCGCCCTGAAAGCAGCCCGCGAAAGTAAATCGGGCGCATACATCGAAGTCATCGGTGGGCGAATGGATATGCCCAAAGGTCTCGCCTTCGCGCACACGCGCTTGAAGGAAATGTACGGCGATACGCCTTAACAAAACCATGGAGACCCACGGACCTTTAGTTTCGAAGATTGCAGTTGGCTTCACGATGCTCAGCCCATTGGTCTGCCTCATTGCGGCGTATCTCTGGGCATCGATTGTTGGCTGAAGGAGTCTTTACGGAGATACGTCCTAAGAGACTGTTGACGACGGGTTGTCATAATCGTGCTCGGTTCTATGACACTGCCGAACCAATCGATGAAGTCGTGGCGCAGTGTGAACCGTCTGGCGCCGTGGGTTCTGGCCATTTCTTTGCTCTGGTCCGCTTCGGCAATTGCCACCGAGAATTTTGCAGGCTTTCGTCACATCGATGCGAGCGGTGAGCCGCCGGGGGCTACGCAGGCTGCACCCGACTGGGGACCCGTCCGAACGGACAAGGCCTCTGTCGCCAATCTTTCCCCCGTTCTTTTACCCTTCTTTAACAACGGTCCTGTATTCGGACTGCCCGGGACCGAAGCCGGCGACTTTTGGCAAAATACGCAACTCACGGGTGACTGGGGTGGCTTACGAACAAGCCTGGCGGAGCATGGCATTTTCTTTGATCTATACTCAACGAGCACCTACCAGGATGTCGCCTCCGGCGGTCTCAAAACCGGCAGTTCTTTCGTCGAGAATCTTCAGCTCTCTATTAACATCGATACGGGCCGCGCAGGGCTCTGGCCGGGCGGTCTTTTCCACTTTACCGTGGGGTCCCGATTTGGGGACTCGGCGAAGAATACTTTTACGGCCGGTTCCTCGGTACCGCAGAATACCGGACTCGCATTCCCCGGTCCTTTTCTCGACAGCAATATTTATCCGACGGAATATTTTCTGGTTCAGGCGCTGACGCCGCAATTCAGTCTTCTTTTAGGCAAGCTGACGATCGTCAACATCGCCGACCAAACGCTATTCGGCGATAGCGCGAAATACTATTTTGCGAACCTGAATTTCAACAAGAACCCGATCGCGCTTACTTTCTATAATACGCATACGATTGCGGCGGCTGGAGTGTGGACGCCAGCCAAATGGTTGACCATTGCTGGAGGAGTGTTTGATCCAAATACGCAGGCAAACAACTTCGACGCTCACGCCTTTGACAAGGTAAACCTCTATACCGCGTGGATATTTTCGTACACGGTAGGCGGTCTGCCGGGCCAGTTCATGCCGCAGTACAATTGGACCAACAAACCAAAGACCGATCTGGAGTCGCCTTTTGGCTCGTTATCCCTGGCGCAGATTCCAAGCGCGATTGGCATTCTTCTGGGCAATCTTTCGAATGCGAAGTTCCCGATTAATCACAAGTCAACTACCTGGGGTACGATCGAGAACATTTCGCAGTACCTCTACGTCAGGGATGATCCAGCTACGATTGCCGGAAAACTGAAAAGTGGCCAGCCGCTTAACGGAGTTGGAATATTCGCGAGGTTCGGGTACTCGCCTCCGGAAGCCAGTACGGTCACTGTTCATGGTAGCGTGGCGCTGTTTGCGCACGGTCTCTGGGAGGCGAGGAAGTATGACAGCTTTGGCGCTGGCTATTACTACAACGCGATCAGCAATGACTTAAAGGACAGTATCAAGCGACTGACCTTCAACACAGCTTCAGCTAACGACGAAATGGGAATGGAAATTTTCTACGATTTCGCCATCACTCCCGCGATCCGATTCATTCCAAGCTATCAACACATCTGGGATCCGATCGCTGCTCAGGTGTCCAAACATGAGAACGGGGCGGATGTATTTCTTAGCCGACTGACCGTGGCCTTTTGACGAGCCTAATTGCCCTTTAGTCGTGCAATCGCCGCCCCGAACGGTATCGGAGCTCTAAACGCGAGGCGTACCCAAGCAAATACAATTTTGTCTTGATGTTTTGTTTACAAATTTCGCATTCTGCGTTTCCTGTCGGAAGGAGAACGTTATGCCCCAGGTTTCTTTCGCGCGTGATATCAGGCCATTGTTTCGCGATGTCGATATTTCGCACATGGAGCCGCACGGCATAAAGTTGGACGATTACACCTTCATGTCCGATCCGGACAACGCTAACAAAGTGCTCGAAACACTTTCGCCGCACGAAGCCGACCCGCCTTCCATGCCACCCGGAGGGCCCTATTGGACAGCGGACCAGCTCGCGTTGTTCGCCCAGTGGCAGAACGAGGGCTACCAGCCTTAAGAGACCAGGTGGCGTTTTCGCCGAGTCCCCTAGTCCAGACGCAGCGATCCAGATTCTCCTCGAACCCATCTCATAAATAGGAAACGGGTGCGTTGCCAGAGGTTTGACGCAGCGGCAAGGCGTGAGGAGGAAGAATATCCTTCATGGATCTTTGACCGACGAGCAACGAAGGCGCGGCGGCAAAGATCGGCAACCCCTAGGGCTAAGTTCAACGTTCGGAAAGAGATTTCGCGCTACGTGAAATGTCGATCTTCGAACGCTTGAGAAACAAATGATGATTATTCGAACCGAAAGGCTGCCGAATGCAACAAGGCGAGGACAAAAGAGAATCTTCGCGGTCGTGTCACGACCCGTCACTGTACGCGGCAAAACAGTCCGACACGTTCTGATCTTCGACAATGATCCTGCGTCTCTTCGGCTGCTGGTTGCTACTGGCGCTGCACCGGGACGGCGGAGTGAGTTGTGGGTGGTGCTTGCCCTTCTGTTAGTCCTCGCAGCTACCATCGCGATGTTCTGGCCTTTGCTTTGATTGAGGCACCGGCGAGTTGGCAACTCACGCCAAAAGAGACATCTAGATCATCTCAGTCGACATCCGTTCAACGCGAGAGCTCCGCTCTTAAAAATAGGCGCAAGAAAATCTTAAATTTTCTGAAATGTCGATCTTCGAGCGCTTGAGAAAGAAATGACAACTATGAAAGCGGCCTACGGTGATTGATTACATCGTCCAGCGAATTGCTGACGAGGGCGTCGACCACTGTTTCGGCGTGCCGGGTGACTACGCGTTTCCGGTCGTGAAGTCTCGCGGTCGAACGGTTTGTGATTGAACGCGGCATCGCTCCGCGGCAAAATCCAGACACGAGTAATGCGACTCCAATTCTCGGTACGTGCGCAACCTGTGGACGACCGCTTACGCAAGTCGGGCCCCAAGGCGAGTGTCTTCGCTGTCTCGTTAGTCTTGGTTTTCTAAGCGAGACACAACAACCGGAAAAGTCCGAGACCGGCCGGCGATTGACGCCCGGGCCGCTGAAGTACGATCGCTTTGAAGTGGAAGTTGGCGCGGATGGTTTTCCGATTGAGCTCGGCGCCGGTGCGATGGCGATTACATATCGCGCACGCGACACGGTCTTGAATTCTACCGTTGCTCTCAAAGTGATCGACCAACGAGCAGCCGGGAGTCCTGGTGCCCGGTCTCGGTTCCTTCGTGAAGCGCGCGCGGCGGCGCAAATCCATCATCCCAATGTTGCGCGCGTTAGCCATTACGGTGAGCAGGACGGTGAATGTTTCTATGTCATGGAATTGGTCGAGGGCGAGACGCTCGAGGCCAAGGTTCGTCGCGAAGGTCCAATGCCGCTCGCGTTTGCGCTGGAAGTGATCGAGCAAGCTGCGCGCGCATTGGCCGCGGCGGAAGCGTGCGGTGTGGTCCATCGCGATATTAAGCCATCCAATATCATGCTGGAATCCGACGCGAGCGGCGCGCTCGTCGTCAAAGTGATTGATTACGGGGTCGCGAAAGTCTTAAGTCAGGATGCCGGAGCCACCGCCGAGCAAACGCGAACCGGCTTCATTGGTACCCCGGCCTTTGCCAGCCCGGAGCAGTTCACATCCGGCCGGGGACAAACAAAGGTCGATACGCGTTCAGACATCTATTCCCTTGGCATCACACTTTGGTATTTGCTTTGCGGTCGCACACCATTCGTTGGAACTACACTCGAAGAAATCCGTGCGAAACAAGGCAGACAATTACCTTTCGAACAGCTCAAAGGTTTGCACATTCCGAAACGATGCATTGAGCTTCTGGAGTCGATGTTGGCGGTCGATCCTGCAGACCGGCCGCAATCTAGTCGTGAATTACTTACTGCCGTTCATCGCTGTCAGGCACGATTTAATCCGGAGGCGCGATCGCGCCGCCGCCGCTTCGAGCTGATAGCGGCCGCGTGTGTGCTCGTGCTCGCAGGAATCGGGCTTGGAGCTTGGTTATACCAACGCGCGCAATCGTCTGCTCAGATGGAACGATCGATCGCGGTTTTGCCGTTCGAAAATCTCAGTCCCAACGGCGAGGACGCCTATTTCACACTGGGAATGCAGGACGAGATCACAAGCGACCTGGCGCGTCTCGCCGGGATGAAAGTAATCGGATCTCAAAGCACCCGTTCGTATTTGCCCGGCAAAAATCGAGATCTACGCGGAATCGGTCACGATCTGGGCGTAAGACACCTTCTCGAAGGAACCGTTTCGCGAGACAACGACCAGATCCGCGTTGCCCTGCAACTTGTCGATCTTCGCGATACATCCCATCCTTGGACTCAGGGCTATCATCGTCAGATCAAAGATTTGTTCGCAATGCAAAGCGAAATTACCCGCGCCATCGCTGCACGGTTGCAAACCCAGCTTTCGCCTAACGAAAGAGCGACGCTCGACACTCCCCCGACAACCGATTTGCGGGCTTACGATCTTTACCTGCAAGCGCGAGCGATGCTTTCCGTCACTTTCGAATTGGAGGAACGGCAATTTTTTGCGGACGAAAAGCGCGCGATTCCCATGCTGGAAGAGGCGATTACGCGCGATCCGAACTTCGTCCTGGCCTACTGCGAACTGGCGAAATGGCATGATAACATCTACTTTCTACGTAACGTCGGCCCAGCAGAAGAGAGAGCTATTGATCACCGCAGCCTCGCGGAGGCCGCTTTGGAAAAAGCACGTCGATTGCAGCCCGAGTCCGGCGCTGTTCACCTGGCCCTTGCGCGTCATGCCTTACAGGTCAGTAACAACCTTGAAGAGGCCGAGATTCAAATTCAACTAGCGCGTCAAGCTCTGCCTAACAACGGCCAGGTCGAAACTATCGCCGCCCGCCTGGCCCGTCGGCAGGATCGCTGGGATGACGCAATACGATATTTTGAAAAGGCGGTCTCACTCGAGCCACGCGACGTACCATTGCGTTACCTTTTGGCTTACACCTATCGTTATATGCGGCGCTATCAAGAATATGACCAAACGATGGAGGGCCTGATCGCCCTCACGCCGCCCGACAAGCTAGACGTCTTGCCGATTGAGCGCGCTTACGGTTATCTCGAACGCTCCGCTGATCTGCGTCCAGTCCAGGAAGCCATTGCCAAACAAATCGCGCGTCACCAGATCGACGAAAGCGCTGCCACGTCTGAGCAAATGATGCTCGCAGTTTGGTCACACGATGCGGAGTCAATCTCAGGCATTCTTTCCCGCAAACACGCACCCATCGGTTGGAATGGCGTCATCTATCCCGATGCGTGGTTTGAAGCGCTCGCGGCAAGGATTCGTGGTGACAATGCTGCTGCGGTCAAAGCTTTCACGGCTGCGCGCCTTGAAATAGAGAGGCGCGTGCTGGCCGATCCGACAGACGGCTTACAGCTAGGCACTCTTGCAATCATTGACGCCGGGCTCGGGCTCAAAGAAGACGCGGTTTCGGAGGCTAAGAGGGCGTGCGAATTGATCTTCTCAAAAGCAAATAACATCAACAGGCCGACGGTCCGCGGCAATTTGGCAGTTGTGTATGCCTGGACAGGTCAAAACGATCTCGCGATTGCTGAATTAACTTCGCTCGTTGATGGCCCAGCCATAAGTAACGCCATATGTCAACCTACCTACGGCGATTTCCGGCTAAATCCTTTGTGGGACCCGTTGCGAAACGATCCGCGTTTCGAAGCGCTCGTCCGGCGGCTTGCGCCTGTCACATCCAAGTAAGACCGCTGTTCGGCGCAGTCTTAAAGCAGGCGTCCAACGTGCAAGTTCACCGGTATGTACTGCGCACCAGGCGTTCGAAAAAATCATCCGAAATTTTCCGAAATGTCGATCTTGGAACGCTTGAGAGAATAGCATGAAGATAAAGCCAACAATCCAAGACTCAGGCTGGGACGTTTCCTTCTGGTTTGCTATCTCGAGTCCGTTGCTCGGCGTTCTGGTCGCCCTCCTCGCCTTGGCAATTTTTTCCCGATGACCGAAGTCATGAGCGTAACACCCATCATTCTGGTTTTAATCATCCTGCTGTTCGGCTCCGACTCATCCGTTTCATCCACGCTACCTGTCGCGCCGTCTCGTGACGCCGAAGCTTCAGCGAAGGAGCAAGCCTCGCGCGAAGGCGGATTCGAGGTCCGACGATTTTTCGAAATTTTCTGAAATGCCGGCATTTGAAAGCTTGAGAAAGGAATGAACAAACCAAATCCACAAGATGAAAACGGCCGAAGATTACATCTCCGAGACGAGCCAAAGAGAGTTGGCTGCCGGCATCCTTAAACAGGCCGCTCAGGATTTGCGACGGTTCAATGGCGCGACGAGCGCCGTCGAACGGGAACTCTATCTCGATGCATATAGCTGGATCACGTCAGACGATTGTGCCTGGCCGTTTTCGTTCCTGAACGTTTGTCAGCTGCTGAACCTCGCGCCGGACGTTGTTCGCCTGGAACTCTCGGCTGATGCGTCGGCAGGTTTCTTTACCTATTGGGGCCAGCGTTGCGCACGCGCCACGCGTTCACTCCGAAGTTTTCTGAGTCACGCTTTCACAAAAAGCGGCAGATCACCTTCGGTCGATCCAGTTCCTCTTACTCACGTTCCAATTAAATGAAAACTCCGAGCCACGGTTTCGCTCAAAAGTTGCGTCGAATTTTGCGGTCAGTTGTTAGGGAGTCCAACTACAGACACGATCCTCTGCTCATCAACAGTCTGGCCGCATTCAATTTCCGCCGGCGGCTCATGCTCGAATTTCCGGGCAAAAAACTGGCGCACGCTGGCGCGTTTTCGCGATGAACCTCACGACTATTGCTCTTATTCCCGGCCTTTGGATGACCGCCCTCAGCTGGGAGCACTGGGTCAAACATTACTCGGAAAAAGGTTATAGCGTCATAGCCGCGAACTGGCCCGGCATGGAAGGCGACATTGAACTACTGCGACGCGATCCAAGCAGCTTCGCGAATCTTGGACTGACCGACGTTGTCGATCATTACGAACAAATTATTCGCGAACTCGAAAGTCCGCCGATCATCATCGGATATGGCTTCGGCGGTTTGGTGACACAGATTCTTCTCGACCGCGGCTGGGGCGCCACCGGTGTGGGGATCGCCAGTGCTCCGGTAAATGGAATTGCTCGGCTGCCGTTGTCGGTATTGAAGCTGGCGTTCTCAGTTTTCGGCAAGTCTGTTAGCAACAAGACCGCTTCACTGACCGCGGAACAATTTCATCGCGCGTTTACAAACTCGCTGGCAGAAACGGAATCGCTCGACGCCTTCAAACGTTACGTCGTGCCGGCTCCGAATCGGGTTCTGTTGCAAACAGCGTTCGCGAATTTCGCTCCGCACGCTGCAATCCCCATCAATTTCCGGAACGACACGCGCGCGCCGTTGCTCCTGATTGCGGGCGGTAAAGATCGCGTCGCATCGAGCTCAATGGTCAAAGCAAACTTCGATCTGTATCGAGAATCGAAAGCCGAAACCGATTACAAAGAATACCCAAGCCACGCCCACTTCACGTTCCTTCAGGAAACTAAAGTCGCGGACTACGTGCTCGGTTGGGCGCTCTGCCGCGCAAACGGATCGAAGCTCACGACATTTCCAAATCAGACCGACGGCTGGTCGGTTCAACTCTCAGCCTAACGAAAAGGAGATCTAATATGCCAACTACAACCACCGCACCTGCTGCTATAAAAACTACGGCCGCATCAGCAACGGCAAAGGGCGCCAAGCCGCGAAAACCACTGCCCGCGCCCAACAGTGACTTCTACTATCTCTACGAAACGTTGCCCGCGGAGGAGCTGGCGATCGTTAAGCGCGTGCGCGAGTTCGTGGAAACCAAAGTCGCGCCTGTCATCACCGATTATTGGGTTAAGGATCAGTTCCCGTTCGAGCTACTGCCGGCAGTAAAGGAACTCGGCATCGGTGGCGTTGGCTTGAAGGGCTATGGCTGCGCCGGCGGAAGTCTGGCGTTGTTAGGCTTCGTGCAAATGGAGATCGCACGCATCGACCCGTCGTTCTCGACCTTCGTCGGGGTGCACAACGGCCTCGCGATGGGCTCTATCTATATAGATGGATCGGAAGAGCAGAAACAGAAATGGCTCCCACCAATGGCGCGTTTCGACAAGGTTGGCTGCTTCGGTCTAACCGAACCGTTGGTAGGTTCCGGCGCGTCTGGTGGTTTGCTAACTACGGCGAAGCGCGACGGCGATTCTTGGATTCTTAACGGCGAGAAGCGCTGGATCGGCAACGCGCCTTGGTGCGACATCTCGATCATCTGGGCGCGCGACGTCGCCGACAACCAGGTCAAAGGCTTCATTGTCGAGAACAAGACCACGCCCGGCTTTAGCGTGGACAAGATCGAGAACAAGATCGCGCTCAAGGTCGTGCAGAACGGCCACATCACTTTGAAAGATGTCCGGGTGCCGGAAGAAAACCGTCTTCAAGGTGGTAACTCTTTCCGCGACACCGCGAAAGTTCTGAAGATGACGCGCTACGCCGTCGCCTGGATGGCGACCGGATGCGCGATGGGCGCGTACGAGGCTGCGGTCAAGTATTCCCAGGAGCGTCTGCAGTTCGGAAGACCGATCGGCTCGTTCCAGCTCATGCAGGATCTTCTCGCGAGAATGCTGCAGAATATCACGGCTTCGCAATGCCTCATTGTGCGCCAGGCGCAATTGTTTGACGAAGGGAAGCTAAGCGACGCGCATGCTGCGCTCGCGAAGGCTTTCGCTACATCGAAATGTCGCGAGACGGTGGCGTGGGCCCGGGAGTTGTTCGGTGGCAACGGCATCGTTGCCGACTACGAGGTCGCTCGCTTCTTCACTGATTGCGAAGCGCTTTACTCCTACGAAGGCACATTCCAGATGCAGAACCTCATCCTGGGGAAGGCTATCACCGGATTGAGCGCCTTTCTGTAATCAAACGCCTAACGAATAACCTCAACTTCAAACAAGAACCATTTATGAGCACAACAACCACAGAACTAAATCTCGAGACTATCTTGTATGCCAAGAAAGGCGCGGTTGCCTATGTCACTCTCAATCGGCCGAGAGTCCTCAACGCTCTGAACAAGAGAACGTGGGAGGATCTTAAGGCCGCGTTCGAGGATGCACAGGATGACGCCGCCGTGCGCGGGGTCATCCTGACTGGAGCCGGCGATAAAGCATTCATCGCAGGCGCCGACATTAACGAGATCGCGCAGATCAGTGCCGTTGAAGCGGAGAAGTCGAGCGCGTTTGGACAAGGTGTTCTCGATCTGATCGAAAATCTTGGCAAACCCGTGATCGCAGCCGTGAACGGCTTCGCGCTTGGTGGCGGATGCGAAACAGCCATGGCGTGCACGATTCGCATCGCTGCTGAGAACGCGAAGTTCGGTCAGCCCGAAGTGAAATTGGGAGTAATCCCCGGCGGCGGCGGCACCCAACGTTTGCCGCGCCTGGTCGGGAAAGGTCGCGCGCTGCAACTCATTCTTTCCGGAGAAATGATCGGAGCGCAGGAGGCCTATCGCATCGGCCTCGTTAACGAAGTCGTCCCGGCTGCGGAGCTGATCACGCGCGCTGAAGCAATCCTGAAACAGATCTTTTCCAACGCGCCGCTCGCAGTGAAGTACGCACTCGAGGCGGTAAACAAAGGTTTGGAAACGAGTCAGGCCGAAGGCTTGTCGCTGGAAGCTTCGCTCTTCGGACTTTGCGCCGGAACGGAGGACAAAAAAGAAGGAACACAAGCATTCCTGCAGAAGCGCGCCGCACAATTCCAAGGTCGCTAAACAAGAAAGGAAACATTTATGGCAACTCAAAACACAAACTCAGCAGACAACATTTTCTCCGGACTGAAAGTTGTCGATTTCTCAAGCTTCGTCGCCGGTCCCGGAGCAGCGGTGATCCTATCCGACTTCGGCGCTGACGTAATCAAAGTCGAACCGCCCAAGGGCGAATTGTGGCGGATCGGGAACAGGATTCCGCCGCAACCGCAGTCAAAGATTCCCTACATGTGGCACCTGAACAATCGCAACAAGCGCGGCGTGGCGATTGATCTCAAATCACCGGACGCGGCAAAAATTGTCGAGCGCCTGGCCAAGTGGGCGGACGTGTTTATCGTCAACACGCCGCATCCTGCGCGCGAGAAACTCAAGCTCGACTATGACCATGTCGCGCAGTTCAATCCGCGGCTGATTTACGCCGACATCACGGGCTACGGCGACACGGGACCGGACGCGCATCTTCCAGGATTCGACCTCACGGCCTACTGGTCGCGGACCGGCTTGCTTTCTCTCTTGCACGATGCGGGTGCGCCTCCGACCTGGCCGTTCGCCGGAACCGGCGATGCTCCGTCGGGTGTTGGGTTGTTCGCCGCGATCGTAACAGCGCTTTATCGGCGCGAACGCACAGGCAAAGGCTCCTCCGTCACCACTTCGCTTTTGGCCGCAGGCGTTTGGTCCGCCGGCGTCGCGATTCAAGCGGCACTCTCCGGGGCAAAGTTCGCACCGCAACACGACCGAAAAAATCCGGCAAACGTGGCGCTGAATGTCTACAAGAGTTCCGACAACGTCTGGTTCGTCCTCGTCGCCACGCCCGACAAGATTCCAGCCCTCGCAGCGGGTCTCGGCCGCACCGACCTTTTGAAGGATCCGCGATTCGCTGATCCGGCAAAGCTGGCCGCGAACATGAGCGTGCTGACTGCGATCGTCGACGAGACTTTCAGTTCGCAGCCGATTGCGCACTGGCAGGAAGTCTTGGACAAAGCGCACATTCCTTACGGTTTGATCCGCGATCCGCAGGACGTGATCAAGGATCCTCAGCTACAGGCTAACAACATCGTTGTGCCACTCGAAGGCGCGGGAGAAAACCTGAAACTTACAATCAGTAGTCCTATTCAGGTGCACGGCGTTGCAAAAGTACCGGCAAAGCGCGCGCCTGAGCTGGGTGAACACAACGACGAAGTTCTCAAGGAACTCGGCTTTGCCGCAAACCAAATCGAACAGTTACGCGCGAGCGGCGTCATCACGAAACCGACCGCGCAGGCAAAGGCTGCCTAGGAGATCAGATATGAGTGACATTATTACTGAGCGTTCCGGACACATCTTGCGGATTCGGCTGAATCGGCCGGAGAAGAAAAATGCAATGACGTTGGCCATGTACATCACCTTGGCCGATCTGTTGAACGACGCTGCCAAAGACGATCAGATTCGCGTCGTGCTTTGGCACGGCGCGGGGGATTCGTTTTCCGCCGGCAACGACATAGGAGATTTTCTAAAGAACCCGCCCGGTCCAGGGAAGAGTCCACAAGCTCGCTTGATCGAGGCGCTGATTAACTTCGACAAGCCAATCGTCGCCGCGGTGCAGGGCGCGGCAATCGGTGGCGGAACTACGATGTTAACTCACTGCGACTTCGTCTTCGCAGGCGAGACCGCAAAGTTTCGAATGCCTTTCGTCGATCTGGCGGTAGTTCCGGAGTTCGGAACGAGCTACTCAGTCCCCGCGCGAATAGGATACCTGCGCGCCGCCGAGCTAGTTCTACTAGGATTACCGTTCGATGCGAAGCGAGCCGCAGAACTAGGTTTAGTTACTCGCGTTGTAGCCGATCAGCAGTTATTACCCACCGCTACTGGGGCCGCGCAACAGCTGGCCGTTAAACCGCCTGCCGCACTGCAATCGTGCAAGCGGCTTATGAGGTCGTCCACGCGCGAGCTACTCGAGCGCGCGGTAAAGCTCGAGAACCAGGAATTCGCGGCCCGCGTACGATCGGCCGAAGCCAAGGAAGCGTTCACGGCCTTCATTGAGAAACGTAAGCCGAACTTCGATGCCATCTCCGAACCAAAAGCACGTGCGGCTTAACAAATTCTGAAATGTGACACTTCGAAAACTTGAGAAAAGAAAGGAAATCAAAACATGAAAACTGCTACACAACCGCAAACTTCCAAACCAACGCGCCCATCAAGCGGAAAGTCGGTCGGCCGCTTATATTTTCTTGAAGCAAGCGGCGGCCGGATTCATTCGGCTAACCCCGACGGGTCGGACCCAAAAGTCATTGTCAGCGGAGCTCGAGTCCCTGATGGCGTCGTCGTCGATCTCGAGGCCGGACACATTTACTGGACCAACATGGGCGTTCCGAGCAAGAACGATGGTTCGATCGAGCGCGTCGATCTCGACGGTCAAAATCGCGTAACCATTATTGGCGAAGGCAAGACATTCACGCCGAAGCAGCTCCATCTGGAGAAGAAGAGCGGCAAGCTTTACTGGTGCGATCGCGAAGGAATGCGCGTGATGCGCGCGAACCTGGATGGTTCGAACATCGAAACTCTGGTCGACACCAGCAACGGCGACGCGCGACCGGGCACCGATCAAGGAAACGGTGCTCAATTGTGCGTTGGAATCACCGTTGATCCAGATCGCGGGAAAATTTATTGGACGCAAAAAGGGCCGGCGAACGCCGGCAAAGGCCGCATCTTTCGCGCGAAGATCGACATCCCGAAAGGCGAGACGCCGGCTGATCGGACTGACATCGAAGTGCTATTCGATGGTTTGCCGGAACCGATCGATCTCGAGCTCGATCTGAAGAATCGGCTCCTGTACTGGACAGACCGCGGAGATCCGCCGCGTGGGAACACAGTCAACCGCTCGTCGATTGATGCAGATTTCAGCAAACATCCGACACCTGACATTTTGCTTACGCATCTGGAGGAGGGAATCGGGATCGCTCTCGATTTCAAAGGGAACCGGATGTTCCTCACCGATTTAGCCGGCTCGATCTACTCGGCCAAACTCGACGGCACGGAAAAGAAACCGCTGCTCGTCGCACAAGGACAGATCACCGGCATCGCTTACGCAGAAATTCCGTAACCATCAACCATCAACAACTAACTATTAACTACTATGTCATACAACAAACCAATACGTCGCATCGCCATCGTTGGCACGGGAGTCATCGGCGCCAGCTGGGCGGCTGAATATCTCGCGCGCGGATTCGATGTCGTCGCGACCGATCCCGCGCCGAACGCCGAAGCCAATTTACGCAAATACGTTGATGAAGCCTGGAAGGACCTGACGAATGTCGGACTTTCCAAGGGCGCGTCGCGCGACCGCTTAACCTTCACAACCGACATGAAAGAGGCGTTGTCGAACGCGGACTTCGTTCAGGAAAACGGACCGGAGCGTCCGGATTTCAAGATGAAGTTGTTCGCGCAAATGGACGATGCCGCTCCGCTCGACTCCATCATTGCGTCGAGTTCGTCCGGAATTACACCGAGCGTGATGCAATCAAAATCCAAGCATCCTGAGCGTATTCTCGTCGGACACCCGTTCAATCCTCCACACATCATCCCGTTAGTCGAAGTTGTCGGGGGGACGAAGACATCGCCGGAAGCGATTCAACAAGCGATCGCGTTTTACGCATCGATTGGGAAGAAACCGATCCATTTGAAAAAGGAACTTCCCGGTCACGTCGGAAACCGACTGCAAGCCGCGCTCTACAAGGAGATCATGTATCTGATTCAGCACGACGTGCTGAGCGTTGAGGATGCGGACGTGGCGGTGAGCTATGGACCGGGACCGCGCTGGGGAGTGATGGGCCCGAGTTTGCAATGGCATCTCGGCGGAGGCGCCGGCGGCATCAAACATTTCATGGATCATCTGATGGATCCATTGACCGCGATGATCAAAACGCTCGGTACGCCTGATGTTACGCCGGAGCTGAAGCAAACGATTGTCGAAGGAGTCTTGCGCGAAGCGGGGAATCGTTCAGTGGACGAACTGGCACAGGAAGAGAACGAGCTGATCATCGGCCTGTTGCGTTCACGCACACAATCGGAAAACGGCACGACAAAGGCAAAGACCACACGCGCCGCAGCCTAAAGATCGACAATGAACTCGATCTTTAACGATCCGGGTTTCTGGCATCGATTACAGTTCGGGTTCACGATCGTTTATCACTACCTGTTTCCGCAGCTCACGATGGGGCTGGCGTTGTTCCTGGTTTACTGGAAATGGCGCGCCCTTCGAACTGGGGACGAAAAATACAATCAGGCGGTCCGGTTTTGGGCGAAAATCTTCGGACTTAATTTTGCGGTCGGTGTCGTCACCGGTATTCCGATGGAATTTCAGTTCGGAACGAATTGGGCAGACTTTTCGAAGTATGCCGGCGGCGTGGTTGGACAAACGCTGGCGATGGAAGGGATGTTCGCGTTCTTTCTGGAGAGCGCGTTCGTCGGTGCGCTGATCTGGGGCGAGAAACGACTCGGACCGCGCGGACATTTTGCCGCCGCCATCGCGGTTGCGCTCGGTAGTTGGCTCTCGGGCTATTTCATTCTGGTGACGAATTCGTTCATGCAGCACCCGGTTGGTTATCAGATCGAATCGAACGGCTCGTTAGGCATCGCCAGCATGAGCGCCTATCTTTTAAATCCGTGGGCGTTCGTGCAGTTCGCTCACAACCAATTGGCGGCGGTCGTGACCGGCTCGTTTGTCGTTGCTGCGATCGGAGCGTTTTACGCGTTGCGCGATCTTCATCTAGTCCAAGCCAGACTTTATTTGCGCGCGGGAACGTTGGTTGGCTTGATCGCGTCGCTCCTGGTTGCCTTTCCAACTGGCGACGCACAAGCCAAGATGGTTGGTCATCATCAACCGATCACGCTCGCTGCGATGGAAGGGAAATTCGAGGGCGGACAAATGGCGGGGGTTGCGCTCATTGGCCAACCGAATGTCGCGGCGCAACGGCTCGATAATCCGATCGAAGTCCCCGGCGCGCTCAGTTTTCTCGCTTACGGCCATTTCGGAAGTTTTGTCCGCGGTTTGAACGATTTTCCGAAGGACCAATGGCCAGACAACCTGGAGCTCCTTTACTACTCATTTCACATCATGATCACGCTCGGGACGCTGTTCATCGTCCTGATGGGGTTCGCCACATTGCAGAATTGGCGGGGCCGTTTGGAATCCAGTCGTTTGCTGCTGTGGGTGCTTTTGCTGGCGTTTCCGTATCCCTACATCGCCAACACGCTTGGTTGGATGACGGCCGAACTGGGGCGACAACCGTGGCTGATCTATGGCCTGTTTCACACGCGCGACGGTTACAGCAAAGTTGTCAGCAACGGTGACGCCATCTTCACCCTGATTGGGTTCACCGGGTTATATTTTGTAATCGGTCTGCTTTTTCTCGGCCTAACGGGTCGCGAAATCGGAAAAGGTCCGAAAGAACCAGCTGTTGCCACAATTATTCCTGAACCTGAGCGAGAGGCGGTGTTGGTATGATCGCGATTTGGTACGCGGTCGTCAGCTTCATGCTGATTGTCTACATTGTTCTGGACGGCCGGAACTTCGGCGCCGGAATGCTGCATTGGTTTGTCGCCAAGAGTCCTGAAGAACGCAGACAGGTCATCGCTGCGATCGGGCCGTTATGGACATGGCATGAGGTATGGCTCCTCGGTTTCGGCGGAACATTGATCGCGATCTTCCCGCGCCTGATGGCTTCGGCCTTTGCCGGTTACTATCTCGCCCTCTTTCTGATTTTGTGGTGTCTGATTTTGCGCGGTATCTCGCTCGAAGTCGGCGGCCACATCAACGATCGCCTTTGGCAGGGATACTGGGATTTCAATTTCGTTCTTTCCAGTCTTCTGCTCGCGATCCTTTTTGGCGCGGCTGCCGGCAATGTCGCGCGTGGCGTTCCGGTTGACGCGCAGGGGGATTTCTCGATGGCGTTTTTCACGAACTTCAATGTGCGCGGCCATGTCGGCCTGCTCGACTGGTACACTGTATCGATCGCGATTCTCGCTGTCGCAATGCTGGGAGCTCATGGCGCGACTTATCTCACGCTGAAGACGGAAGGGCCGGTCCACGACCGTTGCGATAGATGGGCGAAGTATCTTTGGATCGCGGTTGTCCCCCTGCTCGCCGTAGTCCTGATCGAATCGAAAATCGTGCGTCCCGATCTGCCCGGCCGCGCGCTGTTCAATCCATTTTGGTGGATCGGATTGATTGTGATAGCTGCCTCAGCGTTCACGCTGCTCACCGGCCTAACGAGCGGTCGCGAATTACGAGCCTTCGTTGGATCAAACTTTCTCATCGTCGGTCTGTTGGCCACAGGAGCGGCCGCGATTTTTCCAGTGATGCTTCATTCGACGCTCGCGCCCGAGAATTCGTTAACCGCTTATGCTGTGGCATCGAGTTCAACCACTTTGCTTCGAGCGAGCTTTTGGTGGCCGATCGCTTTCACGCTGGCGGTGTTCTATTTCGTCTTCATCTCGCGACGCTATGCCGGAAAGGTAAGCGTTCAGCGCGATACCCAGGGTTTTTATTAGGGGTACTCAATAACAACATAGTGAAAGTAACAAGCTGACCGAAAGGAAACATATGGCTAAGAAAGATAAGTCAGCAGATTCAGTCTATAAAATAACAGAGGTAATTGGCACCAGCTCGACCTCTTGGGAGGAAGCAGCCAGGAATGCGGTGGAGACCGCTTCCAGAACGCTACGCGACATGCGGGTTGCCGAGATCGTGAAGCTGGATATGAAGGTCGAGAACGGCAAAGTCCTCGAATACCGCACGCGCTTGCAATTGTCCTTTAAGTACGAAAGCTGAAAGCCTTCGCGCGGACGAACAGGTTGCATCAAATCGAGCACTTTTCCCTATCCAAACGCCGATCAGGAGTAACTAGCGTATGATTTACGTTCACTCGGTAGGTCGCGCCGCGCGATATTTTCCAGAACGGACAGCGCTTGTCGCAAACGGAACGCGCTCAACTTTCCGCGAACTACACGCTCGCGTTGGGCGTATTGCTGCGGCGTTGACGAAACATGGTTTCAAAGCCGGAGATCGACTGGCGATTCTTCTTCCGAACGAGCCCGACTACATCCAGCTCGTTTATGCGTGCGCCTGGCTCGGGGTGACAGCGGTTCCGTTAAACACGCGGCTCGCAGCCAAGGAAATCGACGGCATTCTCACCGATGCACAACCGCGCGGCTTGATTCGCCATTCATCGCTGCCAGTCCCGACCGCGCAAGTTTCATGGCAACTGGTGCTTGATCAAGAGCCGCTCGATGTTCAAAGCGACTCCGTCCCGGATCCAATTTACGACCCGGATGCGATTCTCGCTCTCATCTACACGAGCGGCACTACGGGCCGGCCGAAAGGCGTCGAGATCAGGCATGCAAATATTCTGGAGAACGTCTACCACACCAACTTCTGGTTCCCGCTTAAAGAAGGTGCTGTGCATTTACATGCCGCCCCGATTTTTCACATCGCGGATTTTCCGTTCATGTTCGGCGCGCCAGCTTTCGGCGCCTGTCAGGCCACGATACCAAAGTTCAATCCGCCGAGCTTCTGCGAGACGGTCGCACGCGAACGCATCACGCACACGGTGCTGGTCCCGACAATGATCAATATGCTGACGCAATCTCCGGAGCTGCAAAAGTACGACCTAACGACTCTTCGGCATTTGGGATACGGCGGATCTCCAATGGCTCCTGAACTCGTGCATCGCACCAGACAGGTTCTGCCAAAGGTTAAACTCGTTCAGGTCTACGGGCTGAGTGAAGCCGGGTTCCTGACCGGCTTGAAAGACGATGAGCACACCGAAGACAAACTCACCTCTTGCGGGCGTCCATGCATGGGAATCGACGTGCGTGTTGTCGATCCAACAGGAAAGGAAGTCGAAACTGGGCAAACGGGCGAGCTGGTCGCGCGCGGCGCGAATATCATGCGTGGCTATTGGAACAACCGGGACGAGACAAACGGTGCATTCCGGAACGGCTTCTTTCGCACCGGCGATGTCGGCTATCAAGACGCAAATGGATACTTCTACATTCTCGATCGTTTGAAGGACATGATCGTCACCGGCGGGGAGAACGTTTACTCCGGCGAAGTCGAGGCCGTGATTTATACACATCCGGCTGTGCGCGAAGTGGCAGTCTTCGGAATACCCGATCCGAAATGGGGCGAAATCGTAAAGGCTGTCGTTGTTCTCAAGCCGGGAAAAACTCTTAATCCTGATGAGTTGATCGCCTACTGCCGACGATCCCTCGCCAATTTCAAGGTTCCACGCAGCATCGAGTTCTCCGAAACCGAGCTGCCGAAGAGTGGTTCCGGCAAAATCCTGAAGCGGCTTTTGCGGGATGCCGCCTGGGCGCGCCAGGAACGGGCCGTCGCCTGACACGTTATATAATGAGCACACCCGAGCGATTCCAATTTAAGAGCGATGACGGCCTTTCCATTGCCTGCGTGAAATGGGGAAACGGCCGCCACGTTCGTGGAGTCGTTCAAATCGCTCACGGACTTGGCGAACACATGGGCCGGTATGCCGAGTTAGCCAAAGTGTTGGTTGAAGATGAGCTAGTCGTTTACGGAAACGATCATCGCGGACATGGCCTGACCGCAAAACCTTCCGATAGCTTTGGCGCCTTCGGACCCGCGGGTTTTGATCAGCTGGTCGATGACATGGTTGCTCTCCGAGTCATCGCAAAGAACGAACATCCTGACAAGCCTTACATCCTGTTAGGGCACAGCATGGGTTCGTTCGCCGCACAGCAATTTGTTCTCGATCACAGCCATTCGATCGACGGTCTCGCCCTCTCCGGGTCCGGCACACTCGATGGCTGGGCTCGCATTGCTCAATCCCTCGCACCAGGCGAAGACCCGATGAAGTTAATGAATGCGGCGTTCGAACCAGCGCGCACACCAATGGATTGGCTCAGTCGAGACAACGCGGAGGTCGATAAGTTCATCAACGATCCACTTTACTTTCCTTCGCTTAAACCCGAATCAATGCAGTCGTTTCTGGACGCATTCCCGCGCCTGGCTGATCCGCGAGAGATTCGAAAAATTCGAGACGATCTACCGGTCTACATCCTTTCGGGCAGCGACGATCCTGTCGGGCAAAGATTGGAGGGCGTGCGCGTCCTGATTGACCGATATCGCAGTGCCGGCCTCACATCGATTGCTAAGGATTTCTATTCGGGCGGCCGGCACGAAATGTTGCATGAAGTGAATCGCCGCGACGTGATCACAAATCTGCTGGTCTGGATGTCGAGCATCGTAGAAAGGCGATCATGACTTCTACCACGCCCAAAAAAGTTCGTGTTCCTGATCTTGCACTGATGAAACAACGAGGAGAGCGCATCGTCATGTTGACCGCTTACGATGCCACGATGGCGCGGCTGCTCGATCGAGCCGGGATCGACCTGCTGCTCGTCGGTGATTCCCTCGGAAATGTGATCATGGGATTGGACACGACGATCCCAGTCACTCTGGACGTAATGATTCATCACACGCGCGCGGTCGCCCGAGGTGCAAACCGCGCGCTGGTGGTGGCCGATATGCCGTTTCTCACGTATCAGGTTTCGCCCGAGCAGGCCACGCGGAATGCGACAAGGCTCTTCCAGGAAGGCGGCGCCGCGGCAGTGAAGCTGGAAGGTGGCCGCGCTGTCGCCGATACCGTTCGGAAGCTCACCGCGGCTGGCCTGCCTGTCATCGGACACCTTGGGCTCACTCCTCAGCACGTGCATCGCCTGGGCGGGATGCGCCGGCAGGCCCGCAGTGAATCTGCCGCCCATGAACTGATCCTCGACGCGCTCGCTCTCGAAGATGCCGGAGCATTTGCGATCGTGCTCGAAGCGATTCCCGACACCGTTGCCGAGACCGTAACTTCACAACTCAAGATTCCGACCATCGGCATCGGCGCCGGATCGCACTGCGATGGCCAGGTGCTGGTTAGTTACGACGTTCTCGGACTCTTCGACACTTTCGCGCCGCCCTTCGCCAAACAGTACGCGCAGCTCGGCCAGGTGATCGTGGGTGCTGTGAAGGATTACGCGAACGACGTGCGCGAGGGTCTGTTCCCAAAATCAACACTCAGCAACCAACAAACCAGCGATCTTGCCGGCCGCCGTGTGATCCCCAGCCTGAATGATCGCGCGTTTGAAGAGCTGAAGGGCGCACGTGTGCCGGTCCGCTGATGATCCACCTATGCAAGTCTGTTTGCTAAAATCGAAGATTCACCGCGCCACAATCACAGATGGCAACCTGAATTACGAAGGCAGCCTGACCATCGCCGCCGACCTGATGAAGAAATGCGGGCTCATACCTTACGAGCGCATCCTGTGCAGCAATATGGCAAACGGAAATCGCTTTGAGACCTACGCCATCCCCGGCGATCCCGCTTCGGGCCAGATCGTCCTCAACGGCGCAGCTGCCTTCCAAGGAAAAAGAGGGGACGTCCTCACCATCATGAGCTTCGCCCACGTCCCCAAACATAAGGTCCAACACTGGAAGCCCCGCGTTATCGTGCTTGGCAAGCGCAATCGCATCGTGAACGAACGCGGAATTTAACCGAACTGAAACTCAGGGTAAGGATGTTCTCACACGACGGACACAACGGATACAAAGATGATATTCCTGTTTCATCACTTCGTACCCTTTGTGCCCTTTGTGTGAGGCAATTGTTAGGGCATGTGCAGCGACTCGCGCGAAAGAACTTCGAGCTATTCAAGTTTCAACGCGAATTGCGGCCAAGATTGTAGGGCTCGGCGTTGATTGATTCATCCTCCGGGTGTGGACATGAAAGCGGGAAATGACGAATGTCTGATTCCTGATGCCCGCTCGAAAATCCAAATCTCTAATTGTGCAGCAACCTGCTGCACAATTGTATCGCCGATTTGTTGAGGGCATCAAAGAGCGCATCCGCACGGCCCAGCTCAAGGCAGCACTCGCGGCGAACACAGAACTAGTCTTGCACTATTGGGAAATCGGACGGGAGATTCTTGCGAATCAAGAAAGGAGGGCTGGGGTGCGAAGGTGATCGACCGCCTGGCGGCCGATCTTCAACGCGAATTTCCGAAACTTGCTGGTTACTCCTCACGGAATCTTAAATACATGCGCGCTTTTGCCGTTGCTTGGCCTGACCGCGCAATTATGCAGCAGCTTGCTGCACAAATGCCCTGGGCGCACAATTGCGTCCTACTTGATCGCGTGAAGGATGCGAAAACCCGGGAGTTCTACATTCGCGAAACCGTTGGACAAGGCTGGTCGCGCAGCGTCCTCGTTCACCATCTCGACACGGACCCGCACAAACGAGCCGGGAAGGCGCCGTCGAATTTTGCACTCACACTTCCGTCGGCGCAGTCCGATTTGGCAAAAGAACTTCTGAAAGATCCCTACGTTTTCAAACCGGCGCCGCTCGATGAATCGGCTAACGAACGCGCGCTGGAAGGTGCTCTAATCGCCCGGTTGAAGGATTTTCTGATCGAACTCGGCTCAGGTTTTGCGTTCGTCGGCAATCAATATCGGCTGGAGGTAGACGGCGAGGAATTCTTCCTCGATCTGCTCTTATCCGGTGTGCTGCCGGGCATAGGCGAGGACGAGGTTACGAATCATTCGCTGGTAACTCGTGTGTCTTTTACTCGCTTCGCGTTTGAAAAACGAGATGGCTTCGCCGTCGAGAGCCAAGGTTACCTTCTGTTTTTGGTGCAGTTTGCCCACGAGCTGATCGAGCGAAGGAAGCTCGCCTTTGGGGATAGCGCGCAATTCCCCAATGATCTCACCTTTGTCATTTGTATATCTAACCATTTTTTTCTTCATAGATTTTTTTGCCTTTTCGCCAATAGCCTGCGCCGATAATGCGAATGGTCTCGCCCCGATAGGTGAAGCGGACAGTGAGAATGCCGCCGCGCCCGCTCCGGCCAATGCAGAAAAGGCGCGGCTCCTTTTGGCTGTGGCCCTTATCCGCCGCCAGCACGAGCAGCGGATCGGCAAATGCGCTCCGCGCTTCGCTGAAACCAACGCCGTGCTTGGCGACATTGACCGCTTCTTTGTCCCTGTCCCAGTCAAATCTCACCTGGGATAAGGTCGTAAAGTATGGCTAAATTGTCAATATCTATATCCAGACCAACATCTGCTTGTTTGGATGTCCGGCGTTCTGGACAGGGCGCATTAAACAAAAATCTCAAGTTTTTCTGAAATGTGCGACCCCAGAAGCTTGAGGAACAAGTAGAATGACCAATGAGCACCGCCTCAATAACTGAGCCATCGATTGAGACGAGCACAGCGACCGATCGATTGACTGAAGCGCTGGAAGAGAAGCTGAGTCATCCGGCAACGTCGCCGGATTTCGATCTGCACACCGCCACAAATGAAGTGTTAAAGGACATCGGGCTAACAACGGCGGACGCCGGAGGCAAGCTCACATTCTACGGACGCGATCCGATTCTCCCAAGCCCGATCCGGTTCGGGACGCTGGCCGCAGTCGGTCTGGCCGCAAGAAGCGTCGCGCTGGCTGCAACCTGGAGGCAAGCTACCGGCCAAGGCCAGGATATCTCGGTGGACGTGCGCAAGGCACTGCGGCGTTTCGCCGGATTCTTTGAAGGAAAATGGGAAACCATGAATGGCCGGCCGCCCTCCCCAGGCGGCTATGCGGTTAGCCCATTCCTAAAGATGGGGGACGCGTTCTTTCGCGAGACACGCGATGGGCGGTACGTGCTGGCGCTGGACATTTATCCTCAACTCCTCGTGCGCACCCTCGATTTTCTCGGCTGCAGCCCGAGTACCAAATCCATTAACGACGCCATACGCAAATGGAACGCTCTGGAATTAGAAGAGGCTGCTGCGGCCGAGGGACTGGTTCTGGCAATGGTGCGGACGAATGAGGAATTTCTTCGGGAACCCCAATACACCGACGTCCTCTCAAAAATGCCGCTGATCACAGTGGAGAAGATTGGCGAGAGCGACCCCGTTTCGCTCAAGGCGAGCGATAACCTTCCTCTCGCCGGTGTCCGCGCATTGGGAATGGGTCACGTGATCGCGGGAGCCGGGATGGGTCGAGACATGGCCCTGTACGGCGCGGATGTGTTGAACATCTGGAGACCGCGCGACTCGGAGATCGAAGCTTTCTTCTGGGATGTTCAGGTCGGCATGCGCTCAACGATCCTCGACGATGCGAAGGAAGATCGAGAAACATTCAATCAGCTTCTAAAGGATGCTGATGTATTTTTTGCCAATAAACGTCCCGGATTTCTGAAGAAGCACGGTCTCGATGCCGAATCGCTTTGCGCGCAGAAGCCCGGATTGATTCATGCAATCGTCGCTATGCACGGTGAGAAAGGACCGTGGTCGAATCGACCCGGTTTCGATGAGATTGGCGCGGCAGTGTCTGGCCTCTTTACGATCGAAGGTTCGCCAACTCGGCCGAAGCAGCCGCCAATTGTGCCCATTGCCGACAATGTCGTTGGCTGGTTAGGCACAACTGGAATTCTTGCTGCGTTACGGCGGCGGGCAATCGAAGGCGGCAGCTATCGGGTCGTCGTTTCGCTAACGCGGACTGTGTTGTGGTTGCTTTCGTTAGGTATTTTCGACAAGGCCTACGCGAAAGCGACCGCGGACTCTACCGACGAGCACAATTACATCGCTCCGGACCTGTTTACTGCGGAAACACCGCTTGGAACTTATCAGGGAATGACCGACCAAATCGTATTGTCGCGCACACCGGGAGCCTACCGCACGGTGCTGGTTCCGCGCGGCTCCAGCAAACCCGAATGGCTTCGAAAATGATCGCCTCCATTTATTACATGCTCGCAGGAGTCAATCCGGCAGCTCTTCCTGCTCTTCGAATTGCCGCGACATTTTTCTTCCTCATTTATTTGGCTGGCGGCGCCTACATCTTTCGCAATCGTCACCGATTTTTTGACCGCGATCCAAGCGTCGACAACGATATTCCGGCCGTTCGCAAAGTAAGGATCGAAGTCGTCGCGATCCCGTGGCTCGTTTTGACCACGCTTATCCTGGTTCTGCTGATCCGCTTCTGGATCGCTTGATAAGGCGGCCGTCTGTTCGCCGCCGACCTGACCATCGCGGTCTGCGAGAAAAACCAAGATTCTCTGAAATTTCAGGCCTTAGAAGCTTGAGAAAGAAGTGGCGAGTGAATTAACCACAAAACTTCGGGTAGGGGATCATGTGACAACGCAATTTTCATTCATCCTCAGTACGACAACCTTCGCATCGTCTATTTTAGCGGGCGTGGCGCTAGCGGCCAGTCCGCTCAACTCAAGCCCACAAGCCGACGATCCCATTCATACTCCTGCCGAGCTGGTCGAATCGATGCATAGCGCGTTTGGAAATAACCATGGTCGCGCTGTCTTTGCCAAAGGCGTTATTCTCGAAGGAGGGTTTACGCCCGACATCCATGCGAGAGAACTTACCAAGGCGTCGCATCTGCAACGATTGCCTGGTAAGGTTATCGTGCGTTTCTCGAACTTCAGCGGTGTTCCGACTATCGCGGATAATGACCCGCTGGCTAACCCACATGGGATGGCTATCAGGTTTGAACTGCCGGGCGGCGGGACGACTGACCTGATAGCCCATAGTTTCAACGGCTTTCCTGTTTCCAATACCGACGAATTCCGCGAGCTAATGCTGGCGCTCGCGGCCAGCGGACCCTGCGCACCTACTCCCAACGCGCTCGACAGATTCCTGGAGTTACATCCAACAGCAAAGGCATTCCTTGTCGCGCAAAAGACGCCGGCCAGTTTTGCTACCATCGCCTACTACGGCATCGGCTCTTTCAAGTTCGTTAACGCCAAAGGTGACACGCACTACGTTCGCTATCAACTTATACCGGAGGCAGGCGAAGAGCTACTCACGGATCAGGAACGCGAGAGCCAAAGCGCAAACTACCTAATGGATGAAATCAAGAGCCGGGTGGCGACCGCTCCGATTGCTTTCGGGTTGTATGCACAGGTCGCTGAGCGGGGCGACAAGATCGACGATCCTTCGATCGCGTGGCCAGATAACCGGAAGCGGGTTCTTCTCGGCCGGCTTCAGATTACGAAGGTAATAGCGAACACGGTTGAAGAGGACAGATCGCTTGTCTTTATCCCGAGCAATGTCCCGGCGGGAATCGAAGCCGCCGATGTGATGTCGAGTTTTTATTCCAAGGTTTTTCGCCTATCGGCCAAGGGCGGGCGAGAAGTCGTCGGTATTGCTGGGAAATGAGAGCCCGCGATCCCTGTGCTTTTGGATAACTAGACCAGGCGAAAGAGAGGATGAGCCGTTTTACCCGCCGCCAGCTCGATCCCGCCAGCCGGTTAGGGAAAATTTTGTTTGGTGATTAAAAAGTAAGAATCATCCATTCACTATGAGCACAGAAACAAGAACGGATATTGTCCTCATTGTTATCTTCGCTTTGGTTTCAACAATTGGCATGACATCCGTTTTTAGCGATTGTCGGTTCCTTGCCTGGATAGCGATAGTGATTTCGGATTTCTATCTTTTCACTGTATTGCTGCTCGCGGCGCTTCGTGCAGATGACGATGGTTTTTTGGACAGGCACCCATGGATAACAGGCTTTTTCCCTCGAAAGCCGGCCGGCATTCTAGTAGTTACTCTGCTTTTTCTGGCAATTGTTTCTGGTTTTGCCGGTCTATATGTTGGAGCGAAAGTCTTTCCATCCGGCAAAACGTCGCTGGATGCTCTTTACATCAGCTTTTTCATCTTGGGTTTCACCGACTACTCGCCCGCGCCTGGTTATGGTCAGCTTGTTGTGATCGCTCAGCTTGTTAGTGGAGTTCTGTTGCTGGCCGCACTTTTTCCCATCCACATCTCACGAATTTCCACGTTCAGAAGCCGATGACTGCAGGCGACAACGCATGGTGGAAAGGCGCGCTGCCTGCTGCCGGTTGGTTGCGCAGCTACCATCGTGATTGGTTTCGTTTGGATCTTGTCGCGGGCATTACGCTGGCGGCGTATTTGCTTCCGGCGGCGTTAGGTGACGCGTCTCTGGCCAATTTGCCTCCCGAAACCGGGCTTTACGCTTGCTTGTTCGGCGGACTGGTTTTCTGGATCTTTTGCGGTTCGCGCTACACTGCCATTTCAGTTACGTCGGCAATCGCGCTCGTCATCGGATCGTCGCTTGGTGAGATCACCGGCGGGAATACAGCTCGTTTCGGCGCGCTCGCGGCCGGCACGGCGTTACTGGTCGCAATTATCGCCTTCATTGCCTGGCTGGTTAAAGCTGGAGTGTTGGTGCACTTCATCTCCGAAAGCGTAATGACCGGGTTCAAATGTGGAGTAGCGCTTTTCCTCGCCAGCACGCAATTACCAAAGCTGTTTGGTTTTCATGGCACTCACGGCAGCTTTTGGGAGAACGCGGGTTTCTTCTTCAAGCACCTTGGTGAGACCAACTCTACGTCAATTCTGGTTGGAGGAATCGCCCTGGCGCTCCTGATAGTTGGCAAGATTTTCTTCAACCACAAACCGGTGGCACTTTTCATTGTCATCGGCGGTATAGTCGCCACGTCGGCGGTTTCACTTGAGACTCACGGCGTGAACCTGATCGGCGCCGTGCCACAGGGAATTCCGCCACTCCGGCTGCCTTCGGTTCATTGGCACGACTTAAATAATCTCCTTCCCCTCGCCTTTGCCTGTTTTCTTCTCGGTGCAGTCGAGACGGCGGCCATCGGTCGAATGTTTGTCGCCAAGCATGGCGGGCGGTTCGACGCTAATCGGGAGAATCTCGCGCTCGCGGCGTCGAATCTGGTCGCCGGACTCGGCGGCGGCTTTCCCGTCAGCGGCGGCACCTCGCAATCCCTCGTCAATGAAGAGGCCGGTGCACGCACGCCGCTCTCCAGTGCGCTGGCGGCAGTCTTCATTCTTGTCGTTGTTCTCTTTTTCTCCCATCTCTTGAGCGCGCTGCCGCAACCGGTGCTGGCTGCAGTCGTGTTGGTCGCAGTGGCCGGGTTGTTCAGGCTTTCAACGTTGAAACAACTTTGGCGGAGCGATCGTCAGGAATTTGTAGTCGCGGTCGCAGCTTTCGTCGGCGTGCTTACTTTCGGACTGCTCCGCGGCGTGATGATTGGGGCTGTGATCTCGCTTGTTCAACTCGCACATGCCTCGTCGCATCCCCATGTCGCTTTACTCGGACGAATTCCCGGCACGCGCCGTTTCTCGGATCGTGACCGGCATCCCGACAACGAACTGATTCCGAACGTCATGATTTTCCGACCAGAATCGGGCCTTGTTTATTTCAACATCGATAATGTCTACGACGCGATCCTGAGCCGCGTTCGCGCCGAACGGACGACGCCCAAGCTGGTCGTTGTCGATCTTTCGGCAGCACCGCGCATCGACCTGCAAAGCGCCCACACCCTTGCTGCCATGGCGAGCGAACTCACGAGCAGGGGAATCCGATTCCAAGCGGTCGAGCCACGTTCGTCAGTGCGGGATCGGCTCCGCCACGAAGGCATCGACGCCAAACTCGGCGGTGTGGACCGCTTCACCACTGTCGCCGATGTGATCGATCACTTTCTTAGCGCGAACAACACGCCCCTTGCAGCCTAACGAATCAATCCAACGGAGATAAAATATGCCATTCGACAAATTCATCGACACCGACAACATCAACGAGGCGCGGCGCAAGGCGGTCACCAAATCAATCCGAACAATCAGCACCGAAGAACTCAAGAAGCTTGGCGAAAAAGTCTTCGATTCCCCGGATCATCCTTGGCGGGAAACGTTCTTTCGGTTAATCGCCGAAAATCCGGGCGCCACGTTTCACCATGCGGACGCAGGTGAAGGCGTCATTTTTCTTTACTGCCGAGACCAGGACAAAGGGTTGTGGTGTCTGCCCAAAAGCGGCATGGGACCATTGTCGGTAAAGGGGCGGCAGATAATGAAAGAAGCGATCAAGCAAAGTCATTAAATCCTTCCTGGCGGGGTTCGGGCTTTCCCACCAATCGGTAGAAAACAGGAGATTCTCCGAAATTTCAGGCCTTAGAAGCTTGAGAAAGGGATGGATGAACGATTCGAATCTCAATTCTATCAATGGTGCGGATGAGCAGAGGTCGAAGACGCCGCGGGTGGTGATCGTCGGCGGCGGTTTTGGGGGCCTGGCTGCGGCCAAAGCCCTTGGGAAAGCGCCGGTCGAAGTCATTCTCATCGATCGAACGAACCATTCTGTTTTTGCGCCGCTTCTTTATCAGGTAGCGACCTCAGTCCTCGCGCCGTCGCAAATGAGTTCGCCACTCCGCGAGGTATTGCGAAGACACAAGAATACGACGGTGATCATGGGCGAGGTCACCGGCGTGGATAAGGCGCAGCGCTACGTTTTTGTAAACGACGCAGATCGCCAGCATGTGGCGGTGCCATACGATTACCTTATTCTCGCGACCGGTGTTCGTCCCAGTTATTTCGGACACAACGAATTTGAAAAGTTTGCTCCGAGCTTGAAGACCCTGGCCGATGCCGTCGGTATTCGAAACAAGATCCTCAGCGCCTTCGAGCAGGCCGAGGCTGAAGAAAACGTCGATCTTCACCGCGAATTGTTGACGTTCGTTTTGGTTGGCGCCGGACCAACCGGTGTCGAGATGGCGGCGGCGCTCGCGATTTTCGTTCGGTCGTCATTACGTTCCGAATTTCGCCGGATCGATCCGACTTCAGCACGAATCGTGTTGATCGATGGCGCTCGAAAGGTTCTCGGCACTTTTGCCCCGAGTCTGTCTGAGGCAGCGGAGTTCCATCTGCAAAAGCTCGGAGTCGAAATCCATCTGGGCCACAACGTCGAGAAGGTCGACAGCGAAGGAGTCATTGTCGCAGGTGAGCGAATTGCGAGCAAGACAGTGATCTGGACGGCCGGTGTCACGTCTTCGCCGGCTGGAAAATGGTTAGGCGCAGAAACCGATCGCGCTGGTCGCGTGCGCATCAAAAGCGATCTGAGTGTTCCCGGTAATCCGGAAATTTTTGTGGTCGGAGATACCGCCTCGCTCGATCAGGACGGGAAACCGTTAGGTGGCGTCGCCCAGGTCGCGATGCAACAGGGACACTATGCAGGGAAATTAATTCGTCGGCGCGTCGCCGGAAAGAAAAGTCCGAAACCGTTTCGCTATTTCGACAAAGGTAACATGGCTGTGGTCGGCAAAGGGTGGGCCGTCCTAGAAAGCGGCAAAGTGCACATACATGGTCTTCTGGCGTGGCTGGCGTGGGCTTTCATTCACACTTTGTATCTGGCTCAGCTCAGTCTTCGGATCAGCGTCTTCCTGCAATGGGCCTGGTTATTCCTGACCGGACAACGCGGTTCGCGTCTCATCGTGAATTATCAGCAATCTGAACCGGCACAAACAACGCCGCCCCCGGCAACCACGCCAGATCGAGGAACCCAACCCGCGCGACTCGAAACCACTTTGACTAAGTGACATGAAACTGTTCGGTGCCGGGATCAGCCACAAGACTGCGCCGGTCGAACTTCGCGAGCAGGTTGCGGTGAAACAATCCGAGATTGTCGATCTTGCATTTGTGCTGAAGTGTTTCGGCCATCTCGACGAAATCGTTCTGCTTTCAACGTGCAATCGCGTTGAAATCTACGGAACAACCCGACAGGCAACGGGTCACATTAAATCGCTTTTACAGTTGCTTTGCGCCGAGCCACGCGATTTAGATCCGCACATTTATCTGTACGAGGGCGCCGCTGCCGTTCGTCACCTGCTTCGCGTCGCAGCGGGCTTGGATTCGATGGTGATCGGCGAAACTGAAATCACCGGCCAAATCAAAAATGCCTATGAGATCGCTTGCAACGCTGGACTGACCGGCCGCGTTTTAAATCGGCTGTTTCAAAGGGCGTTTCAGGCGACAAAAGAAATTCGGACGCGCACCGGGATCGGGCGCGGCACGGTTTCAATCAAAAGCACAGCAGTGGAATTGATTGGAAAGACCGATCTGTCGCAACAATCGATCATGATCCTCGGCGCCGGCGAGATGGCGGAGAGTTGCGTTCGTCTTCTGGTCAAAAAAGGCGCGCGTTCCATCTTCATTTCGAGTCGTTCGTTCGATCGGGCGATCGATCTGGCAACGCGGTGCGGCGGCGAAGCGGTCTGTTTCGGTTATTGCCTTTTTGAAATGCGCGATGTCGACGTTGTCATCGCGGCGACCAGCAGCTCGGAGACATTACTGAGCCGCGACGACGTAAAGAATTTGATGAAAGCACGGCGCAATCGGCCGCTGTTGCTGATCGATTTGTCCGTGCCGCGAAACATCGATCCGGCCGTGGGCGGGGTCGAGCATGTCGCTCTACATAATATAGATGATCTGGAAGGGCTGGCTCGCCGCGGCGTTCAGGGTCGCGAGCGAGAGTTGGCGGCGTGTCATCAGATTATCGAGGAGCACGTCGCGGCGCTGATCGAGAAACTTAATGCTGAAGACGAACGGCTTTCGGCCAAAGAACGAAACAACCGGTGGATGCCGGACTCCTTCGCGACTTCCTCAAATCTTCTTCCAACAGCGGCTTAGGAAGTATGAACTGTGTCCATGCGCCTCCTAACTTTGCAGTTACTCCTAGCAATCACAGTCGCCAATGCGCGGAATGATCCGCCACCGAGTTCCGATCGGACTTGGTCGCCGCCGAACCTGCCGAATTACGAACGCGAGCTTGCCGAATATCATTTCAACGAAGCGCAAGGCAGCT
>Ga0210406_10000814_pt1 | contig 40716 bp, 62 predicted proteins | sample IncBWC30MmetaG_FD_155454 | JGI IMG/M metagenome (GOLD analysis project Ga0210406, IMG submission 155454) | Forest soil microbial communities from Barre Woods Harvard Forest LTER site, Petersham, Massachusetts, United States - Inc-BW-C-30-M | ecosystem: Environmental > Terrestrial > Soil >... | reverse complement strand
TGCCAAAAGGCGGAAGTAGCGGTCTTCGTGAAACAGCTTGGGTCTCGGTGTGCGTCTGGCAGGGTCGTTTGTGGCGAGTTCTCATTGCTGCAAAACAAAACGGAGTACAAGCCACTCCTTGTTCGGCTCAAGGACAAGAAAGGCGGTGATTTTGATGAATTCCCGCAGTACCTGAAGGTGCGCGAGTTCCCCAGATGAGTACAAGCTCCGTTGGGATGTGTAAACACGGTCAAACACCGATCGGCTGCCCGGAATGCTTTCGCGAGAAGGCACCGACGATGCCCAGCATGGCTGTCGCGAGCGTGGTGGAGCATGCCATCAGAAGGACCAGATTCAGGTTTGCAAGAGAAACAGATCTTCAAGATGGACTGGAAAGACTGTTCAAAAGTCACCCATTCACCTATCAGCGGGAGGTTAATCTCGGGGAATTCGGGACGATCGACTTTGTCCTCGACTTGGACACGCCGTTTGCCTTGGGTGTCGAGGTCAAGATTGACGGCGCTCTGTCCGCAGTAACCAGGCAACTCCATCGCTACTGCCGGAGCGATAAGGTTGGCGCCGTGATGCTGGTAACCAGCCGAATTCAGCTTGATCGGATGCCGGACCGCATGTGTGGCAAGGAAGTCTACGTTGTTCCATTGATTGGGAGCGCGTTTTGAACTTCGGCAAGGTATCGCTCGTTGACTATGGGAATGGTAGGGCTTGGAGGATCGAGACACAGCCCCACATCATGGTGCGCTTGAAGCGTGTGTTCGAGCGGATCAACAAAAAGCAAATTGGCGTGGCCTACCTGGACGACACGCCAATCAATGGCCGCGAGCTGTACTGGTTTCTTCAGCGATTCCCTATGGAGGTTGATCCAGCAGAGGAGCTAGAGCGACGAGTCGCTGAGCACAAAGAGATGGAGGAGAAGATCAACCGGCTCCTCCACGAGAAATACGAGGCACCCCACTTCGACCTGGCGTTACCACCACGTGAGTACCAGCGTCTGGCAGCTGATATGGTGCTTACGTCTGGACGGCTGTTGCTTGCGGATGATGTTGGCTTGGGGAAGACAGTCTCAGCGATATGCACGCTGACAGACCCTGAGACGCTACCAGCATTGGTAGTTACGCTGACGCATCTCCCCCGGCAATGGGAAGCCGAGATCAACAAGTTTGCTCCTAAGCTCCGTACTCATATCGTGAAGAAGGGAACGCCATACGATCTCTGCAAGGGACCGCGTGGCAAGAAAGTGCTGTTCCCAGACGTGATCATCATCAGCTATAGCAAATTGAAGGGCTGGGCAGATGTGTTGCTCCCCGTCATTCGTTCTGTGGTCTATGACGAATGCCAGGAGCTTCGGCACTCCGACAGTCTCAAATATCATGCTGCACTTCGGTTGTCCGAGGTGGCGAAATACCGCATGGGGTTATCAGCAACGCCGATCTACAACTATGGTGGTGAGTTCTACCACGTCATGCAGACAATTTGTCCCGACGGGCTTGGCAAGTGGGATGAATTTCAGCGCGAGTGGTGCACGCACACGTATGGAGACAAACCGAGGATAGGAGACCCGAAAGCTTTCGGTACGTACATGCGCCAGGAAGGTTTCATGCTCCGGCGTACGCGGCAGGACGTGAAGAGAGAGCTTCCAGCCCTCTCGATCATTCCACACTACATCGACGCCAATCTGAGTGAGCTACAGAAGGTTGAGTCGAATGCGGCTGAGCTGGCAAGGATCATTCTCCAGCAGCAAGGCGAAACGAAGCGCGGCGAGAAGATGATGGCGGCCCAGGAGCTGAGCTGGGTCCTTCGGAAGGCAACCGGCTTGGCGAAGGCTCCATACGTCGCCGAATTCGTCAAGTTGATGCTGGAACAGGAAGAGAAAGTTGTCCTCTACGGCTGGCATCACGAAGTTTACGATCTGTGGCGAGATATGCTCAGAGGCTACTCGCCAGCATTCTATACGGGCGAGCAGAGCATCCCCCAGAAGGAAGAGGCAAAGCGACGGTTCGTGGAAGGGGAGACGCCGCTGCTCATTATCTCACTACGTGCTGGCGCTGGATTAGATGGTCTTCAGCATGTTTGCCACAATGTAGTGTTCGGCGAGCTGGACTGGTCTCCAGGTGTCCATGAACAGTGTATTGGAAGAGTTTATCGTGACGGTCAACCAGATCCAGTCAGTGCTTATTACCTGATTTCGGAACATGGGTCTGATCCTGTTGTGGCCGACGTTCTACAGATCAAGAAGCAGCAGATTGAGGGCACGCGTGATCCAGATGCCGAATTGATTGAGAATCTTGATACAGGCGAGGACAACATTAAACGACTTGCGGAGCAATTCCTAAAGGCCAGGAGTAACTAGATCTTTGATCGGTAGCTAGCGTGTTTTACGGCATGGCGTATTCTTATTTCGGATCGGTAACAGCCCGTTCCTAGAAGGAAGGAGAGGGCGATGAGCATTTATGCCGCTCTTGGTCATCGGATCTCTCTACTCGAAAAGCGTTGCGAAGGCCTGAAAATGGGCACCGATGTGGCGCGAGAGGCCATCCTTGAACTCCTGAGAACCGTCAATTCTCTAGTAAGTGAGGATCAGGCCAATCGGGAGAGATATGCCGGAGTTGTCGCATTTGCGCAGAGGGCACTGGATATCGTTCGAGAGAGCTGAGAAGCTGACGAAGATCTCGAACATTTCCGCAACAACTAGGTGGTCTTGGTCATGCACCGTTATGACCTCGGTAGCCAAGGGCGATCTGATCGGCGTATGCTCTTATCGTCGTGAGTGAGGTCTTCCAATGACTACGCGGGGTTTCTCGATCCAATGCCTCATCAGGTGGCTCAAGGTCAGAGAAAGAGAGGGGCATCCAATGCCAACCTCTGTCTCTCAGCTGGAGATCGATATTGCTCATTCGGCGCTTCTTACGAGGCTGCTCAACGGTCACGAGCCATTCCCTGAGGCCCCTCCAAAGGCGATGGCGTACCCCTGGTACGAGCTTGTGGAGAAGGGAAGGGGAGAGCCAAACGATGTCTGGGAAGCTCCGGCGGATCTGGAGCAGGCCTTTGGATATCGTGCTCTTGTCATCGATCAGCATCCGTGGCGTGTACTCCAGAAAATCTCCGATGAAGAATTTGTTGTCACCTATGGCACAAGCAAGTCCAAGTGGCGCGCGAAGGTGATCGGCAGGCGTGACGATATCGAAGATCATCTGAAAAATGGTGATTTCGATAAGGGCTTCGCGCATCTTGCCAAGCATTGGCTCGTCGAGAAGATCGAAGATGAGGCAAGCCGTAATGAATCTGCTTGAGGCTGATCCTCGTTACCTGCTATTTGCGGTTCCGGGAAACATGATCACTGACGTACTTAGTGCGGAAGATGTAGTCGAAATCATGTTCATGAAGCTGGCGGAACTCGATTGCGAAGGCGATTACTTCAGCATTCCGCGGGATCAAGCAAATATCTACGAGCATGCTTTTGAGATGACCAGGCGCCTGTGCGAGCGAAGAGGATTCGCCTGCGAGGTGGTAGATTCTGCTAATGCTGTAATGAAGATTCATGCAGGACAAGATTGTGACGAATACCACCTGCGTGTGATCTTTGTTTCTGAGCAACAAAAGGACGCATGGTCCACGGCGCATTAGAAGATGGAGAAGCCGACCGTCGAACAGCTCTCCTGGGTCTTCCAGAAGCTCAAGGAGCACCTTGAGCAAGGTGGCAATTACCGCGACCTGATCTACGACCTGATGGGGCTTGGACCAGAAGCCTATGAACCGATTTGCGAAGCCGGTGGGAAAGATGTCGCCGATGCCCTCGATTGGGTGCATCGCATGTCAGATCTTGATGTGGAAGTAGACATGGACGACGACAACAATGACGACTCGAACTAATCCTACGGATCTCCTTTGCTTCCTGGCGGGTCGCCGCCAGGTGGTGGCGCCTCGTTAATCAACTTCTTGATTTCATGTAGCTGTTCGATGACGCTGTGGATGTCGTGGTGATGGATTCGGACTCCGTTGCCATGTGCATCTGTGATCACAGCGTCTTCGCCATCTTTGTGGACGGTGATAGGTGTCATGTGGATCATTCATCTAAACGGGAGAATCGGAGAAGTCAAGATAGTAAAGCATGGTCGGTGCCCGTTACGATCAGACTATGGGAGACTACCCCTGGTTTTGCAGAACTATCCGACAAGCTGTTGCTCAGAACGCCTCGATCGCCACTGCACTCCGAGCCGTCCTCGAAGGTCGAAAACCCCGTGTCGACGAAGAGATCTTCGCGTCAATCGAAAGCAGAGACGCTCTTGACGAGGCGATCGAAAACGGCCTCCAGCTCGCAGTAACCAAAGAGGGGCGTCGCGAGCTGAGGAAGCTGATCCATCAGCATCGTTACAACGCCGGATTCCGAACAGATGACATCGCATTACGGCATGCATTCCGGCAATGGCAGGATGAGTCGAAAGAAAGAGTGGATTTGCTGAGGGTTACCCCAGACCAACGGCGAGCGTGAAATTAGCTACTTGAAAATTAAGCACATGCCGGTTAGACGTAAACAATGTCTCGGGGAGCAGCGCAGGAAGTCGATGACAGCAACATCACTCAGGTGAGTTGGAGCGGCCTCGACTTTCGGAAGGTGTGGCAGGTGTTCCCTAAGGCGGAGCGGATGGGGTCGCTTGATGCAGCCTTCAAGGAAGGCACCATTGTCTTCGCTTTCAAGGATGCTTTCGGCAACAACGCCTATGCTTTCGTTGACAATCGTGGTTGCATGATGAGCCACGGATCTCACAGCCTTGCAGTCGCTACCGTCGAGTCCCTCAAGGCAGCTGGAGCAGCAATTCGATGACCAGCTCCACCCTCAACGAGCTTTAGCCCCTCTCGTCTTTAGTGGCGTGGTTTCTCCCCCCTCGCGTTACCGAGGACGGGAGGGGCTTTCCTTCTGCTCGACATCGAGTAAATCTGCTAATGTATTTTCTGATCCAAGGATAGTGCAATGGGACTTACTGTCGAAATCAGGGCGGCCGAGGGCGGGGATGATGCCAAGTTGTTGGTTTTAGAGCAATTCGCGATCTACATGAAACTGGCGGATCGGAGGGGTCTTTGACATCGCCATCGTCGAACAACGGCCTGGGGTTCTGGTGTTTCGTGCTGGCGGTGTCGGTGCTGATGTGGCTTTCCGCGATGAGTCTGGCGGCCACCGTTGGCAGCGGATCCCCCCAAATGAGAAGCGTGGACGCGTTCATACCTCAACAATCACGGTAGCTGTTCTCCCGGATCCCACCGAAGCCCAAGTTCGCATAGATCCAAGAGACCTGGAGTGGTCCACCTGCCGTGGATCTGGACCTGGTGGACAGCACCGCAATAAAACAGAGTCAGCTGTCCAGATCACGCACATCCCAACGAAGCTCCAGGTGCGTGTTGAAGACGGGCGAAGTCAGCACCATAACCGCCAGCTAGCTTTGGAGCTTCTGCGTTCGCGTCTATGGGCCGTAGAGCAGGAGAAGGTGGTCTCAGCTAGGGCAGACGATAGGAAACGCCAGGTGGGCTCGGGGATGCGTGGCGACAAGCGCCGTACTATCAGAGCACAGGACGGGCAAGTCAACGATCACGTTACTGGTAAGACCTGGCGGTACAAAGACTACATCCGCGGCAATTGGGACTAACGTTTGGTCTTGCTCGCGGCATTGAGGATGCCGGTCCATTTCGAGTCGAACCACCTGTCGAGTGGTTTACTCGCACTTGGTGCGATCGGCTGAGGAGCATCCAGTTGGGATCGGTACTTCACGCAATTCGATAGGAATTGCGGCCACGGTGGAATGCTTTTGTGCGGATACGGAACGTCGTCCTTCAGCGTTGCCCAGAGTTCCAGGTTGTTTTCCCAGCAGAGGTCGTTACCGTCGGCGGCACGATGTTTGGCGATCGACTGTTCAAGCTCGAAAACGCGAGCACGCAGGCGGGCGTTCTCTAGCCGCAGCTCCCACTCTTCATCTTCGCTGATCATCTCCGTTTGATTATAACTCCTCCCAGGTTGATCCGGCATTGATGTTCCCCAGCTATTACTTCGACCCATGCTCCGCCATAGAACCCGAAGTCGAGGATCTTGGCGGGGTCCTGGAAGATTGGATTATTGCCGCGGAGAAGGATGACGCGCTCATTGCGCTGTACATCATCGCCGAACCCAGTCAGGACAGCTGTGTTCGGCAGTTCAGGAATGGCATTGAAATGCTGCGGATCGATCAGTTGCAGAATGGCGTGTTCGTCAGATTGTCGCACTAGACCGTTGTTGCTAAAGGTTTCATTGCAGAGATCATTATAACACCGGAAGCTGAATCGGCGAGCATCCTCTTCAGGGCATTCCTGGGGCTTCTCTGACCATAGTTTCAGAGCCGTCCGATGCTGACACCGGACGCACACGTGGGCAGTGAAAGATCTGCTCCGAAGATTGCACAGAAGAAAGTCCTTGCAGAGTTCCTCCCATTCATTACTTCGGAAGTCGGCTTGGAGAAGAAGTACGCGTCTAGGATCACGATTGTCCGGTCCACTCATAAACACGGGGATCGAGGCCAAGAGTGTCTTGCCGCGCTTGCCGAAAATGGCCATCATCAACTCCTTCATCCAGTTTCGAGTAGCTATCCGGCGATATCTCGCTCCAGCGTTTGTCGTGTTATGTCCACACAGAGGCGCTCAATAGCCTCTATGTTGCACACCTCAGGGACGGCTGAAGTCCTGAAGGCGGCATCAATCAGTGCGTACTGACGATCTACCCACTCAGTCAGTTCTTCAAATGACCAGGCTCCATCCTTGATACGGAGAAGCTCACCTGCATCGGGTCGTGTGACTAGTACAACACCGTCACGCGTGATTTCCAAGGCCATCCGAAGTAGTCGCACTAGGTGAAAAGCATGTTTCGTGTCGTAACCGAACCTTTTCTCTAGCTCCAGACGCTTCTGGTTCCGTGTTTTCAAGTGGTTCTGATAGGCCACCCATTCAGGGCTATCTGACTCCTTGGGAGGACTCGTTAGCCAGCTTCGATGACGTTTGATCTTGTCGAATTGATCCTTCGCATATGCTCCGAAAGAGGACTTTGCTCGTTTCGAGATGAACAGGTCCCGATGTCGTAGCAGCTCATCCCCAACGCTTGTCAGATGCAGATGGTGCGCATGATCAGTGAAGAGAATTTCGATAATGGTCGGATTGCAGTTGGCTGCAAGCTTCAAGAACTTCTGAAGCTCGTAGATGACCAGGTCAATAGGGTTATGCCGGTCAACTTGCTGGAACATGTGCTTGTCACGCCGGAGTCCGCAGTAATGTTCGAGAGGCGGGAGGCAGATGCCCTTTACGTCATAGTCGCTGCCCTCACGATTGGTGCCATGGGCGTGCGATCCGTGGAGTGTGAGAAATATTGTCCGGTTCCTGAGCCAGGGATAGTCCAGCTCACAAGGAGCGAAGACCTGCTCCAGTACAGCCTGGCGCTTGGATTGCGGTGGCTCGGGGAATATCACGGCCGTACTCCTGACAACAGGATATACGACCTACGTCACAGAACCTTACAAGAATTACCTAGGCGTTTTTTGGATATTGACGGGTCTGAAAGTATCCCGGAGGGCACGCTCGACTGATGCAGGAACGATGTCGATGAGCGGAGCACCGACCATCGCTAGTTCCTTTGCGATTGAGGAGGAGTAGAACGTTGTTTCCTCGCTTGTTGGGAACATCACCGTGTCGATATCCGGCGCCAGCCGTTTATTGATATGTGCCATCCGAAACTCCGCCTCGAAGTCGGCCAATGCACGGAATCCTCGCACAATGACCGCTGCGCCCACGTGTTTCGCGGCTTCGACGATGAGACCATTCCACGTGATGACATCGCAGTCCGGGTACAGCTCCTTGATAAGATCGCATCGATACTGCGGCGTAAATGTTGGGGTTTTCTTTTGATTGACTCCGACGCAGATCACCACCTTATCGAAGGCTCGTTGGGCTTTGTCGATGACGTCCATGTGCCCATAGGTAATCGGGTCGAACGATCCCGGATAGATGGCGGTACTCAAAAGCTACCTCCGTCTGAACCGTCAGATCCACCACCGCCGAAGCTTCCGCCATCAGAACTGTCAGAGCTACTCCAGCTGCTCCCAGAGGAGCTGTCGTCATCGTTTCGTGATGAGTACCTAGATTGCCGGTCGGACTCCTCGCGAGCGTACCTGGCAGCTCGCTCCGCCTCTTCAGCGGCCTGTCTTGCCGCGCGCTCCGCAGCTTCCTGCGCTTGTTGAGCGGAGGCGATCTGCTGGTCCCACATGGCTTCTTCCATCACTATCTGGGTCAACATGAAGTCGTAATCGGCACGATTGTTGTTTGTGTTGTTATTCTGAATGATCACCGTCGGCTGCTGTAAGGTGCTCCGTCCGCCATACTGGCGGTAGCGAGCTTGCTTCCGTTCGTAATTGGCTTTGATTTCTGCCTGCTTCCGCTCGAATTCGGCTTTCTTGCGGTCCAGCTCATTGCAGATCTGTTTGGCCTTGGATGCAGTCTCTGCTGCGGTCGTGTAACTCTGTGCGGCCGAGTTCGCAGCACGGAGAGCCTCCAGATGCTTCTTCGTATTGATCGCCTGCACCGCAGTCTCAAGATCCGCACTGCCAGCCGAAAGGCGCTTCTGAGCTGTATTGATGGTGTCGCGAGCGGCCTTGAGTCCCTTCTCGTCGTGCACCTTTTCCGCGGCGTCGATGGCCTTCTGTCCGATTGTAATACCCTGATCAGCGGCAGAGCGGAGACTCTGCGCTCTGGTGATAGCCTGAGCGGCTTGCTCAATCGCAGCTTTGATCTCGAAGGATTGCTGAGTTGCGCGCCGATAGAGGTCGGCGATCTGCTTCGCCTGTCCGATGACCGGGCTGGAATCTGTAACAGGGAACGACGCGAGCATACCCGCAAGCTTGGTCTCGGCATCGGCGGCTTGTTTCAAGATCTCCTGCGGGTTGTCTTTGTCGCTGAGGATAGTCCCGGTGAAGTCGGGCAGCTTGTCGGGCTTGGCCTTCTTGATGGACTCCACCGCATCGTACATTTCGCTGAAGCGGCTTTCCATGACCGCGCCCCGAGCCAAAAGCTCAGTGGCTTGCTTGTGAGCGGCGATTGGATCCTGAACGCGGAGAGAGTTCAGTGTTTTGGTGATCGTATCCAGCCCGTCATAAAGCGGATGGTCCTTGATCCAACGCTGCCAGACGCCGGTTGCTTTGGCTTTGCACTCCTCGAAGGACTTGCTCTTGAGCATGGCGTCAAGAGGCTCGACTCGCTCACGGGCAGCAGTCTTGAGGCGATCCCACTCACTCTTGGCCTTCTTGAAGCGGGTGGCCTGGTCGGCAGCGAACTTTGCTGCATTGACTTTGATGACTTTGGTCTCCCTTCCGAACAACTCGTCGGCATTGACCTTCTCGGTGTCGAACTGAAAGTCTCCGTCAAGGTCTGTCTTCGCCTTGAGGAGGGGATCCATGTCGAAGAGGTTCGCACTCTCGGCGAGCGCGCGGCATTCTGCGACGTGTGCTTCCAGGGCTTTTATGCACAGGTAAATGTCGTTAACCTCCGCCGTAACGGAGTCGTACAGCTTCTTGGTGTCACCCTGGATGGAAGACATTCCGACAAGATCGTCACGATCGAGATAGACCGAAGCATAGTTGTTGGAAGCATTCGTGACCATCTGCTCCCACTTGGTGGCTTCAATCTCGAACGAATCGCGCAAGCTGTTGAAGCGCCTCTTCCGTCGAAAGTACCAGATGCCGATGGCGCCAGCGATCAGAAGGAAGAAGATCGTCTCGGCGATGTGACGAGCGGTGCGTGCACTCGCTTCTGATTGCTTCAGCGAGACCATTCCATCCAGCTTTTGGATCTTCGGCAGAGCATCTCCGGTGACGCTGGTGATCGTGTCGGCGTTGTCTGACTTCCGCGCCTGATCGAGAATGGTTGCGAGCTGGGTATATTCCGTCACGTCCTTGGGTAGATATTCTTTATCGGTGAGGAGACTGGACAGATGCTCGATCGCGCCATCGATATTGGCCTTCGCTTCGCGCAAACGCGTGCGTGCTGCTTCTTCCTGTGCGGTCTTTTCGCGAGCAGCGATGCGGACTGGGTCGGTCTGTTCCCAGAGGTACGAATCGAATGCCGTCATCGTGTTGATGATTCCGCCAGCCAGATCCCGCGGGCGACGCTTTGCGGCAGTCACGAAGTTGTTGGTATATGTGGCTGTCGCTTTCTTGATCATGCCGAACTTCGACTGCCATTCCGTGCCCGCGACGAAGCGCCACTTTTGAGGCGCGTACGAGACGAGGAAGACGGATGACGTACCCGGATCGAATCCACCATGGCGTGTCCATTGTTCCGCGATGCTGTTGATGGCGTCGGCAGCCGCCTGGTCGGTGCCGCCGGGCAGATACTGGCTGACGACCACGAAGAAAGGGTATTTGAGAGACTGCGCCGCAGTGTTGATCCGCTGGATCTGCGTCCCATTGAAATCCGGGTTGAAGTAGCCATCGGGAATGAAGTAGACATGCTGCCCAGGCACGAGCCGGGGTGCGGGAAGATCCGCAAATGCCGGACTTGCGAAAAGTGCCATGGTCATCAAGGCCAAACTGGAACGCATGCGTCTGTCTCCTTTTTTGCCCGTCTAAAGAACAATCGAGGGGGCCTGTTACGTCCCGCACGATGATAGGTGATGTCGCGATTGTCTAGGTATTCTCATGGTCAGGAGAATTCTCGTGTACATGAGAAATTGCAACCGAGATTACGCATCACGGACCAGCCACCATGTCCATCCCTCAAGGTCTTTGTCCTCTGTCGGAGGCGCCAGCAGCCTCCAGCCAAAGGCAAGAGCTTCCATCACGGTGCCAGGTCGCGAGAGGTCGCGAGCGTGAGGTGTGTAGCCAATGGGTTTGCCAGGCACGAAGAGGTTCGGATCCTCAACGGTCCACCCAAAGATCTCGTCGCGCAGGTCGGGCCGCGTGGTTGAAACAATCATGACTTGCTGAGCCATGACGAGTTGTACGAGGGAAGAAGGCGGAGATTACCAGCTCAGGCTGTGAAGCCGCCGAGGCCGCCACCAGCTGTTTTGGAGAAGCTTGCTGCCGACTGCGAAGCGCGTACGGCCGACTGAGAGAAGACCCCGAAGGCCTTGCGGATGTCCGACTGCGTGTTGGCGGGCGTGAGAATCCACTCCGGCCTGATCCCCATCTCGGAGAATACCGCCTTGAAGTTAGTGACTCCATCGTCGATGCCCATCGCTGCGATGATGTGGGTCTCTTGCATGAGCATGTCTTTTACCAGGTGGGCGACCTGGGAGACCGTTGTCTTGTGGGAATGCTCGTCGCGGCCGTCGGTAACGATCAGAGTGACGGTACGGCAGGGAACGCCGTTGGCCTTGAACTCCTGGCACTTAGCTAGCACCGTCGCTAGCATGGTGACCGTCTCGTCGTTGAGCGGCGTCCCCCCGTTGGGATTGTAGTTGTGCGTATCCATTTTCGTCGCACCGTCGAGCGCGCAGTAGGGATAGAGGATCTGCCCGTTGAGGTAGCGCGTGTGGACCAGGACGTTGTCCTTCTGCTTGGACTTCGAGAGCGCGTCGAGGCAGCCGTTGTGACCTTCCCGTACCACGTCGGCGTTGCCGGCGAAGCGGATGGAGCCCGAATCGTCGACAAGAAGAGAGACGAGCACAACTTCGCTGGCCTGCACGTCGTCGACTTTGATGCCGAGAGCATTGTTGATCTGGGCGCCAGGGTCCAAGATCTGGATCGTCTGCATCGACTGGGCGGACAACGTCCCTTCATTGTGGGCCTGATTGAACAGCTCATTCACATTCTTACTGGTGCTCATAATGATCCTTTCTGGGGCTAGCTACGAGCCAGCCCAGGTCTTTCATCGCTTGGCATTCGCCACACAGCTTAGGCCGAGACATGTAGCTTTCCGGCACGACGATATTTCCGTTGCAGCCGATGCAGTCGAAATACATCGGCGAGCCGGCGGGGAGCTTGCTGTTGTCGACAGCTTCTTTGTCCTTGTTCTTTTCGCGTCGCTCCTTTAGGGCTTTGAGCGCAGCCTCTTTGCCCTGTGCTGTAATCGCCATGATCAGATCTTCAGGTCGGGCCAGCCGTCGATCGGATCGGTGGACTTCACCAGATGCATGCCCGCGTCGGCGAACTTCTGCTGCGCCTTCTGCGCATTGTCGGTGAAGTCGGCGAAGAAGCCGCCCTTCCCATCCGGCACCGTCACCGACGACATGCAGTCCGTCATGACGTAGACCTTCTTGGCGAGGGTTGGGTCCTGCGTGTGGATCTCGTTGAGCAGGTCATCGATCGACGAGAGAACGCAGTGCGACGCCGCTTGGCCCGCAATCACTACCGCGTCCGCCTTGAGCAGCGTCTGGATGAAGTGGGTGTTCTTCTGGGCGAGCGCACCCTGTCCGTCGTGACGCGTGAGAACTTCGGGACGGAGCACCGAATAGTTCTCGGTGAGAAGGTGACCACCCTTGACCTCGCAGTCCGACTGAGCACCGCGGATGTACGAATGGAACATGCGCGCCTCGTGAATGCTGCCGACGAGAGCATGACCGTCGGAGCCGAGGATGCAGTGAGCCGGCCACATGTAGAGCTGGTACTTGCCCTGCTTCTCCAGCTCCTGGCAGTAGTGGATGACCTGCTTCTGGAGCCAGGCGTAGTCGTTCACGAGATGCGTGACGGCGGGATTGACCTTGACCTTGCCGCTGCGAATTTCGTCGGCCACGACTGTGCGGAACGCCGACAAGGGCTTGTCGTCCTGGTCGAGAAAGAACGAGGGGAAGAAGATCTGGTAGGCGAAGTGCGTGTCCATCGTGCAGCTCATCTTCGTGATGCGATGGAGATTGCGGTAGATCCATTCCGCCGTACGCTGATTGTCGTCGAGAGCGCCGTCGCCTGAGCGTCCGCCAACGTAGAGCGAGCCTTCCTTGAAGCAGAAGTCCTTCTGCACGTCGATCAGCAGGACGTGAAGGTTGAACTTGTCCGTCGCGGCGGGTTTGACGTTGTGCTCGCGCTTCCACCCGGCGGAAGACTCGAACAGCTTCATCTGGTTCGGAGAATAGGCCCAGTCGCGAGCAGTCTTCGGATTGTAGAACAGCGGCATTGGCAATTGGTTCGGCATCACGATCCTCCTCATTTCATCTCGATCAATTTGATTTCTTGCGGACCCACTGCCACTAGCCCTTTGCCAGTGACCAGCAGCCGCGTTTCCGAGTCGACGAACGATTCCGTGTCAGGGAACTGGCGGGTAACAACCAGCGCCCCGTTCTGCACCTCCACCCGTACAAGCCCATCGTCCGTTGCAGCGAACAAGAAACCGCTGACGGGAGCCTTCCCTCTGATGCTGCCCAGCCAGGACGGGTCTCCAGCGTCAGCCTCAGCAGTAGCGAGGATATCCCCAGCCCTCGTCACAACAACGCAGCGATTGATGGTCTTCGCACCTGCTTTGATCATCTGAAATGACCACGCCAGCTTGTCTGTGAAGACGCAGGTGCAATCCATTAGCTCGCCGGTGATGCGGGGGAACTTGACGTTGTCGTTGATTCCTTGTCGCTCAGCGTCGAACACAAAAGCAACGCTGAGATTCCCCGCACGATAGAAGCCGAAGCCGAATGCTTCACCGACCCAAAATTTGGTTCGATCCATCAGTACGTTGCCGATGAAGGCAGGACCGTGAACGTCGTCGCGTTTCAGAACCCCAGCTTCTGACCAGTAGAAATGCTTGGAATTGGCGTCGCAGCTATCTGATGTGTAGGTCTGCCCTTTGTAAGCGGCTGACAACGGAATATCACCAGGCTTCATCATCATGAAGCCATGTTTCTCAATCATAAGGGTGTCGGCTCCACGGATCCTGGCAGATCCAGATGGAATCAGTGCACCCTTCAGGACGGTTCGTCCACCCTCGCGGCAGTATTCATTGCCGTCGTGGTAGACGTACTTGAGGTCGCCGCCCTGTACGGTTGCGAAGACGATTCGCCCTTGCTTCAGCTTGAACAGCGTCGACACGGTAACCTTCCCGCGGATTGTCGTCGTGGAAGCAACGGCTGCTGCCGGCGTGGGCTTGCAGTCCGGGCAGGTGCGTCGGGCATGAGCGATGCCGCACTTGTTGCACGTAGTCCAGCGAAGATCTGCCACTAGCTGCTCGGGGAACCGAACGCGATAGTCCTGCTCGAAGACTTGGATAAGATGGTGCAGAAGCTCATCGCTGAGGAGCTTGTAGGGAATGGCGGGTTTGGGATACTGCACGTCAGGGTGGAAAACGCTGATCCGGTGCATCGGCCGAGCAGGATGCGGAATATTTTTCTTGTGGTCCTTGGGTTTGTAGATGCCGCCGTAAGGCCCGACGAATAGCATGCAACGCATCAGCATGATGGCATAGGCATACCAGTCCGACATCGCATTGTGCGGGCATACCAGTGTGGGGGACGTGGCCTTGTTGTCACACAAGAGCGGATCGACAAACACCTCAGTAAAGGTGTTGCAGAACCACTTCCCAAATTGGAAGCTGTCGGTGTCTATGATTGCGACAGCGGTGTGAGCTTTATTGACCAGGATATTAAGGTCGTGGAAATCGCCAATCACGATCGATTGCGAGTGGATGCTATCGACCGTGCGATGGAGATCTAGAAAGATGTCCCGGATGCAATCGGCAGGTGCGCCAGCGCGGAACTTCTTTTCTTGGTAGCGCAGTAGTGGCTCGGTGTTGTTGAGGAACGTCATCGTGTAACCGACGACGGATCCATTCTTGGCTGCGGAGTAGGCAAGATCTTTGGGACCAATTACATTGGCCGGCAGGTTTTTGGGGAACTCGGGGAGCTTATGCTGGTGGCGTTGAAGCCGAGCTGTAGCTGCACTCTGCTCGTTCTTGTCTCCTATTAGATCAGGATGATCAGGCTGCTTGAACAGCTTGAGAACGATAGGATCGCTGGACGAAATTGTGATGTCATAGATGTCAGCTTCGCCGCCCTTGCCAATAGCACGAGCCGGTTCGACAGTGACACGCTTACCAGCGATGTAGACGTTCACAGGCTAACCTTTCTCCGTATGGAGATGAGAGTGGTGTCATCGGGGAGAAGGCCATGCTGGCGATCAACTCTGCGCTGCTCCCAGTTGATTGTTTCCCGAGCCATGTTCAACCGGCAAAGCCGGCGTCTGACGCCGTCTTGGTTTGTGAAGTACTTGGAGTCGTCCCAGAATTGGTTGATGTACTCTCCCTCCGGGAGTACACCGATCAGATCTATGACTCCGTCAGTGCCGATGAGCGCGTTACGCACTTCCTCGACAACGTAGATGTCGCCTAACCGGATGCGAAGTTGCTCATCCTTCCACCCGCCATTATTGCGGATCAGACCGTAACCGATATAAGGCGGTGCGTTGTTCTCGAAGGGGCCAAGGCGATGCTTCTTGCCATTGATGATCCAGATGCCATCGCCGATCGAGAACGGCACCACGAAGTTGGGAGTGATGGCGATTCCGACGATGGTGAAGAGGAAAAACCTCTCCACCGTTTCGCGCAAGTCTCTATTAGATGGTGTCATGTTGTACGCGACAGATGTGAGCCGATGGGTTATTTCGCGGCGGATGTCTTCCCAGAACGCAGAGGCATTCATCACGTTGGTAGGTGCACTGTAAATCAGTGCCTTGCTAACGACCTTCCCAATTATTGAAGCTCCAATCTGCGCTCCGACCTCGCTATGTTTGCTGCTGCCACAGCCGTCGCAGACGACTGCCACAAAATGTCCGGCTGAGCTGGTAATTGAGAACGCATCCTGATTGTTCTTGCCGATTAGCTGATGCTCACGCCCAGTGATCGAACCAGAGGCGAACTCGAAGACTTCGACTGCGTCAGTGGTAGCCATGATAGTCTACGCCTTCCCTGTGATTGCTTTGTTGGCAGCCTCGGAGAACTCGGTTAGGATGTGTTTCAGAAGCTGCCCCGCACTAGTGGCCTTCTGTTGACTTGCTTCGTAGTTACCGCTGGCGACAAGGACCGTATCCCAGAGAGAACAGATATCAGATGGCCATTCCTGGATAAACAGATGGCCATCCTTATAGATCGGAGGCGGTCCTTGCCACCCTTCCTGGGAGAGCGCCACACCCAAGGGCAGCATGTTCTCTTCGCCGGCAAGATAGGCCCCACAGGCAACAGGAGAGGGAGAGCCGAAGTCTTCATGCAGCTGGACCAAGGAGATCTGGAGTGGTCGGTCAGGCAGCTTTTTAGCTGCGCGGACAATGGCTTTGGCAATGAGCTGCATGTTGGTGCCGGTCATCTGGTCCTCCAGTCGCGTAGCCTGCATCAAGACCCCCATTCGACACCAAGTTGTACGCTTGCCTACTGGACCTCTTACAGGCAGTGAGCTAATCTCCTGACGGTTTCATGGGCGGAGGAGCTGATGAACGGAGTCGCAGTTTGGGTAGAGATTGGAACCGGCAAATTTTATGAGTCTCTCGTCCGTGGCGCGGACGTACTAAATCACAAGATCTCGTTCGAGTTTGAGCAGTTTGGAAGCGACTACCAGGTGATTCTTGAGAGGGTGCCGAATTCCAGCCTCTGGAAAACGGTGTTCAGCAAGGATGGCCAGGTTGGGCATGCCGAAGCGCGTGTCTATAGAGGCGAAGATGGTCGAGTTGCGATCATAGGGCAGCGTTGGCTGGAGAAGTACGAGGGCGTGACACACGAGTACAGGTGGTTCCTCGAATTGTCGTGATCCCGCGGTCTTCGTAGCTGATCCTTGACACCACTGCCTCTCTGCGCGATTCTTTACTCAACAAGACAAAAATAGAAGGACAGCAATAGGGCTGTCCGAGAGATCTGCGCTTCGCATCGCTACGCCTCAGCTGTTCCCGACTCCAATCGCACAGCTAGACAATCACGATCTGCGAGCCGATGCTGGCCCCGCAGTCGCGATGCGTTCCGAACGTGGAAGAAAGAGCAATGTAATGAGTTCTGCGAGGAAGCACTGCGAGGACAAATCCAATGCGAGGTCGTGACATAGTGATCGGCGATGTTCACGGCTGCCTAGAGGAGCTGGATGAGCTTCTCAAGCTCGTTGAGTATCGGACTGGAGTCGATAACCTCTTCTTCGTTGGCGACATGGTTGATCGAGGCCCAGATTCTGTCGGGTGCGTGCGGCGGACGAAGGAGTTTCGCGCCCGTGTCGCAATGGGCAACCATGACGAGAAATACGTCAGGTACGCCAAGCACGAGAAGAACAACGCTGGCACAGGGAAGAAGAATCCGATCCAACTGGGACCGGAAAAGCAAGCTGTCTGGGAGAGCTTGAGACCCGAAGACATCGAGTACATGGCGAGTTGGCCACTGACGATCAAAGTCTTCGATCGGCTTATGATGGTACACGCGGGATTCGAGCCCCATATCCCGGTTGCCAAGCAAAATCCGAACGCCTGCTTGCGTGTTCGGTTTGTTGGGGAGAACGACGGTCTCTTCAAGGCGTCGAAACCAGGGTTCAGGCCGCCAGAGTCGAAAGAGTGGTCAATCGTTTGGACTGGTCCTGAAAACGTCGTCTATGGCCATATTGTCCATGATCTTTGGCATCCTCGGATCGACCATCCGAAGGATGGTGTCACCTGCTACGGCATTGACACCGGCTGTTGCTTCGGTGGCGTCATGACGGCGATGATAATCAAGGATCAACAACTGGGGCCGAACCCGGAATTTGTCCGAGTTCGTGCCAGAGCGAAGTACGCAAAGTGGTTGGGACAAGGAGAAGGATAGGGACATGGACACCATGGGACAGGAGAAGAAGCCAAATTTGTACCTCGATGTAGACGGGGTCTTCTTCGGGCTCTATGGTGATCCGTGCTCATATCAGCTTCGACCAGGAGCGAATTCGTTCATGTTGTGGGCGGCTGAGCGATTCAACTGCAAGTGGCTCACGTGCTGGGGGGAAGATCAGCTCCTAGGCAAGACGAACGATCAGAAGCAGCGGGAGACCGCCGGCTTCATGACGCTGGGCTATTCGCATGTCGCAACCGAGTTCGAGTATGTCAACTGGCGTCGCATGCCACCTCGCTGGTCTGGTGGGAGATGGGGTGACAAAATCGACGCGATCGACGTGCCGAATGAGGACTTCTACTGGCTCGAAGATGGGATAGGAGCAGAGGCAGAAGAGGTTCTCAAGAAGCACGGGAAGCTCAATCGCTATCTCTATATAGACGAACGAGGCGAGGATGGGCTCATAGTCGCAAGGCGTTGGTTGGAAGCTGTGAAAATCATCCGTTGAAGGTGTCAGAAGTTGAGGAGCAGTTGCGTCTATGGCTACGGAGACCGTCAAACAAATCTTCAGACGGCTCAAACAGGAGCGACGGATGAAGGCAATTGTGTACCGCGGATGTTCTGGGGCAGGCAAGTCCACGATGGCAATGAAGCTCGTGAGCAACTATGGCGCCAGGGTGTTCTCTGCGGATCATTTCTTTCAGCAGAACAATCAGGGGAAGTACGAATTCGATCCGAGTCTCCTCTCCGAGGCGCATCAGTGGTGTCTCAAGGGATGGATAGTTGCGTGTTCGCAGCAGCAGCAATTGATTGTTTGCGATAACACGAATACGTCGCTTGTTGAGTTTGCGCCGTATGTAGCCGTGGCCCAGGCGTACGGATATAACGTCGAGATCATCACCCTGATAATGAATCCCGAGAAGGCCTATCAGCGCAACAGACATAGCGTAACGCTAGAAATGATAACGGACCAGCACGCTAGACTCGTTTCCGAGCTGGAGCGTTTCCCTCCCTGGTGGCACAGCACTGTCGTCGATCTAGATCCCAAACAGCCAGTCCTGGAGTAGACCGATGGCAACCAAGACCATCCGTACATGCGACAACCATCGCCACACGGAGGCGGATTTCAGCTTCGCAGGCGACGTGGTTGCTGCACGGAAGAGACATGATCAGGAAGTCGATAGGATGTTACTTCTGAAAGCAGGCGACTACTGTACGGACTGTGTATTGGCGATTCTTGGAATCAAAACAGGAATTGAACGAGGGAGGCCCATGTGATTGATCCTGAGAATATCCCACCCCCAGAGCCAGTATCTCTTCACGATCTCGATGGCAGCATGGCCGACTTCGATGGCGCTATGCTAGAAGGTCTCAAGAAGATCGCCTCCCCTGGCGAGAATGACATAGGATCAAAGCTACTCGCAAACCAAGCCACTGAGCCAGATTGGCATAAGGAGCGTCGTCGGCTGGTCAAGAGCCAGCCTGGATTCTGGCGGACCCTCCCGAGGATCCAGCTTGGGTTCGACGTGTTCGAGGCCTGTCGTAATCTTGAATACACCCAGTTGGTCCTGACCAACGGTCCTAAGGTGCCGACCTGGGCGTGGGGTGAGAAGGTCGACTGGTGCAATATCAATGTACCTGAAACGCCAGTGATCGTTGGTCGCGACAAGGGACTCGTATACGGCCGCGTCCTTGCCGATGACTGGCCGGAGTACATCGTGCGATGGTTGACCTGGCGACCGCGTGGGCTTGTCATAATGATTGCCCAGCGGTGGAACATCGATTTCAAACATCCAAATGTGGTCAGGTACGACGGCAAGAATTACGATGAGATGGTAAACCGCCTCGGCGAGGCGCGCAGGCGGCCTTCAGGTCCCTGATCCCTCCGTCTCCTCCTCCACGAATCCGACTACGATCTCGACTCTCTTCCCACCGACCATCTTGAATAAATCAGGGTCGAACGGGGGCACGTAATGCCCCTCTGGGACGATCAAATGCTTCTCGTCGCAGTCAGTGCACGTCTGCGTGTCAGCCAACTTCAGCGGATCGTACCCGGTTTTCGGAACGCGAAAGTCGTCGGCTCCAGATGGGTCGACCCATGCATCAAAGTGGCTCTGGTGATACCAAAGGCCACTGAACTGAAGTCCCACCAGCGGCAGACGGAAAGCGTAGGCGCTGTCGTGCTCCGGGTCGGTGACCCCTTCCGGGAGATAGGCCTTCAAGAGCCACTGCTTGAGACTTTCGTGATACTGAAAATCGCACTGACCGAAGATCAGCCACGGGAATTTCTCGAAATGAACGTGGAGATTCACGGTTGTTACGAGGCGGTTAGCTCTCCGGGTAATCGAGCGAAAGTCTGCTACCTGGGGCCGAACGATGACCTTGGATTCTCTTGACCTCATGGGTCGTTGTACGGCGAATTGCAGCTGGTATTACAGCTATCGATAAAGCCTCGTGGACCGGATGTACTTACGCACGCCAGATGGCAACATGCCGGCGAGCATGCCGTCATTCATTTCGCCAGAGCTGAGAAGCATCTGGCGAATCTCGGTTGAGCTGATGCGGGGCATTTCGACGGGGCTATGGCCGTGGCCAGTGCGACCTACGAAGAAGAAGTCCAACTTGCCAGCGGATCGCAATTTTGCCAGCTCCTCGTAGCCTTGCCAGCGCTCGAATGACGGAAGGATGTCATAGCCCAGAATGAGCAGGAGCTGGTGGCCATCCAGCTTCGGCCTGTTTAGAAGGTACCGAACGGTGTTGATGGTGAGGCCGCTTCCGAACTGCTCGTAGACCTCTTTCTCGGTGTCCTTCACTACGACGCGGTTGTTGTCGAACATCGACACCATGTGCTGGCACATAGCTAGGCGGTGATCGAAATCGACCAACTGCTTACCATCGGGATGATTGAACACGGGCGCGACCCATACCTCGTCGACGTTCTGCGTCGACAGCACATACGCCAGGGTCAACTGGTGTCCGACGTGGGGGGGATTGAAACTGCCCCCATAGAAAGCGATGCGCATAATTCCTCCGTGTTCGAGTTGTACGGCCAAGCAAGCCAGGGCTTACTTATCGAAACGGATGACGTTGGGATTGCTTTCGATATGGGCGAGGATCATGTCGATTCCCTGGCGGATGTACTCAGCCGTCGGAACTTTGGTGGTTTCAGTCAGGGCTTTGAGTCTCTGGACTTGGGATGGTGTCAGATAAACGGTTGTACTTACCTTTTTCATCAGGATTATCACGCACTCAGACAAGCTGATTGTCAATTGATCGTGAGCGGTTGACGGATCTGATCTAGACAAGTAGCCTGGTCGCGTGATGTTCAGAGACTTTATCCAAGAATGGAGGGGCGCAGCTCCTCTCGTCGAGCAGGATGCAGCTCACCACGATGCTTCGGCTCATGCAACCGAGGCCTCAAAGCATGCCGATGCTCACGATCAGCACGCAACCGAGCTGCACTATGACCCCGCTATCCCCGCGATCGACAAGCACGATCGAGCTGTCCAGGCTGCTTGGACTCATGGTCAAGCGGAGCTTGCACATCTTGGAGCAGCTAAGAGCCAGTATACCAAGGGGAATGAGGAGCTGGCGAATCGTCATGTGGATGCAGCCAAGAAGCATCGTGATCAATTCGGAGCGTGGATGGGCGGGGCACATGAGGCACACCTGAGTCACCGGGAGCAGGAGTTTATTGGTCACTACCCGCACAGGGCGCTGCACAAAGAGAAGTGGAACAACGAACACCCATACGATTTCGAGAAGTGGACACACAAGGAAGCTGAGAACGCCACCAAGCACGCGGATGGCGTCCAACCATGGTCTCCGCGGCACCGGGATACCCATGAAAAGGCGGCAAAGCACTGGGGGGCCGCATCGCAGGCATCACGGGAAGCTGCCGACGTGACAGGTCCAGGGACCGAAGATCACTCCTATTACTCGATGCGCGCTCACCACGCGAACGTACGACATCTGCATCACAAGACGAAGGCTGCGCTCTAGGAGTTGTCCCAGTCCGGGAAAAGCTGCCTGATCTTTGTGTCGTCCATCACGGCCCAGGCCAGCTTCGCCTGCAACTCTCTTTGTGCCCAAAGAGACGCTCGGCAGCACAGATAGGCTGGGGTGTTGTCGGGCAGGATTAGTCCCTGCATTCCATCGCCGCCGGCATGACACGGAGCACAACAATGATGGTCATACCCGCGGGACCTGAGTCTCTCGCATGTCAGCATCGCCATGCAGCCAAAATAAACGCCAAGCCGGATGCTGCCAATGGCTAAGGCGAATATTTAGCAGTGCTTAGGCGAGATTCGATTTTTCCTGTGAAATCATAGTGAGTAGGTTGTGGATAAGCTCAACGGGTCCGTCTGTTGACGAAGGATCGCATTGCCGCTTCGGTGGTCGCCCGCGAGTATTCCGGGTTCTCCATCGTCTCTTTGATCAATTGATTCATCTCCTTGATCCAGGCCCGACGTTCGTCTTCAACCAGCCTTTCGATCAGATCAATGAGATCGATGAAGGCGTGGTAGTGAATACATGAGTGATCTTGGCCCTCCGTCGGATAATGTTCTGATTCCCACGCGCCAAGCTCGCGTTCGATAGTGATCTTGTCGTCGACGCTCATTCTGAGACTCCCAGGATCTTGTCGATGGCTTGTTTTGCGAAGAGGATCACGTCACCGCGTTTCGTATCTTGCCGGAGGCGTGGTTCATCGTCTATCTCACCGACGAGCCAATTGCCATAGCTGCCGGTGACTTTGATCCAGATCAGTTCTTTGATGTGCGCGCGGAGCTTCGGCTCGTAGGCTGCGAGTCCGATGTTTACGAACTTACCGACGAAGTAGCTGTTAGGCAGGTTCTCCCAGTTTCTTCGCATGACCGTTGGCCAAATTCGCCTTTGCTGCTGCTAATTGTCAATCAATGGTAATCCGGCACAGTGTGGATCGTACAATGTGGTGATGGACCGATACGAGATCTTGAAAACGATGGCTTCGTTCTATGGAATCTGGCGCCCCCAGGAGCGAATGACAGTCATCACCGTTGTAAATCCCGAGGAGCTTGGAAAGACCAGGGACGAGCTATGGGAGAATCTCGAACGCTTGTTCCAGGTTGGGTTCATGATCGTCCTTCCCGATACCAGAGGTACAAGCGCGTAATTTTTGCGGTTTGACGCAGCGATCAGATCCTTGGTAGTCTCACGACATGTTTGCAAAGCTGATCAGTGAGTGGCGCCGGATCGAAGAGGGATATAAGGGGTCATGGTCCCCGGGTGGAAATCGTAGCCTTCCACCAGAAAATCCCGACAAGCCACGCCCCACGCCAGGTGGAGATGCGTTCAAACAAAAGCTCGCGATGAGGTCTAAACCATCGACGGGACGCGGACCAGCTCCAGCGGGTACGATCAGCTCCACAAACAAGCCAGCTATGCCACCACCAATCCCGGCCATGGCTCGTAAGGGTCCACCACCGATTCCACGACGCTAATGTTTCGCAAGCTAGTAGTTGAAGCTCGACGTGCGCTAGCTGAAGATCCCAATAATTTCTTCATGCCAGTCCCGCCACAAGAAGGTCGGCGTAAGGTGGCCACGACGCAGCTGATGGGAACTGAGCGTCCAGAGGAAGACGATGAAATTGCAAACGGGGATGAGCCCTCTGATGATTTCGAGCGGACCCTACGGGATCCTCGATACCGTCGCGATAGAGAAGTAGCTGCGGGGAACGACCTCGGTAAAGTAGTAGGTCCAGGGGATGTCAGTCGCTAGGATTCAGGGTCTCGGTTTCGTACGAAGATTGTAGTCGCTTCATCCTCGTCTTCCCGAAAAGAAGTTAGACTCTTAGTGATGCGAACCACCATATCATGAAGGGACTTCTCCTTCGCATTCATCGGTGGTGGTTCCGCGGTTTCTGTTTCAACGGCGATTGGCTCTGTCTGTTCCAACGCACGCGCAGCCCGAGTATCAGCTGCATCGATGATCATTTTCGCGACCTCGAATGGTTCGGGCATTGGGTTCGAGGCGAAGTAGAAGAACAACTGAGAGTGATACTGCCCAATAGCTGCGTGGACCTCTGTTCTTATCGTATTGCGTAGAAGGGCTTTGGCGCGTTCACCAGGATCGTGTTTGTCCCATCCTAATTGATGAAAGCTCAGACTATAGACCTGTGCCGCGATGGCATCAGCCCATAGATCGACTTCTGAGTTCATGAAACTTTCAATAGCACGACGCTGAGTTACGAAATTGCTCTTGACGATCGCCATGGGCATGAGTAGCTTCAGGTCCATGTCCATCTCTGCTTAACACCCGGCCGGTCGCCCTAGCGGGCACAGTCGATTCTTCCCCTCCTGAGCTTACCTTGGACGAGGGGTTGAAATTCAATCTCTCCGTTCCAGCTGACGCCGAATCAAAGGCTGATGGGGCGGAAATCCTTCATCACTTCATCATTATACGTGGTGATCTGCCATATGGCGTAAGCCATGCGCAGCTGGGCCATGCTGCCGCTCGCTCAGGCTTTGGTCTTCATACCGAGACCACACATATCATCGTCAAGGCCGCCAAAGACGAGCGCGAACTCTGGGCGCTAGAGAAGACCCTGGCGTCCTCGCCCTATCGATTCGTTTCGATCCGAGAGCCTGACCCACCTTGGAATGGCCAGCTCCTGGCTATTGGAATTCAGCCTGTGCTGCGCAAGGCTATGAACAAGCTATTGGGTCGGTTTCCACTTTTGAAGGAGAGAGCACATGACCACAGGAACGAGAAATCTGATCAAGCGACTACGACAGCATATGAACGATACGCAGGAGGCGATCCGACGAGAAAAGATTCGTGTTCGGACACCATTCAGTCAGTGCCAGCCTCCCGTCGGTCCGGGCCTGGACGATCTGAAGCAGCTGGCGTCGCTTCTCTGCGCTGCACGTGCGGAGATGCGCAGCAAGCAGCATTTCAAGGATCTGAAGAAATACTTGCCGACGGTGACGCAGGTCGAATGGATCAAGACGCGTCTGGAAGGCGCCACGCGCTGGGAAGGAGTGACAGGGAAGATCCACCCCACTCTCCCATCCTGGATGCGCCATACGATTTTGGCAGCGCTCCAGGCGGCACAGGAAGAACCGAAGCGCGAGGAGAATCGTCAGAAGCGCTGGTTGGCCTACAAGAAGGAGAAGACTAGCGCGGCTTAGCCGCATGCAGCCGTAGCTCAATGGGAGAGCGCCTTGGCAACTCCGAGAGGGGCCGAGGAGGTAGCGGTGTTCGATCCCCGCCGGCTGCGCGACATAACCCCGGTGACGGTGCGAGGCTACGATACTACCGCCAAGTGGCACGTGACATTTGACGGCAAGTCGTAGTAGTAGCTTGGGCTCCCGGATCAGAGCCCGGCAGATATTTGCCGGTAAGCTAGAACGGGTCATAGGTTCGACTCCTGTGCCGGGGACTGTAAGCGTGGATAGCTCAGCGGTAGAGCAGCGGATTCTTAGTCCGCAGGTCGGCGGTTCAAGTCCCCCTCCACGCACTGATTGGATCAACGGGCGGGTAGCTCAATGGCCGAGCAACGGCGTGTTTAAGCCGGAGGTATGAAGGTTCGACTCCTTCCCCGCTCACTAAGATAGGCTGTAATCGGAACCTTGATTCGTCGTACAATAGTCAAGAGATGAATTCGAGGTCGCCAATGAAGTGGCTCATGTTCGCTATGATGCTCAGCTGTGGCTGCGAGAAGGTTGCTGACTTCAGCAGGTTCCAGTTCGCTGCCGGGAACGATATGGGGCAACATGACATGCAGGACCCGCCAGATCTCAGGATGGCAGATATGAGCCATCCGCTGGACATGACGGCTCCTCGTGACCTCACTCCTCCCATCGACTTGACTCCGCCGCCGGATCTGATGCCCGAAGTGCCGCACTACCGGCCCGACATCCAGAAGGACATCGAGTCGCTGGGATGCGCCACTGCCGCCTGCCACCAGTCTTATGGTCCGCTGATCATGACGGGTCCGAGTACGGATGCTCAGTGGATGCAGAACTTCACCAATTTCACGATGAATCCGTTGGATGCGACGTACTCGATTTCACTCGTGCTGAGCAAGAACCTTGCGGGGAATGGCGTCCCCCATGCGGGATCGAATAACGTCAAGCCCTTTGCCACCACCAGCGACCCCACATACAAGAAGTGGGCGTATTGGATCCAGTACGGCTATCGCTACTAGGGCACTGGACAATCCAGACGACTATGGGCAAGCTAACCCGATGATGACTTTCTTCACGGAGCATCCTTTTTGGGCGACAATTATCGTATTTCTTATCTGCGGTACGGTTGTGGATGTGATTCGCCTGACCAATAAGCGCAAATGACCGGAGACGGTCCCATAGCTCAGCTGGCAGAGCACGGCGGGTAAGCACCGTCGAGGCCACGGGTTCGAGCCCCGTTGGGATCTCCAGTACGATAGGCGTCTGAAAGGCCTGCGGGATACCCTAAGCAAGTAACCCAGCCCGGGTTCGATTCCCGGCGGACGCGCCTGATGAAAGATATCCGAGAACCATATCGTAGCCTACATATTCGCTGCTGTGGATGTGGGCAGCTCATGTTCGTCCACAAGGACAATTACGATCAGGTTTTTTGTGAGTGCGACGGGCTCACTCCGCCTCCGTTGTCTGCTTCCAGTCAGTACGATCTGCCAGTGTCCGTTCTAGACAATTAACGATCTTCGGATTCTCTTATGCGGGACGTGACTGCCGCCCGCGATAGACTCCTTCGTTTTGAAGTGACGGATGCTTTGGTCCGTCTTTCTGCTGGCACTCCTCAGAGCCGAGAGGAGATGTTCAACGGTAAGGCCGATCCGAACAAGTCAGCTTGGCAGCGGAAGATATTAGACCGGCTGGAAAAGTCCGGTTACATTCGTCGCGTTGATGCCTATGGTACCGCCAGGTTTGCGAAATATGCGGTATCAGAGGGGAAAACGTTACAAGATTTTCTCGATGATCCGAAGAAGCTCACTGCACTGATCTGGCCTGGACTGGCGAACGATCAGGTACTTCCACCGGTGCCTCCAGAGGAGCCCCCACCAGTGACGCCGCCAGCGAAGAAACAGGTCATAGTAAATGCCGAACCGCCGGCAGAAGATGATCCTCAGGAAGATGAAAGTATTCCTGACGATCAGTTCAAGGCAGCTGTGCTAAAGATTCTTTTCGGGATGAGTCAGGAGTTCAGTGCACTGAAGGAAGCGTTCGCCAAGAACGCAGCTGTCATTGAAAGACTCGCCTCGGAGCTGGGAGTCAAATGAGCGCGGATGAGCTGATCGCCAAGTACAAGCCTCTCTGGGATACGCTGTCCGAGCGTGAGAAAGGCCTCGCAGAGAAGGAGATCTGGGAAGCATGCGATCGGAGTGTACGCAAGAGATGGAGGAGGCGAAACTATCTCGCTGTCAATATCAGCAGGACCGAGGCTCAGGTCCAAGTAAGAGAAACGCTGATCAACGCTGGAGAGGTTGCAGAGGATTTGTGGCGTCGGATCGATGCTGGGACTATCTTGCCCAGAACGGCTCAGAAACTGCTCTGTCGCGCAAAGGAGCGGGCTGGTAAAGGAGAAACGCTCCAAAGTGCTGTCGATCAGCTGCTAGTAGTATATGACTCCCTTCCAGTCGTCAAAACGGCAGATGGGCGTGAGTTTCGGCGGCGCAATCCTTCGGACATTCCACGACCAGCACATCCGAAGCCCAAAAAGCGGGGCAAGAAAGACGAGGACAGTCGGAGATTCGTCTTCACGCAGATCCGTGAGCTAGTCGGAACATATATGGCCGATCGATTTGAGGGTCTTGATCCGATCATGGCCGAGCGGCTATGGATGGATTTCGGGAAGCAGCTTAATGCTCTGCTTAATGAGTTTCAGGGACGCGTCTACCGCCACGCTAAATCAGAGCGTGAGACCCAGAATCTGCTCGCGCAGATCAGTCGTCGAGTTCTTATCGAAGCCTGTCATACGCTTCGCATGGATCCGCCGAGAGTCGGAGCACCAGTCAATATGACTATCGCAAAGCGTCAGAAGCGAACACTTGCGCGTGTCTACCATCCAGATGCCAACGCTGGAGATGACTCAATGACCTCTCAGTACGACGAGGTGGTGAAAGCCTTCGATCTGATCGAGCAATATAATAGACAGATCGGAAGTCCTGGCGGCGGCACTGACGACAATCGAGCGGTCTCATGAACAAGGAGAAGAGAATGCCTGCATTGGCACACAAGCCGAGTCGAGCAAATCGGTCCAGGTCTTTGGCCGATGCGATCCGTGACTACAAGTATAACCCGGAGCACTCGAAGAAGCAGAGAGTCGCGGAGTTTCTAGATTGGGCAGCGACCCACTACCCTAAGCAGTATGTTGACTATCCGCATCTTGCGAAGGCGGTCGAGGGATATAGCCGCATGCCTCAGCACAACTCGAAAGAGGTGGAGCTGATCAAGTCATCCATGAGCGGTGTCAACCGCATGCTCCAGACGAAGTATGGTCGTGCGCTCGATGCTGAGCCTGGCGTGGGCGTGCGTGCGACCGTGGACGACGCAGACCTCGCAATGATCGTGCTTCCGAAGAAGATGAAGCGTATCGATCAGGCGAAGAAAGCAGCCACTCAGGTTGCCAACCTTGTTGATCCCTCGAAGATCCCCGACACGCCCGAGAACAAGCCCTGGAAGCAATGGGTGAAGGTCCACGTGCGAGACGTGCTCAAGACCATCAACTCGCCGGAGTTCGAGCAGAAGCTCCTGCCGCCGGCTCCCGTTGCTGATAACGGAGACGATTCCGACGACGAGTAGGGTGGTTGCATGCTACTGCCAGTTGTTAAATGACGCGACTTGAACCACCGATCCGATTACTAACTCCACTAGGAGAGGGGGATGCGTATTTTTTTGATGACGAAGGCGCCGTCGTTGAATGGCAAGTCTTCATCCGGCGCACAGGGGAGTCTTGGTTCTTTCGTAATCAATACATACGGAGAGCCCAGAGTATTACAGAAGAGATCGGACCACCCTCGCCGATTGCAATTCCGCGTGGACTAGAGAGACATGTTGAACGCTATAAAGCAAACGGGTGGTTGTGACAATGCTGAATCGCAGAAGACTGACTGCTGGCTGAAAGAATTTGACAATCGAAGTACCACCTCGTAGCGTGCAATGGCAGCTACACGAACCACGGATGGAGGACTTGATGAACACGACGGAAACGACGGCCGATCTCCCTGCTCAATATGTCAATCGTCCGCTGCAAGAGGGCGACAGCTGGATCGCGGAGCTGAACCCCAGCGCGGGCGATTTCAAAACGGTTTGGAATAGGGAGAATGCGGACGAGGTCTCCGCGGCGAAGAAGCAGTTCGATGACCTCACCGGCAAGGGATTCACGGCTTACCGCTGCGACAAGAATGGCGACAAGGGCGAGCTGATCCGCACGTTCGATCCGAACGCGGAGGCCATCATCCTAGTGCCCAGGATGAAAGGAGGGTGACCGCTGGCCGGTACCAATCGGCCAAGTTGTACATGCGGGATTTGTCATGTCTGCAAAAATCGCGCGTACATGAAGAAGTACCGGCATGCTCACCCAGAAAAAATCCAGGCAATAAAGAAGAAATGGAAGCGAACTGACGTAGCGTTGGTTGGCCGGCGAGCACAGTCGAAACGGTATCGCGAACGCTATACGCCGATGATCGTGGAGAAGAATCGTCGGTACGCTGAGCAAAACCCGGAGAAGATCAAGGCGCGACGAGAAGTAGCCAAGGCGCTCAAGTCTGGAATCTTGAAAAAGGGCGAGTGCAAGATGGAAGGCTGTGACAGCAAGAAGGTTCAGGCACACCATCACGACTACTCGAAACCACTAGATGTTGAGTGGGCTTGCTCGAAACATCATGCTGAGCTTGATGGAAAGGTTAAGTGATTGGCCAAGCCCAATCGTAAGACCCGAGCTTCGGCGCCTATACCGGACGACCTCCCTCCGATGTTTGCGCCGAAGAACGGCCGCATTACTCGTTCAACGCTGGAAAGCATCAAGCATAACGAGACCATGGTTGCTGTCTATAAGGCGGCAGCTAAGCTCGCACGCCCGCTGACCGACCCGCGGATTGACATTCCGATGAGCGATGGTACCACGCTCCTTGTCGATACTCCGACTTCCATGGGAGTCGGCATGGGTGTCAATCAGATCGTCGGTACTTCCCCTTTCACGATTGGAAATACAGCTGCCACTGTTGTCGGTCATGACCACGCTCAGCGCATAGAAAATGCCATGGCTGGTTACCTGCATACCGCTGGCGGCACTGGAGTCACGTCTATCGTGACTCCGACCATGCAACAGCAGATGATGCAGGCGGCGCACGTCGGTATGCAGCATGCCCAACGGCTCGCGTATACGAATACCTGGACGATCTCGACGACAAACACGATAGCGACGACAGCGACGATCAATATCCAATATCAAGTTGGGGGAACAGGAACGGGCATGACTGGGGATTCGCTCATATGGACCAATGGCGGCGACACCTGGATGGACACGAAGTGTGCTTGTTACGGCAAGCATGAGTGGGGCCGAAAGCGAAAGCACAAAACCTCAGAGTGGGAGCGCGCTGTCGACTATATCGAGCAGCTCACCGACTCTCAACGTGCGTGGCGCCAGTGGAACACGGTTCTCAGCACCACTAAGGAGTCCCGTATCCAACAAGCTGCACGGGTGCAGCACGAAGAACAGCAGCGGCAGCTCCGCGAGCAGCGTGAGCGTATCCAGAAGATGGCATACGAGCAGCGCCGGGATCGCGCGGAGAAGCTGCTCAAAGCCGTCCTGAACGCTCAGCAGCGCGAGGAGTACGAGCAGTTTGGCTACTTCCACGTCTATACGAGATCTGGGAAGAAGTACCGGATCAAGAAGAACGGCCAGCATGGCAACGTCACCTTGGTCAACGAGAAGAACCAGGAGATGGTTAGTTACTGCATTCAGCCCATCGGCGGTCTTCCCGATGCAGATGCTCATGTTGCGCAGAAGTTGATGCTGGAGACGGACGAAGCCGCCTTCCTCGCTACCGCGAACGCAAGCCAGATCCGTAACGCCGCCTAGCCTCCTCTTCCCAGTTATACGATCCAGCTTCCCTTCGATTACAGGTAATCGCTATGCTTCCCGTTCGTACAACTGGACAGGAGGCGACGATGAACCGTAGCGCGCTCAGTTGGTTCGAGATAGATAAGGATGGCCTGGCCAAGATACTCCAGAAGAGGGGGAAGTCCTTCGCCCTCTTCGAGCTGGTTGCCAACGCCTGGGATACCAAGGCGCGCAATGTGAAGGTGAGTCTCTCGCCCCTGGCCAACGCGAGCAAGGTTCAGGTCATTGTCGAGGACGATGACCCGGATGGGTTCAAGAAGATCACGGACGCCTTCACCGTTTTCGCCGACAGCGAGAAGAAGAAGGATGCGACGAAGCGTGGTCGCTTCAATCTCGGGGAGAAGCTGGTCCTGGCGCTTTGCGAAGACGCACAGATCGTGACGACGACAGGGACGGTGTCCTTCGATAAGGAAGGCCGGCACACGTCGCGGGTAAAGACCGAGGTCGGATCCATCTTCGATGGGGTCATGCGGATGACTCGTGCCGAGTACGAAGAGGTCTTGCGCGACCTTCGGAAGCTGATCGTCCCGGAAGGAATCAAAACCACAGTCAATGGTGTCGAGTTGCTTCCGCGCAAGCGCTTGCGTGGGTTCGAGGCTGTAATGCCGACCGAGTTCAGCCGGGCCGATGACCCGGAACAGATCCTCCACCGGACGATACGTTCAACCACGATCGAGGTCTATGAACCCGGCCCCGATGAAAGCGAGGGGATGCTGTACGAGCTTGGCATCCCCGTGGTGGCCACTGGGGACCGCTGGCATGTCAACGTCATGCAGAAGGTTCCGCTCAACATGGACCGCGACAATGTTACGCCTGCCTTCCTCACAAGGCTGCGCACTGTCGTCGTGAACCAGATGAAGGATCAGCTTACCGTCGACGAGGCAAATACAGCCTTGGTTCGCGAGGCGGCGGCATCACCGGATGCCACGCCCGAGGCGGTGCAGAAGATCATGGACCTTCGCTTCGGCGAGAAGCGCGTCGCGCATGATCCCACGGACCCGGAGGCAAATAGTCGTGCCGTAGCCGAAGGCTACACCCTGGTCTACGGCGGCATGATGGACAAGGCGGAGTGGAAGAACGCCAAGCTGCACGGACTCATCCGTCCGGCGGGCCAGGTCACCCCCACCCCGAAGCCCTACGGCGAAGACGGAGAGCAGCTGAAGCTGCTGGCACCGGAGAAGTGGACGGTGCAGATGCATCGCGTGGCGCAGTATGCCCGGTGGCTGGCCCTGGAGCTGATGGGCGCGAAGATCACGGTCTCCATCGCGAGCGAGGTCACCTGGAAATACGGCGCGACCTACGGCCCTGTCGGTGTCAATGGCGGCCAGCTCACGTTCAATCTCGGCCGGCTTGGGTACATGTTCTTCAATGACGGGCTGACGGAGCGGCTCGACGCGCTACTCATCCACGAGTTCGGTCACCACTACGAGCTGAACCATCTCGACGAGAAGTACCACGATGCTCTGTGCACCCTTGGGGCGAAGCTCGCCAGGCTCAACCGGGATGATGTCTGGTCGGTTCAGTCCTGGTTCACTATCAAAGACGAGTAAGGTCTCCTCCCCATGGTCGTACAACATGGGACATGAGATTCAAGGGACTTGAACACCCAATCCATGTAGTGGGCCTGACGGGCGGTATCGGTTCTGGTAAGAGCACAGTAGCCAACCTCTTTCGCAAGCATAGCCACCGAGTCAACATCGTCGACGCTGACTTTATCGCCCGTCTTCTCGTCGCCCCAGGCGAACCGGCTCTGACCGAAATCGTGAAGACGTTCGGCAGAAGTGTCTTGTGTCCCACGGGCCTGGACAGGAAGAAGCTGGGTCGGATTGTCTTTGGTGATCCTGCCAAGCTAAAGAAGCTCAATAAGATCATGGGTCCGCGTATTCAGCAACAGGCCATGATCCAGATCGAGTGGTGGGCGCGACGCTACTGGCAAGATGATCCGCTCATTATTTATGAAGCGGCTCTGCTGGTGGAATTTGGTGCGTACAAGGAGTTCGACCGTTTGATCGTCGTGGGCTGTGACCACGAGACGCAGCGCAAACGTGTAATGATTCGCGACAAATGCACGGAGGCGGAAGCGAGAGAGAGGATTGCGGCCCAGTATCCGTTAGGCAAGAAGAGGAGAGTGTGCAGCTACTATATCGACACCAGCTATCCTCTTTCTTTTGTGAAGTCACGGGTCGCAGAAGTATTTGATCTGATCGTCAACGGACGGAGAAGATAAATGCTCGTTGAGATTGCTATCGGTGATGCCTACGGGAGCGGGTTCGAGTACGCTGACTCCAATCTGCCTAAGAACGATTTGTCAAAGTATGTCAAGCACCCCACTCACAAGCTGAAGGCAGGCCAGTATACCGACGACACCCAGATGTCGATCGCGGTTGCTGAGCTACTAGTCGACGAGGCGCCGTTCGATGAAGATGTGGTCATCGCGAAGTTTATCGACGTGTTCAAGAGAGACCCTCGGGACGGATACTCCCGCGGGTTCCAGGCAATTCTCGAACGCATCTCGACGGTCTCCGGCTTCAAGCAGGAGGTCGTCCCGGACTCTGACAAAAGTGGTGCGGCTATGCGTGCAGGTCCAATCGGCACGCTGCCAGATGCGTTCAAGGTAATTGTAGCGGCGAGACAGCAAGCCAAGATCACCCACAATACGATCGACGGAATCGCTGCGGCTCAGGCGGTCGCGCTCATGACTCATTATTTTCTCTATGACAAAGGGCCAAAGGCTGGGATTGGGCAGTACTTGACTCTTGCTGGGACCCGTAACTGGGATGAGCCATGGACAGGTAAGGTCAAGGCCCAAGGCTGGATGGATGTTCGTGCTGCTGTCACATGCATCAAGGCCACAGACAATCTCGCCGACTGCCTGAAGATGGTGGTTGACTTCGGCGGGGATACCGATACGGCAGCGGCGATTACCATGGCAGCGGCTTCATGTTCTCGGGAGATGAAGAAGAACTTGCCGCAACACCTGTATGACACGCTGGAAAAAGGCAAGTATGGGCTCCGCTTTCTACGGGAGCTGGATGAGAAACTGATGGCCAAGATGAAACAAGGAGGGAATTCCTAATGATCAACCTCGGCAATAAAGTCCGCAACACGATCAATGGCTTCAGCGGGATGGCGATTGCGCGCACGGAATTTCTGCACGGTTGCGCGCAGATCATGGTCGAATCGTCTGAGCTGAAGGATGGTAAACCCGTCGAGAGCCAGGTCTTCGACGAACAGAACCTCGAAACCACCGAGGAGGCAAAGCCGTTCAAGACTCCCGATGTGAGGATCCCGATGGGGAGTCGCGTGCGGGATACGTGGACGGGTTTCGAGGGCATCCTCAGCGGGCGCACCGTCTCTCTCTACCGGGGAGTTCGACTGATCATCGCCCCCACCGCCTTGCATGAAGGGAAGCCAATCGACTCGTTCTATTTCGAGGACGAGCGAGTTGATCTCGTGAAGAAGGACAAGCCGAAGGTTTCCAAGGAGAGCAGCGCCAGCGCTGGTGGTCCACAGCAGTATCCGGCCAATCGGTAGATCAATGCGGTGGCGACAGGCAAAAAAGATTCTGACACGGTCAGTCACCGTAAACACGGATGGTGACTGGGTTCTGATCAAGGACAGGAGCCTGTCGTCGCAAATTGAAGCCGTTCATGTGGCGACCCGGAGGCTCGTAAGGCTGGGATCGATTACATTCCGTGGTTGTCTCATTGCTGATGGTGGACCGAAGCCAGTATGAATAAGCGTCGTTTCAAGAAGGCCGCACGTAAGGCGTGGATGATTGCTCAAGAGCAGCGTTGCGCGCGGCTTACCTGGAGAGAGGCGAAGGCCCTGGCTGCCTACGCCAAGGCGCATCCAAACCTTGTGGTGAAGAAATGGGACCTGCTCAAAGATCCACGGCCCCGCTATCTTAGGCCACGAACGAAGGCTCCACGGCCACGTCGCTATCGAGACTGGCATCCAGCTCAGATTTACACGGCCAACGGGCAGCAAATCGCTATCAATGTTGCGTGGGATCCAGCCCAGGACCCACAGCCATGACGCTGGCTCAAGGCCACGAAGCGGCAGAGATTGCGTATTCGGAGTGTATTTCCAAATACCAGGCGATGGTGCGAATCGCAGTTGACTACTTCAATCAGGGCCAAAAGGAAGAGTGCAAGAGGTTCTTGAGGGCAGCAGAACATCTTCGTCGGGATGGATACAGAGAGTTCTCGATGACGATGAAGAAGCTGTACCGGCGTGCGTGGCCGCCTCCGAAAAAGGAGCTGCACAAGACTTCGTTCAAGGGCAAGAAAAACCGTTCCCATGAGTAACCTACGACTTGTCGAGCGACACTCGGCCTCCGAGTCGCCATGGAGGGAGGTTGTCCACATTAAAGACTCCGTAGGCGAACACGGTGGCAAGTATTGGGTTCTGACGTTGGAGTGTGGTCATCTGATCGCTCGCAGCAAACCAGTCTATTCGGTTCATAATCTCCTGACGCGATCAATGAGATCGCTGACGGCGCCGCACAGATGCAGGTGTCTCGTCTGTAGGGAGTAGACATGAGTCTAAGAAGCCGCACCAATTACGTCGCAAAGCAATTGGGAATCACTCCCATGCAGGTGAAGTGGAGGATTGAGCAGCTGGGACGAGACTCTGCCGACCTTGCCCACAGCGCTGGAATTACTCTCAAGGAGGCTGATCTCCTTCTGATCCAGGAGCGCTTTCACGTCATCTGTGCGATCTGCAAGGCGGACCACGGAATAGGCGAGAGCGCGACGCAGGGCGCTGACTGCGCGTCTGTCGTCTTGGAGCATGAGGGCAAGTACGGGATTCTTTGCTGCTATGGCAGCCATCTCGACACGGATTTCTATGACTTCGTGAAGGACCCGCCGGCAGAGTACCTGGCGAAGGATGACAAGGGTAGGCTGCCGGATCCGGTCTGCGACGCGTGTATCAAGCAGTTGGCTGATGGTGGGTGGATCAGTAAGCGAGCCGGCGAGTACCCGTGGGGACCGCCGTGGAGGCTGTGATGTCACATGCGACCAAATTCGATGTTCCTGGTTACTCGGTGGTATCAGTCATCCACAATGGCGATTGGTCGGGCCTGGTTGACGTGGTTTGGGTAGAAAGTACCGACGAGCCCAAGGGTGGCTACACGAACGTTTGGGAGCGTGGAGGAAGGGTTAAGATCCCTGGCCACCTGTTGCTTGCGTTGGGAGCGAAAGTGGCTTACGAGCATTTGCGAGCTGAGATGATCGCGGTGTTGGAACAGTTGAAAAATCCAACTGCAACTGCTGATCAGATTCTCAAGAAACTGCACGATCTTGGAGGTAAGTAATGGCCGAGTCTACTGAGGCAGATGGAGATTCCGGGAAGATCAGCATCGAAGATTTTGCCAAGGTCGATTTGCGTGTGGCCAAGATCCTCACCGCGGAGACTGTTCCGAAGACCACTAAGCTCTACAAGCTCACCGTCGATCTCGGCGACGAGCAGCGTCAGGTTGTGGCGGGGCTCGCTGAGGACTACAAGCCGGAGGAGCTGATAGGCAGGAGTATCATCCTCGTGGCTAACCTGAAGCCGGCGACGATACGTGGTATTGAGTCGCGTGGGATGATCCTCGCTGCTGGCGACAAGAAGCTTCTCGCCCTTTCGGAGGTGGACCGCGAAGTCCCTCCTGGTACGAAGGTCTGCTGAGATGGCTGAGTTCACCGAGCGGGACCCAGCCACGCTAGGCTTCGCGGAAGCGATTCAAGCCATGGCTGAGGCTGCCGTTCAACAGCACTATTGGGATAGCGTTGGAGATGGAGCCGGCGAGCGCGGCTTTCACCAGCAGGCCGCGTGGAGGAAGCGTGCTCAGGCTATCAGGGAGCGGCTGGATGTTTTGTGGGGCGGGAAGTCGTAGTCATGCCGATTCTTCTGTGACCAGCTTCTGAATCTCTTCGAGCGCCTGCTCCGCGGTGAAGCGCCTCATAACGAAGTGCCCATCTAGTACCCATTTGATAGCCGAAACGAGATCGGGCGCAGGCGGGTGCTCCCTCACTTCTACGCTCTTGAAATTTTCGATATCGCCAAGATCCAGGACCAGCGTGGTGTCTTTATCACGCTTCTTTGATTTACTGCTCAAGCGTCCTAGCATCTTACGCTGGTCAGGCCCTGGAAGGAGCTTGGCGATGTCGAGCAGGTTGTATTCGTAGATCCCGTCCTTACCGTCGCGACGGCCGACCTTCTTGTCCCGATGGGAGAGGGTGATCCAGGCCTTTGACCGGTTGGCGATCTTCGCAGTGGCTGAGCAAGTAGCCCATTTGTTTGCGAGCTGCTTGAGATTCAATCGCCTGGGATTTGGCTTCGGGTAGGTGTTGCGAATGCTCGTCCCCATCTTGCGGATCAATTCTTTGGGGACCTTGAGGTCACCGGCCTTGTCCATCTTCAGGAGCTTATGATGAACCGCAGCGAGGGTGCGAGGATTCGCAGCTTCCTTGTTGACCTCAGAGACGAGCTTGCCGGGATCATCAACCCCGTCTCTGACCATCGCTGAGAGGACTGTGAGTTCTTTGTCGGTCCACTGTTTCGGATGGTGGCCATTGGTTCCGTTTACTTGAGTGCTATCCATTGTCACCTCCTTGAAAGTTGGAAACAATTTGCACCCAAGTAGGTGACTGTGCAATAGTCAAGTCGATGGTTGACGCGAATTCCTTAGCCGGCTGGTAGCAGCCATGGGAGAGGCGCGAGCGCATAGTAGATGTCGCGGTGCCAGCGAGCGTCATCAATAGCAACGTGCTGTCTACCAAGATGCGGCGGGAGACGAGGGTTGCCTTTCTCGATGCGGAGCTGCTTCAAGTCCATGCAGAATCTTGGTAGGTGCTCAGGCAAGTGAATCATCTTGCCGAATAGCTGAGCGAAGCAGACCCAGTCGTAATCGCCGAAGTAGCTCCAAATTTCTGGAGCTGGATCGCCTTCAAAGAACTTCAGGATCTCCCGGGCGATGTCATAGCGCAGCATGGATCTTGTATCGAATACTGATGGGATGAATGGTAGTACGTGTTCTTGCACCCACGAATCGCACTTCTGGGGATCGAATTCTGTCGATGCAAGGTAAAGCTCCCGACGATCCTCCGCGACGATGCCAATGGTTATCAGCTCGATGGTGGAACCATTTTCATCAAATTCGCAGTCGAACCAATACTTCATTTGTCTTGATCTTCATCATCTTCGGGAGCAGCGCCGCAATCAGGCAGGTGTTCCCCAGGCATCGGTAGGCGGCACCAATGGCATACGCCATCAGCCTTCGCGGCATCCCGGGCCATTGCGATGCATGGAGGTGCATGCCCAGCTGTCCTGGAGCAGGCGAAGCCACCCTTGTAGAGCTTCTCTGAATCGGGTACCAGGTCTCCGCACATCTCTTCTGTGGACTTGTTGCTGAATTTCACGCGCATCATTCGTGACCATGCAGATGTTCGTGGAAGATGCTCATTATCCTCTTCATTTGATCCTGATCGAATGTCAGCTCCAGGGCATCATGAGCACCGAAGACGATAGAGGCATCCATCTCGTGGATCTGCATCATGCCGAGAAGGAACGTGGCGCCCTTTGCTCCCACGCCCTTGATGCGGACGGGAACCGGCGTTGGAGGGGTTGCGTCCGCTACGGGCGGCTCGTCATCGTCGTCATCTTCATCTGACCATTTATCTTCGATTTCCTCGACAGCCGCGACGATCTCCTCAGTTGATTCAGCATTCGTGACGATCACTGAGCCCTTGATCGAGCCGTCTTGGTTCCTGGCGATCACCTTCATGACGCCAGCTTCGTAGTTGCTGGCCATCTCAAGCAGATCACTGACTGTGTAATCCTGCGGGTCTGCGATGGGCGATTCCTTACTCATGGGTCCTAGCCCCTCCGGTCAATAAGCGTCTCTCAGGGCTGCTTGATTGGCAAGTTTTTGGCCAGCTTACGTAGGTCTTCTGCCAGGAGCGGGAACTCAGCTGCGCAGGCGTCTGCATAGGCTATCAACGCGGGTCCGGCATAGATATCATGTGATAGATCAAGGACATAGTACATACATCCAGCGTGTTTTTTGCCCTTGCGGCTGCTGCCGTCGCTGCGCCTGACGACGTACTTGTTATAAAGCCCACGCGATTTGTCCGGGTCCATTTCCGATCCTCAGTAGTCAAAGAAGTGCCAGCCACGAATAGCAGCTTGTTCTTCGATCGAACTGATCCTGCGCTCAAGCCTGTTGATTGTCTCGTTCAATTGATCGATGTGCTTGAACAGGTTCAATGTGTCGTCGGCCCACATCAAATGGCCTTCCTTAGCCAGCCGACGAAGTAATGTAAATCGTTCGATCTGTTCTTGATCGTTCATTGCGAGCACCGATAAAATAGGTGTCAACACCGATAAAGTAGGTGCTGAAAAAAGAGGCTCCCCCAGCAGATCAGCCGAGGGAGCCTCCTGTCGGAACGGTTACGTGGCGGGGAGCTGAGGCTTGTTGGAGAGATTGCCGTTGGCGTTCAGCGTCGGAGCCGTCGCCCTTTTGGCAATGTTTTCCAGCACGTTCTGGAAGGGAGAACCGGAGAATGCCTTGCCCAAGATCTCGATCACCGTCTTGCCGCCGAGCAGATGCTGAGCGGAGCCCGCTTCTGCGATCTGCGCCAGCGTGTGGTTGTTGCTGACGGCCAGTAATGCCTCGGTAAAGCCCGGCGCCAGGGCGCCGAACTTCTGAACGAGCGCTGCTGCTTCAGCCTGAATGAACTCGATCTGACGCTTCTGCTTGTCAGTCTCGATGGTGGCGTCCAGAGTGGCCGTGCGCGAGCGCCGCGACAGATCTGAGTCGTGCACGATGTCTTCCTGGCGCTGACGCTCCTTCTCAGCCTCTGCCTGCTTGGCGGCTTCCTCCAGCTGGGATTCGATCCTGGCCAGAGAGAGCGACAAGGCCAGCTGGATTGTCTCCGCCTCCAGCTGCGTGTTTCGCTTCACCGTTTCGTGGTGGGCGTCGGCGCTCTTGCGGTTGATCTCCTCTTGCTTCATGGTGACTTCCAGGTTTCGCAGCGCACGCTCCAGCGAGATGTTTTGCTGGATAACTTCGTGCTGCGCTTGCTGGAGGACCCCGGCGATGCGCTGGTCCTTCAGGGTGACGCTGGTCACGTCCACGTCTCCGACTTCCATGTTGTTCTCGTCGAAGATCAGTCCTTTGCGTCCGTCCGGGCTGGAGGTGCCGAGGATGACGTTGCGGATGATGTCCGTCGGAGTTGCGTAGAACTCGCTGATTGTGAACTTCTTGACCTGTCCCTTGAGCAACGAACGGGCGTGGTCGCAGAGCAACTTGACGTAGTTGTCGCTGGAGAACCACTTGGATGAGTCGCCTTTGAAGTTGACTCGGTAGCAGACCTTGACCTCGACCTCGACGTGATCCTTGGTCTCGACGACGATAACATCCGAGACCTTGTTGTTCAGGACGCGCAAGTATACCGTGCGCTTGAGCTTATCCGTGGTCTTGGGCTTGCCGGTGGACAGCTCCTGGACCTCCAGCGTCTCGTCGTAGTCGAGAAGGAGTTTCTTCGGCCCCTGCTCGATCCGGCGGTCGCCCTTAGTATTGACGACCTGGACCGCGAAACCAGTCCAGATGCTGATGACTGGAGCGCCCTCGTACTTGCCCTCGATGGTGATGCTGCGGGGCTGGGTATACGTGGCGGACCGCGAGAACTCGTCGGCTACCATAGCCGACGCGGAATTGGTCACGGCCGACTTCTCCATAACCGATTCCAGATTGTCCGCAGCCATGAACCGCTGGCCACCACCGGCCTTGCGAAGGCCCTTTGTCGCGTCGCCCTCTGAAACCGTACCTTGGCGAGTGGTGGGTGCGGCTTTGGCGATCTCACGAAGAGCCCGGTTGT
>Ga0210406_10000813_pt1 | contig 40722 bp, 39 predicted proteins | sample IncBWC30MmetaG_FD_155454 | JGI IMG/M metagenome (GOLD analysis project Ga0210406, IMG submission 155454) | Forest soil microbial communities from Barre Woods Harvard Forest LTER site, Petersham, Massachusetts, United States - Inc-BW-C-30-M | ecosystem: Environmental > Terrestrial > Soil >... | reverse complement strand
GTAGAACACATGCTGCATGAACTGCTCGACCAGTTTGCGCAGGAAGACCAAGCGCTCAACATGGAGAAAGTGCGGGCGCGAGTAGCTGCCTCCATTGCCTGTCACGCGGCCATCAAGGTCAACATGGCGCTGGAACAGAACAAAATGGAATGGCTGCTGGCGGAACTGGCCAGGACGGAGTGTCCCATGACCTGCCCACACGGCCGCCCGGTAGTTCTGCGATACTCAATGAAGGACATTCAGAAGGCGTTCAAGAGAATCTGAGAGGAAAGCTCTTGGCTTTTAGCTCTTGGCTCTTAAGTTTGCCGTAAAGACGCCAAGCGGCACTGCTGGCCAGAAGCTAGGCACCAGAAAGAGCCAAAGGCCAAAAGCGATTTCATGTTCGACCTCGACCAACTCCGGCGCACCAAGTGGCGGCTCGACGGGCGGCCCGTCCGCACGCTCGATGAAGCCCGTGAATTCATCGAGTCCGTCGGGTTTTGCCAGATGTATCCCATGAAGAGTCCGGTACTGGCGCCGACCTTTATCGGAGCATGGGTTGGCTCGGACGAACGCTTGCCCACCTGGCAGCGCGCCTATTCCGATCCCCGCGCTCAGGAGGCCACGGAGTTGATGGTGCGCCTGCTGCGCGAGCGCGCCGCTTATGAAGCCAACCTGTTCGATGACAATAACGGGCTGCTGGTGGCAGGTTCGGTCTTTCCATATTTCTATGCGCTGGTCGGAGACCGTAATCCGAAACAGACCCTGGTGGCCGGAGCGCGCTCAGAATATTCGCAGTTGGTTTGCGATGCCTTCGAGATCATTCGCCGTGATGGCCCCATCTCGAAGCAGAAATTGCTCGAGGCCGTAGGTGGTGGCACTTCCGCTCCGGCGCTCGACAAGTCGCTCGGGGAACTCTGGTCACGGCTGCGCATCACCCGGGTTGACTACAAGCCCGGAGAAGGCGCCGTGTGGGATGTGCTTTATCGCTGGTCTCCGGACGCGGTGCGCGAAGGGATTTCTCTCTCGGTGGCGGAAGCGCTTTCGGCGCTGCTTTCGAAATATCTGGACTGCGTGGTCGCGGCCGATCAACAGGAGATAGAGGTTTTTTTCGGCAATTTCGTTCCCCGTTCACGGGTGAAGGAATCGATCAACGCCCTGTTGTCGGCACGGGAACTGAGCTTCGTGCATGTGGGAAACCGGTCGTTGATCCAGATTACGCCGGAGAAAATTCCGGCGCCCGTGCCTGCGCCGAATGATCGTCGTCCCTTGCGTGCCAGACGTTGAGAGGGCTACTGCTCCTCGCGCCGCTGTTTCGGAATATCAATTCCCAGCTGCTCGGCTTTTTTGTAAAGATGGCTGCGTTCCAGACCGAGCGCCTTTGCAGTCTTCGTGATCTGATATCCGCAGCGTCGTAACTCGGAGAGAATCGTTTCGCGTTCAAAGCTCTGCACTCGCTCCGTCAGCGGTCCCGAAACCACGCTTGACGAGAGCACAGCTGCCGCGGGCAGCACCAGGTCCACCGTGTCGGCAGTGACGCCGTCCTCGGTAGCGAGCAGCATCAGCCGCTCCACCACATTACGCAGTTCGCGGATGTTTCCCGGCCAGGAATGGCGCGAGAGCTTTTCGACCGCCTCGGGAGCGAAAGCCATCGGCTTCCAGCTATTCTGCGCGCAAACCTGCGCCGCAAAATGGGCGACCAGCGCAGGAATGTCATCGCGGCGCTCACGCAGCGCAGGCAACGCCAGCGGAAATACAAACACCCGATGAAAAAGGTCCTGGCGAAATTTCCCCTCGCGCACCAATGCCTCCAGATTGCGATGAGTCGCGACCAGCACGCGCACGTCGACGGGGACCGGCTTGTCTCCGCCCACCCGCTCGATCTCGCCCTCTTCCAGCACACGCAGCAATTTGGCCTGCATGGGAAGCGGCATATCGCCAATTTCATCAAGAAAAATTGTTCCGTGCTCGGCCTGCTCGAACTTTCCAATGTGACGTCCGGCTGCGCCGGTGAACGCTCCTTTCTCGTGGCCAAAAAGTTCCGACTCGATCAACTCCGCCGGCACCGCCGCGCAGTTCAAAGTGACGAATGGCCCCTTGGTGCGCGGACTATGTTCATGCAGGGTACGCGCCACCAGTTCTTTTCCCGTGCCGGTTTCACCCAGGATGCAGACGCGAGTCTCGCTGGCCGCAACCCGGCCCAGTTGCGCCATGAACTTCCGCATCAGCTCGCCTGACCATACCATCTCGTGTTTCCCCAGCCGCTGCCGCAGTTGGCGGTTCTCCGCTTCCAATTGCTTCAGCTTGAGAACGTTCCCGACCGTGAGCAGCAGCCGGTCGGTGGAGACCGGCTTTTCCAGGAAATCCAACGCTCCCAGGCGCGTGGCCCGCACTGCCATTTCGATGTGGGCCTGGCCCGACATCATGACCACCGGAGTTTCGTTGCCCAGTGCGCGGAGGTTCTCGAGGAAGGAAAGCCCGTCCTTGCCGGGCATTACCACATCGCAGAAAATCAAATCGAATGCTTGCGACCCGGCAAGTTCGAGCGCTTTGGCGGCATTGTCACACACCGCAGCTTCATGACCTGCCAGGCGGAACGCGCGGGCAAGCGAGGCCAGAGTGTTGGCCTCGTCATCCACAATCAAGAGATTCGCTGCTTGCGGCAAGAATGGCTCCTCAGGAGGTCGCGGCGGCAACTTGATCCGCCGGCAATTTGTCGGTATTCCCCGGCAACTCGATGACGAAGGCGGTTCCGCGGCCGGCGTCGCTGAGTACGCTGATTCGGCCTCCGTGGTCGCTGACTATGGATTGCACAATCGCCAATCCCAGTCCGGTGCCATGCGCTTTGCTGGTGTAGTACGGCGTGAACAGCCGCTCACACTCCTCTGGAGTGAGTCCGGCGCCGGTATCCGCAACCTCTAGGATCGCCCATTCGCCCTCCCGCCGCGTGCGCAAAGTCAGAGTGCCGCCTTGCGGCATCGCGTCCATCGCATTCAGCACCAGATTCGATAACGCGCGGTGTAACAACTCGGGATCGGCTGCGACCTGCGGCATGCCTTCGGCAAGCTCCAGTTTACATTCCAAGGGAGCGCGATCCGGGGTGCGCAACTGCGCTTGAAACAGGCGGGAGACATTTTCCACCACATCATTCAACTCCACCCGCTGAAACTGCGGTTGCGGCATCCTCGAAAACTCACTGAAACGCGAGATGATAGTTTTCAGATTCGCAATCTCGGCCAGCAGCGTCGACGCGCTCTCCCGGAAGATTTCCTCGAACTGTTCTGGGTTTTGCTGGCGCGCCCGTAATAAGTTCTCCACCGTCAGTTGCAGCGGAAAAAGAGGATTTTTCAGCTCGTGCGCCAAACGGCGGGCCAGTTCCCGCCATGCCGCCACACGCTCGGACTGTACCAGTTGTTCCTTCTGCTGCAAAAGCTCGTTGGTCATGCGATTGAAAGACCCGGCAAGTTCTCCCAGTTCGTCCGCCGTGGTCACTTCCACCTGAGCATTCCAATCCCCGGCTGCAACCTGGCGGGCCGCCTGGGCTAGCTGTTCCACCGGGCGTGTGACCCGGCTCGCCGCCCAACCGCTCAACAGGACCGCAAGCGCCACGCCCACTGCGCTGCCCAATAATGCGGCAGTGCGGATTTGCCGGCGCATCTCGACATAGGGCCGCCGTGAATCCCCAACCAGCAGGATTCCCAGCAGTTCGTGGTCAAGGCCAGTGAGGGGAATAGCATCCACGTTTTCGTCGTCTGCGGCATTTGAAGACCAATGCACCAGCGCGGTGAGCTCTCGCGTCTCCTGTTGAACTTGCCGGATGAGTGGAGCCACGGGATCTGCCGGCTGTATCGGACCCGAGCGGTTGATGAGAAGCGCCGCAGAAAACCCGTTTTCCAGGTTCTGGTAGAGCATGGTCCGCATACCCGGTGGAGGTTCGAGGCGTTCCAGAAAATCCCGGTCCAGCCGTCGCCCTCCGATCACAAAGAGCGGTTTGTCCCCGACGCTCACTTGCCGGATGGCGAACACTCCCAGGGCCGCGCCGTCGGGCAGGTCCTCACGCTTGAGGAAAGCATCTTTGGAGGTTGGGCGTATGGCAAAAGCATCCTTGTATCCAAATTTTGCCGGCCACTGCGCGGAGGAGAGAATCGTGCCCTGGCCGTCGACGAATTCCAGAAAATCCAATTGCTGATTTTCGGCGATCGCCTTGGCTTCGTTCAGATACGTCCCGTAGTCGGGCGAGCCGTGGCTTAGACTGAGTGCCAGGCGGGTTGCGGTATCTCCTGCGGCGATAGTCCCGATCCGGCGCACCACATCCTCGCCCTGGCGGGCGAAGTCACGGCGGAATTGCCCGACCAGGGCAACCGTGCGTTCTTCATTATTGTGTTCAAACGACCGCCGAACCAGAGCGGAAATGATCCAGGCCACCGCCGCTACCGACAGAAATGCAGTCAATGCAAGCGTAAATAGCAGTTTGCGCCGAAGACTCATGGCCGCTCCGCGGCCAGCCAGACGTCCGGCAACCGCCAGGCCTCATCGCGGACTCTAGTCCAATTCTTCACTGATTTAGACACCGCGCAGGCCGCCCGCAGATGCAGAAGAGGAATTACGCGCTGCGATTTCAAGAGCGCGTTCTCGGCGGCATACAGATCGTCCAGCGAGTTGGCATCATTCTTTGCGGGTGGAAAACCGAGCGTGGCTGTGAGTTGGGCTAAAGCCACACGCGCGTCGAGCGAAGCCAGGGGGACGCGAACCAGTCTTACATCAGCAGGGCCGGTGGCAAGCTGAAGGCGCAATCCAGCATCGCGGGCATTCAGCACAATGCGTTCCGCCAGCACCCTCTCGATGGGGTCGTTGGCATCGAATCCGAGGTTCCAGACTGTGGTCTCCGGGATTTCGGCACGCACTTGCTGAGCGCGCGTCAGGTTGACGTCAACCGGGAATAGAAATCCGTAGCCGGTCATCCAGTTGGGCAACAGGCCACCGGCGGGCTCACCGCCATTTTGCAGCACAACGGAATTCAGCAAGCGGCGATCGATACTCAGCGAGAGGGCGTCGCGCTGTTTCGAATCCGCGGCCGACCGAGGGTCGCCGGAGAAAACCAGAGCCAGCAGTTCGATTGGCGCCGACGTTTCAACCCGATCGCCCGCCGTCGCCACTCGTCGCGCCTGCTCAGGAGCGACCTCGATCACCTGCGTTTTGCCCAGATCGAAGGAAACCATTTGCTCACGAAAATTCCTGCCCATTTCGATTTCAATTGAGTCCAGAAACGGGCGTCCAGCCCAATAGTCATCGCGTGCGGCAAGCACCAGCTTCCTTCCGGGGTCCCATTGTGCGATCACAAACGGCCCGGTGCCGGCGATTTTTCCAGCGTCGCGTTCAGCGATGGCGTTGCGCAGCAATGCGAGTTCCGCCGGTAGATCGGGTGCGGGTGAATCGCGTTCAATAATCACGGCGTCGTCCGTTGAAAATACTTTCCAGCTAGGATTTGCCGCGCGCAACGAGACTGCCACAATGTCCGGAGTCAGGGGCCTTCCTTCGGGGAAGGTTATCCCCCGCCGCAGGAAGAATTTCCAGCGCAGGTTGCCGGATTCGGCCTGCCAAGTGGTAGCCAGAGAAGGCAATGGACGGCCTTGATCGTCGAGGGTCACCAGGGTGTCGAAGATCAGGCTAAAAACATTGCGAGATGTCGTCCAGTCCGGTTGATTGGGGTCAAGAGAAGCCGGAGCGGCGCGCATGGACAGGTGCAGTGTCCCGCCGTAGTGCGGGCGCGTCGCCGCGACGGCCACCGCGGCCACGAGCAGACTAGCGACTGCAAGTAATGGAGAGCCTCGACGCTTCATATCGTCCTGTCTCTGAAAGTTGTGCGACCGCGATCACGCTGGTGCTGTCGGAATCTGTCCAAAGCGAAGTAATGCTGCCTCCGAATTCCACGGGCGCGCTCAATGCCGCCGGTTGGCGGTCTGCGATCTCGAAAGCCTGCACCGTGTCCCCAACGCCGTCGCCCCGGGAGGTTGCCAGGACCTGCCAGCCCAGCCCACATCCACTTCGCAGGCTGGCGATGTCGCTGCCCCAGGTCCACTTCGTCGCCTGATCGGTCATGCCGTCCAGCAAGTGAATCTGCCCATCGGCTCCGCTGAATATCCATAATGTGTATTTGTCCCGGGGCAGGGGTGCGGCGGAATAAAAGGGCGCAATGGCGGTTTGTTTCTGGATGCCCGGCGAAAGCGCCCCTGTGAAGAAGTTTCTCGCCGGGGAGAAAAACGCGCTCAATGGGAAGGGTTCTGTTGCTAGCGGCCACGGATCGTCACTTTCGAGACACCTAAGCGCGAGCGGAGCGGAAGTCGTACTGCTACACAGCACTCCCGGCAAATAGGCATCAAACAGGCGATCCTTTCTCAAAACCAGTCTTCCTCTCAGATCGCGTGGCCAGGGGTGGGCGTGTGCGATGACGAGCGTCTGCTGCGCCTGCCAGTGGCCGTTCTGCACCACGTAGAGCACAGCGTTCTCGGGCTCGAGCACGATCATGATTTGCGGGCTGCCGGTCGGCAGGGCAACATCCAGAATACGATTTTCATCCGTCCAGAGCGGGGCTTTGTGAATGGTCATTGGAGCGGCCGCGTGCTCCCCCGCGGCGGGTTCCGCGCGCGGCGTGGTCACCATTGCGACCGACGGCTCATTGTCACCGACATGAATTTCGGCGATCCAAACATAGTCGCGAAGATTTTCCGACAAAAAAACCTGGGCTGTGGCCGCGGCCTGATCGGCGGCCGCCGAATGTACTCCGAGGGCTGCCAATTCCGTACATAATCCGCGGCGGATGTCGTCCACATCCGCCTGGTTTAGAGACGACCGGTTAGTGATTACAAGAGCGACGGCCCCCGGGCCGGTGACAGCAGCAATCTTCGCAGCAAGTTGGGCATTGGGAGCACGCCAGTCGGTGGCGGAAACTGCGGTGGCGGAAACCATCAACAACAGGCAGCACAGGGCCCGAAAAGAATATGCGCGCGGCAGGCGTATCTCCTGAATGCGCGCATTATAAACCGGCTTGGGTCGGCGGTCTGGCATGGGTCCCGGTACTGACTAGAGTCGGGGGAAGGTTCATTTTGGTTGCTGATCGTCCGGCTCTTCGGCCTGTGCCGCGTGGTTGCTCACATTCATGCTGCGCAGTACATCGTTGGCAAAGAAGAACTTTCCATCTGCCGGCACCATCATGATCTGCAGCTTGTCCGACAAGCGTTCAGCTACGATCTTGTTGATCAGCAGCGGATTCTGCTTCAGGATGGCGCCTTCTTTCTGCATTCGTTCCGCATCCGCCACCGCGGTAACCCGAATGCGGTCCGCTTCCGCCTCAGCCAGAAGCTTGCGTCGCTCCATTTCTGCCTTGCTGTCGATGACCTTGGCTTCTGCCTGGGCCTCCGCGTTCTTGACTGTGGTTTCTTTGCGCGCCTCGGCTTCGAGTTTCGATTGCTCGATCTGTTTCTGCTTGAGCGGAAGCGTGTACTGCATGGCATCCGATTCGGCCTTGGCTTGAAGCACGTGCACTTGGGCTTCTCCCTCCGCCTGCTTCACCTGCTGGGCCTTGGTGGCTTCCGCTTGCAGTTCGGCGATCCGCACCTGTTTCTGCTGCAACTCGGTCTCGATCCCCATGCGGTCGTTTTCCTGCTCCTTCAGCAGCAGGCTCTCCAGACCCTGAGAGTATTCCGGCGGCAACTGGATATCCCGCAGCATGACTTCCTTGACGATAATTCCGTCCGCCGCCAGCTTCTGCGTAATGACGTCGGCCGCGCGCCTGCGGACTTCCTCCCGCCTTGTGGCAAAAACGTCGCGAACCGTGTAGTTGGGCACCAGTTCGCGCCAGGCGCTGGCGACCACCGCCGGCACGATTTCCCTCTCCACCGGCTGCGGCAAGTTGGCTTGAATGTAGTCCAGATGCTTGGGATCGAGCCGGTAGCGTACGGTGATGGCGAGGCCGAGCGTGAGCCCTTCCTTGGCCTGGACGTTCAGCGGTTCGGGTTTCTTGCCGGCAGATGCAGCTTCCACCGAGCCAGTGGTAAATAGCTGGTCACGAGTGTCGAAGAGAGCCACGCTTTCCGCCAGCGGTGTAATGAAATGCGCGCCCGGATAGAGAGTGCCGGCCAGCGTGCCACTGGTCTGGCTCACTCGCACTCCAGCCATGCCGCTGGGAACCACGATGATGCCCAGCGCCAGGACGATTGGTCCCCACGCCAGCAGCGCCAGCCCCAGCGCACCCCGCCAACGGACATGCCGAGCCGCTGGCAAAGGCTCGGTTCCACTCTCCGCCGCCACGCGGTAGCGCAGCCCAAGCCACAAATCATAGCCAAGAATTCCCGCGGCCACCGCGATCATGGTGATGCCGCCCCAGGTCAGCAAATATTTCAAGAACAACATACGGCCTCCTTCATGGGCCTAGCGCGGTTGGCGTGACTCAACTCGTACGGCTTGCCGGGCAAAGAGCACGACCAGCACCTTGCCGAAGATGAACTCCTCCACCAGGATTGCGAACGCCAGCGAGAATGCCATCCCGGCGGCCACGCTGATTGCTGTCATGAGGAATTGCATCTGATTGCTCCTTCGCGCTTACGGCCAACTCAATGGCATGCGGAGGGCCATGGACTAAACGATTGACGCGCTGGGAGTTGGGCAGAGGCGAATGGGGGACGAGCATGTGCAGTTACACACACTGTGGCAAGCGGACAACGGGGTGGCTACGTACAGGTCACAAGAACCATGTTTCGCCGGCGAATGGCGAGGCGGAGGCAGTTATGTTTCCAAGGCTTGGCCGCTAGGGCCAGCGCTTGGCGGTGTCTTCCCATCCCACAGCGCGCGTCGCGGGCTGTGGGTTGGTGTTCACCGCGGGTTGCGCCATACGGATAGGCTGCTGTGCGGTGATGGCAGGTTTGTTGTTGGTGCCCTCGGCAAGCATTTCCTTGTCTTCGGAAAGCAGCGGCGCGGCAACTCTAAGTGCCTCGACTTCCTTTTCCAGTCTCGCCAGTTCCAATTCCTTCTGGCGAAGAACCTCATAAACATTTTTCATACGTAAGCACCTTTGCCAACGTGTTCTGAGGATATTGGCCGCACTTTAACAGGTATGGCGCGTTTGTCAAGGCCCGAAGCGATTCCTTCTTCTGGCACCCGGCCGCGCGATGTTTTTCGGACTGAGTCGGACTGAGTCATAAGAGCGATCCTGTTTCGCTTGCTTATTCAAAGAACCCTTATCGACGTCGTTGCCCGTCCTCACGTCCGCCTGTCTGTGACTCAAGTCTGCGATGGCGTCCCGGCCCCCTATTCGTCCCAGGAATCTGGCAATCTTAAATTAACCTTTCTCGAATCTTAGCGTCTAAGTTATCAATGGGTTGGGATACGCTCCAGCGCCCGTTTTCGTCCCAGAAGTGGACAAGAAATGTGCGGTTTTGCATCCAACAATCGTCCATGGAACGATCAGGGGCGAGTTTGCGTATCCCCAAACGCGGAGCAGTGTGCGACCGCCAGAAGTGGCCGCATACCCGGCGCCACGTAGCAGTCTGGAGGCAGTTATGCAAGACGGTAAGAATGGCAGTAACGGAACCAGCGGCAGCCTTCTAAACAGCGATTCTCATGTTCAGGAAGTGGTCAAGACTGCGCATGAGGAACTGCGTCAGCTCATGAAACAACGGGCTGAGGTCATGAAACGTATCGGCACTCTGAAGCAGACCATTGCGGGACTCGCGAATTTGTTTGGGGATGAAATCCTCGGCGAAGACCTTCTCGAGCTGGTCGACCGAAAAACCGGAGGGCGCCAGCCAGGGTTCACCAAGGCCTGCCGTATGGTGTTGATGGAAGCGGGCCGTGCGCTCAGCGTGCGCGAAGTGTGCCAGCAGATTCAGGACCGCATGCCGGCGGTACTGCTGCGTCACAAAGATCCGCTGGCCTCAGTCACAACGGTGCTTAACCGGCTGGTGGATTACGGAGAGGCGCAGAGTGAAGTTCGGGAGAACGGCCGCCGCGCCTGGCAGTGGGTGTCGGAGCCGCCACACGCCGGTTTTGAATCAGTGCGCGTTGAGGAACAGCGCATTTCTGAATTGTGATTTGGCCACAGGCGTCCGACGGTAGTCTGTCTAGGCGCCGCAGGATCGGCCTCAGAGGTTCTGCAGAAGCTCGTCGAAATTTCGTTGGCCCATCTCGAGAAAAAGAAAGCTGGCGGCGGTCTTCAGGCGGTCGTAGCTTTCAAGGCCGAGAATACCTCCGACTTCCCGGACCTCATACAAACTGGGGGCGGGAAGAACTTGCCAGGAATCCAGCCGGATCAATAGCCACAAGCGCAGCTTGATCATGGTCAGCAAAGAGTAGAGTCGCACTTCGACTGCGATCTGTTGCAGCTCGCGCGCCAGCTGTGCGGCCTGCTCGTCGCCACCCTCCGCTTCACGGTTGGCCCAGTCAATCAATACCGCGGCGTTGTGGGCCATGCGGTGGACAAACACCACGTAAAGATGAATGCGTTTGCGCTGGGTCTTGCGGAAATCCCTGCGGCTGAGGTCGCAGCGCAAGTGGGTTTCGGTGTTGGCGTCGAGCAGAATCTCGGCTTTTTCCAGATCCACGGGAAGCAGAAAATCGACCACATCGTCGGCGGTGCGATCGGGGAAGTGAAACCAAATCCAGGCTGCGATCACCACGCAGCTCATGAAGCCCGCGCTAATCATCAAGTTCCACAGGATTGTTATGATCATGGTCGCCGTACCCTCCGTACAATTTCCTTGTAACGGCCCAACTCCTGCGCCGACAGCGGAGGCTGCTCAGCGCGTGGCGGTTCGCTCCTGGGTTGAACGCTGAAATACCACAGCCAAATCAAGACTGCAATACTGTAAGTGATAACCGATACTAATCCCCACAAGAATTTAAAGTTTGTTCCGAATTCGTAAAACTTGGTCGTAGTCAGCAGCGCGACGCTGGCATGAAGTCCGTAACCCGCACAAATACCAAAGGCTTGCTGCCGCCAACGCAGTCCAAACAGCAGGACCATGGTCACCAGCAGGACAAACATGGCCACTTGCAACAGCCTCAGTCCCATTTCGGTGCCCACAATCCAGGCTATGGCTCCGTCGTGCAACCCGCTGGGCACCGACAGACTGCGCGAGATTGTCAGCGCCAGAGACAATAACACAGTGAGGGGAAATATGAGAGGAAACCACCACAGGCGGCTGAAATTCCGGAAAACATTGCGAAAGACCTCATACATCACCGCGATCCCCAGCAGCGAGGATACGGCCTGCGTCGTCCAGTAAACTCCGAAATAGATGGAATGGTAGTTGTGTGTCAGGAAGCGGCTGATGCCTGCGGCGACAGTAAAGAGGGTGTAGACAAAGAACCACGGAAAGGTCCGAAAACTCTGCTTGCGAACCAGTACGTACAGCAGTATCGCTTGTAGCGGGAGTTCTCCCCACCACACGATGAAGTTCAGCAAGTTCATGGCTTGTGAGCAGCTTAAATCAGCCGCTCACAAGCCACCAAAATATGTTTCTCTGGGGTAACCAGCCACTCACTACAGCAAATGGATCAGTGAAAAGAACATCGACCATCCCATCGGTACCGATGCATGCGTGGGAGGCGGTCCGGGTCCGTCCGGGGGTGGCCCTGGGCCATCCGCCATCGCCGGCGTTGCGCAGGTAGCCAGCATAAGCGCCGCTGCCAGCGTAATTCCTTGGATCGTTCGTTTCATGGTGCTCTCCTTTTGCGAGTTTGGTCTTCCCAGACGTACGTCTCAGACTGGGGGAGTCCTTATGGGCACAGAGGATAGCGCGCCGGAGGGCTTTATAGTGTGGAATCGTAAATTTTGTTTTTCGGGGGCCGAAGACTTCCTGGAAGGCCCTTGGAGATAGCCCCCGGGGTTGCCACTCAGAAGATGAGACCTTGGCCGGTCCTTCTTTGAGTGGAACAATAAAGCCTTTAAGATTAGCTAGTTACGGAAACACATATTCCTCCCGCTTGCCCTAGTCAGGGGGCAAAAGCATGCCCTTTTCCAAGTGGCGGGTGACATGAGCGTAGGAGGCCGCATGGGGGTCGTGGGTGACCATGACGACCGTCTTGTGGAAATCTTCGTTCAATCGTTTCAATATTTCCAGGATTTCGGTGGCTGAATGACTGTCGAGATCGCCGGTAGGTTCATCGGCAAGCAACAGGGTTGGATCACTGACGATGGCGCGCGCGATCGCGACTCTTTGTTCTTGACCGCCGGAAAGCTGCTTGGGAAGGTGGTGGACTCGTTCTTCCAGGCCGACCAGCTTCAATGCCGTCATCACGTGATCGCGGCGCTGCTGCGCATTCAGCTTGGTCAGCAGCAGCGGCAACTCGACGTTCTCAAACGCGGTGAGCACGGGAATCAAATTGAAAGTCTGGAAAACGTAGCCAATATGTTCATTGCGCCAGCGCGCCGCCTGGCCATCGTTAAAGCGGAACACATTTTCGCCCAAGACCAGCAACTCACCGGATGTGGGGCGGTCGATGGCCGCGATCATATTCAGCAGCGTCGTTTTGCCTGAACCCGAAGGGCCCATGAGCGCCATAAATTCTCCGCCGCCGATTTCGATGGACACATCGTCGAGTGCGCGCACCTCAAACGCATCGCGCTTGAAAATCTTGCTTACGTTTCGGACCTGCACCACCCTGGCTTGCGTTGCGGTATTGGTCATTGTCGCTGTACTCATGATTGTCCCTTGATTTTGATTTTGTCGCCATCTTTCAAATTCGCCGGCGCTGTGGTGATGACGCTCTCGCCGCCCACCAGACCTTGCACGATGAAGCCGCCGCTGCGCTGGGAGATGACCTGAACCTGGCGCTGCAAGGCTTTCCCGTTCAACGCCAGAAGAACCATTTTCTTTCCGTCGCGGTCGCGGACCGCGGCGGCCGGCACCAGCACGCCCGATGATTGCGTTCCAGCCGCCTTCCTGCTGTCAGCCGCCAGGAACTTGACGGTTGCGTTCATCTCCGGGCGCAAATACTGGTCGGGATTGAGAATCTGCACTTTGACCTGCACCGTGGCTTTTTGCCGGTTGGCCTCAGGAGAAATTTCGTGGATCTCCCCGTCGTACTTACGGTCAGGGTAGGCATCGACCGATAGCACGGCTTTTTGTTTGGCAGACAGCTTCGCAAAATCGTCCTGTGCGATGTCGAGTTCGACCTGCAAATCGCTAAGGTCGGCAAGCGCGACCACCTGGCCCTGCGGGCCGCCTTCGGCGCCGCTGGCGAACTGCGCGGTTACAAGTTCGCCTTTCTCGGCCGTACGCTCCAGAATCGTTCCCGTAACCGGCGCGCGAATTACCGTCGCATCCAGCCACGATTTCGCATACGCGGCCTGGCCTTCGGCCTGGAGCAAAGCGCCCTTGGCCCGCGTGATTTCTTCCTGACGCGGTCCAATTTTCATCAGCTCGAATCCCCTCTGAAGGGAATTGACGCGCTGCTGGTCGGCCTCAAACTTGGCGGTGGCATCGTCGAACGCCTGCCGGGAGACCACGCCCTGGTTCCACAACTCGCGATTGCGGTCCAGCGTAATCTTGTCGTTCGCCAAAGTTGCTCGTGCCTCATCGAGATTATGCTGCGCCTGGGAAATCTCCTCCGGACGCGAACCGTTTCGCAGTTCTTCTAAATAAGCCTGGGCGTTATCGGCCGCACCCTTGGCCTGCTTATACTGGGCGCGAAATTCGTCGTCTTCCAGGCGGACCAGCACCTGGCCTTCTTTCACGCGATCGCCTTTTTCCACGCCGATCCAGGCCACGCGCCCGGTCACCTTGGAGTTCACATTGATCTTGTGGTGGGCCACAATATAGCCGCTGGCGGTGAGCACCGATCCGGCAGCATCGCCGCTATCCTCGGCGGCCGCACGAACCACTTCCACCTCGGGCGCGTCGGGCGACAACAGTCGATACGCCAGAGTACCCAGGCTCAACACCGTCACCAACGCGATTCCAATGATGATGTAGCGGCGCGCCCAGCCCGCCGGCTCTCCCGTCGGTGGCGCCGAGCGGTCGATACGCAAGCCCTGCAAATCCGCGTGTTTGGTATCAATAGGCATACGTCAATTATGCGTTCTAAACGTTGTGAACCTTCGTGTCCTTCGTGGTTATCGCCTTTTAACCATAGCGGCAACCAACCCTCTCGAAGGAAACACTAATCCCGCAACGAAACCAGAATCTCCCGCCGGGCCGCGTGCCAGGCTGGCGCAATCCCGCCAACCAGTCCCATCAGAATGGCGAACACCACCGCGGAGATCACCACAATCGGCGTCATCCGCAAACTGAACACAGCCTCACTGAACGTCACCGGATTGTTGGTGCCCGTCGTCATTCCATTGAAGGGCAGCATCAAAAGGATGCCCACCGCCGCACCCAGAATCGACAACAATACCGACTCGAAGACAAACGACGTCAGAATGCTGGGCCGCGAAAAACCTATGACCCGCAGCGTAGCAATCTCGCGGGAACGATAAGCGACCGCCGCGTACATCGTATTCATGGCCGCGAAACATGACCCAATGGCCATAATGACGGCCACGAGTGTGCCTACAAACTTGATGGGGCTGCCGCTGCTCGTCTGTTTCGCCCAGTAATCAGTTTCCAGCATCCCATTCAGCTTAAGCCGCTGGTCGTCATTGACCCGGTTTTTCAGCGCGTCGGCCGACACCGGGTCGGTTGCGCGTATCAATACCGAGTTAAACGTAGGCCGGTCGAAGTCCGATGACAACTGGTTCACGTCACCCCAGATTTCCGAGTCATGTGCCGAGCCGCCAGTATCGAAGATGCCGACAACATTCCACGGCCCCTTGCCAATCCACATGCTGTCGCCGATATTCGCCTGCGCAAAACGGCTGTGAATCGATTTGCTCACCGCAATTTCATGCTGGCCAGGCGTGAACCACCGCCCAGCAGACAGTTTCACCTCCGGACGCATGGCAATCCCCGTAGGCGTCAGGAATCGTACTGTAACGTTCGTCTCTCCCGTGCCATCGTTTCTGGGAAGCACCACCACCAGCAAGTCCTCGCCCGAAACCAAGGCTTGCCCCTGCGCATCGCGCGCCACTCCCGGCAACTCCTTCATGACCGGGACGGCGTCTCGATCCACGCCTCCGGCTGAAAGCTCCGCCGTCGCGCCCTTACGCAGCACCAGCACATTCAGCGGATCGCCGCTGCCCTTGAACGCCGCATTCAATCCCGCCAGCAAGGCCATGATAAAGATCGCCGTCGCGACGGTCAGTGCAATTCCCAACGCCGTCATCGCCGTCGCACTCTTGCGCAGCGTCAAATTCCGAATATTGTATTGAATGGGAACTGCCATAGTTTTTCCGCCTAACCTGCCTAACCAATGTGCTGCCTAACCAATGTGCCGCAGACCGTCCACAATGTTCCGGCGCGATGCATTGTAAGCGGGCACAAACGAGCTAAGCGCCCCGACCGCGGCCCCGACCACCACCGCGACCACAATCGTGCCCACATTCGGCTTCACCCCCGCCAGCATCAGGCCGATTCCAGGGGCGTGCGCCACCATGAAAATAATTCCTACCGCTCCAACCGCTCCCAGCAGGCCGCCTACCGCCGCAAGCGTCACCGCCTCACTCATGAACAATCCGAGGACCGTGCCGCGGGTGAAGCCCAGGGTCTTCAGCAGCGCGACTTCACGCGTCCGCTCCCGAATCGACATCGCCATCGTATTCGCCGAAACCAGCAACGTGGCAAACACCACCGCCAAGCAGATGCTCAGGATGAATGCCTTCACGTTGCCCATCATGGCGATGAAGTCGAGGTTGAAGGCCTTTTCGCTCTCGGACTTGGTCGGCCGGTCAGTGTTGCGGAAGGTTGCGTCTATATCCTTTGCGATCTGCGGCACCGCTCCCGGCGAATCTGCCAGCACGCCAAAAAAGCCCACTAGGCCCTTAATCCGCGACCAGCCTTCATCCAGATAAGTGTTATTGAAATACAAAGTCTGCGTGTTCAGCGGCGCGGTGTAGATGCCCCGCAGCGTCAGATCCAGATCCAGCGGGAAAATCGTCCCTTTGATGAAAATGCGGTCACCGATCTTCCATCCATACTTCTTGGCCAGTTCGGCATCCACCACACAGCCCGCGCGATCCTTCTGCCACGCCTCCAGTTGGTCCGGCGGAATTTGGAAGTCGGTATAAACCTGAAAAAGTTCCTTCGGATCAGTGCCAAACTGCGCGAAGAAGTTCTCCGGCTTGTCGTCTTTATATTGCCCGCCAAACCAGCTCTCGTTGACCACCTGCTTTACCCCCGGCATCGAGCGGATCCTCTCCCGATACGCGATGGGCAAAAACTGGCCAAGCGAGACTTTATGGCGCACGATCAACCGCTGGGCCGATTCCGCGCTGCCATCCGACAGATAAAACGCCCGCCAAATGGTCATCATGACGGTGAGCAGCAACAGCGAAAAGCTTACGCTCAGCAGCGTCAGCAGGCTGCGGCGCTTGTTGCGAAAGGCATTCTTTCTGACAAAACTCATCAGGGTCATGATTGAACTCCGGAAGATGACTCTAAACGCCCCAGTATGTGACCTGCGGTTCTCAACAGGATAGCCGATGCCCCGAAACCGGACAACGGCCCTTAACAACCTTTTACAACTTGCATGATCGCTCCCCGCGAGTCTTGCATGCCAGTGGAGATCGTCACCGCACCGCGATGACAATTGTCACCCGGCGCCCGTCTTCTATCTATAACGAGCCGGACGCAAAAAAGGTTACGCAAAAGGCCGGGCGCCCCCGTCCTTTATAATTGCACGCAGTGTCACTGACCCCAGGTATAAAGCTCAAACCCCGCGAAATTCACTTGTCCCTCGGTGCAACGCGAGGAGTGGTACTGCGTACTTTGCTCGCCGCAAGCGTTTCCGCAGTACCCGTCTCGATTACACGCGCCCAGCTAACGGACCAGTCGAAGCCTGTGGTGGTGCAACCGGGTGCACCCGGAACGCCCAGCAAGACTCTGCCTCCATCGACGCGAGCAGTCCTGCCGCCGCGATCGCCGGCAGACGTAGCCTTCATGCAGGGCATGATTTTTCATCATGCGCAGGCAGTGGAAATGACCGCGATGATTCCATCACAGACGGAGAACAAGAATCTCCGGAACTTGGGCGCGCGGATCAGCCGCTCTCAGTCGGAAGAAATCAAGTTCATGATGCGCTGGTTGGTGGCGCGGGGTGAGCCGGCACCTAAGACGAAGACAAAGCCTGATATGCCGGGCATGGAGATGTCCGACGAAAAGATGCCGCGCATGCCGGGCATGTTATCGCCCGAACAGATGGAGGCGCTGCGGCATGCGAAGGGCAGCGAATTTGACCGCCTGTTTTTGCGGGGAATGATTCAGCATCACAACGGCGCATTGACCATGGTAAAAGATCTGTTCGATACTGCAGGCGCTGGACAAGACGCCGAGTTGTTCAACTTCGCGACCGATGCCGACAATACGCAACGGGCAGAGATACGAATCATGGAAGCCATATTGAAGAAAGAAACACCAGAGGAGAAACAATGAAACGATTTCCAAGTCTTGCCTTGTGCGCAATGTGGATCGCAGTCATTTTCGGTTTCGCCGTGAGCCGAACCCACGCCCAGGCAACGCCGCCCGCGACCCCATCCCAGGAACAGGCGCAGAAGCCCGCCGCCGAGGCCTCTGATAAGGGCGACGACGACGATAACGACGACATTTTCACTCCCGAGCCCGCCCCCACGCTGCCGCCGGGCATGACCGGATCGGATGCCAACGATCCCCGCGCCAAGCTTACCCCCGGCGTGTATGACGCAGGCGAAACTGCGATGGGTATCCAGCACTTGTTACTGCTCAAGAAGCCGGACGCGTTCCAACTTGGCACCACCGATCCCGATGATCCCAAGGTGGAGAAGATGGTGGCGCAGATGGGTTTGGGGGGAAAGGAAAAGAAAATTCCCAAGCCGGCGCACTTGCTGATCGCGCAACTTGCCTTTGGCAACTCCGACCTCGCCTTCCAGGGCGGCCACCTGTTCCAGGGAAATTTTTATGGTGTGAGTATCTACGACATCTCCAATCCGGCAAACGCAAAATTGCTGACCTCGATGGTCTGCCCCGGCGGACAGGGCGACGTCTCGGTCTACAAGAATCTGATGTTCATGTCGGTCGAAATGCCCAACGGACGCCTCGATTGCGGAGTCGAGGGCTTTCCCCCGGAACCTCCTCCTCCAGCGGACGCGGATAAAGACAAGAACGCCGAGAACGCCGACAAAGACAAAAGTGCCCAGGACAAAGAAATAGACAAAGAAAAAGAGAAGAAGAAAAAGCATCCCATCCCGGTCGCACAAAAAGATCGCTTCCGCGGCGTGAGGATCTTCGACATTTCCGACATCCGGAACCCGAAACAGGTGGCCGCCGTGCAAACCTGCCGCGGATCCCACACCCACACGCTGGTGACCGATCCGAACGATAAGGACAACGTCTATGTCTACGTGTCGGAAACCTCGTTCGTGCGTCAGCCCGAGGAACTCGCCGGCTGTTCCGGAGAAAAAGCGGACAAGGATCCGAATACCGCGCTATTTCGCATTGATGTGATCAAAGTTCCAGTCGCCGCGCCGCAGGATTCCAAGATCGTCTCGAGCCCGCGCGTGTTCATCGATCCCCGCACCGGAGCCGTCAACGGCCTGAACAACGGCGGCACTCACGGCAAGAAGGGCCCGGTGAAGCCGGAGGACAGCGACCAGTGCCACGACATTACCGTCTACCCGGCGATCGGCCTGGCGGCGGGCGCCTGCTCCGGCAACGGAATCTTGCTCGACATAAAAGATCCGGTACATCCCAAGCGCGTGGATGCGGTAAATGATCCCAATTACTCATACTGGCATTCGGCTTCATTTTCGAACGATGGCAGCAAAGTCGTATTCACCGACGAGTGGGGCGGCGGCCTGGGAGCGCGCTGCCGCGCCAATGATCCCAACCAGTGGGGCGCCGATGCCATCTTCCGCCTGCACGACGACAAGCTGAGTTTCGCGAAATACTACAAGCTTCCCGCTGCGCAGGGCGACACCGAGAACTGCGTCGCGCACAATGGTTCCCTGATTCCGGTTCCCGGCCGCGATATTGAAGTGCAGGCCTGGTACCAGGGCGGCATCTCAGTGATGGACTTCACCGACCCGGCGAACCCCTTCGAGATTGCCTACTTTGATCGCGGACCGCTGGATCCCAAAATATTGGAGCTCGGAGGCGAGTGGGCGGCGTATTGGTACAACGGCTACATTTACGGCTCAGAAATTGCCCGCGGTCTGGACGTCTTTCAACTGACTCCGACCAAATTTCTCACCCAGAACGAAATCGACGCGGCTAGAACAGTTCGGGTGGCTGCGCTGAACGTACAGGACCAGCAAAAGATCGAGTGGCCGGCAAAGCTGGTCGTGGCCAAAGCCTACGTGGACCAGCTGTCGAGATCGCAGGCTCTGCCCGCAAGCCAGATTGCGCAGCTCCAAAAGGCGATTCAGAACTCCGAGAAGTCGCACATGAGCAAGGGCAGTATGGCGAAATTGAAGGGTCTGGCGCCGTCACTGGAAACAGAAGCCGCCACCGCCAAGACCCCGGCTGACTCCCTGCGAATGCACGCACTGGCAGAAGTGCTGAAACACCCATCCGCTTAAGGACAAGGGTAACCCATCCTGGCGCGCTCTTTGCGCTAGGATGGGGGAACCCGAAGCCTAACTTCGACCCAACTGAAATTGCTCGAACTTGTGCAGCGCAGCTTCCACCTGCTGCTTGTGCCTGCGCGACCCGCTCTTGCCGATCCAGTGCCAGCGTTGCACCACAACTTCTTGCCGTGCTCGGTCGGTCTTGAGATCGAGGGCGGCAACCATCCGATTCCCGATTAGCACTGGGCAAACGAAATAGCCAAATACCCGCTTGTGCCTGGGAACGTAAGCCTCGAAGCGATACTCGTAATCGAAGAACAGCCGCAGCCGCTTGCGCTGGATGATCAGCGGGTCGAACGGCGACAGGATATGAACTTGTTCCTGCGCCGCATCGGGAATGGCATCGAGCGTATCCGGACGCACCCAGTGCAGCCATTGGCCCGCTCCTTCCAGTTGCACAGGGATCAGCTCCTTTCGGCGGACTCGCGACTCCAGCAGACGCCTCATCGCCGGTTTGCGGGGAGCGTCCAGATGACAGATCGATTCCACGCTCACGATCCCCTGCGATTGCAGGGCGCGATCCAACAGGTAGTTCAACGTTTCTCTTTCAGTCGCTGCGCGTGGCAGACGCTCCCAGCCAAAATGGCGAGTCATGAGTTCATAAGTCTTCAGCATTCCAACCCGCTGGCTAATCGTCACCAGGCCCCGGTAGAAGGCCAGCTCCAGAACACGCTTGGAAGGCTTGCGGCTGGCCCACGCGTAGTCTTTTTCCACCGGCTCGTCGTCCATGTCGCGGATGGTGAGCGCGCCTTCTCTGCGTATACGCGAGAGCACTCTGCGCAGATCACTATTTGAAACGGTTCCGAACCAGCCGTTGCGACGCTGCCAATCCTCGCACGCATGGCGCATATCGCGCACATAAAACCGCAGGGTCTCCGTCGGCACGTACGAAAGGGCGTGCGTCCAGTACTCGAAAACTGTCTTGTCGATGCTCTGCGCCTGTTGCAGATGCTCACGCCGGTAAGTAGGGATGCGCGTGTAGAGAATGTGGTGATGGCTGCGCTCGATGACGAAGATGGTGTCAATCTGCAAGTAGCCCAGATGCGCCACCGCTGCCGGCGTGGCCTTCGGCCCCGAGCCGAAGGGTTCGGCAGTGTCCAACCGCTGCGCATGCAGCCAGATTCGGCGACCCTGGGCGGAGCTGAGTTGGATGGGCGGATTCTTCAATCGTGATCTCGCGTGCTTTCATCACAATATCACGATGGCGAACACAAGGCGAAGACGATAATTCTGCCCGCCGTGGACAAGGTGGCCCCGTACTCTTGCGCTATGGTGCGCCAGGACGCGCTACTTCTGAGGGTTCTGAGGCGGCGTGGTTTGAATGGCCGGTTGCGATGGCGTGGCGTCCCCGGGCAGAACCGCCGGAGCGGCTTGCTGGTTTTGATTGGGAGCGTTCAGGGCGCCGGAGGAGCCTATGGACGTGCCCGAAACCACCAATTCCACGCGACGATTCTGCTGTCTTCCCGACGCCGTCTCGTTCGAAGCAATAGGATCGCTCGGACCAAAACCTTGCGTCCTGATCGCCGAAGAGTTCACTCCCTGGCCGGACAAGTAACTGCGAACTGAGTCCGCTCTTTGCTGGGAAAGCCTCTGATTGAATTCGAGACTGCCTGTGCTGTCTGTATAGCCATCAATCTCCACATGAATGTCCGGATAAGCGATCAAGATTCCGGCAACTTTCGCCAGCCGCTCCCGGGCCGATGACTTGAGATCGGATTTCCCCGTGTCGAAGAGAACATCGGGCATGTTCACGATCAATCCGCGAGCGGTGTCCCTTGTTTCCAAAACTTGATTCAACTGCTGCAGCATGCGAGCCCGCATTTGTGCCTTGTCGGTCTCAGCCTGTTGTCGCGCCAGTTCCGCCTGCTGTCTCGCCTGGTCTGCCTGCTGTCTCGCCTGGTCTGCTTGCTGCGCTTGTTGTGCGGCCTGTTGCTGTGCTAACTGCGCCTGTTGCCGATCCTGTTCGGCCTGCTGCTGCGCCTGCTGTGCTTGCGCGGTTTGTGCCTGAGATTGCTCAGCCTGGGCTTGAGCCTGCGCTGCGGCGGCCTGCTGTGCCTGGGCCTCTTGCTGAGCCTGGGCTGCCTGGTCCGCGGCTGCCTTGCGCGCCTCTTCGGCTTGCGCATCGTGCTCACGCTTGATGGTCATCACGCGAGCTTCTTCGGCGGTTTGAGCCGCTTCGCGAGCGACGGTTTCGAGTCGGCCACCGCCCTGCTTATTGCGATAAAAGTCTTCGGCCTGGCTCAGGAAATCCCGCGCCTTCTGTAGTTCCGCAGCCGCGTATTGATCCGCGCCAGAGTCTTTGGCGATGCGGACTGCATTCCTGGCCTCAAGCAGATCCAGCGGCGTCTTTTCGCTGACTTCGTACACTGTAGAGTTGATGGGCTGCACCTGTGAATTGTAGGTGTCGCGCGAGATAAGCTCGAATCGCACATCCACCGGCTCGACCCGATCCTTGGTGTCCCGCCGGATCAGGTTCTGCGCCACCACCAGGTCACTCGGTTGCGTGACCGCAAAATATGGCTCCGCAGTCACGACCAGAGCAAACGCTTGCAGATCGGCCGTTGTGTGAACCGCACTCTTGCCGTCTTTCACCAGTAGCTCACCCAGATTCCGCGGCTGGCCTTGCGGGGTAATTGCCCAAAGGACATAGGTCAAATACGCCAATCCAAAACTATTCGCCGGACGCAAGTGTTCGAGCTGCGCGTCGATTCGTACACCGGCGGCTTTGCCTTCGACCTTCGCTTCTCCTGATATCGCCGGGGCAAGGTCGGTGCCTTGCAAATTCACCTTTGCGGTCCCCTTGTGCCGATAATCCACCGCTTGAGTGCTCCGTGAGACCACGTGCATGCGGTATCCGGAGGCCTGATCGCCGGTCACGCTGGGACTCTGCTGCGAAAACACTCGGAGCGCTAAGAACACGACCGAAAGAAATAGAAAGAAGGACGGGCGGTTACGCAGGCTTTTCATATAGCCTCCAAGGGTTTTCCCTGACCTCAAGAGTAGTGTCAAGAATGAATCGGCGGAAGCCAATCGGGGATATACCTTAGATTTGCAAGATAACTTCCGGGCCTGTGGGTGGCCCATCCTAGCGCGTTCTTTGCGCTAGGGTGGGGAACGATCCAAGTTGCTGGACGTGAACCTGCTGCAATAGCGTTGGGCATGGGGAACGCCTCTGCCGGCGGCGAAGAAGCATTGATCGAGAGCAAGTAGGGACCGTTCCGTCTGTAGATCCTAGGACGTGCAGCTAGTCCGCTACAGTGGGACTTAAGACCGCGCGATGGCGCGTACTTCTCTGCTGTACCGCTGCAGCGCCGCTTCGATCACCGGATACCCGTCCTGCGCCGGCAGAATGTCGTCCACTTCGACAGTCTTCCCCTCGAGCTTTTTGTAATCCTGAAAGAACCGCCGCAGCATCAACCGGCGGTGCTGTGGAACTTGTCCGATTGTATGGTATTCGTTGAATTCGGGGTCCCGGGTCGCCACCGCGATGATCTTGTGGTCCTTGAGCTCCGAATCGATCATGGTCATCACACCAATCGTGCGGGCGTGAATCACGGTGAGGGGCACAACCGGTTCCTGGCATAGCACCAGCACATCGAGCGGGTCGCCATCCTCCGCCAGGGTCTGCGGAATGAAGCCGTAGTTCGCCGGATAAAAGACGGCGGAATAGAGAATCCGGTCCATTCGGATCATTCCGCTCTCCTTGTCCATCTCGTATTTCACGTTCGATCCCAGTGGAATTTCGATAATGGCGTTGAACTCGCGCGGCAAATTTTCACCAGGCGTCAGATTGTGCCATGGATGCGGCATGCAGCCTCGCTTCTATTTGTGTCATTCAGGTCCGAACAGTAGAACAATCCCGTGTCCCACCGCCTAGGTTCCCGACGGACCCCGTGAGTCTGTGTGAACCTCAATTCAATTTCGCATATTCCGCCTTGGCTTGCTTCAGCATGGGAACGTCGGGATTGGCGTCTTTCCAAGAATAGCCAGGGACACTCGGTTCGCTATTTTACTCTTGAGCTCACCTTCCGTCGACGGCTCGCGCTATATGCGCGTGACGTTTGGCGTGCGGCAGTCGCCATGGCGCGAGTTGGATTGTGAAGACCCCTAACAGGAAGCCAAGGCCACGAAAGCAGAGCAACGTTGCCGATCCCAACCCCGATGGAAACCTCAAAGGTGAAACGGTCTCCCGAATGGCGTGAGTCTAAGTGTGAGACTTGCGACGAAGAATATTCTGCCTTCGTCACGACGCGGGAGCTTGCAAACCCCTTTGTTCGTCTGTGTGTCTTTTGCGAGGCCACCGCATTGAAGGCCCTGAAGAGGGTGAAAGTCGACTCTTACGACGCATAATTGACTTATGGCACCTCTGTGCAGACACCTTTTCCATTTTCATCAATTCAAGAACAACGTCAAGAGGGCTGGTGGCCCAGGGTTCTGTTTTCAGCGTTTGTAGACTCACAACTGATCGGTACCCCAGGTTCGTGCCCCCTCTGCTCTCGGGCCAGTACTATCCATGATCTAGTTTCCGGGGCGCCGACCTGGGGCGAGAAAACTCTCCGTTTCATCCTCGCGGTCTGTTGCCGTCTACTCCGATTCATGCATGGTTGCCGAGCCGCGTATAATTGAAACAAATGCGGCAGCGCATCGAAATTCGAGGCCGTTTCGCGACTCCGTACGACATCGCTGAGACGCTTGGCGTTTCTGCGTCGCGCACCCGACAGTTGATTGAGATGGCAAGACAGTCTACGCAAGGCATGGTCCATCCCAAAGCGGGAGACGGCAGCTTGGTTGCACGCAAGAAACAAACGGGATCCCCGGTCAGCGCAGTCGGAATGAAGAAGAGCAACGGGAGACAAGCCCACGCAGCGAAGAACAAAGCCCGCACCCGCACTGCCAAAGCGCACCGGTAGGGCGGAATCAGTTTTCCTGAACATTCCGTACGACTCCGCGTTTGAGAGTCTCTTTCTCGCATACATTGCCGGGGTGAGTGCGTTCGGCCTAAAACCGAGGGCCGTCCTGGAAATCACCACCAGCAGGCGGCGGCTGGAGCGAATCATGGAACTCATTCAGGAGTGCGACCACTCGATCCATGACCTTTCGCGGGTGCAGCTCGACCGTGCTCGTCCGCGCACTCCGCGCTTCAATATGCCATTTGAGCTCGGCCTAGCCGTAGCACTGGAGAGAACTGCCATCCCTGGTCATGCCTGGGTGGTATGTGAGTCGCAGAGGTTTCGCCTTAAGAAATCGTTGACCGATCTGGATGGCACAGACCCTTACATTCACGACGGCACCGTGCACGGAGTGCTGCGAGAACTTGGCAACTTCCTTGTCCTCCGGGGAAATCAGCCGACCCTGGGTGAGATGAAGAAGGTATATCGCGTACTACGAGCCAACTTTAGAAAGGTGCTTCGCCAGGCGGGCGCAACTCATCCGTTCAACGCGCGCGTGTTCAGAGACCTGTGTGTCCTGGCGGGCGCTACGACGGATGACCTGGTGAAGACCTAGCATTGTCGTCAGATGGCGTCGAAACCGAAACCCTGCCACCCTGGCAGGGATTCGGCAAGCTCTCCAGTTTCAAAACGGAACATTTCCGAGCTCAAAAGAGCGTTTTCCCAGTTTGGGATGAGGCTTCGCAAAAGCTTGTCAAGCCCCCTTTTGCATCACTTTCCCTATAAGTCGATCATTCAGTTCCAAATATAAAGTTCGAAATCGTGTCTCACTTACCCTCGCAATTTGCTAATCTGAAAGTAGGGACATAATTTGGTTCCGATCACTTAGAAAAGCAGATTCCTCGAGCCTTCGGCTCTCGGAATGACAACAAAAGAAAAGCGCGCGGCCCATGTGGCCGCGTTTTTATTGGAGAGAATGATGGAGAGTTCGAGAAGTGTGTTTAAGACCAGCAAGGAACAAGGCGAGTGGGCAGAGTTATGTTTTATGACCAAGGCAGCCGGTATGGGGTTGAGGGTTGTCAGACCTTTTGGCGATTCGTCCAGCTACGACGTCGGCGTGGAGTGCGGAAATAGAATATTGCGCGTGCAGGTGAAGTCGACCGTCTACCAGCGCCCCGGGAGAAACTCCTACGCCCTACATCTGCATACCAACAACGCCCAACCATATGCCAAAGGCACAGTGGATTTCTTTGCGATCTACCTGATCCCGCTCGACGCCTGGTACATCCTGCCATTCGAAATGACAGGAAAAAGCACGAGCCTGCATTTCACCCCTGGAGGAAGGTGCGAAAAACACAAGAAATATCGCGAGGCCTGGGACTTGTTGAAGGCCGCTCCCACACTTCCGTCGCAAGTACTTTCGTAACTCGAAGGTGGCTTGGCTCAAGATTATCCTTGTCTAGTCCTCCCCTCAAGAAAGGACGCTGGACCTCTCATCTATCTGAGATGAAAGGGGGCGTCTTGCTCTGCACGAGGATCAGAAGAAATGTCGAACAAACTCGGGCGTTTCGAAATACTCAGCGAACTCGCGAAGTCCGACCGCAGTTCCGTTTACAAAGCCACCGACACCGAAAGCAGCCAGACGGTGGCGTTGAAGGCCATTAATCTCGAAGCATTCGCAGAGCAGGCGGCGGCCGTGGTCGCGAGCGTCCAGGAAGAGGCTGCGGCGTCGAAGGTGTTGGCCAGTCATAACATCGCTTTGTTGAATTGCGCGGAGGAGATCGAGGGCAGGCTGTGCGCCTCCATGGAATACGTGCAGGGCAACAGCGTAGCCACCATGCTGGCGCGTAAAGAAGGATTTTCGATCTGGGATTTGCAGGACATCGCTCGGCAGGCCTGCCAGGGCCTGGATCACGCGCACGTCCGCCAAGTGATGCATTGCAGCCTGGAACCGGCAAAGCTCATGGTGCAGTGGGACGGCATCGTCAAGTTGTTGGGGTTCGGAGTATCGCGGACGGGGATGCCGGCGGCGCAAGCGCAAGGGAAGGCCCCGGAAATTTTGCACTACATGTCGCCGGAACAGTTGCGGGGAGACCCGATTGACGCGCGGTCGAATTTGTTCTCGCTGGGTGCGATTCTCTACGAGATGGTCACGGAACGGAAGGCGTTCAACGGCGACGATGCCGAGCAGGTCCGGCACGCGATTCTGGAACTGATGCCAGCGCCGGTGAATCACGTAAACCCGAAGACCCATCCTGCGCTGAGTGCGCTGATCGCGAAAGCGCTGAGCAAGTCGCCGGAGGAGCGCTACCAGTCCGGGCAGGAACTGGTGAACGACTTGGAAAAGTGCAAGGCAAGTCCGGCAAAAGCGGTGGGCGCAAAGCCTGCGGCTGCGGTAGCGCCGAAGGCCGACCCGGTGGCGAAAGTGCCGGCGGTGAAGGCACAGCCAGCTCCGAAGAAAGAGGTTCCCGAGGAAGCCAGTCTGGCGGCGGCGGCCGGCGCAGGCTGGGCTGGGCCGGCAGGCAATACGCCGGCCACACCGCACCTCGATCCCAGTTCGCAGTTCGTTACCACGTGCGTGAAAGCCACCGTGGAAGCGGCCGCGCTAGAAGAAGCGAGGATGTCGTCGGCCACCATGGAACCAGCGGCGCCGCAAACGAAAGCTCCCAAAATCCACGTGGACCCGGTGATGGACCCCAGCCGGTTGCCGGGTGGCAAGGGTCTCAGCTTTTCCGAAATCAGCGAATTGCCGCCGCTCAAGGAGATCTACATCGAGCCCGCGCCACCGGAAGAAGTGGCCGAACCCGAGTCAGCTGATCCGGTAAAGGCCGCAGTGTTCCACAATGGGGCGGCGCCCGAGAAGCCGCGCACGCCACCCCGCGAAGTGGCGAAAAGAGCCGTCAGCGAAATCAAGAATACCCCACCGCAACTGTTCATCTATTCAATCGCGGGAGCGGCCGCATTGATCCTGCTGGTGATTTTTGGCATCTGGTACCACATCCATTCCGGAGAATCAGATGATGACAGCGCGCCCGCGGTAGCCACGCAAGCTGCAGCGCCGGCGAATGCGGCTTCGGCTGCGCCGGCGGCAGCGGCTGTGCCGGTGCCAGCGCAAGTTGCGCCCGAGACGCCTCCGGTGGAAACCGTGCCGGCGGTTGAAGTAACTCCGAAGATTAATCCGAAGATCAACAAGAAGAAAGGGAAGACCGTGGCTCCAGCTCCGGCAATTGTTTCCGGACAGTTGAGCGTCGACTCTACGCCGCAAGGAGCGCAGATTCAGGTGGACGGGCAAGTGGCGGGAGTGACGCCTTTCAGTCTGGCGGGGCTGATGCCGGGCCAGCACACAGTGACCGTCAGCAAGCCGGGTTTTGTTACGGATACGCGAACGGTGGCCGTGAACTCAGGCGGTAAATCGACGCTGAGTGTGCAACTGGCGCAGGTGTCGGCGAGCGTGTCGGCACACAGCGATCCCGCGGGCGCGGCGGTGTGGATGGACGGCAGAGATACCGGCAAAGTGACCCCGGCGCAAATCTCGGTAGACCGGCCCGGTACGCACAACTTTGTCTTCAAGAAGCAGGGCTATCTGGATGAAGCCACCAGCGCGAACCTGCAAATCGGCCAGACCTTCCAGTTGTCGCCCACGCTGCGCGCGCTGGGCAACACGGATGAGATCAAGTTTGGGGGGAAATTCAAGAAAGTGTTCGGAGGGTCGGATACGGCGGGTATGGGCACGGTGAGTATCAAGACCCAGCCTAAAGGGGCGCAAATTGCGGTCAACAATCGGATTGTCGATCGGATGTCGCCTGCGGACTTCTACTTGAATCCGGGGAATTACATGATTGACATCACGATGACCGGGTTCAAGAGTGTGCACAAAGTCATTTCGGTGGAGAAGAGCGGCAAAGTGGTGATTGACGAGAGTCTGGATCGCGAGTAAGTCAGTTTTCTCTCCAAGTGCGGGCCCGCTTCACAGGAAGCGGGCCTTTTTATTTAGGGTGCGAATGCCAGTGCTCTGGCGGTCAAAACCCTTAACCGCGAAGGACGCAGAGGGTTCGCAAAGGGCGCTAAGAAACCTGAAGTGTGGCCGGGTGTTAAACTTTGGGGTTTTCCGGGCGGAGGAAGTTCTCATGAATATCCAGCGGGTGGGAGTGGTGGGAGCGGGCACCATGGGCAACGGCATTGCGCATGTGTTTGCCCGCAGCGGCTATGGCGTGGTTCTTTGCGATGTGGAGCAGCGCTTCTTGCAGCGCGGCCTGGAGACGATCGGCAAGAACCTGGACCGAGAAGTGGCCAAGAACAAGATCAGCGCAGCCGACAAAGCCGCTACGCTGGGACGGATTGAAACGGTGGTGGAGCGAGCAAAACTCGGCAGCTGCGATTTCGTGATTGAGGCGGCAACGGAGAAGTTCGAAATCAAGGCGGAAATCTTTCGCGATCTGGATAAAATCTGCCGGCCGGAAGTGATTCTGGCGTCGAATACCTCTTCCATCTCGATAACCAAGCTGGGAGCGGTGACAGGGCGGCCGGACAAGGTTATCGGCATGCATTTTTTTAATCCGGTGCCGGTGATGAAGCTGGTGGAAGTGATTCGCGGGCTGGCCACGACCGGTGAAACCTTCCAGACGGTGCGCGAGCTGGCGGTAAGGCTGGAGAAAACACCAGTCGAAGTGAACGACGCGCCGGGCTTTGTGTCGAACCGGGTGCTGATGCCGCTATTGAATGAAGCCATGTATGCGGTGATGGAAGGCGTGGCTACGCCGGAGGCAGTGGATGAAGTGTTCAAGCTGGGGATGGCGCATCCCATGGGCCCGCTGACGCTGGCCGATTTCATTGGCCTCGATGTTTGCCTCGACATCATGAGAGTTTTGCAGGATGGATTGGGCGATCCGAAGTACCGGCCGTGTCCGCTGTTGATCAAGATGGTGGATGCAGGGTGGCTGGGGAGGAAGAGTGGGAGGGGATTTTATAAATATTAGCTGTGAGCCCGGTCGAACAGCAGAGTTTCCTGATTATGCCTACTTATATCGCAATGTTGCGGGGGATCAACATCGGCGCCAGCAAACGTGTCGAGATGGCGCGGCTGCGAAACTTGTTTGAGTCGCTGGGCTTCAGGCAGGTGCGAACCTACATTCAGAGCGGGAACGTAGTCTTCGAGGGGCGGGGAGCGGCATCCAGCCTGGCGGCGAAGATTGACAAGGCCATGCGGGCAGAATTCGGTTTCGGCGCGCTGGTGATTGCGCGCACCGGGGAAGAGATGTCGCGGGCGCTCGAGAACAATCCGTTTGTAAACGAGAGCCGAAGCGAGCCGGCGAAAGTGCATGTGTGTTTTCTTTCGGAGGCTCCGGCGGCCGAGGCGATGAAAAAGCTGGAGGCACTGGCGACAAAGGCCGAGCGGGTGAAGTGCGCGGGCAGCGAAGTTTATGTTTATCACGTTGATGGCCTGGGAAAGGCGAAGGTGCTGACCCACGGCGTGCTGGAAAAAGTTCTGGCGGTGAAGGCGACGATGCGGAACTGGAATACGGTAAGCAAACTGTATGAGATGACAGGGAGCTAGCATTCAGCCCTCAGCACTCAGCCCTGAGGTTTGAGCAGTGGCGCCTAAAGGCAATCTTTGAATCGCAGAGGTCGCAGAGGCCACGCCGAGATCGCAGAGAAAGACAAGACCATGCCCGAGGCCAGCAGCGGGAGCGATCCCTGGATTCATGTTCTGGGCGCTGGGCTTGGTCTTTGCGCCGGGTTGCTCAATGTCGCGATCGGTGATTTGCTGATGACGGCGTTGTCTGTATTGGCTTCAACCATGCTGCTGGCGCTGCTTCGCCCCGAGCGGCCGTGGCGATGGACTCTCGTCGTAGGGGTCTTTGTTCCCGTGGTGCAGTTGCTGGCTTACGTCTTTCTAACCGAAAAGCCCTATCGCGCGCAGATCTACGAGTCATTCCTGGGATTCCTCACCGGCATTGCCGGCGCCTACGGCGGATCCGCGGCTCGGAAGGGGTGGAATGAACTGCATCGCAAGTGAGCGCAGCCATGCAGTGCGGCCCAAAAACTAGGGGGTTTTTCTGAGTGCGGGCGAACCCGGATGGCATCCTTCATTAGCGGCGCCAGAAGTGAGAATGGCGAAAAATGTGAAGGTGACCGGTCAGGAGCAAAACAACGAGAACAACCAGGACGCCTGCAGCCACAAAAATCCACTTGTCTTCATTGGTCATGACTTAGGTTTAGCCAGAATCTGGTTTATGTCAACTGGATAACGCGGAATGGTAGTGGGCTACTTTGAATTTAATTTGTTTAACGCCAAAATGAACAGCCCAACAGACAGCATAATCGAGCATACAAACCCGATGCCGAACCAAGTCATCAGCCCATCCAATGTGTGAGTGAAGGTCCTAGCTAACAAGGCTGAAAGTATCAATGCTCCAAGAAAGGCCGATAGCCCCACACTGACCGCTCCGCCCATTGCGACGATAGGACTCTTAGTCACGCCGCTCTTTCCGCCCTCCGCTGCTCATAAACCTTCCCAGAGGCCACAAAGTCTTCCACGCCCCATAGCCGATCTGTGAATGATAGCCCAGGTGAGGGCATCTCAAAAGCCTAATCCCAGGGATGAATCACAGGAGTTTGCTCAAAGGTGGTGGCTACCTAGAAAGTTATCGCGCTTCCACAGCGGGGACGCGTATGCTGCGAGCATGGGTGTGTCGGTTTCAGTGCTGGCCAGCGGCAGCCGGGGAAACAGCGCGCTTGTGCAAAGTTCGTCCACGCGCATCCTGGTGGATGCCGGCGTTTCCTGCCGCGAGACTTTCAAACGCATGCGGGAAGTGGGAGCCGATCCGCATGCGCTGTCTGCCATTGTTATTACCCACGAGCATTCCGACCATGTTGCGGGTTTGCTGGTGCTGGCGCGCAAGCTCGGCGTTTCGGTTTTCATGACGGGAGCCACGCACCAGGCGTGGTCAAGGGCAGTGCGGGATGCGACGGGAGAGCCGCCCGACACGGGGCGGGTTGAATTCTTTGCCGCAGGGCGAAGTTTTCAGATCGGTGACATCGCAGTCACGCCGTTTACCATTCCGCATGATGCAGTTGACCCCGTGGGTTTCACTTTCCGCAGCGAGGGCGTCAAAATTGGCATAGCCACGGACCTGGGATACATGCCGGCCAGCGTCCGCGATCATCTACGCTGCTGCGATATTCTGGTGCTGGAGTCGAATCATGATTTGGAAATGCTGCGGGTGGGGCCGTATCCCTGGTCAGTGAAGCAGCGGGTGGGCAGCCGGACTGGACACCTGTCGAACAAGGCGCTCGCGGAATTCTTTGCCGGCGACTATGATGGAGGTGCATCCTACATAGTGTTGGCGCACCTTTCGGAGCAGAATAACCATCCGGAAGTGGCGAAGCGGGAAGCCGAGGCGGCGCTCGAAGCGCGCCGGTCGTTGTTGCACAATCGGGTAGAGCTGGCCACGCAGAGTCAGGCCATGCAACCAATCCGGTTGTAGGTCATCACATCTTTATGAACGAGTGCGTAGATCCCGTCGTGGGCAAGATCCTGGCGGGGTGGCGTTATGACATTTCGGGCATCGCTCCCGAGATGCGCGATGCCTACGAAGAACACTTTGCCGCGTGCGAACGTTGCCACCAGCGGCAGCGCCTGCATCGCACCATCGACGTCTCTCTGATCGCGTTGGCATCAGCTTCGGCGGGAGTGTTTCTGCTGACATTCGGAGTCATACGCCACTTCGGCCCGCGCAACGCTTTCTGGCTGGAAATTGCGGCGCTGGCGGGGTTCGCACTCTCAGCACTGATCTGGCTGGTGGTGGCGGTGGCGACGCCGGCACCGATGGCGGTGGTGGACGCGGCCAAGATAGGGGCGCGGCATGTGCATGACCGTCTGCCGGCGGAAATCCGCGAGCGTCTCCCGGAAGATCTGCGTTTGAAAATTACCGGATCGTAATACTTCCATGAAACCGCTTTGCAAATTGATCGCGCTGGTGCTGCTGACGGCGATGGTGTATCCGGCGCTCCCGCAGGCATATGGGCCGGCCGCGAACTCGCGACCAAAGGCGGCAGGTTGCCATGAGCATGGGCAGAAAGCTCCCATGCCCAATCCGGTGACGTATGAATGCTGCCGCGCCGGACATCAATTTGCGGCCGTGCGGGAAGCGGTTGAGCTTCGGTCTGCCGTTCTGCAGTTGTCTTACGGGATTGAATTGTCTGTTCCTTCGTTGCCGGGACCTGCCTGTCAGGGTCAGCCAAGGCTTCCTGCCTTTTGCTCTCCGGGTGTGACCGCGCTGCGCATCTAGCCTGATTGCTACTTCCTGTTTTTCAGCCAAGAGTACGGCAGAAAACCGTCTGCCGATGATCGGTCGATTACACACACGTCGTGTGTGCTGCGGAGGATTTAAGCGTGCGGAAGTTAGCATTGTGCATTTTGGCGATTGGTTCTCTGATCCCCTTGTCAGTGGCGCAAGACAGCAGTCCGGACATGTCAGGAATGAACATGCCGGGATTGAACATGGCCGGAGCGGGTGGGGGTGCGATGAACATGGACGAAACATCGAACCTGCCATCCCCGCACGCGTCGTCAGGGACAGGGTGGCAGCCGGCGTCGGTGCCGGAGCGTGACTGGATGATTTCGCGGGGCGGCTGGGACTTAATGGCGCACGGCGTGATGTTTGTTACTTACAATCAGCAAGGCGGGCCGCGCGGGGAAGGCAAAGCCGAGTCGACGAATTATTTCATGTTCATGGAGCAGCACAAGCTGTGGAAGGGCACGATTTTGTTTCGCGAGATGTTTTCGGCGGAGTCGCTGACTTCGCCACACCCCGGCTTTCCGGAACTGTTCCAGACGGGCGAGACTTATCATGGAGAACCGCTGGTGGACCATCAGCATCCACACAATGTGTTTGCTGAACTGGCGCTGTTTTACACGGTGCCGATCGACAAACGAGTCTCGTGGATATTTTATGGTGGTCCCTCGGCGGAGCCGGCTTTGGGGCCGGTAACCTACATTCACCGGGCGTCGGCGTCGGAAAATCCGGAAGCGCCCTTGGGACATCATTTACAAGACTCCACGCATACCAGTTTTGGCGTAGTGACTACTGGCCTGGTGATCGACCGGTTCAAAATTGAAGGATCGGCATTCAACGGCCACGAGCCGAATGAGGAGCGCTGGAGCATCCAGCTGGCGCCGCTTGATTCGTGGTCGATTCGAGCAAGTGTGGCGCCTGCGCGCAACTGGACGGCGCAGTATAGCTATGGACGGCTCTTCCATCCTGAGGCGGCGGATCCGGAAAACGAAAAGCGGCAGACAGCGTCAGTGGAATACAGCAAGCCGCTGTCGGGTGGTTGGTTGGGAGAAGGGAACTGGGCGACTTCGGTGGTGTGGGGGCGCAAGCACAAGGAAACGGAAGACACCAACCAGAACAGCTATCTGATGGAATCGACGCTGAATTTCTGGCAGAAGAATTATGCCTACACGCGGCTGGAGTTAGTAGACAAAGACGAACTGTTTCCCGAGTTGCAGGCGCACCCTTCTTTCCGCATCGGTGCGTACACGTTCGGAGGAGTGCGCGACTTTGTGCACAACTACCATTGGCAGGTGGGCCTGGGAGCGGATGTAACGTTCTACAGCAAGCCGGCGGTGCTGAATTCTATTTATGGGGAAAATCCGGTATCGTTTCATGTGTTTCTTCGCGTGAGGCCGGGGTTGATGGAGCATCGGCATTAAGATGCGGCGATGCTACTTTCTTGTTCGCCATTACATCAGATAGGCTAAGAAACGGATTTCTGGCCAGGAGGTTGCGTGTCAATTACCGATCCGAAAGAACTGGAAGGCATGCGGGCCGCAGGCGTCATTGTCCGAAAAATGATTGATGCAATGAAGCAGGCGGTGCGCGCGGGCGTGACCACCGCAGAGTTGGATGAAGTCGGCGCCGAGGTCATGCGGCAGCATGGAGCGAAGTCAGCGCCGCAGATGGTTTACCAGTTTCCGGGGACAAACTGCATCAGCCTGAATGACGAGGCCGTGCATGGCATTCCAGGAGGGCGAGTGGTGCAGGACGGTGATCTGGTCAAGCTCGATGTGACCATCGAGAAAAATGGATTCATGGCGGATGCCGCAGTGACAGTTGCGGTGGGTGAGGTTCCCGAAGCCAGCCGCCGTTTGATGGAGTGCGCCGAGCGCGCGTTTGAAAAGGCGATGCTGGTGGCGCGGGCGGGATTTCGGGTTTCGGAGATTGGCCGGGCGGTGGAGCGCGAAGTGCGGCGCAACGGTTTCTCGGTGATTCGCGATCTGGGAGGGCACGGCATTGGACGGACTATCCACGAAGAACCGCGCATTCCCAACTATGCGGACCCCGGCGCGAATTCGATTCTGACTGAAGGGCTGGTGATTACGGTGGAACCGATTATTGCAGCGGGATCGGGCCGGGCGGTGTTAGCAAGAGATGGCTGGACGGTGCGCACTGCCGACGGGAAGCCTTCGGCACATTACGAGCAGACGCTGGTGATCACCAAGCGCGAGCCGATTCTGCTGACGGCGGCCTGAGCGGCAAAGGCGAACTTTTTGACGCAGAGATCGCAAAGAACAGCCACCGAGTGCGTGGAGAAACCCAGAGGCGGGCCCGACGCCTACGCCTTGATGTGGCAACTGGCCAGACCTTTCTTCTCCAGATACTGCTGGTGGTAGTCCTCGGCTTCGTAGAACGTTACTGCTGGAACAATCTGAGTCGCGATGGGCTTTGAGAAGCGGTGAGATTTTTCGAGCGCGGCTTTGGACGCGCGGGCGGCGGTCTCCTGCTCGGGAGTGGTGAAGAAAATCGCCGTACGATACTGGGTGCCGAAATCCGGCCCTTGGCGGTTGACCTGGGTGGGATCGTGGTTCTCCCAGAAAACATCGAGCAATTTTTCGTAGGCGAGCTTGGCGGGATCGTAGGTGACTTCTACCGCCTCGGCGTGGCCTGTGCGGTCGGTGCAAACTTCTTTATAGGTTGGGTTGCTGGTCTGGCCTCCGGTATAGCCGACGCGGGTCGACGTGACGCCGGGTAACTGGCGGAAGGTGGCTTCAACTCCCCAGAAACAACCGGCGGCAAAAATGGCTTTGGACATGGCTAGGGCTCCCTTATGAATTAAACCATTGATTGTATTGGATGTCGGAGAGAGGAGAAAGTGACAAGCGCTCCGCCGCAGATTTACGCAGACTTCGCTGATCAAACCCCAGGAGAGCTACGCTACCGGCTGCAAAACCCCTGCTGGATGCGGTCCCTGGCCGGAAGTCCATTTGTAAAATGTGGTCAGATGGCGGTTCGGAGGGACGGATTCGGTGCTATAGTGGCAGGCCGCTGCCTTGCCGGTGAACGTTGCTCTTCCGCTGGGACACGAACTCTTTGGGGGAACCAAAAATGAGACACACTTCGCTTGGATGGTTGACAGGCAAGACGCTTGCAATGTTCGCGATAGCTGCGATGCTGGTCAATGGCGCTTGGGCGGCCAGCAACGGGAAGATGGTCTATAGCTTCAGCGGTGGCAATGACGGAGGCGATCCCGCCACCAGCCTGACTTTTGATGCTGCCGGGAATGGCTACGGCACCACGGTGAACGGTGGCAACGCCGGAGGATTCGGTACGGTGTTCGAGCTCAAGCGTCTTTCGAGCGGCAAATTCCAGGAGATTGTTCTATATAGCTTTTCGGGCGGCGTGGATGGAAAGAATCCCTATGGCGGTGTCGTCCTTGATGGCAGCGGCAATCTTTACGGCACAACGGTTGCGGGCGGCAGCGGTGGAGTGTGTTCGGGCGATGGTTGCGGAGTGGTTTTCAAGCTAACCAACAACAATGGCAACTGGACTGAAAGCGTGCTGTACAACTTTACCGGCGGTAACGATGGTTTTGGTCCGGGCGGCGGTGTGGTGTTTGACAAAGCTGGGAATCTCTACGGCACGACGCCCGACGGGGGGCAATTTAGCGAAGGAGTGGTGTATGAACTCTCACTCCAGGGCAATACGTGGACGCAGACTGTGATCCATGCCTTTACGGGGGGCAACGACGGGGCTGTGGGATCGCTCGGCTCGCTGCTTCTGGATGCAAGCGGCAACTTCTATGGTGTGTCGGAACTGGGCGGAGCGCACCAGGCTGGCACAGCATTCCGCTTGTCGCCGATCGCCGGGGGCAAGTGGAAATTCACCACCCTATACTCTTTCGGCGGACAGCCCGATGCTGCCTTTCCTTATGGCGGCCTGATCACAGATGGAAAGAACAATTTCTACGGCACGACCTATTACGGCGGCGCGAATGGGGTTGGAGCCGTATTCAAGCTGGACTTAACCGCGAAACAAGAAAGCGTTCTATACAGCTTCGCCGAAGGCAACGACGGGGGTTATCCGACCAGCACTCTGGCCTTTGACTCGGTCGGCAACATGTATGGCACGACCTCAATGGGCGGCTTTCCGGCGTGCGACTGCGGCACGGTGTTTGAACTGAGTCCGGTGAGGGGTCATGACACCTGGACCGAAACCGTACTGCATCGCTTCAAAGAGAAGCCGGATGGTGGATACCCCTACTACGGGCTGAATGCCGACCCTTCCGGCAATCTGTTTTCGACCACTGCGTCAGGTGGAAATAGCGAGGCCGGGATTGTATTCGAGTTCACGCCGTAGCTCAGCAGGACCTGACTACTGAAGTCGCGGGGCCCTCTGAAGCAAGTGAACTCAGCCTGCATAAGAGGCCGCCGGCCGTTACCTTCGACTTGCCGAGCTGTTGCTCCTGGGAGGTAGAAGATCATGAAACGGATCGCGGTTGGGGCCTCGCTGGTATTGGCCGTTTTGACCCTGGCCAGTTTCATTGCCGGACAGGCGCAGAAGGCCTTCAATCAACTGCCTCAAGGTGTGCCCGAATTGCAGATCCAGCCTCCCAGGTTGGATGCGGGGGCACGTTTGAACCCGCTGAAGGTGGCGCTGCTGAAGTGGTATGCGGCCAATAGGGTGCCCACGGGATTTCCTGTCGGCAAGGAGCCGGAGGGAGTGGCCTTTGACGGCGCAAACATCTGGACGGCAAACTTTGGCGCCGGCACGATAAGCAAGCTACGGGCCAGCGACGGCGCTTCCCAGGGGACATTTACGGTTGGTGGCTCTCCCACAGGCCTCATCTTCGATGGAGCCAGCATTTGGGTAACAAATTCCACAGGCGCAAATCTCACTAAGGTACGGGCCAGCGATGGCACGATCATCGGCAATTTTACTGTGGGCGCTGGGCTGTTCTGGGGGACGTTCGACGGGGCCGATATTTGGGTAACGACCGGAACCAGTTCAGGGAGCGGATACGCAAACAAAGTGCGGGCCAGCGACGGGAAAATTCTGGGTACGTTCAGTGTTGGGCCGTATCCAATCGCGGCCGCCTTCGACGGTGCCAACGTGTGGATCACGGATCAAGGCAACGCAACCGTAACCAAGCTGCGAGCCAGCGACGGTGTGGTCTTGGGGACGTTCGGTGTTGGGCTCGAGCCAACTGGTGTCGTCTTTGATGGGACGCATGTCTGGACAGCGAACCGCGGGGATGGCACTGTCAGCAAGCTGCGAGCAAGTGATGGCACGGTCTTGGGGACGTTTCCGGCGGGAAACTTACCCTACGGCATTGCCTTCGATGGAGAAAATATATGGGTGACTGCAGGCCTGCAGCTCGCAGAGCTACGAGCCAGCGACGGTAAGACGTTGCGCGTCTTCTATGCCCATACGAACTTTACCGGAGTGGCCTTCGATGGAGCGAACATCTGGGTCGCCGGATACAACATCAGCAAGATCGGCAAGCTGTAGAGCAACGTGACCCCCGAAGAGGATTAGAAAGACATGAAGACTCGAATCGTGATTGGCGTGTCTCTGATCGCCGTAGCTCTGGTGACGGCGAACTTGTTCGCAAGCCATGCGCAGCAAGCCGCTGGGGAGCAGCCAATCGGAAACGGCGCACTGCCGTTTGCGAACCCGCTGAAGATCGCGCTGCTGAAGTGGTATGCAGCCAACACAGTGCCCGAGTTTCCAGCCGGGCCTAATCCAGTGGGCGTAGCTTTTGATGGTGCCAACATCTGGATTGCCAACTACGGTGCCAGCACGGTGACCAAGCTGCGTGCCAATGACGGCCTGTCTCTCGGGGCGTTTGTAACCGGGAACGCTCCGGCTGGGGTCACCTATGACGGGGCCAACATATGGGTCACCAATAGTTCGGACGGGACAGTGAGCAAGGTACGGGCCAGCGATGGCAAGGTTTTGGGAACCTTCCCCTTGCCCGGCGTAGTGCCTTGGTGGATGACGTTTGACGGTGCCAATGTCTGGGTGACGAGTTCCAACGCCAACGGCAACGGCTGGGTCACGAAGCTGCGGGCCAGCGACGGCCAGAATCTAGGTAATTTCATGGTGGGCAATTCGCCGTTGGCGGCTGCTTTTGATGGTCAGAGCGTTTGGGTAACGAACCTCGGCAGCAACAATGTGATGAAGCTTCGTGACAGCGATGGCACGGTGTTGGGTACATTCGCGGCTGGTCACCCCTTCGGGATCGCCTTTGACGGGGCCAATATGTGGGTTGTGAACCAAGGGACAGGAACGGTTTCCAAGCTGCGTGCCAGCGACGGCACGGTTCTAGGCACGTTCACGGTCGGCGGGTCACCTTATGGGGTGGCATTTGACGGCAAGAATATCTGGGTCACAGGCTCTCCGGAGTTATTCGAGCTGCGGGCCAGTGACGGTAAGACGCTTGGTTTCTGGGGCCCGCGAACGAATACGACCGGAGTGGCCTTCGATGGTGCGAATATCTGGGTGGCCGGATACAACAACAGCAAGATCGGCAAGCTGTAGAGCAACGTGACCCCCGAAGGGGAGTAGAAAGCCATGAAAACTCGAATCGCGATTGGCGTGTCTCTGATAGTCGTAGCTCTGGCGATGGCGAACTTGCTGCCAATCCATGCGCAGAAGCCTCAACCGGCACACGCCGGGCCGCAGTTGCAGGCGCAGCCTCCTAAGTTGGATGCGGGAGCACCGCTGAATCCGCTGAAGATTGCGCTGCTGCACTGGTATCTGGCCGACACTTCGACTTCGGTGACTGTTGGCACCCAGCCTCTCGGTCTATGTTTTGATGGGGCCAACATCTGGACGGCGAACTTTGGCGACGGCACAGTCTCGAAGGTGCGAGCCAATGATGGAGTGATTTTGGGTGTCTTCCAGGTTGGAACCGGGGTTGAGCCTTACGGTGTCACCTTTGATGGGGCCAATATCTGGGTGTCCGATTTGGAGATTAGTTCCGTCACCAAGGTGCGCGCCAGCGACGGCAAGAACCTGGGAACCTTCGCAGCGGGCAAAGGTCCGGGTTGGATGGCGTTTGACGGGGCGAACATTTGGGTGCCGGACAGCCCGGTGAGTACGGTCACCAAGATACGGGCCAGTGACGGCAAAACGCTGGGGACATTCCCCGTAGGACTAGGAGCGATTGCAGCGGCATTCGACGGAAACAATGTATGGGTAACGAACGGAGGCACCAACACTGTGACCAAGCTGAGCGCCTCCGACGGAACCGTTGTGGGTACATTCACGGTGGGCAACGGGCCCCTGGGTATTGCCTTCGACGGAGCCAATATGTGGGTGGTCAGCCGTCACGACGGGACGGTGACTAAGCTCCGCGCCAGCGACGGCAAGGTGATGGGGATCTTCCAGGTGCCCGATGGGCCTTATGGGATCGCGTTTGATGGCACCTATATGTGGCTGTCTGGAGACCTCTACATACGTGTTCTGCGTGCTAGCGACGGTTTCCCAGTGTGGTACGAACAAGTCCAAACCTCGGGAGTCGCCTTTGACGGGGCATACGTTTGGATCGCCCAAACCAACGCCAACGCCGTGCTCAAGTTCTAGTCGGCACGCCGTTGAGCAACGTGGACTGCGGAAGAGGAGTAGAAACACATGAAAACTCGAATCGTGATTAGCGTGTCCCTGATTGTTGTAGCTCTGGCGATGGCGAACTTGCTGCCGATCCAGGCGCAGAAGCCGATCCATCAACCGGCACAGGCTGGGCTGGAATTGCAGATGCAGCCTCCCAAGTTGGATGCGGGGGCACATCTAAATCCGCTGAAGATTGCGCTGCTGAAGTGGTATCTCGTCAACGAGACGACGCGCTTTCCGGTTGGCAGTCAGCCCTACGGAA
>Ga0210406_10000812_pt1 | contig 40727 bp, 29 predicted proteins | sample IncBWC30MmetaG_FD_155454 | JGI IMG/M metagenome (GOLD analysis project Ga0210406, IMG submission 155454) | Forest soil microbial communities from Barre Woods Harvard Forest LTER site, Petersham, Massachusetts, United States - Inc-BW-C-30-M | ecosystem: Environmental > Terrestrial > Soil >... | reverse complement strand
ACGTTGCCAATCTGCTGCTGATTCGCGCCACCGCTCGTAAGCGGGAGCTCGCAACGCGCTCTGCGCTTGGCGCCGGACGCTGGCACATCATTCGCCAGCTGCTTACCGAGAGTCTGCTTGTATCGCTGACCGGCGGACTGCTTGGACTCCTTCTTGGATTCGCGGGGGTCCGGTTCTTACTGGCGATCAATCCCGGGAGCATCCCGCGCATCGGCGAAGATGGAGCGGCGGTCACAGTCGATCTGAGTGTGCTTCTGTTCACGTTGGGAGTTTCGGTGCTGACCGGAATTTTGTTTGGCCTGGTGCCTGCCATTAGCGCCTCGCGCGAGAGTCTTGCAGCAGTCTTGAACCAGAGCAGCAACCGTGCGGGAGCAGGCTTCCGCAGCGCCAAGGTGCGTTCCCTTCTGGTGGTTAGCGAAATGGCTCTTGCGCTCGTTCTGGTCATCGGAGCCGCGCTCCTTATTCGCACGTTTATGAAGCTGCAGTCGGTCGATCCCGGGTTCGACACGCACAACGTGCTCACCATGGCCATGTCGATCAGCGGCGACCGGTTCTTGAAGACCAGCGGCGTCGCGCAGGTCATTCACGACGGCACCGAGCGGATCAATGCCGTTCCCGGCGTCACGGCCAGTGCCGCCGCATGCTGTCTGCCGCTGCAAGGTGGCTTTGGGCTGCCTTTCAACATTGTGGGGCGCGCCAACGGCAACAATCCCAACACGGGCGGCGCGGGATACTTCATGGTCTCGTGGAGTTATTTTGATGTATTCAAGGTGCCCGTCGTCCGCGGGCGCAATTTCACCGAACACGACAACGGAGCTGCGCCAGGTGTCGTCATCGTCAATGAGGCGATGGCGCGAGAGTTCTGGCCGAACGGCAATCCATTGAACGACCACCTCGAGATCGGAGTTGGGATGGGGCCGGTCTTCGTCGAGCCACCGCGCCAGGTGATCGGAATTGTGGGAGACACGCGCAATGGCGGACTCAATCAGGACCCGGGCCCAACCATGTATATCCCGGTTGCGCAGATGCCCGACAAAGTCACGGAGCTCAACTCGCGCATCGCGCCCTTGTGGTGGATTGTGCGCACGCGGATGGAGCCACACAACCTCACGCCCGCCGTCACCAAGGCGATCCGCGAAGCGACGGGCGGTCTGCCCGTGGCGCACATCCGCAGCATGGACGAGATCGTCGTGCTGACGACCTCGCGCGACCGCTTCAACATGCTGCTGCTCACGGTCTTCGGCACGTCGGCGTTGCTGATGGCGGCGATCGGCATCTATGGAGTAATGGCCTACTCGGTCCAGCAGCGAACCCTGGAACTCGGCGTCAGGATGGCTCTGGGAGCGCCCGCTTCGAACATTCGCAATATGGTGATTCGTCAGGGAATGCTGCTTGCGGGAATTGGGCTAGTCATCGGAATCGGCGCAGCCTTCTGGCTGACGAAGTTTCTGACGGGATTCCTGTTCGGAGTAAAAACGTGGGATCCGACAGCATTCGTCCTGACCCCAATCTTCCTGTGCGCGGTGGCGCTCGTAGCAGTCTGGGTACCAGCGAGAAGAGCAACACGGATCGATCCGATTTCAGCGTTGCGGTTTGAGTGATCGTGCAAGGAGGCAGGCCCGCACTGACGTTTCTGAGCGACCAAGGACGCCGCCCTTGCATAAATGCATCCCCACGGGCGGCTCGAAGCAGCGAGAAGCCGAATGCGCGCCCCTGAGCGACACTCGATTTGCCGGTTCAGACATCTTCTGACGAGTCGCGAGCAGCTAGAGCCACCAAAAACACCTATCCGAACAGCACAATTGAGAGGGGCGAATGCGCAAATTGCGAGTGGTGCTTCTTGTCAGCGTGTCTTGCAGTGTGCCGATGCTGGGTCAAACCGATAAAGCCGAACTGTTCGGCGGATATTCCTTCGAGCGGATTGCGCCTGGGTGCGGGTCAAACTATAGGTGTGGAAGCGCCGACCCCGGTCCCGCCACGAATCTCAACGGCTGGACTGCATCGGTAACCGGGTACTTCTATAAGTCGTTAGGAATTTCGGCGCAGTTCACCGGAAACTACAACGGCACCGCAGCGCTGTCGTCCTCGACTGTGCATCGATATTCCTATCAGTTCGGGCCTGCCTATGCTTTCCGTATGCGAAGCGCGAGGATTTTTGCCCACGCTCTGTTCGGGGGTGTCACTCAAGGATCGTCGGCCGACCAGGCCCTAAGCTACAGCGCGTTCATATGGTCCGTGGGAGGAGGTCTGGACTTCAAGGCATCGAGCCGAATATCGATTCGTCCTGTGCAGCTAGATTACGAGAGGCAACGGGTTTCGCTAGTACCCACCCCCACAGTCGGCGTCAATGGATTGCGGTACTCGGCAGGAATCGTTCTCAACTTCTAAAACTCAGCAATCGCGGACAGTATCGCCCCAAGCAACTCAATCGGCGTCGCCAGTATAGGCACAGGGCACGTCGATAAGTTGGGAGCGTACAGCATCCCGTCGGAGACCGGCCTTCTCATCCCAAACTGATTTCGTCAACGACCGTCCATACGAGGAGCTTAGTCGGTTCGAAACTTGCGAGTCATCTTGTCGCGTTGCTCGAAAACTCATCGAAAACCGCTGCACAAGTAATGTGCCATCCGATGGCTGGAGTTTTCTAACGGGTTCCGGTCACAGGGCGCGGCGGTGCATTCTTCACGTATTTATCAAACCAGCGAAGCATCTCGTAAACCATCTGTTCGTTCGACTCCATTGCCGTATACAAGTGTGGCTCGTGCGGGAGCACCACCAGGCGAGCGGTACCGCCGTTGCCTCGAATTGCCTCGTAGAGTTTGTTGGATTGCAGTGGCGTAGTACCAGGATTGGCGTCTTCCGCGCCGTGCATGAGAAGAAGAGGCGTCTTCAATTTGTCGGCGAAGAAAAATGGGGAAACCTTCAGATAGACATCCGTTGCCTCCCAGACCGATCGCCTCTCGTTCTGGAAGCCGAAAGGGGTGAGGGTCTTGTTAAAGGAACCGCTGGTGGCGACCCCGGCCCGGAACAAGTCGGAGTGGGCGACCAGATTCGCGGTCATTAAAGCGCCATGGCTATGTCCGGTGACTCCGATACGGTCGGGGTCGGCAACACCCAGCCGGACAGCCTCATCGACAGCGGCTTTGGCATCTGCGACGAGCTGATCCAGATAGGTGTCGTAGGCTTTCTTGGGATCGCCGATGATGGGGAAGGCAGCGTTGTCAATGATGGCGTAGCCGGCGAGGAGCAAGAGTCTGTATCTTCGCAGCTGCGTGAAGGTTTCCTCTGAGCCTTCAACCTGGCCGGCTGTCGAAGCATCGGCGTAGTCGAGAGGATAAGCATAAAGAATGGTGGGGACACGGGCGCCTTCTTGATAGCCGGGCGGCGTGTAGAGCGTGAACGACAAGTCAAGGCCGTCATCCCGCTTGTACTTGACCAGCCGCTTCTTGATGGCGCGGACCGCCGGCGTGGGATCGGGAATGTGGGTGATGGCTACGCTGGTTGAAGCGAACGACGCTTCACCGGGAAGCGCGTCCAGGGATTTTCCAAGAGCTCGCCGAAACGCATTGGGCGGGTCGGCCGGGGATTGATGCCAGGTGAGGAAAGTCCGTGGATCGGAGCCCGTAAAGGAAAGGAATCGTTCGTAGGAAGTCTTATCACAGCGAAACAGACGTTCGGATTTGAGCGTCGTGAGATTGAGCCGATCGAGGAACGGCCGATCGCCATCGGGCGAAGCGCCGATGCCCCCCAGGTAGATCGAATCCCCGTCCTTGCGAATTATCCAGGAACCGTTCGCCAGCTGTCGTCTGACTGGAGCACCGGGGTTCTTGTACTTTTCGTCAGTCGAGAGATCCCAGAGCAAACGAGGTTTTTGTTGCGGGTCATCAACATTGATGAGGAAGCTCTTTCTCCAGTGCCGGTTGTTATCGTACTCGGTCAAGAGAGCAACGTTCGGTTGGTCGCTCCAGGAGAAGTCGACATAACGCTGCTCGGTGCGAGTGATTTCCACCGGGGACCCAGTGAATGGCGCCTTCAAAAGCATGATCTTGTCACGAGACGGAACGTTCACATTCCAGTCGCCACCATCGAGCGCTTCTGCCCAGACGAGCGTCGCCGGATCGGTAGCCCGCCACGAAAAATCGCGCGGACCTAGGGGAACGCCACGGATGGGAACGCGATCCGCCAGTGGAAGCGAGGCTATGGTGTGAGTGAGGGCGTGCGAGGGCTGGGATACATCCCAGACTTCAACTTCCTGGGGAAAGCGATCGTAAGTTGTCAGGTAGGAATACGGCTTGTGGATGGCGGTTACGAGAATGTGCTGACCGTCCGGCGCAGGATCGAGGGATTCGAAATTTCCCGTCTTTCCAATGGGAGTGATCGTCCCGGTGGACACATTGACCAAGGCGAGTTGCGAAGCCGCGAAGAAATCGAAGACATCCTCGTCGTGCGTGTTGCCGAGGGTGTCGCGGTTTTCGTAGGTACTACTCTGTCCTTTCGCACCTTCGGTCTCCTGAATGCTCGGGCCAATCGGAGCGACTGGTGCGGGCGGCGGCGCTCCCATCCCCTTTGGTACGAGCTTCACTAAAAGCGTTTTCTGGTCCGGCATCCATTTCATCTCGTCGTCGAACATGGGGTTGAGGCGGACTTCGGGTATGCGATGAACTTCGCCCGTCGGGGCATCGCCGATCCAGAGTTCGACCGACTTGAGAGCGATGTTCACAAACGCGAATCGTTTTCCGTCAGCGGCCCACATTGGCTCGCCCGGGCACGCGCCTGGCGGAAGTGCGACATGAATTTCCGCACCGTCGGCGATATGCACCAGGTCGAAGTTCGTGGCGCAAGGTGTGATGCCGTAGCCGCCCGGAGTATCGTGCTTGCTGTGATTACTGGGCTCGACGCGTGCTCCTGCCAGGCGCAAGAAAGGTGTCGCCACCCGGGAAATCGGCGGGTAATCCTGCCAGGACACCAGCAGAATTGTGTCGTGAGTCGGGCTTGCCATGGGAATGGGGGGTGAGGGCGCATGCATCACATCCAAAATGTTTTTCGGCGGTTGGTTATATCCCGATGCAGGTTCGACCAGCTTCGCGGGAGCCGCAGTCCCTTTCGAAGGGGATGAGTTTGACTGCGCTGCCATGGGAGCGTATGCCGCGCAGAGGACGAACGCTCCGGCGAAAAGATAGTGCAAGGCATTCCGGACTGGCATAAGTCTTCTCCGCTTCATTCCGCAACAAAAACCGATCGACGAAACGATGTCATCGGCTAGGACTTCAGAACGACAAATCTTTGGGGGCGATATCTTTGGCGTTGTAAACAATGCTCAACTTCTCGACGATGCGGGGGTTGCGAGATGATCTGGCCGACCATCAGCGGCAAATCTTACGTGGGCGAAACGGTCAAGTCAATGACGACTGGGGAGTTGTCAACTCCCCGGGGAGTTGAGGGGAGTTGAGGAGAGTTGAAACGGATGGTCGGTACACACCAGGCGGAATCGACAGCCAGAAATGAAGAAGCGAATGGAGGAGATGATGAAGCAGCAGCAGCCGAGCAAAATTGCCGCCGGCTGACGTAGTATCACTCGAACAGCGCTGGCTGTTCGGTGGACTCTGCCGCTTCCCGAAAGTTGCTCAGGCCAACGCCTACAAGGCGATAGCGTCGCCGTGCTTCGAGATCCACTCGTTCTCGAAGTTTTAGAGCGATCTCAGTCAGTTCTTGGCAAGAGGATGGTGGCGAGCTCGGCGTGGAGCTTCGTGTCAGGATCTTGAATTCGCTCGTCTTCAGCTTGAGGACCACCGTGCGAGCGACCCGCGGCTCTTTGCGCGAAGCGGACCAGAGCTTTTCTGCAAGGCGCCGAATCATGGGTTCGGTTTCTGAGAGCGGCACGTCTTGCTCGAACGTGTCCTCGACCGAGATCGACTGCGTCGGTCGATTCGGAACAACTGGATTCTCGTCGACACCGCGGGCAAGTTCGTGCAGGCGCACTCCGTAGCGCCCAAATTTGTCCTCGAGGGCGGACAATTTCAGGCCCCGCAATTCCCCAACGGTCTTGATTGCGAGATTGGCAAGCTTCTCTCCCGTGACTTTGCCGACTCCCGGCAGACGCCCAACCGGCAATGGCAAAAGAAACCGATCGATCTCCTCGGGTTGGATAACAAAGAGTCCATCAGGTTTCCGCCAGTCCGAGGCGAGTTTCGCCAGGAACTTGTTGGGCGCCACGCCCGCAGAGGCGGTCAGACTTAATTCCTGGCGGATCTGCTCCCGGATCGCCCGTGCCACAAGGGTCGCCGTCGGCAAGCCGGTCTTGTTCTCGGTAACATCGAGATACGCTTCGTCCAGCGACAGGGGCTCGATCAGGGCTGTGTGTCGCTTAAAGATCTCATGGACGCTCTTCGACACCGCTCGGTAGCGCGGGAAATCCGGAGGCACAAAGACTCCAGCGGGGCAGAGGCGTTGTGCTCGTAGGGCCGGCATGGCCGAGCGCACACCGAAAGCCCTTGCCTCGTACGAAGCCGCGCAGACAACAGAACGGTTGCCTTTCCACGCCACGATTACCGGCTTCCCGCGTAGTTCGGGATCATCGCGCTGCTCGACCGAAGCGTAAAACGCGTCCATGTCCACATGGATGATTTTGCGGGTCCCCATTTCGCAACCATACTATTCCGGGTCCTAGAACACTGTGAACGTGCCCTCCTATCGAGCCAACCGCAAACCCCAATACGGTAAATTCTAGGAATGCAGGCAGCTTCGGGTCTCTATTGTTCAGCCGCAATACTCGCTCTCTTCCTGCATGCGCTCTTCATTTTGTGGTTGGTATTCGGCGCCTTGGTCACGCGCTCACGACCGGTTCTTCGCTGGCTGCATATCGCTTCTCTCGTCTGGGGTGCTTACGGAACTGCTTCCTCGGCCGTGTCCTTTGACGGTGCTAGAGAACTGGCTTGAAGCCAAGGCCGGAGCGCAACCGTACCAGGGTGGGTTCCTGCTCCATTCCCTGGATAAGCTGGTTTATCCGGACATCTCTGCAACCATCCTCAGGGTCGCAGGGGTAATCATCTGCGCTCTGAATCTTGCCTTCTATGGCCGGCAAATTTGGATCGCTCGACACCGCTAGCCCCGGCATCGCCTTTGTCATCACTTCTTCACCTCTTTTGGCGCAAAATCCCGCCGTGCCTTCCGGCGCTTACAATTGGGATATGAGGATCCTCATGCTTGCCGGCAAGGGCGGCATGTAGGTTAAAGATATCTTCCTGTAGTCGAAAGGGGAAACCTGCGCAAGCCATTGCTGTTTTACAAGCGCTTGCAACTTCCAAATCGCTCGACGCTGTTCGTGTCGGCAAGTCATGGGACATCTCAAACTGGCTGCCGCAGGCCGTTACCACGGCGTGTTGAGTGATCATGGGGTGTAAAGGAAATTGAAAGTAGCCTGTAAATCCTGCGCCCGACCTTGTAGTTTTGTGCGTCCCCGGAAGTCAACTGCCCCCGAACCTACATCCATCTCCATTGATATCAATCGCTTACCCTTTGGAACCTGCGTTGCGCCGGGAACCTGAGTGCGCCGTCCTTGGCTGCGCGGCTTCTCTCAAGAATGGTTTCTGGTTACTCCTTTTTAATGAGGGGCTTGGACATGAAGCGTTTGCCACGATTCTTATTTGTGCTGTCTTCAGGTTGTGCGTGCGTCGGTACATTCTATGATCGAGTGGACGGAGTAACCCTCAACTGGAGCGCTCGTGAACAATGAAACGATCCGTACGGGGCGGGACCGGCTTCTGAGGGTTTTCCGTTACCTCAAAGCACTCAATGAACATCGAAACCCCGTCAAGCGGCACATTGGGGAACAATTGTGGACCCTGTGGCTGAAGGACCTACCGGTCCACGCTTCGATCAAGAGGGGAGCTTCTCCGACCGCTGAGTTGCCGGCCGTTGAAGCAAGCGGCGATGGGGCGTCGGCCGAGCGACAGGACTCGCATTTTATACTCAAAATTGCTCGCCCGAGACTAACCAATCCACCAACTCCTCCTGCTCTGATCGAGGCGTGGCTGCAACCCGGCTGGGAGGATCCGTTTAAAGAAGTATCTCCACCCAGAGACGAGACATCCGCCGGCGGCGCTGCGCGCGTGCGTTTTGCAAGTGATGCCCAACGGGTGGCAGCACTCGATCAGTGGAAGATGCAACGCAACCAGTGGGCGAATGCTGAGCAGCCGGCCCGAGCTGCGATGAAGATCTTTGAGGATTTCTATGAGCTCTATGGGCGCATGGAGCGCGAAGCGGAACGGGTGGAGATCGTCTTGGGCGACGGGATACTCAGCTGGCGCCGACCGGAGGGCACGGTACGCCATCCCATCCTGCTGCAGCGGCTCCAACTCAGCTTCAGTCCCTCGGTTCCAGAGTTTACTCTGACGGAAACAGAACATCCGGTGGAACTCTATTCCGCCCTATTTCAATCGATGCCAGACGTGGAGGGCCGGGCGATCGGGCGCTGCCGCGATGAATTGGACCAGGAAGGCTACTCCCCGCTCGACGACGGTCCCACGTCGGCGTTTCTTCGGCGCCTGGTCGTGCAACTCTCTCCGCGGGGTGAATTCGTTGAGTCGGGTGCGCCCGAAGGGGAAACCGACGATCCCCGGATTGGACGACAGCCCGTACTGTTTCTTCGCCATCGGACGCTCGGCTTCGCCGCCGCCATCGAGGCCGTCTTGGAAGATCTCCGCGGCCGCAACGACTTGCCGTGGTCGCTTCTGAATATCGTGGGTCTTGAACCGCCTCCTCTGGACGTTGAAGGTCAAGAGTGCCTCAGTCCTCGGCTCCCGGACGCGGAGATTCTGCTTAGCAAGCCGGCCAATCCGGAGCAGGTCCGGATCGCGCACCAACTGGAGCATTCGCGCGGAGTCCTCGTCCAGGGACCTCCCGGTACGGGAAAAACGTACACCATCGGAAATCTTGTTGGTCACTTGCTTGCGGAAGGAAAGAGCGTGCTCGTCACCAGTCACACGACGAAGGCGCTGCGAATGGTACGCAGTCAGATCGTCCCAGAGTTACGTTCCCTTGCTGTAAGTCTGCTCGAAAACGATCTTGACAGCCGCATGCAGCTGGAGAGTGCGGTCAGTACCATTGCTGACCGGCTGTCCAAGACGGATGCGAAGTCGCTCGAATCCAATGCCGACGGGCTCAGGCAAGAAAGAGCAAAACTGCTCGGCCGATTGACGGATTTGCGCCAACAACTCGCAAAAGCGCGTTCCGACGAGTACCGGGACGTGGTGGTTGGGGGTAAGTCTTGGCAACCTTCTGAGGCGGCGCGAAAAATCGCGCGAGAGGCAGAGGTCCATGGGTGGATACCCGGCCCCGTGCAAGCCGATATCGAGTTGCCGCTTTCTGGTGGCGAACTTGCGGAACTCTATGCCACCAATCGGTCCATATCGCCGGATGTCGAGAGCGAGTTATCGGGCCAACTACCAGGCCCCGGCGAACTCCCGTCGCCCGCCGATTTCGAGCAACAGTTGCACGAAAGGACACGCCTCGAACCTACAAACCCCGAGTTTCGTTCTGACCTTTGGCGGCGCGACAAAGGGCAAGTTTCTGCGGACTCTGCGAAGGAAATCGCAATCAAGCTCCAGCGGGCTGGCGCTGTCCTCGCCACCAGCGAGAGATGGAAACTGTCGGCTCTCTACGCGGGGAAAAATGGCGGCCCCCATCGGGAGACTTGGGAGAAATTGCTCTCCCTCATCGAGCAGGTGCAACTTGAGGCCGCGGGCGCGCAGGAGATCCTAATCCAGCATGCCACCACGCTGGCAGACGAATCGCTCCTTGAGCAGCAAGAGCAAACGGCAACCGAGATCCACGGACATTTGCGAAGGGGAGGCGGCCTGGGGTTCTTTAGCCTCCTCACTCACGGGCGCTGGAAGCAGTTCATTCGGACTACGCGGGTCGACGGTGACCAGCCCAAACTCGCCGATCATTTCTTGGCAGCCAGTAAGTTTTCACGGGTCAAGCTTTTGCGCAAAAATCTCGCCGTCCGCTGGGACCGGCAAATGTCCCCATTGGGCGCAAGCGCATCAGCCGAAATGGGAGCTGAGATCGAAAAAGCCGCCATTCAGTTTTGCGGCCCGATTCGAGATTGTCTGGCGTGGTACTCGCAGATCTGGAGCCCGGTGGAGAAGGAACTGAGGGAGGCCGGATTTCTGTGGGACACGTTCCTCTCGGAGCAGCCCGTGGTCGTCGGCGACGATGGTGAGTTACGAAGACTGCGAAGTGCCGTTGCAGACTTCCTCCCGCCAATTCTTGCGGCGCGAGTCGACCACCTGAAGTGGTGTGAGATTAACCAGAAGCTTGCTGAGTTGCGTGAGCGACTCACGGTTGCAGTTCGGTCGTTCCCAGGATCCCACGCCATCCAAAGCCTCCTGGCAGCAGTGGAATCGTTGGATTCCAAGGCGTACCGCCGCGGCCACACACGGCTACTCGAACTGCACGAGCTCCGAGGGAGCCTGCAACGCCGGAATTTCTTGCTGGCCCGGCTCGAGTCGGCCGGGCCGGCTTGGGCCGAGGCGATTCGAGCCCGCACCGGTGCGCACGCGAACGCCAACCCGACGGGAGACCCCGCGCAAGCCTGGACGTGGAGCCAGATTCAGGGTGAACTGGACCGTCGGGCCAGCGTGTCCATCGATGAGCTTCAAAACTCCATCGAACGAGCGGCCGCCCAGATGCAGGCTACGACAATTGACCTCATTGACAACCTCGCCTGGATGTTTCAGGCGCGGAGAACCTCTCTTCCCCAAAGGCAAGCGCTTATCGGCTGGCTCGACACCATAAGGAAGATCGGCAAGGGCACTGGCATGCGTGCGCCGCGTTTGCGCGTCGAGGCGGCCCATAAGATGACGGAGTGTTGGGGCGCCGTTCCGGTCTGGGTCATGCCCCTCTCTAGAGTGGTAGAGAACTTTGATCCAGGAAAGTCGCGTTTTGATGTGGTCATTATCGATGAAGCCAGTCAAAGCGACGTCATGGCCCTCGTCGCACTCTACCTGGGTCACAACGTCATTGTTGTCGGCGACCATGAACAAGTCAGTCCGTCCGCGGTCGGACAAGAAACCGCGGTAATTCAGAACTTGATTGACCAGTTCCTCCAGGGCATTCCGAACGCGCATTTATACGATGGCCAAACCTCAGTCTACGATTTGGCCCGTCAATCCTTCGGTGAAACGGTCCGTTTGGTCGAGCACTTTCGCTGTGTTCGCGAAATCATCCAGTTCAGCAACCAACTTTCTTACGATGGTGACATCAAAACGCTACGCGATGCGAGCCACGTTCGGCTGAAGCCGCACGTCCTTGCCTATCCCGTCATGGGCTCGACACGCGACGGAAAAGTCAACCGCCAGGAAGCCAAAGTCGTTGTTTCTCTCATCGCAGCCGCACTTGAACAGGCGGAATACCAGACCAATGAGTTCGGATGGCCATCCAGTATTGGTGTCGTCTCCCTTGTGGGCGAGGAGCAAGCCCTGGAGATCGACCGCCTGCTGAGAACACACCTCGCCCCCGACGCGTATGAACGACATCGTTTGCTGTGTGGAACCTCGGCGCAATTTCAGGGAGATGAACGAGATGTGGTTTTCCTGTCCGTTGTGGACGCCCCGGCAAGTGGAGCGCTCCATCTTCGTGACCAGCAAATGTTCAAGCAACGGTATAACGTGGCCGCCAGCCGCGCGCGAGACCAGATGTGGGTCGTCCACTCGTTGGACCCGCAAACGGACCTTCAACCGGGCGACCTGCGGCGGCGTCTCATTGAGCACGCGCAGGCGCCTGAGCTTCTCACTCGAACCTTCGACAACCAAGAAACGAATGTTCAATCTGCACTCGAACGCGATGTCATGAAGCGACTGGTTCGGGCGGGCTACCACGTCATTCCGCGGTGGAAGGTCGGCTCCATGAGCATTGATCTGGTCGTGGAAGGTAACGGAAAGCGTCTGGCCATCGAGTGCGATGGAGATCGCGATCTCCCGCTCGAAAAGCTCCGCGACGACATCGAACGACAATCCATGCTCGAACGCCTGGGATGGACATTCGCACGCGTGCGGGGCAGTATCTTCTTCCGCGAACCGAACCATGCCATGACCCCGCTCTTCGACAAGCTGCAATCGCTGGAGATTTCTAACATGGGCCAAGGCCTTGATTCCGATCGCGCCGGTGGGTCTTCGAACCTCGGCGAATTGACCGAACGCGTCATACGCCGTGCCGATGAGCTCCGTAACCAATGGTCTGCCCTTCCCAATAAACGCCGCCTGCGGTCTCACCCTTCTGAATCGCTTCCATGAGACGCCGGCACCTACACCGAGACCGTGCGGTCCTGCAGAAACGCGCAGATGGTTGGTGGAGGACAGCCCATAAACGCCTCGAACGACCTCACTCCCCCACTGAGCCCGGTACTCGGAATTTAAACTGACTGTGGTCAGGGTCGCGGACATAAAAAGGAAAGATGGTTATGCATGCCAATTGATCTCCGGTATGTGCGAGAATCGTGGCCAAAGACAGGCGTCAATCCGCAACTGACAAACGTCGCAGCCGCTCGATTCATACTCGCAGCGCACTTCTGGCACATCCGCGACTTCAGTTTCATAGGGAATTCGAAAAGTCCGGCTGATGGAATGTCAGTTGTGCGCTGGCTCCTTTTCATCTTTTTCAATAGTTCTTGTCGGAGACTCAGAGATTCGTGAATTGTTTGATATCTTGACGGAGATGAATAGCGGGTATAGCTTGCACGACGGATTCCGGGCATCAGCGCTGGGCAGTCTGTGTTTCGAACGCTTTTGCCGGGCATTCTTCAAGTGGTATTGTCCCCTCACGGTAGAGGAGAGTCATCCTCTTCCCGACGCACCGTTTCTGCTTTGCAGCAATCACACAAGTCATGCAGACAGTGCGGTCTTGATGACGGCGAGCGGGCGCAGCTTCCGCAGCTTTGCTCTGATCGGCGCCAGCGACTATTTCTTTCGTTCGCGACGCCTGCGCTGGGCCGTCTCGCCGCTGATGAATGTCATACCAATCGATCGTGAACCAGGAGCTAAGTCGCTTTCTGCCTGCTTGGCAACTTGTCGGCAATTCATGCAGCAAACCGGAGGCAGCCTCATCCTTTATCCCGAGGGCTCTCGGTCGCAGGACGGTAAGGTGCGGGCATTCAAGAGCGGTGCAGCCCTGTTTGCCATCGAACTTGACGTGCCGGTCGTTCCCGCATACATAGAAGGCACCCACCACATTCTCCCGAAGGGACACTATCTGCCAAGGGCTGGTCCGGTGACGGTGCGTTTCGGAGAACCCGTTGCATTGGCACGTTTGCAATCAGGAGAACTTCCCCGCGAACGACGACGCCGCGCGGTTGAGCAACTCACACAGAGTGTTCGAATGCTTAGCTCACGCCGCGAGGCGCGGGAGTTAGCAGCGGACTTGCAGGAAAAGGGCACAGCATCGCAGTTTCACCAGTGAACACATGGCCCACGAACCAAGGCACATGAAGTGGTGGGGTTGGGGATATGAGGGCGCGGAATTTCGCGCTAGCCACCATCCTGACTTTTGGCCGTACGCCAAGTCGGTCCTTGATATTGAAAGCGATGACTTCACAAGACGCGAGTGGAGTCTGGAGTCGATCGAACTGCCGGAAGCCTGTGCCGATGAGCCGTTCTTGGCCAAACTCCGTACCTGTCTTGCACCCTGCCAGATCGCGGATGACGCGAAGGAGCGGATCATCCACTCTTATGGAAAGGGATTCCGCGATCTGTTTCGCCTGCGCCGCGGCATTGCGGCAGGTGCCCCGGATCTGATTGTTTATCCCGAGAGCGAGCGCGACGTATGCCTTACACTTCGCGCGGCGGCCGAGCGCAACATCGTGTTAATTCCCTTCGGGGGAGGGTCGAACATAGCTGGCTGCCTCGAGCGAATGGATGCCAGACGCATGTGCGTGTCGCTTGATATGCGGCGGATGCGTCGAGTGTTGGCGGTGGACAGACGCTCGTTTACCGCGCAGATCGAAGCCGGAGTCTTTGGCCCGGACCTCGAAGAACAGTTGGGCGCACAGGGGATGACGCTGGGCCATTTTCCCGACTCGTTTCTGCACTCCACTCTCGGCGGTTGGATCGCCACGCGCTCGGCGGGAATGCAAAGCGATAAGTATGGCAAGATCGAAGATATGGTGATCGCCGTACGCATGGTGACTCCGGAAGGAGTGCTGCAGACGCGCATAGTCCCCAAATCCTCGAACGGTATCGATGTCAATCACCTCTGCATCGGCAGTGAAGGGACGCTTGGCGTCATCACCCAGGCCACCATGCGGGTCCACGCCATTCCCGAATCGCGGCAAGTCCGAGGCTATCTGTTTCCTGAATTCGAGGGCGGCTTTGAAGCCATGCTTGAGTGTGTGAGCCAGGAGTGCATGCCGGCCATGGTGCGCCTCAACGATCCCGATAAGACGGCGCTTTCGCTGGCCTTTCGGCCGCCGGCCTCAGGCTTCACGAAAATTGCCGGCAGCCTTTTCAAAACTTATCTGCGGGCCAAAGGGTTTGCCCAGCCCAGAGCCTGCCTGATGCTTACTGCTTTTGAGGGCAGCCCGCGTGGCGTTTCCGGGCGGTTGCAGCAAGCGGAAGCAATTTATCAAAAATGCGGCGCGGTTAGCCTAGGCGCGGGCGCCGGGAAGTCATTTGAGGCAACCAAGTATGATTTTCCCCACATCCGCGATTTCTTGCTTGACCGCAATGTCACAACCGACGTGAGCGAGACCGCGACCGTATGGAGTAATATCGCCAAGTTATATGAGGACACCACCGCTGTTCTGCGCGCCGAAATCAGCAAAAGCGGAGTCCGTCCTTGGGCTGGATGTCACATCAGCCATACTTATCCGTGTGGGGCCAGTCTGTACTTCACCTTCGGCTTCCGGCAGCAACTGGGACGCGAGATGGAGCAATATCTTCAAGTCAAGCGTGCCGTCCAGCAGTCGTTCATCGATAACGGGGCAACACTTTCTCATCACCACGCAGTCGGGACCGAGCACCTGCCATGGCTAGCCGCTGATATTTCCCCGGTGGGCGTGAAGGCCGTCTCTGCCATTAAACAGGGACTTGACCCTGCCAACATCATGAACCCAGGGCGGTTGCTGCCGTCCTCAACCGCTTGAAGATCGGCTGGCACTGGGTTCGCCGCTCGGACCGATCGAGGATGAGAGCAGCGTCTCTGACCCACAGCGGCGTCGGAAGCGCCGACCCTACGATCAATGAAGAATAGAACTGATCGACCGCGCCGAGGGCGCCGCTTAGGTGCTTGGCCGTGACTTGATGCGATATGGTGGTGCGAGGCTTTAAAGTTTGCTGATCCGTGAGCGCTATCTAAACCCCATCTTGCCTGCACGCATGGGCCACGGCAAGCTTCTGGAATGATCCAACCTACAAAGCAAGAGAGTGGCAGAAGAGCAGGAAGAAAGCGGAGAGAGTGTGGCCGGGTTTTGCCGGCGCGGGGATCGCGGGAAGCGCTTTTTTACTACTGGAAAAAACGCTCATGAGAAGCAGCGGTGCCGCAGTTCGTGCAAGTGCTAGTTGGGAAGTCACAACAACGGCCAAAGCATTCCCGCTCCGCACTTGAATCAACGATCGAGGTGCGGCTCAGTAATGGTCGGAGCCTGATAGTGCCGCCGGAGCTCGAGGCGAGTCACTTACCAGCGTTATTGGTGGTGGTGGAGTCGGAGTCATGATCGGGCTACCGAGTTTGCACACGCTCGACCGGGCGCATGGGGCACTCATCTGGTTAGCGAGCGAGGCCACGGACATGCATTGGGTACATTCGGAGTCTGTCTCCAGTTTGGCAAACTCGGAAAGCGGGGAAATCGAGTCTTGAGCAGAGGATTGCGCCATCGAGGTTCCATTTCGAGACTGGACAAAAGCATAGGCTTACTGCGGTTTCACATCGACAAACAAGAATCCATCCACTTTGCCCAGGTCGTCGGTCTCACGGTTGAAGACCACTTCGCGGCGCGAATCGGAATAGCGCGTATCCCAAAGCAGCAACTTGTGGATCACCGTCCCCGTTTGCTCTCCCGAGTCTGGTGTGCCGCTGGCCGTCCACTGATAGACGATTCCGTGCACCACATAGACGCGCGAGTTCCACTGCATGAGCGCGGCATGATGGTTCTGAAACCAGGTGATGAGCATGCCGGAATTGACTGCCTCCGTTGCGGAATAAGTCGCGGTCACCATAATAGGTCGGCCGTCGCTTAAGAAATGCCGCCCTTGCAGCTTGCTGGCAACTTCTTTCAACGACTTCGGGTCGGCTGCCCCGAGGCTATCTTCGAGAGCCGAGTCTTTGCCGCAGCATATCTCACGATCGTGAAAGATTGTATCGAGCGAGATCAGCAGCACGTCAGCAGAGTGCGGCGACCGCGCCATTAACGACGGCAACTCGCGCACGTCGATTTCCTGATTCTGATAAAGCACTTGGCCCTGCGCGCAGGCGCACGCCGCAAGGCATGACGCCGCGAGCAGCGTGAAAATCCAGCCGTACGAACCGAACTTGTTCACGCCGCACATCCAGGACCGCAGCGAAGCTTGCTCATGAACCACCCCGCTTACATCTCAATTGTAGGTGGTTCTTATAGCCTTCGGAACGAGCTTTGCGTAACTTTACATCCGTTGAGTCAGGGTTTTTGGTACCCAAATCCCGCTGTCGAGCTGTACTCAACCTGTTAGACAGCCCATCATTCTGGGCATAGCCAGAGCCGCATTCGAACAGTTTTCTATTGAGTAAGAAGACCGCTTCGCAACCCGCTAGTCCGTTCCGCAACATTTCGGAGGACGAACGCGCGGTGGACGCCTTTTTTACCCATGCAAACGATGCGCCGGAGGATAAAACCGGCAGCTTGCCCGTTCTCGCGTCCGCGCTTTGCCACTCACGCGTACCCGCAGGCCATCGCCAAACTGCAGAGTGGTTTGCAGATGGCAAACGAAACCTACGGTCCAGGGAAGCTTCCCGCCGGCCTGAGCGCTTTTCTCCCTCGGATATGCGGATTGGAGAACGGCAATACAGCCTCGCTAGCCAGCTCATGGAACGGGGAACAGAAATCCTGGGCAAAGAGTGGTGGTCCCAACAATCACAACCTACTGCAAAGTGGGCGCCTTTTATATTGCACTGTAATGGGGATTGTATGCCAACAGTTGGCAGCAGCTTACCCTTGGACCTCGACGGTTTCGGCTAGATGCCATCCACTTTCCAACGGTCAATTCTGACCAGTTTTCCGATGTCTGAGGCTTGATACTGTGATCGCCAGAATGCTGGAGGCAGGGAACGGCATTGAGCACAGCCTGTCCGACCAGAGCGGTCCGAGAAGTCCACTGAAACCAGGTGCCAAAGTAAATGGTTTACGATCAAAACGGAGCGGAGGCACCACTTAGATCACCAGCCTCACCAGCCCATGGCTTCGCTACCTGATAGAAGGGTCTCTGCAGTGAAAACACTCATGTTGGTTGCGTTGTTGGCTTGCGTAGGGACATCGGCAAGCTACGCTCCGGGAGATGCTGATTCCGACGCGGAAGCGAAGGTTGTTGCGATGCAGCATATGTGGGGCCAAGCCTACGTGAGCAAGGACCCAAAGGCCCTGGAGAGGATCCTTGACGACGCATTCGTCAATGTCGACTCGGACGGCATACTGCAGACCAAGGCGGAGGCGGTGGCGGAGGTGAGGACATCCACCACAGTGCAGTTCTTGACGGAATCGATGGTGGTGCATTTGCACGGCAACGCGGCGATCGTTACCGGCGTTTTTGAAATCAAGGGAGTGGATCGCGGGAAGCCTTATGCCCAACGAGAACGTTTTGTGGACACATGGCTTTACAAGAATGGGCAGTGGGTCTCGATTGCGGGCCTGGTAACGCGGGTCGGGCAGTGAGGCTGGGCGAGCCGCACCGCCTTGGTAGCCAGGGCCGTCGACGGCGAGCAAGCTTTATGAGAACAATAAGACTGTTGTTGGTTCTGGTCTGCGCGACGTCCCTGTCGGGTTCCGCCCAGGAGGCTGGCGAAAGCGACGCTGCGAGGGCCGTTCGCGTTCTGGAGGGCGAGCGGGTTAAGGCGCAATCGCGCAATGACAACCATGCGCTGGACCTGATTTTCGACAACGCTCTGGTGTACATCGAATACGGCAAATTGGTTACGAAGGGCGATTATCTGTCGCGGATAAAATCCGCGAAGCCGCAACTGCAGCAAATCGCACCGGAAGCGCTGACGGTGCGCACGGTGGAAAACACCGCCATCGTGGTTGGAACCTACCGCGAAACCTATGTGAAGGACGGAAAGTCCTCCTCGAAGCGCTGGCGTTTTGTCGATACCTGGGTGAAAAAGCAGGGGAGTTGGATGTTGGTCGCGGCGGCGGCCGTACCCCTATCGAAGTGAGCGGAGTGACTGCAAGATGGCGATTGCAGGGTCAATGCGTGCTGAGGAGATGTTACGCCAACTGAGACGCGGCCATCAGGCGCTCACCAGTATTCGCGATTCGGCAACAGGTGGAGGATGGGGATTTTTCCGTCGGCGTCCAAGCCGAACACCAGCAGCATGGCATCGCCGCCTTTGCTCAGGCGGTATATGGAGACCCATTGCGGCTCGCCCTCGGCGGTTCCCTTATCGCGCTTCACGAGCGTGAGTGTCCCTCCGGGCCAGAGTTTCGCGAGGCTTTGCTGCCAGTGTTTCGACGTGTCCGGCGAAATGTCTGCCGCCAGTTGCGGGGTTGTTTCGGGACGGATGTCCGTGCCCGCCACAATTTCGCCCAGAAGCTTCTTGAGCCGCTCGGCCAGGTCCGGCTGGTCGTCAGCAACCGCCTCCAGCTTGGATACGGCCAGCGCGGGATTGACCAGGCCAGCAAGCACGTGCGCGATTACGCCCGGATTGGAGGGGCCGGCTTCGAGATTAGTAAACACCACAACGGTCAGGCTATCGTCGGGATAACGCGAGATTCTGCAGGTGAACCCCTGCCAGGCTCCGCCATGCTCGATGCGCTTGTGACCGTCCTGCGCACCGATCATCCAAGCGAAGCCGTAACCCGCATAATTGGGCTTTCCGTCATTTAGCGGATACACGGTCCAGATCCGGTCGAGGCTCGATTGCTTCAGCAGCTTCGTCCCGTATAACGCCTCGTCCCACTTGGCGAAGTCGAGCACGTTGGAGTAGCCCGTGCCGTCGGCGGTAGAGTTGAAGGTTGGCGAGACCCATGCCTGGTTCATGAGCTCGCCATTGCGGTCGATCTCGTAGCCGGCGGCGCGGTTGGGGATGATGTCGCGGTCGCTGATGAGCCGGGTTGAGGTCATGCCCAGCGGCTTGAAGATGCGCTCGCTGAGAAACTCCGCATACGGCATGCCTGTAATCTTGTGAATGACGAAGCCGAGCAGCGCGTAGTTGGTGTTGCGATAGTCCCATTTCTCCCCCGGTGCCCACTCGATGGGGAGGACCTCGATCTTCTTTGCCAACTCATCTTCGGTGAAATCGAGGCGGAAATAAAATGGGCCGTTCGGACCCGTGCGGTCAGGGCTCTCGTACTCTGTCAGACCCGACGTGTGCGACAGCAGATTTTTGATCAGTATCGGCTTCCATGCGGCTGGCGCATCGGGGAAGTATTTCGTGATGCTGTCATCGAGAGAGATTTTGCCCTCTTCGACGAGCATCATGATGGCGGCAGAGACGAACTGCTTGCCGACGGAGCCGGATTGCATGATGGTCTCAGGTTTGACCGGCACATTGAGCTCGACGTTGGCCAGGCCGTACCCCTTGGCGAGCAGGATGCTGCCGCGACTGTAGATGCCGAGTTCGAGACCGGGAATACGCTGGCGGGCCATCTCGTGATTGACGAAATCGTCGATGGAGGCGAGGTGTTTGGCGTCGAGCGGCGCGAGAGAAACCTGCGCGAGCGAAGTCGCAGCGCAGAGCAAAAGCGCTCCGAACAACAGCATCTTCAGACAAGTATTCATTGATCTCCGCTCAACCGGGTCACTCAAGGCAAGAATCATTTCATGACTGGCCCTTTATCATAGAAGAGCGCCGCCAGAGACGAAATGTTTGGCTTTTTTTGCTGGCTGTGGTTGACGCTATCAGATGGCGATCGAGTTGGTACTGCCTGCTAGACGAAGTGGGGAAAGTACGGCTGGAAGAGAAACTGGGCCCGACTCCGAAAGCGTTCGGGCTTCGTCTCGCTCGTATTTCGAAACGATCCTCAAGAACCGTTTTTACCTGGGATATTTCGTTTGGCAGGGAGTCGAGTACAAAGGCACTCATCAGCCTCTGATTTCAGGGCAGCTCTTTGATCAGGTTCAGGATGTATTCGCTGGACCGAATTAGGAGAAACACAGGAAGCACGCCTTCGCCTTTGCGGGTCTGCTCAAGTGTGTGCCCATGATGGTTGCACGGTCACCGCAGAGCGACAGAAAGGCAAGTACGTGTATTACCGCTGCTCGCATGGGCGCGGGGCAAATCCAGAAAACCATAGGTCCTGGAGGCATAAGGTAGCGTCCGTGATCAGAGCAAGGATCCATCCCCACCGCTTGGTGCGCCAGAACCCTATCAGCGCGGCCGGCTGCCATGACCGCAGGGACGAACACTCGAATTACAAGCTCCGCAGCCTTACCCGAAGCTGCGTACCGCGGCCAGAAGACAAGCATCTGGACGCATCCGTACCCAGTCAGCAAAACGAGCACACACCCAAACCCAAGGCGGTCGTGTGCTCCCCTTGTGTTCATATCCATGAAAGTCCACAACTTCGCCTCTCCGGCATGCAAGCCGCTTTTCGGCGATGCTGAGTCTGGCCAGTTTGAGCTAATTCGATTCCGAAGTCCCACCATATTCGGGCGAACGAGAAACGGACGTAACCGTTTCCTGATACGAACATTGTTCCTGGGCTTCTCTCTCCGTGCCTCGGTTGTTGCTGTAACCGAGCGATAGATGGGATGAGAAAGGTCGATCCCGATCACGGAACCGAGCGATAGAGCTACCCATGATCAACGCACTCTAAGGGTGCAATCAAAGCAGCTAAGGAGATCGACATTGAAGAACCATAGCAATTCTGGAAAAAAGAGTGAACCGACAACGAAGCGGCGAAGTCGCGAGGCCCAGGGCAGCGGGATACGAAGGAAGTGCTGGCGGAACTGGTGGGAAAGCTGAAGGAAAAGCAGCGTGGGCGGAATATGCAACTTCGGGTCATCTGTGAACAGACAGTAACCTTGCCAACAATCCGAGAATCGGGCACCATTCTCTCTCAATATGCAATTCGACTACGAGATTCCAGTCGGGGAGTACGTTGCGGGGCAGATGCTGTATTACAAAGCGTCTGCCAAGGGTCGGGTTGTTAAGCGGGCGCTTGGTTGGGTGCTACTCGGATTGTTCTTTCTCTTAATTGCTTTGTCACGATGGGTCGCCGATTGGCCCCCGATTTTACTTTCCCTGACAGCGGTCTTGTTTATCTATTGGGGAATAACGATTCTGTTCCCGATACGCCACTATCGGCGTTATTACGCGCAATCTGGGCTGGCGGGCAAGAAATATCATGCCGAACTCGACAAGGATGGGTTCTTAGTCACTGGTGATGCTTGCAGTTGGCATGTGCTGTGGACCGAAGTGCTGTTCAACGGTGAAGACAAGCGCGTTTTTATGTTCAGCGGCAAGGGCACTATCTTCATATTCGGAAAAAGGTACCTGCCTGATGAGCAGCAAACAGCGATTCGTCAACTTGCAGCTGGGCGGTGACCTCTAACGATAAATCCAACGCTCATTGAGCGGCAGCGGGGGTGATCTTCTCCACCTGGATCGTCTTCCTCGCAGAATCGAATTTGGCATCCAGCACCACATGCGCTGCAGGGAAGTTCCTAACCGCTTCAGGGTTTTCGACGATCCAGATTGCTTGATCATCGTCTGCTACAAAGACGGCCCGTTGGGGCTTCCATTCCGGGTGGCCCACCGAAGCACCCCCACGCCAGCATTTCTGCACGCAATCCGCACGCCCCGGCTTCGTGTGTTGGGTTCCGCAACTCTCATCGCTGATCCAACCGGTACGAGACGCGGCTCTTTGCTGCGCCGATACTGATCCGAGCACCGCGAGACCGCAAACGAGCAACAAAACAAAAGCAATCCGGTTTCGGATCATCCTTGTCCTCCTTCGGAGACCCAGACACAGCCCAATTGTGCCATTGATCCACCGAGTAACCAACAAGCATTCCTGTCGATCGCGGCGCACCCAGGACAGCCCGGAAATCGCGATCGTGTGCAGTGGGACATCGAGTAATTGATTGGGCGTTCTGTTCCTCCTTATTAGGAGGAGTTTGAAGTAGTAATCATGATCCAGGATTGGATCGAAGAGATGCATGGGTCGGATCGAGAATCCTGACCGCAACGATTACGGAGCGAGCCTTCGTTGGCACGGCTTCTTCAATTAGAGCGAAATGGCGTTCCCATTCGAGTGCACGGTGGAGTACGCTCGAAAAAGACCTGACGCAGTCCGAAATTGTCAGAGAGGCGATTTTTCACCAATTGACATCCGGTCTTCTACGGGGTGAGGGTTGATAATCCCCTGAGCGTCAGCTGGGCGGCAAGTTCTGTTTCGGTGCAGTTTTTCCGTGTTTTGCTTTTTGCTCGGGCCATGAATAACGAAAACGAAAAAGGCAGGGAACACGATCTCCGGCAACGCATCGTGAGCCTGATTCAGGCGAACGAGCGAGCGTTGAAGAAGCCGATCACGGATGAAGAACTGCGGAAGCTGAAGGCTGCGGCAGGCCGACTCGATCAGATGTTGAAGGCCGCAGTCGACGCGGATGGGCAAGTGTTAAGGAGCGCGGTGGCTCGACTCGATCAGTTGTTGGAAGACATCGCTACTGGGAAAGATGTCGCTCATGACCTCAATCGGCGACGAAACTGGCAAACAAAGAAAAGAGAGGATGGCTAGAAGTTTTCCAGGTCAATTCGCGCTATCGGGATGGGGATATTTCGCCAGTTCACCTGAACAGGTGTGGAATACGGACAACCGAGATGATCGCTTTGGCGGGAATCAGAAATGCGAACCCAATCAGAACACCTGCAGCCCCCACCGAGTCGCACTACCGCTCCGAGGGCTGCTGTGAAAGTTGGGTTTGTTGTCGTCACGCTCAGTCTTTTGATTCCCATTCTCGCTGCCGCGCAACAAGTCACAGGCTGCCTTTTGCGTTGCAGCAAGGGTCGAGGATCCTTTCTGGACGCCGTTGAGGCCGCCGTTTTTCGTCTGCAAAGAGCTGTCGCCGTCGAGTAACGAAAAGAGTAGGAATAGCGCGAAGACCCTTTGGGGAATCATCCTAAGTCTGTTCGAGTTGACCCGCTATTATCTATGCCAGACGACGCCGCTGCCACAATGATTCGCACCGGTGGTTATTGCGAATTCTGCCGCTTGTGAATTTCGTCCAGGCGTTTTTTCAAGTATTCCTGGTATTCCTTCTGCAGCTTGGGATCTTTCGGCGAGCCATATATCTCGGACGATTTGTATTTGCCCTCGTCGAACTTCAGTTTTGTCCACTCGTCGTGGATGTGGGTTTCATCGGCGTGGTCAAGAATCTCTTTTACAAATTGCGGCGGAATAAAATAGACGCCCTCGCGGTCACCCACGACGAGATCTCCCGGCATTACGGTCACGCCACCGATGCGAATGGGCACGTTGACGCCGGTCAGCATAACATTTCCAATCGGGGTCGGATCCGCAGAACGGAAATACGCTGGCATGTCGATCTTTGCGATCCCGTCGAGGTCGCGGATGCTGCCGTCCACAACGAGTCCACCACCCTGGGTGGCTTTCATAACGTAATAGAAGAGGTTATCACCCACGATCGTGCCATCGACTTTTTTGCCGAACATATCGACTACCAGAACATCCCCCGGCTGAAGCATGTCGATAGCAGTTTGATTCGTGAGCCCGTCCCAGCCATGCTGTTTAGCCTTCTTCTTGGAAATCTCCTCGACATCGGCTCTCAATGGCATAAATTGGACAGTGAACGCGCGCCCGACCATCGTCTTTCCGGGATGCAACACTTGGAATCCGTCGGCGTACTGGTTCCTAAAGCCGTCTTCATGCAGCCCGGCCCAGACTTCTTCGGATGACAGGTCGCGAGCGCGTTCGATCAAGGAATCGGGAACCTTCGGACGTCCGTCAGCAAACCTGTCGAATGGTGATTGTGCGGTGTAGTCGATCAGTTCCTGCTGCGAAAAAGTGTACAACTGCGCACAGGCACAGCTAGACGCGAGCAGCTCCAGGATGCAGGCAGTTTTGATGATCGTGCTACGCAGGATTCGTGTCATTTCGCAGTCTCCCCGATTGGCGGATTTAAGAGCCCGCCGTTGCCGACAAGTTTACAATTCTATTTCTCAAACCGCATTCCGTTGCAGGCAAGCTGAAATTTTGCTCGTAAGTTCTACAGGGAAAGGAGACCGATGCGAGAAAAGAACTCCGGCAAGTTCGGACGGCGTGAACTTTTGAAGACATCTGCGCTGGCGCTTGGGGGAGCCTGGTTGACTGATTCCGCCGAAGCGAATCCCAAAACCGTCAATAGGAATTCGAATCCTTCGACACTCAAAATTACCGATCTGCGCGTCGCCGTGGTGGCGAAGCCTGGGCCCAGTCCTTGCCCGATTATTCGCATCGATACGAACCAGGACGTTTATGGATTGGGCGAAGTGCGGGACGGCGCGAGCCCTACTTATGCTCTTTTCCTGAAGAGCCGCATCGTTGGCGAGAATCCCCTGCGACTCGACGAAATTTTCCGCAAGATCAAGCAATTCGGCGGGCACGCGCGCCAAGGCGGTGGAGTGTCTGCGATAGAAATGGCTTTGTGGGATATTGCCGGGAAAGTCTACAACGCGCCGGTGTACGCGCTCCTTGGAGGGGGCAAGTTTCGCGACAAAATCCGCATCTACGCGGATACGACAGAATCAAAAGATCCCAAAGTTTATGCGCAAAGAATGAAAGAGCGCAAAGAGGCGATGGGCCTTACCTGGCTCAAGATGGACCTCGGCATCGAGATGGTCGCCGATACTGCCGGAACGGTGACCAATGCGACTGACATCGACCAGTGGCGGGCCAATCAGCTTCCACATCCGCTCCTGGCAATGGAAGTCACGGACAAAGGAATCGCCATGCTCGAAACCTACGTCGCGGCCGTGCGCGACGCCGTGGGAATGGAGATCCCGCTCTCGATGGATCATCTCGGGCACTTGGGAGTGAAGTCGATCATCCGTCTCGGCAAGGCGTACGAGAAATACAACCTCTCCTGGATGGAAGACGTGATTCCGTGGATGTACACCGATCTCCTCAAGGAAATTTCCGATCAGAGTCCGACGCCGATTCTGACAGGAGAAGACATTTATCTGAAAGAGCCTTTTCGGGTCCTTTGCGAAAAACATGCGGTGGGCAAGATTCAGCCGGACCTCGCAACCGCTGGGGGCATTCTCGAGACGCACAAGATCGGGGATATCGCGGAAGAGTACGGCGTTCCCATGGCCTTGCATTTTGCGGGCACTCCGGTGGCCTGCATGGCTAACGTGCATTGCGCAGCTGCAACACAAAATTTCCTTGCGCTCGAGAATCACTCCCTGGACGTGCCGTGGTGGTCATCTCTGGTCGAAGAGGGAACTAAATTGCCCATCGTGAATCACGGATGGATCGATGTTCCCGACCACCCCGGTCTGGGAGTGACATTAAATGAGGAAGTGGTGCGCGAGCATCTCGCGCCCGGATCGGGCTACCTCGAACCCACTCCCCAATGGGACCAGGAGCGTTCATGGGATCGATTGTGGAGCTAGCGCCAGACCACCTCGCAGCACCGTAACCGAAGCTGGTGCCAGATCATACTTCGTGCCTTGATTCGCGTTGACCCGCACCCGAACCGGTGGGCCGTGTGGATCCGCATGTCCCTTCTTTCGATCGGGATGCCACTCGTATTGCTCCCTGCCGAAGGTGATCATCGTGACCTGGCCGGCAAAGGATGATGTCCGATTCGCGTCTTTATCCTGAAACCATACGCCCACCCGGTGCGAATGATCATGATCTTTATTAATGAGCATCAGGGACCACTGACCATCTGGCCGGTGCAGAGCGTAAACGGTAACCAGCACGTGCCCGGCAGAATCCTTTACATCACTGGCAGCGCGATAGAGGAGATGCTCGGCATCTTTGGGCTGCGCCCACTCCTGTGTAAGCAGTTGTGCCGCGAAGAACTGCGACGTTGGCTGCAGGATCTGATAGTGATCATCCACCATGAACATGTGGTAGGTTCCCCAGCTATTCGGGCAGATCGGGTGGGCAGGCGAATACGACAGAGCGTGGTAATAGTGAGTGGATTGTCCGCCCGCAGTAAGGAATCCGGCGAAGGAGTCGGCGAGCCACAGGGCGCCAAAGATGTCCACCGCGGCTTCGCCCCCATGCGCGTTGGTCTCGGTGTCAAGCAGGGGAATTCCGGGTGGCAGTCCGTCGTCGCGCCAGACCTGCATGATGTGCGTGATCAGTTCGGGTTCCTGATACAGCTCCTCCCACGGCGTTTCGCACCCGTCGTACGGGTAGTGCTCAAACGACAGGAAAGAGAAATCCTGCATGCGATTGTGAGTTCTAAGGTAATCGAGGAAGCGACCGAACCACGATGTGCGGCCTTGTGCGTCGGGCCACGCCTTGATATCTTCGGTCACGCCTTGGAACGCCGGCCCTCCAACTTTGAAGGCTGCATCGACGCCACGCAGGGCGGTCGCGAATTGCAGGTATAGCGCTCCGTAGTCTTCCGGAAGCATGTACTGGCCGTCCGGCTCCTCTCCCATTTCGATGTGCGAAACCGGATAGCCTCGGTTTTTGACATAGCTCATCTGCGCGGCGGCATCGTCAGGCGTGCTGTAGAGCATGGCCACCGGAATAATCGCTGGAAGCCCGCGAGTGATGCCGCTCGTGAAGAACAGATCCAGCCCCGGCTGATCTCCGGATTCCATGCGATCGGGTGCCACGTGCAGGTCAGACGGTTCATGCCAGGGATCCACCGACGAACAAAGCGTCAACGTTTGTTGCTGGTCGGGAGAATGGTGCATGAGATCGTTGAATTGATGATCCTCGGTCTCGGTACCCAGATAGACTTCGCTGATGGCATAGCCGCGGCAATTGCGGGCATCCGCGGATCCATGACTGTCGCAGGTGTTGGAAGAGCGAGTCATCCAGACACGAACAAATTTCGTGAGCACGGGGGCCGGTGACAGACGCATCACCTCATCTCCTCCACTTTCGTCAGTGACGGTACCGGAGGGAAAAGTCTGCCACGTGCCTTTATCCTGCTCGTCCATGGCGTCGCCGACGCCGACCCAGTACTGCACCTGGAAGTCACGCGCGAACGGTTCAGCCCAGCGAATGCGGATCGCGTTGACGCTTTGCTTTTTATCGAGCGCAATCACGATCCACTGCGGATGCAGGGCATCACTCTCGCCCGTGAATTCGCTGGTCAGATACGGATTGCTCTTCCAGTAGCTGTAGGTATCCCCGTCATCGAGCCGGGAATAGCCATCGAACTCAGTCCCTCCATTGCGGGTGAAGCCGCGATGCGGCAAAGAGTATCCGTATGAATGCCGGATCATTTCCGTCGTCGGAGTGGCATCGCCCGTGAAGTAACCTTTCTCGGAAGGATCGCTCCATCTGCCCTTCGGATTCCAATGCCAAGCCTGCACGAACAAGTCCGTATTCTGGCGATAGCTGATGACGCCCCAACCCGCCGAGAGCACCTTCTGAATCTGAGCGGGACGAAAGAAAACGTCGGTCGCGTTGCTGGGAACTCGATCGACAGTAGAACCCAAGGCATACAGCGGGCTGAAGCGATTGGCTACATGGCTCGGGGTTGCGTCAACCGTGACTTTCTGACCGAAGGTGAGCGGAGCGGCAATCAGATTGCTGAGAATGCAAGCGCGCAGAAGGAATGCAAATCTTCTCATAGGGAATCTCGCGAAAACCAGAAATGATACTACTGGTCTCAGGGACGGGGCATCGGGTACGCCCGCGCCTGTATAATTCGGCGTTACTCTTCGACATTTTGGATCTCCTTCATGTTGCTGAGAGTCTTCAACGATAAAACCATGCTAGGCCGCGCCGCGGCCGCGCAGGCCGCCAATGCCATTCGTCGGGCGATATTCGAGCAAGGAAAGGCTCGCATCATCGCCGCCACCGCAGCCTCTCAATTCGAGTTTCTGGATGCATTGACCAAGGAACCGGGAATCGATTGGAATCAGGTGGAAGCCTTTCATCTCGACGAATACATCGGGCTGCCGATCACGCACCCGGGCAGTTTCCGCAAAATGCTGATGGAGCAACTGGTCAACAAAACGGGAATCAAGCGGTATCACCTTCTCCAGGGAGACGCACCCGATCCGCCCGCGGCGATACGCCAGGTTGGAAAGCAACTGGCATCGGCACCCATCGATATCGCATTCCTGGGGATTGGTGAGAACGGGCACATTGCATTCAACGATCCGCCAGCGGATTTCGACACCGAGGAACCGTATATCATCGTGAACCTCGATCAGGCCTGCCGGCAGCAGCAGGTGGGCGAAGCCTGGTTTGCCGACGTCTCGCAAGTACCAACACGAGCCATCTCGATGTCCGCACGGCAGATTCTCAAGGCGAGGGAAATCCTAGCGGTGGTGCCGGACAGGCGCAAAGCGCAAGCCGTGAAGGCATGCTTTGAAGGCGAGATCAGTCCGATGGCGCCGGCGTCAATTCTGCGGCGTCATCCGAACGGAACTGTTTATTTGGACACGCACTCGGCGTCGCTGCTCGGTGCGGAACTGCAAGCCCGTCTGAAAAAAGATTCGCAGGCAGAGATTACTCACTGAGATCTCAATGCTGCACTACGTCGAGCGCGGGCGTTTCGATCGCTCGGGCTTGAGCCATCGCCTTTTGTGGATTTACGAAGAGCCAGGCGACGGCACCGATGACACACAAAGCGGCGGCAACGAGGAAAGAGGCCGTCCAGCCATAGCGCACGGCGATCCACGGGGTGAGCGAACCGGTCAGCGCGCCACCCAATTGCCCGCCCATGTTCATGAATCCCGACACTGATCCAGCCGACGCTCCGGCGATATCGGCGGTAACCGACCAGAACGAACTCTGTGACAAATAGAGCGCGCCGGCACCGCCCGCCAGAACGACGCTGGCCAGCCGAACGCCGTGAACCTGGGAACCACAAGCGATGAAAGCTGCCGCTGCCGCCATGGCTACAGCCGCGAGAAGACATCGCCCGATTCGTGGTCCGCGCCACTTCGTCAGCCGATCGTTCATCGCGCCACCGAGCAGACAACACACCAGCATGGCCAGAAACGGCAGCATGGAGTAAAAAGCGCTGGCCTTGAGATCGAGTCCGCGTACCTTCGCGAGATAGCGGTAGAACCAGCTGAAAAAGATCCATGCGACGTAGCCGTAGCAAAAATAGCTGATCGTTACGGCCCAGACTTCACGGCTCCGCACGACGTCTCGCCAGGGCACGGCCGTTTTGCGCGCGATGGGTTCATTCGCGATTGTCAGGCCGGATTGAATTGCCGCCAGTTCTTGGCGAGATACCCGCGGATGCTCCGCTGGAAAATCGCGAGCCACGAAAAACCAGACTGCGCCTGCCATCAATCCCACCAATGCACACACCCAGAACGATGAGCGCCAGCCGTAATGTGTCATCAGATACGTGATGAGAGGCGGCGTAAGACCGGCTCCCGCACCCACGCCGGCAAAGATCAAGCCATTCGCGATGCCGCGCTCACGCACAGGAATCCAGCGCGCGACGAACTGGTTGCCTGCGGGATACATCACCGCTTCGCCGGCACCGAGAAGGAACCGAACTGCAACCAAGACCAGCAGTGCGCCGCTTATATCAGCGGGAACCAGTGCGGTGAGCGCGGTAAAAATTCCCCACCAGATCACTCCTGCCGTGAGTACGCGTCGTGGGCCAAACCGATCCGCGAGTTTACCGCCGACGGTTTGGAACAGAGCGTATCCGGCGACTAGGGCACTAAATACCTTTCCCAGCTGGACGTCAGTCAGGTGGTAGGCATCAACAATCGATCCGGCCGCAATCGAAATGTTGACGCGATCGAGATACGAGACTGCACTCAGGACAAAGAGCCAGGAGACGAGAAACCAGCGCACTCGGCTTGTTGTCGGGGGCGGCATGGGTGCAACTAGGCGGAGTGTTCACGCAAAATCCGAGACAGTAGTTCCGCGACGATTTTGTCTTCACCCGGTTGCAACATAAAGGAACACATGCTCAGACCCGGCCTGCCTTCGCCACCTCCGATCACGATCGAAGGTTTCGAGTCGCGCAGCAGTTTCGAAACCTGCTTGGGCTCCAGGTTCACTCGGGAGTCCCAACTGATGTGCATGTGCGGTACGTGATTCGCAATGTCGGGAGTGAAGAATTCCGTGGTTACGCCGGGCACTTTGGTGAGCTCGCGCGAGATGCCCTCAAGCCGCGACTGCCATTGCTGTGCCAGGCGGTCGTGATCTTCGTTCAAATAGAGTTCCAGCGCCTTCACCATGCCAATGATTTCTTCTTTTCCGACCTTCTGACTGCGGCCGAGCGTATCTTCATGCGGACTATTGTTGAGCAGCGCATAAGACACTAGATCCCTGCGCCCGATCAGCAACCCGGCGCACTGCGGTCCGCGGATCGCCTTCCCGCCGCTGAACGTGATGAGGTCGTATCCCAATTGCGCGTAGTCCCACAGATGGGATACGGGAGGCGTGTCCGCCGCCGCGTCGTTCATGCACGGGACGTTGTATTGCTTGGCCAACCGGACCCACTCATCGACTTTGATTTGACCCGCGGCATTCGCGAAATTGGAAAAATGCATCATGGCCGTGCGATCGCTAACTGCTTGCCGAAGTTGATCGCGAGTCTCAATCTCGATCAACTTGACGCCCGTGTTCCGCAACTGATGATCAAACGCATTGCGGTGCGACTTCTGAATGATGACTTCGGACTTCATTCCGGTCAGATCCGGAAGCTGCCGAATCAGAGCCTCATTCTCCCCGGTTAGGATTCCGGCCAGCCCCGACTGCATGGCCGCAGCCGCGCCCGAGGTCACGAGCGCGAAGTAGCCATCGGGAAGCTTCAGCATCTCGGCTATGCGCTTGCCGGCAGCAACTTCGAGATCGGGAATGCTCACGAAATGCCGGCCAGCCATCGCCATCACGGCTTCGAGCTCAGGATGAAGAAGGGAGCCTCCGAGCGTCGTCATCGTCCCCTCGCAGTTGATGACCGTGGTGACGCCGAGCTCTTCGTAAGGATTGCCCGTCTGCCCGAAACCGCTCACCGTCGCGTTCGTAGAAGCCTTGCTGGCGCTGGCAAAAAGCTTGCCAGGCGCCAATGTCGAGCTCAGCATCGCCACCACAGTGCCCAAAAAACCGCGCCGATTCCAACTGGACTTCAGTCCCATGAGAGTCTCCCGTCTTCTACTTGCGGGCTACGGCCGCGACGCAATCGATCTCGACCAGCGAATCTCCCGGCAGCGCAGCTACCGCTACCGTCGTGCGAGCGGGCCCGCCGTGCGGAAAATAGCTGCCGAAAACCTTTGTCATCGCCTCCCAGTGCTCGATGTTGACGAGGAACACGCGGGTTTGCAGAACGGTCTCCATCGTGCCACCGCCGATTTCAACCATTTTCTTGATCTTGTCCATGACCATGGTCGTGTGGCTTTCAATCGTCCACTCTTTCTTGTCGCGCGAATCGTGGGCGCCTTGCCCGGAGACGTAAATCAGACCGTTATGGATCACCACCGGCATGATGACGTCTTTCTCGCCCCCCGGTTTGCCTTCGGCGGTAAGCTTCCGTATGCCGCTTTCACCTTGTGCGGAACCCTGCGCCCTGCTGGGGGTCGGCAAAACCGCTACGGATAGGCCGAGAGCGGATAGAAGGGAAGCAAAGCGCATGGCAAAAGTCCTTCGCGTGGAAGTCACATTCATAGAATTGCTCCTCTTGACTGGTATTTAGAAATTGGTTTCTCCCATGGAACGCGCTCCGAATCGGTGAGAGTCAGGGATTATGGAATGAAACTGGATTGCGATGCAACCCGGGCCCTAAATGCGGTGAAATTTCTTTACGGCTTGCACAATAGACTTCAGTTGTTCTATGACAGCGTACATCGAGTGCTCTTGGTAGTCCATCTGCTGGGCTAGGGTGAGCACGCCCTGCGCCTGTGCCTTGGGCACAACGGCGACACCGTCGCTGTCGGCCACCACAATATCGCCCGGAGTGACGGGAACTCCATTGCAAGTTAGTGGGATCTGCGCTCCGCCAAAACGATAATGATGAACCGAGGTGGAAGGGACGATTCCGGTAGCAAATACCGGGAAGCCGATCTTGCGCAGATAGGCGACGTCGCGTACTCCACCGTCGATTACCGCTCCCGCGTAGCCACGGGCAGACATTGCGGTTCCCATCAGCCCTCCCATTCCGGCAATATCGTCGCCGTCTTCCACGACCATAACGTACACCGAGTCCGTCGATCCCTGATCGATGGCCTCCAGCATCCCCGTGAGCGCCTCAGGATCTTTGTTACCCTCATCTTTTTTGAGCAGTACGGTGCGCGCGAATCCGGCAAATTTCGCCGTGAAGACCGGCTGCATGCGATGGCTCATATACATCTTTTTGCCCGTGATCTGCTCCAGCGCATCGGAGACCGATGCGACCTCGACGTGGCGGAACCCGGAGATAAGTTCGCCGTCGCTCAGGGCGTTCGCGGTCGTCGAATTGGACTGCGCCTGTGCCCGATGGATCCGAATGGATGCCATCGATATGATGAACAGAGGCGCAGCAATCATGACGAGGACGCGTACTCTTGAATGACGAAATCGGGGCATGGCATTCTCCTGGTGTCGTGCGTTCGCGGAGGGTAACACTTTCAGACTGAGTATGGAAAGGGCGGCGATGGGGGCATCATCCGCCGCTTCCCGCCGAGCCCATGGCATCCGCGGCAGAATCGGAGTGTCCGTGCTGCTAGAATGTGGCCTCGCATATGCTCCCGGGCGGCCAACGGCTCATCGCGATCTGTGTCGCTGTTTCTCTTTCAGGCGGAGCCTACTTGCCGGCCCAGAAAAATCCTTCCTCCACACATCGTGAAACGGGAATCTCTGAACTTGGCCGCAGCACTTTCAACTCCTCGTGCGCCGCATGTCACGGACTGGACGGCCACGGGAGCGATAAGGGCGTCAACATATCCGGAAGCGCGAAACTGAGACAGCTCACAGACGCCCGCCTCTCCGAACTCATTTCTAACGGCGTACCCGGAACCGGCATGCCGGCTTTTCGCACTCTCAGCTCGAGCCAGCTTCAGGCTGTGGTTGCCTATCTTCGTTCGCTGCAGGGGAAATCCGACACTCGCACCGTCTCGGGCGATCCCAAACACGGCAAAGAGATTTTCTTCGGCAAAGGCCGATGCTCCACCTGCCACGCGATCTCAGGTGAAGGCGGTTTCCTGGGCCCCGATCTTACGGGCTACGCCTACACCGCGTCAGCCACGACAATCCACGATGAGATCACCCGACGCCGAAGAGTGCCGCAAGAAGGCTATCGTTCGGCGGTGCTCACCACATCCAGGGGAGACCGCCTTGAAGGCCTGATTCGCAATGAAGACAACTTCTCTCTTCAGTTTCAGTGCAAGGATGGCAGCTTCCATTTCTTTCAGAAATCCGAGCTGCGCAATGTCGATCGTTTGGAGACTTCACTGATGCCCTCCGCTTACGGCGACCAGCTCAGCGCCAGCGAATTGAACGATCTGGTGAGCTATTTGATGTCTGCGGCTGCGAACGCGGGCGCCACCACTTCCCCCAAACAGAAACAGGATGATTACCAATGAAAGGCTGCATTTAATCTTGCGGCCATCATTGCGATCACTCCCGAAGGAAAATACAAAGTGCTCGCTGAGCGCCGAAAGGTATTTGGGTGTGGAATGCGAAAGCCAATCACCTCGGTACAATCATCATGCCGGAACAGCCGGCGAATATGATGTGGGTCGACAAGGATTAGCACACTCTGTACATCACCGCGACGACGTCGGTCTACCGTTTTAGAGACGAGAACGCAGGGCTTTGTCCCTTATCTGGAGCACTGAAACACCGGGGGCAGGCGCCGCAGCACGTTCCGGCAAAACGTCACTCCGGAAGCGCGAAGCTGAACACGTCGCTGCCGGCGGAAATTGCGACATACTGGACGCCATCCACAGAATAGGTCATGGGAGACGCGCTGAAGGATTGACCTGCATTGAAGTGCCAGAGTGCACGGCCGGTCTCCGCGTCCACGGCTTCGAAAGAGTCGGCGTCATCGCAAAAAAACACAAGTCCTCCCCCCGTCGTGAGCGTCCCTCCCCAGGAGTTGCCCAGGCCGGTTTGGGGATAGCGCCAGGCCTCCTTCCCATCTGCAACCGAGAGCGCCAACAGATTCTTTTGCGTGGGTTCATCGGGAGATCTCTTGGTTCCCGTGTTGTAGTAGGTCTCGCCTTTGACGAACGCCTTCGGCTTGGCGAAGTAGAGATCACAATTTTCAAGTGCCATCACATAAAAGAGGCCGGTCGAAGGATTGTAGGAAGGAGAAAACCAGTTGGTGGCGCCCACAATCCCTGGGCAGATCGAGGTGCCTTTCTGCGTTGGTATTCGGCCGGACAAAACAGGCCGGCCGGACGCATTGATGCTTGTGGCCCAGTTCAACTTCTTCAGGAAGGGAGTAGCCCGCAAAAACTTTCCATTTGTTCGATCGAGAATGTAGAAGAAACCGTTGCGATCGGCTTGCGCCAGCAGGTGACGCACCGCCCCTTGTTCCTCTACGTCCAACAACACTGGCGTCTCATTTGCGTCGTAGTCGTAGAGGTCATGAGGAGTGAACTGGAAGTACCACTTCAATTTCCCAGTATTGGCATCGATTGCCAGGACACATGAGGTGTAGAGATCGTCTCCCGGGCGCGTATCGCCGACGAAATCCGGACCTGCGTTGCTGGTAGTCCAATACAGAATATCGAGTTTTGGATCGTAGGTGCCGGGCATCCAGGTTGTGCCACCGCCATACAAATAGGAATTGCCCGGCCAACTCTCGGACCCAAACTCACCGGGGCTGGGAATCGTCCACAAACGCCATTTCAGTTTTCCGGAGATTGCATCGTAGGCGGCGACGAACCCGCGCACTCCGGAGTCACCGCCCGAAGTTCCTATGACAACCCGATCTTGGACGACTAAAGGTGCGCTGGTCGCGCCATAGTGCTTCTCTTTCTCCGCGTAGGGCACGTCCCAGAGCAGGTTTCCTGAACGCGCGTCGAGGCAAAGCAGGTGAGCATCATCGGTTTCCGAGTAGACAAAATGATCCCACACGGCCACGCCACGGCTCTTGTGCGCGGCGGCATCATCGAGCAATCCTGAACTGACGGGACGGGAGTAGTGCCACAAACTTCGGCCGGTACGCCCATCCAAAGCGAAGACATCATTCGCCGATGTCAGGTACATCACTCCGCGAACCACAACTGGAGTGGCTTCCAGCCTCTGAGAATTTCCGGGATGAAAGACCCATGCGGCCCGCAACCGACGGACGTTTTCTTTGGTGATTTGCCGCAGACTGCTGTAGCGGCGCCCGGTGTAGTCCCCATTGTAAGAAGGCCAGTTCTCAGCCACCGGCGACACCAGCAGATCTTGAGCAGTCACCCGTGTCGCTGAACCAACGTCAGGGCCAGATCCAGGTCCGCTGGTTTCTTGGGAAGTGCAGATGCTGACTCGTAATAGGACGATAGCCGCGACGAGCAATTTCATCTTAGTGATTGTCGCCCCGCACTTGGACTTCCTGAAGAGCCCCACGGTCGATTCCATTTTCGTCAATCAAGTGGATCGAAACTCGCATCGCTTTACCCGCTGGAGTGACCTCCTTCTGCATTTCGACAGGCTCCGCCGGAGTCCCCTCGGCCACGGGAACAGTGCCAAGGCTGCGGCCGTGTTCGTCGTAAAAGTGAGCGAGCAGACGTCCAGCGTAAAAGACCCCGTAGGCTCCCGACAGCTTGATCTTGCCCTCACCCGTCGCTGTTGCCTGCAAAGGCCGGATCAGAATTCCCGCATCCGTGACGCCGTGGAATTCGCTTCCTGATCGCGTCGGGAACCACTCGGTTTCAAAGCTGCAACTTTCGGCCGGACGAAGGCGGCACATGGGACTGTTGAGTTCCGCTTCCAGATAGTACGGGCTCGCGTCCGGATCGGCGCTTAGAGAAAGCTGTCCGTCGCTGTTCAATCTGCTCTCCGGGCCGTTCGTCCAGAAAATCACCGAAGCTTTACCGGGATAGCGTTTAGTTGCCTCGTAGTGAAAGCGTTCCACCATCGCGTACTGGCTTTTCCCATCGACCACCGCCAGCCACCCTTCACTGGAATCAAGCCACAGCTCGGCAGCCATGTGGACGTAATGCACCGTGAAAAACCCGTCCTCTCTCACAGAAACGGCAGGATTCTCCGCCGGGCCGAAGCGAACATGATAACGATTCAAGTAGCTGCTTGCGGGGTTCGCGGGAACGAATGTCCAGAAATCATGATTCATCTGTGCAGCTGCGTTTAAGCCCGGAGCAGCGGGAAGGGACGTATCGTATTGCGAGACCGACTGCATCGACCACTCGAGCGAGTGTCCAGTCACATTCTTCATCGTGGCATGAAATGCGATGCGCGGAGAGTCAGGTTCCAGGCGAATGTTGCGAATGAATTGAATCCCGGTTTGCGGATCGGAGGGGCCCGTCAATTCGATCTCGCAGTGCTGGCCTTCTGAAATCTTTCGAAACGTGAATGGGCCATCGTCCAGAATGTCCGAATTGCCGGGCCAATGTTGCTCGTCATTGTTTCCTTCCGGCAAAAGCCAGAGCTTGTCGCCGCCATAGTTAAACCACTCCGTCGAACTCGGGGGCAGGTATTTTCCCGCCAGCTTGGGATTCACAAACAGGTACGAATGCCCGTTGAACAGGACTTGAATCAAGCGCCCGCCATTTTGGGGAACAACGATCAATTGCACCCACGGATTGGATATTTCTTCCCCGTGCCAGCCTTTGTATTCAACTTCCTGCACGCGGCACTCGGCCATTGGTCTGGCTGCAGTCTGTGCCGGGGCAAAAGAAGCAAGCAGAGTCAATGCGATCCAGAGAAGCGCAATCATACTGATGAGATTGCGCAATTTATTCTTCAGAGAGCGATGGGTAGTCACAAGTCGCCTTGGAGTAGAGTCGCGAGCCTAACATGAACACACTTTTCGTGCTTCGGCTCATGTATGGAAAAACGGAACGAAAACCAATCAAACGAAAGAATTCGATTTGCGTCAAGAAAATTTTGTGATATACCAGTTTCTCAAATGACGCAGTCCAGCTGCGCTTCTGGGAAGTTGGGGACGTTCCTCATTCTTTTGCTGATCTCGTCGGGGGGGTTGGCACAAGACCGCAAAGTGGACCCAACGTGGTTACACCGCTACGTTCCAGAGATAACGGAGACTCGCGCCGCTTTCTCATCGCAGAGCTGTCACTACCAGCCGATTTTTGGCGAAGGCGATGCTGACGGGCGAACCCTGCGGAGTGTCGCTCGCTTCGGCCAGGTTTTAATCGATGCCCATGGAACTTGCCAGGATTCGTTGTACGAGCGTGAAGAAGAACTCTATTTCATCCTATCCGGCAGCGCCATTTTAACTTACAGCCAGACGACTTATGCGATGCGCAGCAACGACTTTACGTACCTACCGCCTGGCATCAAGCACTCGATCGGCAATAGCGATCGATCTCCCCTGCAGCTTTTGGTCATGGGCTTCAAAATCCCAGCCAAAGTTCGGATCGATCCACCGGCGCCGAAACCCAAGATCGTGAACCTGGGCCAAGTGAAAGAGGAGACCGTCCAAGGACATCCGACGTCGGTCTTATACAAGCTGTTGGCAGGACCACGCACAGGAAAGCGCGACGCGATTGATGATGCCTATGTGGTTACCAGCCTGTTCTGGATGGATTTCGAACCCGGGGGAACAAACTTTCCCCATCATCACGCGACCGAGGAGGAGATCTACCTCGTGATCGACGGCCGTGGGGACATGGTCGCCGGAGGCGGAATGGACGGAATTGAAGGCCGTCATCCCTCCAAGCCGGGCGATGCGTATTACTTTCGCTCGAATTGCACTGTGGGTTTTTACAACGAAAACAAACCGCGAGTGAAGGCGCACATCCTGGCTGTGCGCTCGCGAATTCCTATCTCGGATGAAGAGGACTAACCAAGTATTGACCATCAAATCTCATTGTTCAGCCCAATCGAGGTTTGAGGAGGTGTGGTGCGAGGGGTGCTTTGATGAGTGTCCACAATTCCAGCCGGCGTTCGTTTTTCAAGTGGATGGCGGCGGCTCCGCTACTGACCCAGATCGCCGTCCGCGAACTTTATGCACAAGCGGCTTCCGTAGTGGGAAAAGATCCGCGCGAGAACATTTACACGCGCCTGGGCGTTCAAACCGTCATCAATTGCCGGGGAACCTGGACGTATCTCAGTGGCTCCCTCGAGTTCCCGGAAGTGCGTCAGGCCCAATTGCAGGCAGCCGAGTACTTTGTGGACATGATGGATCTGCAGCGGGCGATCGGGCGGAAACTTTCTGCGTTGACTGGGGCCGAGTCCGGCATGGTGACCTCAGGTTCGGCCGGCGCTATGGCCGCAGCAACTGCGGGCTGCATGGCCGGCACGGACGATAAATACATTTGGCAATTGCCCGACACGACTGGTCTGAAGAATGAGGTCGTAATGGTGGGTGGGCGGAGCGCTTTTGACAGTGCCATCCGACTGACCGGCGCCAAACTCGTGCTGGTGTACTCGCCGCAAGAGTTAGTGAGCGCAATCAACCAGAACACCGCAATGATCTATACGACCGATCTCGGTGAGAAGCTCGAGCGCGAATTGGCAATCGCGAAAGATCATAAAGTGCCAATGCTGCTCGATGATGCTGCAGGCATTCCGCCGGTGAGCAATGTGAAGCTGTATGCCAAGATGGGCATTGACCTCTACTGTTTCTCCGGTGGGAAGGGGCTCTGCGGACCGCAGTGCAGCGGTTTGCTGGTGGGGCGTAAAGACCTAATCGAAGCCGCGCTGATGAACTACAGTCCCCGCGAAGGGGCGGTCTGCCGCCCGATGAAGGTGGGAAAAGAAGAGATCATCGGTTGTCTCACTGCACTTGAAAGCTGGCTCAGACTCGACGAAAAGAAGTTGTACACCGAGTGGAATGGCCGGGTGGATCGCATTCGCAAGTTGGTGGAAACGATTCCGGGCGCAAAGACGAACATCTACATTCCTGATGACGGTAATCGCTATCCGACCTTGAGAGTTTCCTGGGACGAGCAGGCTTGGGGCTTCACTGCGATGGACTGTGTGCGCGAGCTGCGCGCGGGCAATCCCAGGGTGGAGGTGCTCGGACCAGACAATCCGAGTCTGGTGAAGGCAGTCCGCGAAGGAAGTCCGAACCGGAAAGAAGCGAAAAGCCCGGGCTACATCGAATTGATCTCAATGACGATGAAGCCGGGCGAGGAAATGATTGCCGGACAGAGATTGCGTGCGGTACTGGGCGCAGCGCAGAAGAAATCCGCGGCCTAAGTTTGAGGGAATCCTGCCTTGAGAAAAAGCTTTCAGACAATCCCATCGGTGCTGCTGGTGGCAGTCGTTCTGGCGCCGGCCGGTCTCGCGCAGGCGCCCTTACGCGCCGTTGTTCCACCCAACTCCCAGGCAAATCGCTTCCTGTCGCCCGCTGTGGATGCGGGGGATTATCTCTACATTTCCGCTCAAGATCCGCGTCGGGCAGACGGCAGTTTGCCGGCTGCGTATCGGGATCAGGTGCGGCAGGCCCTGGATAATGTGAAAGCGATTGTCGAGGCTGCTGGACTCACCCTGCAGCATGTAGTTTACACGCAAGTTTATCTCGATAACATCAGCCAGTACGACGAGATGGATCGTGTTTTCGCGGATTACTTCGGAAAGACTCCTCCTGCCCGTGCCGCGTTGGGCGTGGCTCGGATTCCCCATGCGCCACTCCAGATCAGCGCGGTTGCCATACGAGATTTGTCCGAGAGGCGCGCGATTTATCCTCCCAATTTCACCTCCCGGCAATCGGTACCGCCGGGAATTCTCACTCATGACTGTCTGTTTCTCTCAAGTATGCCGGGGAGCAATCCTGAAACTGGAAAAATTCCGGATGACCCCGCCGCCCAAGTGGATCTTGCCCTTGACCGCATGCAAGCAGTTTTGAAGTCGGCAGGCCTGGACTTCCGCAACCTGGTGTTCGTCAATCCCTACCTCACGTCTGAGATCCCGGCACGTGTCATGAACCAGCATTACGCCGCGCGTTTCGAGTTCGGCAATACTCCGGCGCGTGCCACGATCGATGTATCGAGTCTGCCCGGTGGTGCGCACATCGAGTACACCGGCGTGGCGGTGCGTGATCTTGCTCAACGCCGCGCTATCCGTCCGCTGAATATGCCTCCGAGCCCAACCGCGAGTCCCTGTGTTTTTGCCGGAGACACTCTCTATTGTTCCGCCAAAGATGGCTTCATTCCCGGACCACACGGCGGAATTTATGCCACCACAACGCCGCACCAACTCCGGCAGACCATGCGCAATCTGCTCGACAACCTGGAGGAAGCCAGAATGACCTTCGATGAGGTAGTGGATACGACGGCTTATCTGGATGATCTCTCGGATGGGTCGGCGTTCGACGAAG
>Ga0210406_10000811_pt1 | contig 40736 bp, 31 predicted proteins | sample IncBWC30MmetaG_FD_155454 | JGI IMG/M metagenome (GOLD analysis project Ga0210406, IMG submission 155454) | Forest soil microbial communities from Barre Woods Harvard Forest LTER site, Petersham, Massachusetts, United States - Inc-BW-C-30-M | ecosystem: Environmental > Terrestrial > Soil >... | reverse complement strand
TGCAGTTGCAGCAGGTTTGACAGCGCGCCTTTTGGCGGCAAAATAAACCCTAACGATAGAGGAATTCCCGCTCGCAGGCAACGCAAAAGGCCGCCGCGGACATCGGATGGACCAGAGTGGGGCGTAACCGAAATAATGAAATGGCCTATCGCGTTTGTGTTGCTGTTCTCCATTCCAACGGCTGACGTCGCCGCGCAAGAAGTGACCGCGTCTGCGTTGGCGTCTGCGTCTTCGCTCAGTTCCGCGTTTCCGGAGCCGCAACCGCGGCCTCGACCCCAAACGATTAACGACGATGACGTGCGGGGCACCTGGGAGTTGGGGCTCGGATATACTTTTGTGCGGTTCCGGTCGTCGCTATTCAGCGCCTCGATGAACGGACTTGACACGACGGTCAGTTACTACCTGCGCGACCATCTCGCACTGGAGGGCAACGTGACGGCGGCATTCTCTGAGGATGCTAGGTACCTTTTCTATGGCGGTGGAGTGAAGGTGAGCAAAGGCAATCCCAAACTACAGCCTTTTGCACACGCCCTCGTCGGCGGTGCCCACATTTTTCCGCGCGCGGCGTTTGGCAACAATGGATTTGCGGTTCGACTCGGGGGAGGAGCGGAGACAAGGTTGCAACAGCAGCTTTGGCTGCGGATCGAAGCTGACTATGTGCGTTCGCAACTCTATTCGTCGGGACAAAACAATTTCCAAGCCGTGGCCTCGATAATTTACCGGTTTTAGTATCGAGCCGGTTTTGCGGCGTAATACGATGTTGCCGCTAGCCAAAAAAATCGAGACCGTTGGCGACGTCTGATCGCCGTTGTCCACGCATGGTAAGGTCTGAGTCTTGGGCTCTTGTTCGGCTCTGACCAAGTTGGTTCCCAGGCGTCGCTATATTAGAATGGGACAGTCCAGTTCAGTTCCCCGGTAGCTCAATGGTAGAGCATTCGGCTGTTAACCGAAGGGTTGCTAGTTCGAATCTAGCCCGGGGAGCCAAATCCTTGAGTCGCGGTCCGCACTGCACCTAAGCCAGCAATTTCGCGAGCGGCTCCCAATAGTGCGCTTTCCATCCCGAAGCCAAGGATTCTGCGTCACCTTTAGGAAAGCCCGTATGGTCGAATACGATCTTGGTCCCGGAGCCTTGCTCTACCAGATCGAACTTCGCAATCGAATAGACGCCGGGAGGCCAGCTGCCCGTTCGCCAGGCCTGCACGATTCGCTCGTTGGGCACAAGTTCGATGTGTCGTCCGGTGATGTAACCGCCGAAAAGTGCGAACGATCCTCCCACTTCACGACTGATCTCCGCGGGCTTGTCTCCCAGGTGCATGGCCTGCATGACTCCACTCAACTGTATGACCTTGTCGAACTGTTTCGCGTCGGTGAGCGCTTCATAGACGCGCTTCCGGCTAGCTTTGAAAACGGGCTCCTGGTGAATGGCTTCCGCGGTACGAGAAATCTCGTCGTCTGCTGCCGACCAAGCCTTAGGTGAGCCCAGGGCCAGGCCACCGAATGCGATCGCAACACCGACGATCGCTTGCCGCCGTGTAGGCCCATTGGCCGGTGCTGCCAAATTATTTCTATTGCTCATCATCTTCCTCCCGATCTCTTGCTTTCCACTACGCCCGCAGAAGAACACCCCTCGAAAATATGTTCAAGATAATGTTTCACTAGGAATGATTGGATAAGAGCGAAGGCTCCGTTCGTAGCCGAGTATGCTTCTGTTTGGAGAACCGAAGCTATCGGTAGGAAGGAGCCTTCGATGATGATTATTGGATGTGATTATCACCCCAGTTGGCAACAGACTTGTTGGCTGGACACAGCGACTGGGGAGACGGGGGAGTTGAAGTTGGAGCATGCCTCGGGAGAAGCGGAGAAGTTTTACCGCGGACTGTCCGGGCATGCGTTGATTGGGATGGAGTCGCGTCGAGGGAAATATTCACGCTCATCGAACAAGATCGCCGCAAGATCGGGGAACTTGGCCGGCCGGCTGCACCAGTTCTGCGCGTTTCACCAGCACCTTGGTGCAAGCCGAATCATCTCGATCCCGGCGACAGCACTCGGTGAAGCTCGGCATCGTTCGTGAAGCGACCGGCAAGCAGCAACTTCGTCTCTTTACGTATCATTGGTACCTGAAGATTCTCAACCGGGACACTAACTGTCGAGAAACAGGTCATTGACGGGTAGGAAGGGATAAGGATTTACCTCTTCGTGGAAGGAAATCGGGACTATTCGCATAATTTAGCTACGGGCGTCTCCATCCGAAATCAATCTAACAGCCTTAATATGAATAGGTTAACCTGTGGTATGCTATACGAAAATCTCACACCCTCCTGGTAACGCAGTTGCACCTCACGTTCAGCCGATCTACGGTTCCAATTTAGGGTAAATAGGGTGTCGCGCGCCGATTGGCCATTCATGAGCCCCGAAATCAATCAAGTGTTGGACTTACCGGCTACGGCTGGCTTTGTCTTCGGCCAAGGTTCCGCTATGCAAACCTTGAACACGATGGTGGCCGACATCGCGCGTACGGACATCGCCGTTCTCTTGATTGGAGAGAGTGGGACCGGTAAGGAAGTCTACGCGAGACTGATCCATCGCCTCTCGGGGCTGAACGAGGCACCATTACAAAAAATTAGCTGCGCAACACTCGATCCCGGTCACCTTCTTGGGCAGGTGCGGGATTGCTTGCGAGCTGTGGCAGAGGGCCACAGTCCGGGCTCCCTGTTTCTAGACGGAGTGGAGGAGCTGGATTTGGCCTGCCAGCGTGTGCTTCTTTCGCTGTTGCCGGACGGCGAGCCGAACGGTAAGACCGGAAAAATGACTGCGCGCCTGATCTCCTCCACTAGCCGCAACCTGGAAAAAGAGACCGAAGCGGAGCACTTTCGCCGGGAGCTGTATTTCCGGATCAACGGGGCGTGCCTCCGCTTGCCGCCGCTGCGTGATCGCAAGGAGGACATTCCGGCACTTTTGGAATACTTTCTAGCCAGACATGCCGGTGAGTTGAAGAAGGTGCCTCCCGTTTTGAACAACGAAATGATGGAACTTCTCGCCTCTTATAGCTGGCCGGGGAATATTCGCGAATTGGAGAATGTGGCAAAGAAGATTGTGGCTGTCGGGGATACCCATTTGGCGCTCGATGATCTGCGAGCCGGGCGGCTGGAGCTCCCGCCGGTTGATGGCGGACTGCAGGTTACGTCACTCAAGCTGGCTTCCCGCGCTGCGTCGCGGCGAACGGAACGTGAGATGATTCTAAAGGCGCTCGAGCGCACGCACTGGAACCGAAAGCGCGCCGCCCAAGAACTACAGATCAGCTATAAGGCTCTGTTATACAAAATTAAGCAAAATGGCACATGGATATCCGGATCTGAGAAGTAGGAGGAGGATGTAATGAATCTTTCGACCGGCCTGGTTATGGCAACTTGGCTGGCTTTTGCCTTCGGGCAGGGGCAGGAAGTGCAGAAATCGGTTGCAACAGGAACGTCAGGTCACATCGAGTCGAGTGCCAAGTCCGCGACGACACCGCAGGGGACGTTCAATGATGCGGAGTACAAGATTGGCCCGCAAGACGTTTTGCGCATTGATGTTTGGAAAGAGGCAGAGGTTTCGCGGGCAGTTCCTGTCCGACCGGATGGAAAAATTTCTTTGCCGTTGTTGAACGATGTGCAGGCCGCTGGTCTGACGCCCATGAAACTGGCCGCGGTCATCGCGGATGGTTTGACAAAATATATTAATAATCCACAGGTTACCGTAACTGTATCGGAAATTAATAGTCGGCGGATTTACGTGACGGGAGAGGTCTCGCGCGCTGGCGCCTTTCCGTTGCTGCCCGACATGACCGTTTTACAAGCGCTTTCGAGCTCCGGTGGGTTCACACAATTTGCCAAGCTCAAGAACATCTACGTCTTGCGGACCGAAGATGGCAAACAGGTGAAACTCCCCTTCAACTACAAAGACGCAGTCCACGGCAAGACGCCTGAACAAAATGTTTTGCTGCAACCGGGCGACGTAATTGTAGTTCCTTAGAGAAATGAACATGAAACGACACATAAGATTTCTAGTAGGATCGGCGACCATGGCGGTTCTGTTTCTCGGCGCCACTGCGATCTCGGCGCAGGAGGATAATTCTACACCACGGCCTGCGGCACGCGAGTATCCACCCCTCATAGGAGATTTAGGCGATCAGGAGTCCACAACCGACCTGAATCCAGACATCCGTCCGCTGACTGGGGTGCAGAATCCTACTCTGGGCACGCCAGGAATTCGTCACAGTTACTGGGTGCCAGGCTTCCAGTACGGAAACACCGTCCAATCAAGTGCGCTGAACCAAGCAACGTCTTCGGGCTGGAATACGACCAGCTTTGTGGTCGGAAACCTGAGTCTCCTTGATGTCTGGGGCCGCGCGCAGTTGGCAGTAAACTATTCGGGGGGTGGAAGCTTTTCCTCTGACACTGCACAAGGCAATTCTAATTTTCAACAGTTCGGGCTCGTGCAAACGTTCGATTGGGGCAGATGGCAGCTGTCTTTCCTCGACCAGTTTTCGTACCTCCCCGAAACGCAGTTCGGGTTCGGCGTCGGGACAGGTCTGTCCTTTCCAGGTGTAGCCGGTTCTCTCGCCCCTCCTCTACCTGGTTTGCAGAATACTTATATACCCAACCAGAGCATTTTCACGACGTTTGGCCCGCGTTACAGCAATGCCTCTGCAACGCAAGTGGCCTACACAGTCAGCCCTCGAGGGTCAATAACGGCCGCGGGATCGTACGGCATTCTGCGTTTTATTGAAGCGGGAAACATCGAGAGCAATAGTGCAAGCTTTAATGTGGGCTACAACTACAACTTAACAAGAGCGGACACGCTTGGGGTGCAATACCGCTTTAGCAACTATCGCTATATTGGCGACCCCCAGGCGATCAACGATCAAATCGTCCAATTCATGTACGGTCGCAAGATCACTGGAAGGATTGCTCTGCAGCTATTCGGGGGACCCGAAGTGATCACTTTTCGGGTGCCAGTTAACAATTCCTCGAACAGAGTTTCGGGATCCGGAGGCGCCAATCTCACTTACGCGTTGAACCGCGGCAGTTTGGGGCTAACTTATAATCATGGTATTAGTGGCGGGAGTGGGGTTTTCACCGGGGCGAACACAGATCAATTGCAGCTTAGTCTCGGTCGTCAACTGTCCCGGGAATGGGCGACGAGTCTCAACTTTGGCTATACCCGAAACGGGAGCATTGCCGCTACCGCCTCTTCCCAGACGTATAATTCATGGTACATAGGTAGTGCGTTGAGCCGGCCGTTCGGACGAAATGTCAATTTTTCGGTCGCTTACACGGCCCAAATCCAGACGTCGAATCAATCAGTTTGCGCCGCGGGTACTTGCAGCACGAACTTCACATTGCAACAGATTACGCTGGGGCTTCAATGGCATACGCGACCCTACGTACTGCGATAGACCTGATTCGCGAAAATACTGATATGTGAGGGATAAGTGTTTGCTCGAAAAAATTCCGATAAGAGCGCAGCACCATCGTAGGAAATAGAGAGTTTAGCAACCATGTACAAGAGCTTTTTCGGGCTGAAAGAAAACCCGTTCAACGTCAATCCGGATCCGCGCTATCTCTTTCTTACCAAAGAGATTGAAGAAGCGCTGAGCGGGTTGATGTATGGCGTCCAGAACCGCAAAGGCTTCATCACGCTCATCGGTGAAGTCGGTACGGGGAAAACTACGCTCGTAAACCGCCTTATTGACTGGTTGCATCAACGACGGGCAAGGACAGCGTTTCTATTTAATTCCCGGATGAATACGAATCAATTGTTCGATTTCATTCTGGCGGAATTCGGTATTTCTTGCGAGTCTCGGACCAAGAGTCATCAGTTGATGAAACTCAATCAATGGCTTCTCGAGCGTTACCGCGCCGGTGAAACCACCGTGCTGATCGTAGACGAAGCACAGAACCTGACCTACCCAGTGCTCGAGGAAATTCGGTTATTGACCAACCTCGAGACATCGACGGAGAAGCTGTTGCAGATCGTACTTTCTGGACAGCAAGAATTAGAAGAGAAGTTGAAGTTGCCACAACTGAGACAACTCCGCCAGCGCATCATGCTCCGCTGCAAGACGTCGCCTCTGACGAAAGAGCAAACCCATGACTACATAATCGAGCGGCTAAGGATCGCGGGAGCCAGCGGCGAACTGATTTTCACTCCGAAAACCGTTGAAACGATCCATTTATATTCATTGGGCATCCCGCGCGTGGTAAATCTGCTTTGCGAACACTCACTCATCAATGCTTACGTCGAACAGCAGCGGTCGATCTCACCGAAAATTGTCGAAAGCGTCGCACATGAATTTCAACTCGACGAGGTCGAGCCAACTGCACCGGCAGGAAGCACTCGTATCGATGCGGAAGTCTATAATTCGGAATCGTTCGTCCAGAATCTTGGAGAAGCGCTGTCCCGATTCCGGATGAGTACCCACGCCAGTGCTTCCACGCGGGAACGGAAATAGCAGTGACGTTTGTCAGCCTCTCCTAGACGCGCCAAGCTAGGCTTACAAGAAACTCGAATCGGATGTTCCGAATGGCGAGTCTCGGCTTCACTAGAAAGGTCCGACAACAGGCTCAGGCTGCCGAGAGCTTCTCCGTTTTCACGACCGAAATCCGGAAGTAATCCGATGTTCCGGGATCTTGCTCTGACTAGTTCTATATAACCGGTGATTCTTTTCGCTCGCTGCGCTGCAGGAACAATAGGACTGGCAACAGAAAAAAGAGGCCCAGCAAAAAAAATACGATCCCACCTTGGTGGTGCAATTTACCCGTCAGAAAACTCGGATCCACATACATGGCTAACATGGTCAATGTCGCAATACGGATCCCGTTCTTTATGATCATCATGAAGAGTCCGCAGGCCACGAACAATGCTTTTTTCCAGATACTCTTCAGGCTGAAATGAGCTACTAACAGTGCCAGGATCAGCAGTGCCATACTCGAACGGATCCCACTGCACTCGCGTGCTACCTCGATGTTTACGCGTGCGAGGTGAAAAACGAATCCTTCGCGAAGAAATGGAACACCCATCAGGTCAAACAGCGCAGCTGTAATCTCCGCGGACCCTTTCTGCAGAACAAGGATGGCACGATTGAGGAGGAACTCCGGCAAAGGTACCGCGAGAAAGAGAAACAGCAGGGGAAATCTGGCATTTTGAAGCGCAGGTCTACCAAAAAAGAGCGCAAAGCCTGAAATCCAAAAAAGGACCAGCGCTAGCAGGTACCCCGTCAGGTTACTGGGTAAAGTCCAGTTCGCGCCAGACCATGTTGTCCAGGCGTAGAAGAAACCGGCGACAAAGAAGAGAAAGACTGCACTGGGGATGTCAGAGGAGAGCTGATAAAACACGTTTTGCCGCTCGAGATAGATTACCCAAGCCGAAATGACGGGAATTAAGAGAATGTGGGAGGCATCGTCGTTCTGCAGGGCGAAATGGATCATCCATCCTAAAGGACGCGCGAACACAACCAAGGACACCGCGATCCAAAGGCCATACGCCAGCCAACGCCCGGAGGGTTTTTTTTTAGTGCCACTCAGCTCCACCTTCGCCCGCCTTTTCACAGCCTGCGTCATACTACCGCAACAAGAGGAAGCGGCGAAGCACAGGACCTCGGCCTGTTTCGAGGAGCCAAAGGACGAGCGATGAAATCAACATGTAAGCGATAGAAAGGCTCAGCACCAAGCCCATTTTCATGGGCCCTCGCACTAACTGGGGAATTGGCAGACCGAGCCAAAAATTTCTGGCCTAGTCCTATTCGCAATAATCCGGCGTTGATTACTCGATGGGAGTTGCCAGCAGCACAGCGGCGAGTGGGAGGCCAGCGTTGTATTCGCCCCAGTCAGGAACAACGGAGGCAAGCAGATATGTCCTTGTTTTTGTTAAGGTTACGCAGAGAAAAAATTTGGAACTATGTGCTAGCAATGTTCACCAGAGACCGACCTAACCTGCCTTGCGGCAGGCGATTTACGTCCATCGTCGACCCCTAAGTTGTGTTTTGTCATTGGGTTACGCGGGGGGCGACGCCGCGCTCTCAGCGTGGCACCTGTTGTGCAAGGATAGCAGGGTCTGTTGGTAAGGGCCTCAATGTGACTCTGATGGCGGTAGCTTGTCTTGCGAGAGGATCAAAGTGAGTCTGAACTCTGGTTTCGTCGGGTCGGCAGCCGCCTTAGGAGGCCACACTGACCGTCACCCTTGGTACGCGTTGCAAGTGCGCTCTCGCTATGAGCTGGGTGTAGCTCGCCATCTTCGTGGCATGGGATACGAAGAGTTCCTGCCGCTCTATGAATGCCGCAAACGCTGGTCTGATCGAATCAAAGAAGTGCAGGTCCCTCTCTTCCCCGGCTATCTTTTCTGCCGATTTGATCTCCAAGATCGGCTTCCAATTCTCAAGACCCCCGGTGTTATTCAGGTTGTTGGGTACAATCGCCAGCCTATCCCTGTCGACGAGGACGAGATAAAGTCAATTCAGACTGTAGTGACTTCTGGGATTCCAAATCAGCCCTGGCCCTTCTTGAAAGTTGGCGAGAAAGTCCGAATCGAATCAGGTCCTCTCCGTGGCCTCGAAGGGGTATTGGTGGAATTCAAGGGCAATCAACGGCTGATCCTTTCGGTCTCGCTGCTCCAACGCTCCGTTGCTGTTGAAATCGATTCGGCGTTTGTGAGATCCGAGGTCACTTCGTTGGCGCCACGGTTGGAAAGCGCCTACTTACGACCATCCCCTTTGCCGGTCGGCGGAGATTAGTCCAGCTCGAAGCCCTAGAGGGAGTCCTTGAGTTATCGGGAATGAGTTTTCTCCTTTAGCGCATCTGTTTTCAGGGCTATTACTCTCGAGCTGGATTTTTCAGATGCAAAACAAGCCTCAAGGTATCACTCCTTCGACTAAGGATATTGTTATCTGTTACTTAGAGTGAGTCTCAACGCGCAGCTGTTTGGAATCAGCCAGGGTGCCCATTGGTTCGCGAATTGCACCCGTTCAAGTAGGCAGTCTCTGACGGAACTGCAGAGAACCGAGCTGGTTGCGACTAAATGTCGGGGAGCCCCTGTCACTGTTTGCCAAACCCGGGCCGACGCGGCCGGTTTCACTCTTCTTCGAAGGTCGTAGGGTTGCACCTAGTAACAGAAGTCTGCTTTTGTGGTGAGAGCGCTGAGAACGGCTAAGCACAAGGACCCCGCCCCAATGATGGCAAATGCGAAGACCGCGAGCGGAAAGAACGAACCGTATTCGCGGATCAATGGAAACTCGTTGCGTTCTGTACCCTGGTCTCACCTCAATCCGTCGGACCTCACGCAACGGATTCTGCCCAAGGACGTTTTTCATGGGCTGCTTTGTCTCGAAAGAAAGCGAGCGGAGCGCTCTAAGAAACATCTGTTGCTGATGCTCATTGATGGCAAATGCTCGGCATTCTTGAACGGTGATAGCGCCCCTTTAGAGCGAATTGCTGGTGTTCTCTGCGATACGATTCGTGAGACAGATCTTGCCGGTTGGTTCGAAGCGAACTCTGTCCTCGGCGCTGTGTTCACCCAATTGGGTGAATCGGAAATTAGTACTGCCGTAAGTGCGATCGAATCAAGGTTGATGGCGAAGCTTCAAAAAGTTCTCAAAGCGAATCAGATTAATCGCCTGCACATATCTTTTCATTCTTTCCCCGATGTTTGGGGGGACGAGGGACACGGACGTTCAGCGACTACGACAATGTACCCCGATTTGTTTGAAGAGGAGAGAAACAAGAGACTGCCTCTTCTGACGAAGCGAGTTATGGATATTGTTGGCAGCACATTGGCGTTAATTCTCCTGGCGCCGGTCTTCCTGCTTCTCGCAATCATCATAAAGATGACCTCCAAAGGCCCCGTCCTTTTCCGTCAACAGCGCGTTGGTCAATTCGGTGCCCGGTTCGAGTTCCTGAAGTTTCGGTCGATGGCCGTCTCAACTGACGCAGGAATCCATAAAGAGTTTGTTCAGAACTTCATTGCAGGTAAGGCACAACCAGCCGCTACTGCAAGAGATCAAAAAGTCGTTTATAAAATTACGAGCGACCCCCGCGTGACTTGGATCGGTCGGTTTATGCGGCGCACCAGTCTCGACGAACTCCCCCAATTCTGGAACGTACTCAACGGAGAAATGTCCCTCGTTGGGCCGCGACCGCCAATCCCATATGAAATCGATGCATATGACATCTGGCATCGCCGACGCTTGCTCGAAGCCAAGCCCGGCATTACAGGCCTTTGGCAAGTTCACGGGCGGAGCCGGACTACATTTGATGAAATGGTCCGTTTGGACCTCCGATATTCAAAAACCTGGTCACCCTTATTAGATCTCAAGATTCTTCTACAAACCCCCCGCGCGGTGATTTCGGGCGACGGCGCTTACTAAGTGGGTGGCACAGATGGAAAAGCTTCATACGCGGTTGGCTGGACCGCTTCGCTTGACGCCGATTCAGTCCTTTTCGCCTTTACTTTCGTGAGTAATTACCTGCTCGCGGCGGCCGCTGTTGCTCTCTTGTCGAAGACTTAAAACCGGAAGGTGCAGAATATGGGTACAACATTAAGTGTCGGCTCTCCCGCGAGCATCCCCCTCATGATGGACTTGGGGAGCAATGTAATAAGAATCGGTGTCCTCGGGTACGGATATTGGGGTCCCAACATCGTCCGTAATTTCCACGGACAGGAGCAATCCCGAGTGGTCAGCGTGTGTGACCAGAGTCCGAAGGCGCTTCAGCGCGTACGGCAGTCCTATCCGGACATGCACGTCACCAATGATTGCAATGAATTGCTCCGCTCAACCGACGTCGATGCTATAGCCGTGGTCACTCCCGTCTGGACGCATTATGAACTTGCGAAGGCTGCTCTTCAAAACGGCAAGCACGTATTCGTCGAGAAGCCTTTCACTTGTACATCGGCACAAGCGGAAGAGCTGATTGAGTTGGCCGATCGCAAGAATCTCAAAATCATGGTAGACCACACCTTTTTGTTCACCGGTGCTGTCAAGCGCATCCGTCAATTCATCGAAGATGGAACGCTAGGCGATCTCTACTACTACGATTCCACACGAGTCAACCTGGGACTGTTGCAACACGATGTTAATGTCATCTGGGATCTGGCCCCGCACGACCTTTCTATCATGAACTATTTGATTAAGGAGAAGCCCGAAGCAGTTGTCGCAACTGGCGAAAGCCATCTGAACCATGTTGCGGACGTGGCATATCTGACCATCTACTACCCCAATAACGTAATTGCGCACATCAACGTGAACTGGCTGTCCCCTGTCAAGATACGAACCACTTTGATCGGTGGCGAAAAAAAGATGTTGGTGTGGAATGACCTTGAGGCAGACGAAAAAATCAAGGTTTACGACAAGGGAGTTGAGATGTCGAACGGAGAAGGAAGATATAAGTTGATGGTCAGCTACCGTTCCGGAGACATGTGGGCGCCGCGGATCGAACAGCTAGAAGCTCTGAGAGTTGAGGCTGCTTACTTTGTCGATTGCATTTTGAATGACAAAACGCCGTTCAACGACGGAGTTGCCGGCCTGCAAGTGGTCAGAACCCTGGAAGCTGCAGACCAATCCCTTCAGCAGAAAGGCAAAATCATTCAGCTATGATGGATCATAATTGCATTGCCCCCGACGTCGAGCTCGGTCAGAACGTCAAGTTGTCGAAGTTCATCAATCTTTATGGTTGCAAAATCGGTGACGACACGAAAATCGGAGCGTTTGTTGAGATTCAAAAGAACGCAACGGTCGGAAAGAACTGCAAGATTTCCAGCCATAGCTTCATTTGCGAGGGCGTCACGATCGAGGACAACGTGTTCATCGGTCACGGCGTAACTTTCATTAACGATCCGTACCCACGCGCAACTACGCCCGAGGGCGGGTTGCAGACCGAACAGGATTGGAAGGTCGAGCGGACCGTAGTGAAGAAAGGCGCTTCGATTGGTTCGGGAGTGACTTTGCTTTGCAATGTCATGATTGGAGAGCAGGCAATCGTCGGCGCCGGAAGCGTCGTAACAAAGGATGTTCCTGCCAATGCCATCGTTGCGGGAAACCCTGCACGAGTTAAGAGATTCGTCGATACCAACGCGACCGTTGCTATGGGGGAGCAAAAGTGAACAGCGTGAATACCAAAGATACGATCCCATTCCTCGACCTTGCTACGATTCACATCGAGCTTGAGGAGGAACTGACCGAAGTTTTCAAGCGTGCGCTACACACTGCCGGCTTCATCGGTGGTCCGGTCGTCGAAGAATTCGAGCGCGCGTTTGCGACGTTCTGTGGTTCGAAATACTGTGTCGGGGTTGGTAGCGGAACTGATGCACTGCGCTTCGCGCTGATCGCTGCAGGGGTGAAATCCGGAGATGTCGTAATTACCGTACCGAATACGTTCATAGCCACCACCGAGGCGATATCACAGGCGGGTGCCGAACTGAGGTTCGTAGATATCGATGAACGCACCTACAACATGGACCCCGCGAAAGTACTTGAATATCTGGAGAACCGCTGCACGGTCGATAACCGGCTCGGGGTTGTCATCGACAACAAGAGCGGTAAACCGGTCACAGCCATTGTTCCCGTCCATCTCTATGGGCAGATGGCGGATATGGATCCGATCCTGGAGATAGCCGAAAAGTACGGACTGATGGTCGTTGAAGATGCCTGCCAAGCTCATGGCGCGCAGTACTTCTCCAAGAAGGAGAACTGCTGGCGAAAGGCAGGTTCAGTCGGCAAAGCAGCTGCATTCAGTTTCTATCCGGGAAAGAATCTTGGAGCGTGTGGCGAGGCTGGAGCGATTACGACTAACGAAGAGCGGCTCGCTCAGAAGGCCCGGATGCTCCGCGATCATGGCCAGTCCAAAAAGTACTATCACGATATGGAGGGTTATAACGGTCGGCTGGACTCGATCCAAGCTGGTTTTCTGACGGTGAAGCTGCGATATCTCGCCGAATGGAACAACAAGCGGCAAGTAGCCGCCCACAAGTATGATCAACTTTTTTCACCGGTCGATGGCGTGATCGCGCCATACTGTCCGGATTGGGCACAAGCGATCTATCACCTCTATGTAATTCGGGTTCAGGACCGCGCCGGGCTGCAGAAACACCTGGCCGAAGCGAAAGTCGATACGGGCATCCATTATCCTGTGCCTCTACATTTGCAAAAGGCTTACCACGGCCTCGGATATCAGCAGGGAGACTTGCCGATTGCCGAACGCGCGGCGTCGGAAATCGTTTCCCTCCCAATGTATCCCCACCTTACCGCCGAGCAGCAGTCTCGTGTTGTTGACGAGGTCGTGCGCTTTTTGGACAGGGAGATGCTTCCTGGGCAAGTCAGAGCCGGTTGCCCCTCGTTAGAAGTGGGGCAAGGAACGGCGTGAATTCGCTACCGCGATTCGAGTTCCGGGATCGGTCTGTTCTCCGAAAACGTAAGTGTCATCCCTAGGTGAATTCACCGATTTGCACACTGTCTCGAGCCACAAGAAGATCTGGGGAGACTTGGAAGAGTCCTGCACGGGCCTTTCTTTATCTCAGTCATCGCCGGACTCAAAAATAGGCCTACGAGCTGTTTACCAAGGCGATGGGCTCTTATCGGGCCTGCGAGTTGCCTCAACATTCTTGGAGTCGCAGTAGTGTCCGACTTAACTAACTGTAACGAACTAGGCCGGGAAGTCGCGGCTACGTTCGGGCGCCGCGAAACCCATTCTGATCCCCATTGGGAACACGAATTCTCCGCTTGGTTGAAGAATGCTCGCACTCGTGATGAGCTCCTGGATTTATTCGGCCAGCATCGTTCAGGGGAGAGTGTCTTCGATACCATGATGCGCCGCGTTCTCATGCGCGCGTTATGCAAACGCGTCGGCAACGACCTTCAAGTGGGACCTAACGTCGTCCTTAAGCACCCGGAGACAATGGAGTTTGGTGACTGCGTCTTTATAGGGGCGCAAACCATGATCCAGGGACGTTTCGATGGAGTCTGCAAGATCGGCAGTCACGTTTGGATTGGACCACAGTCCTATTTCGACGCTCGGGACTTGATTCTGGAAGACTACGTCGGCTGGGGACCGGGTGCCAAGGTCCTAGGTTCGGTCCATACTGGCAGCCCCATTAGCGAACCGATCATCACGACTGGCCTCTTGATTAAACCTGTCAAGGTGGGTTTGGGAGCGGATATCGGGATGAATGCCAGTATCCTGCCAGGGGTACAGGTCGGAGCACACTCAATCGTGGGTGCGGGTGCGGTTGTCACTCGTGATATACCGGACTACGCCATCGTTGCCGGTGTCCCGGCCCGCGTGATACGGGACCGGAGGGAAGGGTAAGTGTTTCAGCATTCTTTTTCCGTACGTGCGGCCATAATTTCACAGCACGCGACTTGCATCGACCATATGTCTTCATTTCCTGTGGCGTGAATCAGTTGCTGGAGGAAAGATGAACCACCTAGCAGATACATGTTGCCTTGTAACAGGGGGTGCAGGCTTCGTCGGAAGCACCATTGTCGATCAACTTCTGGCGGCTGGAGCTTCTGAGGTTCGCGTAGTCGACAACTTTGTCCGCGGAAGCCGGGGCAATCTGGCGTGGGCGCTGGACCACGGCGGTGTCAACGTCATCGACGGAGACATCCGTGACGCCTCTCTTGTGAACCGAGCCACGGATGGCGTGGACTACGTATTCCACCAGGCCGCCTTGCGAATAACGAGGTGCGCCGAGAATCCTCGCGAGGCAGTCGAGGTCCTTATAGATGGCACGCTAAATGTCCTGGAAGCGGCCTTAAGACACAAGGTGAAGAAGGTCGTTGCAGCATCATCGGCTTCCGTTTATGGCGAGCCCTCTTATCTGCCCATCGATGAGTCCCATCCGTTCAACAATCGAACAATGTATGGGGCCGCGAAGATTGCCAACGAGCAAATGCTGCGCGCTCTTCACGAGACTTCTGGCCTTCAATACGTCGCACTCCGCCCCTTCAACGTATACGGTCCGCGAATGGACGTTACAGGCGTGTACACGGAGGTCCTGATTCGCTGGCTCGATGCTATCGAAACCAACAAACCGCCGCTAATTTTCGGCGATGGCTGCCAGTCAATGGATTTCGTCTATGTCGAGGATGTGGCCCGGGCAAACCTGTTGGCAGCACAGAGTGGTGTCAGCGACGAAGTCTTCAATGTCGGTACCGGAGTCCAGACCAGTCTGAATGAGCTGTGCGGATTAGTTCTGAGCCTTACTGGTTCGTCATCGCAACCAGAGCATCGCGAGGCGCGCAGCGTGGGGAACGTGCAGAGGCGTCGAGCAGCCGTTGAGAAGGCTGACAGGATGCTTGGGTTCAGGGCCACCGTATCTTTGGAACAAGGTCTCCGTGAACTAATCCGTTGGAGGGAGGCTGCCAAGGTGATGGCGGCACCTGTTGCGGAGGCGTCATGAGTTCCACGATGCCATTGAAAGCCATTCCCATAGCTCGACCATCCTTCGGGCTGAATGAAGAGAAGGCTGTTCTCGAAGTGCTCAGAAGTGGATGGGTTAGCCAAGGACCTCGTGTCGCGGAATTCGAGCGCAAGTTTGGCGAGTACGTGGGTGCGGCCCATGCCGTGGCCGTTTCGTCTTGTACGACTGCTCTGCACCTGGCCTTTTTGGCCGCCGGTATCAAACCGGGAGATGAGGTGTTGTGCCCTAGTCTTTCATTCATGGCTACTGCCAACGCCATCGTCCATGCCGGGGCAAGTCCGATTTTTGTTGACATCGACCTATCCACTTACAACATGGATCCAGCATGCATCGAGCGTTCGATCACTCCTCGAACTCGGGCCATTTTGGTCGTTCACCAAATCGGCTTACCGTCTCCTCTCAGTGAGATCTGCAGTATCGCAGCCTCCCATGGCCTGATCGTGATCGAGGATGCCGCGTGTGCGATCGGGTCCGAGTACAAGGGGCGTTCCATTGGTTCGCCGCACACAACCATGGCCTGCTTTAGCTTCCATCCCCGGAAGATTCTGACCACGGGTGAGGGTGGAATGATCACCACGGCCGACGAGAAGTTGGCAGCTCGCCTGCGAAAACTACGCCAGCACTCGATGACGGTTTCAGATCTCACTCGTCATAGTTCCAGCCAGGTTGTGACCGAGAGCTACGACGAAGTCGGTTACAACTATCGGATGACTGACATCCAAGCTGCGATTGGCCTAGTGCAACTGGAACGCCTCGACGACATGCTTGCACGGCGGCGGCAGCTGGCTTCGCGTTACTCGCAACGATTGTCGAAGATAGAATGGTTTGTACCTCCTTTTGAGCCGGCCCATTGTCGTCACAACTTCCAATCTTATATGGTTCGTCTCAAGGAGAACGCTCCCATTACGCGCGATGAGTTAATGCAGGAATTACTAAATCGCGGCGTTTCTACTCGCAGAGGAATCATGGCGATTCATCGCGAGTTGCCGTACCGTCACGAGAAGTGGGACAGTCGACTGCCCCGAACGAACGAAGTGACTGACGCCGCGATTATTCTGCCTCTCTTCTACGCGATGACAGAAGAGGAGCAAGACTACGTGATTGACTGCCTCGAACAAATTAATGTTCAGCTGCGAACGGGAGAAGCTGAAAAGCTTAACAGTTTCTAGTTGGGTCGTCTTTCCTCCCGGGTATTTCGTCAACGCCTATCCACATATGACATCAAGCGCTTGTAACAATGAGTTGTCGGCACGTTCGCTACAATCTTTGCCAACACCGGCACCGATAGCCACTGCGCACAAGCAGAGCTACGGCCAGATTCTGAAGTCCTCGGCACTAGTCGGCGGCTCTTCGGTCGTGAACATCGCCATTGGAATCGTTCGCACGAAGGCTATGGCGGTGTTGCTGGGCCCGGCCGGCTTCGGATTGTTCGGCCTCTACGGATCGATTGCCAGCCTTACTCAGAGTATTGCTGGCATGGGCGTCAACAGCAGTGGTGTGCGCCAGATTGCCGAGGCAGTCGGTTCGGACGACACAGAGCGGATCGCGCAAACTACCGCCGTCCTGCGCCGAATATCTATCTTCCTCGGAATGCTGGGAGCCGGCTTGCTTCTTGTGTTTTCCCGCCAGGTGTCCACCTTGACTTTTGGCAGCAATCAACACGCTGGCGCCGTATGCCTTCTGTCTATCGCTGTGTTCTTCCAATTGATATCCGCCGGTCAAGGGGCGCTGATCCAGGGGATGCGGCGCATCGCTGATCTCGCCAAGATGGGGGTGTTGGGTGCGCTCTTCGGGACCTTCATCAGCATTCCCATGGTGTATTTTTTTCGCGAAAAGGGTGTGGTGCCTTCCCTTGTCGGCGTCGCCGCGATGTCAATCCTTACCTCGTGGTGGTACACCCGGAAGATACGCATTCAAGTTCCTTCCATAACCGCTTCCCGGCTCGGTCAGGAAGCCGCCGCGCTCTTGAAGCTCGGCTTTGCATTCATGTCCAGTGGCTTGATGATGATGGCGGTCGGTTACGCGGTTCGAGTTATTGTACTGCGCAAAGTCGGATATGAAGGCACCGGGTTGTATCAGTCTGCTTGGACTCTTGGCGGACTGTATGTTGGGTTCATTCTGCAGGCCATGGGAGCCGACTTTTACCCGCGCTTGACGGCCAGGGCCAACGACCATGTCGCATGCAACCGCCTGGTGAATGAGCAAGCCCTAGTAGGCCTGTTGTTAGCTGGCCCGGGTGCGATCGGAACCCTCACGTTCGCGCCGGTGATCATCTCGGTGTTATACAGTGCCAAATTCGCAGCGGGGGTGGGGATGCTGCGCTGGATATGTTTGGGAGCAACCCTGCAGGTGATCACGTGGCCGATGGGCTTCATTATCATGGCGAAAGCCAAGGCAGGACTCTTGGTCTTCTGCGAACTGGCTTGGGCGGTTGTCAGCGTTGGCTTGGCGTGGATCTGTGTGGGAGCTTTCGGTTTGAACGGCGCCGGCATTGCGTTTTTCGGATCGTACATCTTCCACGTTTTCCTGATATACCCGATTGTGCATCGGCTCAGCGGCTTCCGCTGGTCCCGTCAAAACAAACAAACCGGCTTGCTCTCTCTGTCTTTGATCGCGGTCGTGTTCTGTGGGTTTTTTGCACTGCCGCTCCTTTGGGCTGCATCCATAGGAACATTCGCGGTGCTGCTGAGCGTGGCTCACTCCATTCGAGCTCTCCTCAGACTTGTGCCCTTGGATCAGATTCCGAGTTCCATGCGGCGATTGATCGTCGGATTGGGTTTTGTTCCTTCGGGAGCAACGGAAGTCAACTGAAGTCCGCAACGGGTGCGCAGACCTGTCGGTTCCACAATCCTCGTACCTGAATAAGCTGAAAGTCCCATGCAAAAACCAACTAACTGGCAGGGAGTTGTCCAATGAGCTCTGTGGATGTGATCGTGCCCTGCTACCGTTATGGCCATTTCCTGCGCCAATGCGTGGAAAGTGTTCTGGCGCAGTCTGTGCCAAGTGTTCGCGTTCTGATCATCGACGACGCCTCGCCCGACAACACGAGCGAAGTGGCAGCCGACCTCGCACGAGAGGACTCGCGAGTAATCTTCCTGCGGCATACTGCCAATAGAGGGCACATAGCCACGTATAACGAAGGAATCGAATGGGCGTCTGGGGACTACATGTTGATTCTCTCGGCGGACGATTACTTGCTGCCGGGTGCGCTCACCCGCTCAGCAAGCCTCATGGATGCATATCCCGAGGTGGGTTTTACTTTTGGTAATTTTATCACGCTTGGTAATCGGGGCATGACGGGACAAATAATTGCCGTCATGGACAAAACGGATTGGCGCATCTTGGCAGGGCTGGAATTCATCGAGATCACCGGGTCACGCAACATTGTAGCCACACCGACTGCAGTAGTCCGAACGGAACTACAGAAACGTCTGGGCGGCTATCGCCCTGAACTGCCGCACAGCGGTGACGTAGAAATGTGGTTGCGGCTGGCCGCACATGCTGCAGTCGGAATGTTGGGAGCGTACCAGGCAGTGTACCGGCTCCATGCCAGTAACATGTCGCTGGGCTACACCGCGAAGACTTGGTTGCCAGACCTTCAGCAGAGGAAGGCTGCTTTCGATTGCTTCTTCCAAACCTGCAGCCACGTCCTGCCCAACCCACAGCAACTCCGTCGCAAGATGTTGTGGTTGCTTGGTTGCGATGCGGTTGGCCTCGCCAGCACTGCGTTTAATGAGGGTACGATGGAGGTTTCCGAGCAACTTTCCGAGTTCGCACTGGCCCTTTGTCCGGAAATTAAGGGATCGTTGCCATGGACGAAGCTCGCCTGCAAACGCCTCGTGGGTTACCGAGCATGGCGTGCTTTGCGGCCGGCAGTCGCCGGCATCCGCCAAGCGGCGTTGCCGTTGAAGCGGCTGGCGAGGTCGGAGCGCGGCTATGCGCGGCCATCCCAGGTCCATCAATCACGGCACACGTTACCGGCTCAGGTCGGTCATGCAGGAGATCGATTCAATACAGCGCCTCCCAGACAATAATAAGGAGGAACCGCGGATGATCCATGGAGGAAGGGCAAGCTTGAGGCATCCTGTATCACCCTGCCGAAGGGCGAAGCGGGAGCGGGTTGAAAGGTTCGCAGAGGAAGATTGGTTTCGGGAATGAGTGAGGCGCGCTCCTCGATATCACGAGCTTTTTGGCTCGCGCGCAGTCCCGCCGTCCGGCAAGACCGCGCTGGTGATAAAAGCTGGAAAGCATCATCTTCCATTCGCGCCTCACACGCACTGCATCGTAAAGACGTTCCGTGAAGGGCGAAGCGGCGCGGCTCATGGCTGCCACCTCCGCCAGAACAAAGGGGGCCCGGTCTCCATAGGGTGGATTTTCTCCCGCAGGAGTTCCTTGCTCATGCTCAGATCGGCGAACAGCGCTTTCAGCCGCTGGGCCTCTTTGTTCTCGACATCCGCTTCCCAAGCTTTCAGGTTCGCTTCCATGCTGACCAGCGGCCGCATCCGTCGCCCCGCGCCTCGAAAGTCCCTCCGGTCGCCTTTCGTCATGTCTTACCCACTTTCATCACAATTCAGTGTCCAACAAAATCCTAGGGCGCGAGAGTCTCAAAGTCGTTGACTCGAGACGGCGGGGACACCCTGGCCTTAGTTACTCGAAGTTATATATGATCTGATCGTTCTCGATGCACGCGTGAGCGATGCGAGCATGTTCCTTGCCAACTCCCTCAATTTGCCAGGTACCTCCTTGGCACGTCAGCCTCATTTGACTTCTCAACCTCCACCACTTATCCACTTCTCTGGGAAGCGCGATCCACATTTTCCGATCATCTCGTAATTGCGCGAGGCACTCGAGCAATGCTTTGTAAGTATCTTGTGCGCGCTTGTCGAGCAGGTAGTCCGGATGGACGAGAAAGCTAGCCAAACCATGGTTTTCTTCAATTAAAGAAACCTGTTTCTTCCAGACCGAAGTGGAATAGTCCTGGAGGATATGAAACAAAGAATAATCTTGAGTGGTAGTTAACGGAAGTTCGACCATTTCCCCGACAAAAAAAGGCATAAGGGTGCAACATCCGCCTCGTTGCGCCTCCAGGTGGGCTACAGTGGGGACCGACATGTCGTAGGAGAAATCCAGGGCACTGTACCAATCCACTTTTCGATAAAGAACTGCGGATCGAAAACCCCTGGCGCCGTACTTTCTTCCATAGTAATTTATTCGCTCGGCGCGGCGCAAGAATTGGTCGTGACTGTCAAAAAGGCAACCATCATGGTTAAGATCCTGAACGTTAATTTCAAAACCCCGCTCCCGAATAGTGTCGAGAAGTTTTTCTGAGACCTGATAGCGATTCTCAGGGACGATTTGAAAGGAAGCCTTGATTCCCACTGCATCGTCCAGGTCCATCAGTCTTGAGCAAAAATCCCTACCCCGTACTGTTTCAACGTCGTGAGTCATAATGGCACAGCTTTGAGCACCATCCGGCCAAAACCAGATAAATGGAATGCGGTTGACTGACCGTGCCTTGAAGGACAGCACCAGCAGTTTCTCGAGCATACGATCAACTGTTCGATCCACAGGCCAGCAGGGAAAGGAAATGTTTTTCCAGTCCTTAAAGTACATTCTCTGAGCCTGATGCCGCAGGATGGTAGGCAGCATTGGTCGTAGATAGTAATAGATTCTCTTAATCGCTTTCCACTCAGAAAGATTCCGCCGGTCCTGTTGGTCGTTCAAAACGTACCGTTCGAGACGAAGGTTGTCGATAACCTGCACAGGATCAAACGGGAGTCGCGGCTCCGAATCGGTGAGCGTAACATCCACGAGCGCATCATATAAGCCGTCGCGGCTAGGTTGGATGTGGGAATCCGATACAGATTGCCCATAGCAAATCGTGTCTAAACCGAAAAGAAAGTAATGCGAATCTCGAGAGAGCCTACCTGTTAAAGCAAAATTGCCATATTCTTCAGGACACCGGTAGTAATCGAGGAGAAGCCGGTTCATGGTGTGGATCTTCTGAAGCCGAGCGGGATGCACTAAATCGCCCATATTCTGACGAATAAGCGTCACCTTATACAAGATTAATGAGTGTCGCTGTTTCCCACTGAGCTATGTCCTCCTCTCTTATTCAATTAACTGCCTGCTAAACGATGCTCGAACCTTCGGTCGGACTTCTACGACTAGCTATACGTTTTTACACTCACTTCGCAGCAGCGCCCGGAACAGTTTGACAGCCGCCACAACTGATTCGCGTTTTCCGCCTGCGATACTATCCCGCGTGCCGGTACAAGAGCTTACCCGCGGTAGCCAACAAACAATCCGGCATACATGCCAAGATCTGCCTTGCGAATGGTGACTGCCAAGCCCCGTGGTTAGCGGCACGCGGACCGGGATACCTCAAATAAGTCAGTGTAGAACGAGCTGCGCCCCAGCGGTCTTTGAACGTCACAAGTCCCGGATTGTCGCAGTCTGAACGCCCGAGATCGATTTCACGGAGCCCCTCACGTTTCGCTTCCCGTATGGTCTCCCATAGTAGGAAATGCATCCCACCCAGATTGTTCCACGTGGAATCGGAGCAGCCGTACTTGTAAATCAGTGAGTTCTTGTAGCGGAGGGTAAGAATGCCGGCTATATGCCTTCCACCTTTGGAAGCGACACGAATGCTCAACTGACCAGCTAGACAGTCAATTAGGTTCCGAAACCAACCGAGCGGCTGAGGCACCAAACGCTGGCGCCGTCGCGTTTTAAGGAGAAGATCGTAAAACTTGTTCAACAATATCTCGGAGCGTCCCTCTTCATATATCAGGGCTTCTCGCTCCGACCGACGAATCTTCCGTTGAATCGAGTCCCGATGGAAATTACGAAATAGTTCGTCTATCGACGGGCTAAGACTAAGGCTGTGGAAATAGAAAATCTGCGCCTTTTGGAAAGCTGTCTGAGTATTCCACAGCGAGCCGAATGGCCTTATTTCGAGATACTTCCATTTTCCGTTCTTGTGTTCACGGACTAAGTAAGCCAGGAGTTCTTCAAGGTCTTCAGGGCTATTCAGCAGTGGCTCGCAGTGATCAGAGAAAGGCAGCGAGACCAAGCGACGGCCAGTTAGTCGGCTGTTGATATAGCAGAATGCCAACCCGTTTTTCAGATCCTGCTCGGGCGCCGATGTTGACAAAACTATAGGGGTATATCCGTAAGTGCGTCGCAATGCCTCCAGCCACCCGATGCTATGAAAAACGGAGGCTGCTGGGTGGCGCTGAAGAAACTCTCCCCAGCGCGGGTCCTGAAGTGGATCAATGACATAAACAGTCAAGCTCTAATTCTATATCTAATGGGGTATTCTACGGGGCCATCAAGTCCCGTCTGAACGCGTTACCAGCACTGCTTCGCGGGAGAGGCTTAAAGACAACCATTCTTTGGGAATCAGTTGAGGAGGGCATACGCTCCTTGCAAAACAGTTGCAAGCGCTCTTCAAGTCCGCAAAGGTTGTCTGGAACAGACGATCAGATTATTAGGTCGTATCGCCATTTGACCCTACGGGAGTCAGAGCCCTTTGGTATCCGATTCTCTTAACATCACGACCCACTTCGCGAGAGTGGGTGCAACTCGAGTGAGGGCCCACTTCAAGGCAACGCCAGGGGTTAGGTCATATTTCGTAGCCAGCGAAGCGGACTGCCGGGCTTTTTCGTAGTCCCCATTTCGGAGATACCAGTTTGTCCACTGACTATGAATAGCCCTCAGCCTCGTGCGGAGTGTTTTACTGGTGTAAGGGGACGAGGTCCCGCATGAGTCTAGATTCTTCTCCAACCGCGACTGCAACATTTGGAGACGGAAGTCTTCCTTATGCGCGTTTGTGGCCCGCCCAAGGTGACGCTGTGGCGCCGGCGTTCGGTCGAACAAGGCCATCGGCATGCTAACGTAACAGAATCTTGTCGCGAGAGCCATGCGGAATAAAAATTCCTGGTCTTCATTGTAATGGATTGAGCAATCGAAACCGCCGACTCGGCGCACTAAATCAGCGCGCACGACAACGGTCGGTACCCAAACTTGTTCCAAACGCTCAAGTAATCCGTCAACGTCAGAAACAAGCCCCACCGGTTCCCGGTATTCCACGCCGTAACGCTGGAAAACAGTAGTCTTCATGTCCACACTATTCATGAACCAGGCGTCGGTAAAGCAGAGACCGCACTGATCCTTGTAAACTTCGAGCGCCCGAAACTGCCACTGCAGCTTTTGTGGAAGCCAGAGGTCGTCATTGTCATGGAAAGCCAGCCATTCGCCTTTCGCCTGCTCAATGCCGCTGTTACGAGCACTGGACACTCCCTGATTTTCCTGGTGGAAGTAACGGACGCGCTCCCGCCAAGCAGTGTTCTCCTCGATGTAGCGGGGAAGCAATTCAGAGGTACCATCAATCGAACCGTCGTCCACGAGAATTACCTCAGAGACACGTAAGGTCTGCGCTAATACGCTCTCGACAGCATATTTCGTGAGCTCAAAGCGATTATAAACTGGTATTACTACAGAGATAGTTAGACTCATTGGTATTCACCTAGCAGGGCGTTTTGCGCAGCAGGCGAAACTGGCAACGCACAACATGTGGATCAACTCAAACATACTCGGAACTCCGTCCTGCGGCAGCGAGGCTCTTCACTTGCTCCCACGCTCCGTAACAAAGCCAGTCAGCTCCCAACCTATGGTCAAAGCAGTGTAGTACCCGAATACGATTCCTTGAGACCTCATCGATTCTCGCTTACCAATACCCTCCCTTCACTACATTACCCCGCTGAAGCGGTATTGGCCATGATCTAGAGACCCGTGGTTCATCCGGTCTTGGCTATTGGACGATCAGTGCTTTCTAAAGCGAATAGGCCGATGTCCGCGCGTCCTCGCAAGAGGAATGCGAAGAAAATCTTTCGGGCGCTGCTTAATGGAGAGTGCCACAATGACAAATAAAGGCCACCGCCACGAGAGAGTGCAAGGTCGTGTGGGTTGCGCCCCCGCCGAATCTGATGTTTTCCGGTTCCACTAACTATGCCTTTCGCTTATTGTGCCCATTGGATTGCCCGGGCGGATCGGGTGCATGTGCTCAATTTGGACTCTAACGCAATCGATGTAATCTAAAGTAAAAAGATAACGGGCTCAATTCCAAAAGGAGCGTAGTTTCCTTCGCTGCCTTACCGAGACCGAGCCAACGCTGCTCTATGACTTGGGTGCGTTTTCCTCAAAAAGCCGCCGCACGTCCTTCACGCGCATTCCCCCAACTTCCTTTCGTCGGATATGTCGTAGGTAGGTCTCGCGGAGTCTTCTCAGATAAAGGGGAACATTAAATTTAGTAATCCTAATACACGTGGTTTGGATCGGCAGACAATCGCTCCAAGTACGCTTGATGTGCTCGTAGCATTGATAGAACTCGGCTGGCAGAACCAAAGGTTCGTTTGTGTTATGGATGCAGAAGGCCGAGATAGCGTAGCTCTTCATGGCCCTTTTCGAGGCCTGCAGGCAAATGTCTGTCCCATAGAAGTGAAAATGCGGCAGCAATTCGTCGAACCGGAGCCCAGAGGATTTTCGCAGGATCAGTACGACTTCATCAAGCGTCTGGACTTCCGTAGGATATTCAAGCGGGGCTCCGATGACCCCCAGACCAGAAGAGTACAAGTAGCGCCAGGGCTGACAATCAACTGTTATGCCGGCACAGCCCAACACTCCCCAATTAGGATCGTAGATTGCGAGATAATCTAGGTCGCGCCTCAAATCATCGAGCCAGCCCTCTGGGAGATACACATCCTGGTGGCAGAAGACGATCAGGTCGTTCGAACTTCGCCCAAGTGCGTCATTATAAGCCTTCGGTGCGGAATCAAACTGTTCCTGAACTACGATCTCATGGGCATGAACTCCACGCAGGCAAGGCGACGCCAAAAAATTGTGTTCGAAGACCTCGCGGTTATTCACAGCTACCACGAAGGTGATCTGCGGTATCGGAGCATATTCACGGCTGTCCATCATTCACCCATTTGGATTTGGAAAGGTGCCGGTTGTAACCCAGTCGCGGTGGCCCCGCCAAAATCTAGATTCTCTGGTTCCGAAGCTGGCCGCGCTTTTGGGCCACATAAGACGTTCGCCGAGGCATCACCCGGATCGTTCGGTTTCACTTGACTGCCTCAAGAAATTCTGTTTCATGGCTGCTTATTACAGTATGAAACGTCACTGCTTCTAAACTTTGGCTAACCGCAGGACTCGCGGCCCCAGCAACTGCAGCAGAGATGATGGCCAGCAGCGCATACCATACAAACTGCATTTGGTCAAAATAATTAACTCCGAAGTATATAACTATGTGGGACACCATTGCAGAGCCGAGGCACCAAAACAACCATTCCTGATTAGAATTCCCTTCAACCACCTTTCTCGCCGTGCCTAGCCGCCCGAAACTGCGAGAAATGATGAGCAAAAACATTACTAGAGTGGCCAATCCTCCCCTTAGAGCATAGGCCACGTATTGGTTCGACAGGTCCCACATGTCAAATCCCCACCTGTCGTAATATTTGTACCCTAAGAGCCACCAGTCGGTGAAATGCCTTATGCAGTTATCCACGAGCATGAACCTATGGTATGAGGACGAAGATCCGGTCAGGTCAAGATGGCCGATCAGTGCCCAAACGGGACCATTCATCCACAGATGAAGTCCGAGTAGCGTAATGACCAACCCCCAGCGAAATATGCGCATTTGCTTACGGGCAGGCCAGAAACAGATCGCGACAATGCCGCCGACGTATGCCGCTTGTGGCGTACTGGAGTTTGAGGTTAGCGTCATGGCCGTGGCTCCGACAATTCCCAGACCGGCGACAACTTTTGATTTTCCTTCTGTCCACAGCCATACGAAGAGCGGCAGGAGAGTGGCCCCAAACGCACCGGCCGTCAGGTAGACTTGAAGAGCCGCTTGCGAACGGATTCTGCCATCCCGTTCTGCGGGCATGCTCGGAATACCGCCGAGCATGCCGAACACATTAAGATGTATGATCTGTTCGATTATCATACTTGTGCCCAGGAGCACACAAAGAGCGGCGAAAACCTTGATTGTTCGCTGCACGTCTTCCCTGTCGCGGATCAAGGCTCTCATCAAAATGTAACCGCCCACAGCGTCGAGGAAGCTGCCAAGGCTCTTGATTAAAGCCTGAATCTCCATCTCCTGCAACGAGAAGATGGCCAAGAAAAAGACGGCCCACAGCAGAAAGGCACGATCAATGGTGTTCAAGCCCCCGGCAAAAACACCTCTTGGCGATGACCCTCGGGAAATTAACAATCGAGCCAATCCGGCCAAAATAAGAATACGGGCCATTGTGAAATGCGCGCCCCCCAGAACCACCACTTGCCCGAGGGGGATCGTAAAAATGGCCAGAAGCAAAGGCGTCATTACATATTTGCGAGGAAGGCATAGAATCAGAACGATGGCCAGCGCCATCCCCAGCGCCACAAGCGGATGCAGTAATGTGCTTGTTGCACCACCGCCAAATCGAATGTTTTCAGGTTCCATAAGATGTATTACGGAGTGGCCCGATGGCTACACTGGGTTTCGCAAGTGTCCCACCAAAGTGCCGGCCGTCTATCAAGATCTGACGCGCCTCATGAATTTCATATCTTATTTAGAATCATTGACTAACCGATATTCAGCGGGATATGGAATTCCGATTGACGCGCTGATTAGGACAAGGCAGTGCCCGATTATGGAAAATCGGTTCCCAAATCTTCCAAGCTCCTCAAAAACCTGGCTTTATGCTTTTCCAATTCCTCGACCTTGACCCAGAACGGCCAACCGCGCGGTTTCCAATGCTGGCTAAGGACTAGGTCACAGCCACCGCGGGAGTGTCTTGGTACTGTCGCAGAGACTGCTCGAGGACGACAAGGCTAAAAAGAATCTTATGGTTATCCGCGTAACCCTTGCGGTGATCGTTCAGAAGCTTTTCGATAGGGAGCAATCGCAAGTACTGATAGATAAGAGAGTCAGGGTTTCTCAAAACCTCATCCAATCTCATGGAAAGCGAATCTCTGAACCATTGATCCACTACGTTCGTAGCGAACCCTCTCTTTTTCCGATTGAGTATCTCTGGCGGCAAAAATCGTTCCGCCACCTTACGGTGGAGCCATTTGCGTTTGCCATACCGCACCTTGAATGAGGCCCCCAGCTGCTCGACATATTCCACGATCTCTTGATCAAGAAAGGGAACCCGGATCTCGAGACTATGGGCCATCGACAATTTGTCCCCGTAGATCAGGAGTTCGTCAGGAAGGGAAGATCGTACCTCCAGGAACTGAAGCCCTCCCAGATCGTCGGTCTTCTCCATTAACGGCACCAGGTCATGCCAGCAGTCTTGGATACTTCGTTCCGTCTCCAATGGCAATACGCCGGGCTGAAACAACCCGTCGATTTCGGACGCCGGCAAAAGCGAAAATACCTGCTCATATCGGGTCATGCGCTCGGTGGCATCGAGCGAGTGCAGGCCGCGTCGGATAGATTCATTTCGTGGGATAGTTTGGAGTACACGGCCCAAGAGATGGCGTGCTGACGGGGGAAGCGCCCGCCAGTAATAGCTGTAACGAAGGCCGAGATGCCGCGTATAGCCCGCGAGAAGTTCATCGGGTCCTTGCCCCATGAAGGCGACTTTGACGTCTTGCCGGGCTCGCTGTGAGACGAAATACATGGGCACAATGGACGATGTAGCCACGGGTTCTTCCACACTGCGGATGGCGGCTTCAAAGCTGCTTTCAAATGTTTCCCGGTCGAGATGAATCTGAACATTCGAAGCCCCAAGTATCTTCGCGGTCTGCGCTGCGTCGCTCAATTCGTCGTCTTGAAAAGACGTGCCATAACCAACGGTATACGTCTGCCAGGAGTTTCCGTGCCTTTGCATCAGAGCCAGCAACAGTGCTGAATCCATGCCGCCACTCAAAAGCAGACCAAGCGGAACGTCGCTCATCAACTGTCGTTTGACCGCTGCGGAATACAGTTCCAGCAGTTTTTCGGTCGCCTCCTCATCCGTAGGTACGCGTTCGAACGGCTTGGGCGAATAGTTCCAATAGCGCTCGAGGCGGGGTTCGGAGCCCTCCTCCACTATCAAGCAGGTGCCGGACGCCAGCTTGCGTACTTTTTGCAGCAAGGTTAAGGGCGATGGTGTGTACCGAAAACGCAAGAAGAGATTCAGGGCTGCTGGATCGATTTCCGGCTGGTTTCTGTCGCTGGCTAGAATCGCCCGAATCTCGGAGCCGAACAGCAACTGTCCGTCTTCGATCTTGTAATAAATTGGTTTGATTCCCATCCGATCGCGGGCCAGGATCAACCGCCGCTTTCTCTCATCCCATATTGCGACTCCAAACATGCCCCTCAAATGTTCGAGTACAGCGTCTCCCCACTCCTTGAAGCCGTGAACGATTACCTCCGTATCGGAACTCGTCCGAAAGATATGGCCATGACTTTCGAGCTCGCTCCGCAGCTCCTGAAAATTGTAGATTTCGCCATTAAAGACGACCCAGATGGAGCCGTCGGGATGCCCCATGGGCTGGTGTCCGCCAGACAGATCGATGATGGAAAGTCTGCGAAAACCGAGACCGAGGTTTCCTGACCGGTAGTAGCCCTCGTCGTCGGGGCCTCTGTGGACGATAGCCCTGGTCATGCCTTCGAGGCAGTGCGCTTCGACGGGTTGATGCGTAAGGTAGTTAAATTGGCCGCAGATTCCGCACATAGCTCAAGTTCTCCTGCGCTCGGGATCGGGCCGCGATATCGCTTAATCTCAATTGTGAGAGCAGTGGCAACTAAGTCAGGACAAAAACCAGCGGGGTGTCCTATTGCGAAAAGCCCCGGCACAGACGGGTGCTTTCGCGATAGGAAAGTATCCTTGCGGGAGCCCTAATTTCAGTTCACAGATGTGATCCGCTCGGACGTGGGCGGCTGGGGAAGCGAGGCCTTCGTTCCGCCATACTGATACGTCCCGCGGCTCCATATACCGTCGCTGCCCGGACGAGTATCCCCGAGGGCGTCCACGTTGAAAGGAGAGCCGAGACTCAGGCCGTTTGCCGTTTCTGCGGCTAATTGATAGTTAAAGCCAGCCGAATTGACGAAGGGATTGCCGGAAGCAGTTTGTCCGTGAGTCTCACTCGGCGTATTTGACGTAGAGTAATAGGAATTATAATCACTCGTACAACCTCCACCGACAGACGCACTCATATTATAGAACAAGTTGTTTTCCGCGACGTTTCCAGACCCTTGTCCAGTTCCGCAGAGCGCACTTCCCGAGGCAGAAGGCATGTTCAGGAAGGTATTGTTGTAGATAACGGCGTTCGTCAGCTTACCCTGCGACGTTCCGGTGATGATGCCATTCCCCACCAGGTTGTTATCGAACACGTTGCCGTAGATGACTGGGCTGATGTTGTTGCTGTTGTTGGCAACGATTACGCCCGTCTCCCCGGCATTGCCGCTGTTACCGCGAAAGATGTTATAGCGGATGATTACCCCGCTCAAATCTCGTTCATTTGGATTTATCCACTCTCCGTGATTGTTACTGGTAGAAGAACCGTTAAGCATTACGCCGTACTGCACAATCCAGCCTGTGTAGGGAGTCGAACTACAACTCCCTGACTTGGTCATGAACAGACCTTGCCAGCCGTCAATGAGGAAATTGCTGAAGGTAACATTCGTAAGAGCGCCGCCATAAGTGTTGCCTTCCTCAAACTCTTTCTCCACATCACTAGAGGTGGCTTTACCATAAAAATGCGCTAGCGTAATATTGTGGGTAGCTGACCCACAACTACTAGATGATCCGGACGTGCCTATCGTGGTAGCGCGGTTTAGTCCAGACGCGAAGGAGAATCCGTAATCTCCTGGAGTGTAGTCCCAGACAGGGCCTACCGAGCCGTCCCATACCCAATAGTCCGACGTGAAATCTATTTCGCTCGTCCAAATGGCCTGCGAGCCGCCATCTGCTGAACTCACCGAATAGCTGTTACTCCAACCCGTGGCTGTGCCGTGACTGGCAACGGTTGCGCCTTGAATGGTGATGGGCGTTGTACCAGAATCCGCCGTGTTGAAAGTCACGCCTGCGTAGCTTCCGGTTGCGACGTAATAAGTGCATCCTCTGGACAAGTTTCCTGGAACAACGGAAGTATAGGCGTTCGTCCAATCAGTGCCGCTGCCTGACCCACTGGCTCCAGAGCGTATGTAGCCCGCACTATTGGTCGCGTCTGGACAGGCCGCGAACGATGTGAGCGATAGAATCAACCCAAAAGCTGTAGCGACAATGATCCTCTTAAGTGTGTTCATTCTTCATGTCCCCGAATGACAAAAAGTACTAGACCTTTTATATTCCCCCGGTGCCTTGTCGGCTACCAAACTCAACATGACTATTTTAGGTTTTGTCGGGTCAGACGAGCTACTGTCCCTAGGGACAGATCTCGTTCAGGTACACGGGACCAAGGTGACGCGCCGCACTTCCCCAAATTTTAAATTTAACTCCTAACTTGGTGCTTGCGAATCGGTTTGGCGAACCGTTGCTTCACTATGACATGCTTCAATCGTTGTAGCTGTTCTGACCGAAGAAATTTGACAGTATCGCTGGGTAGTAGAACCCTTTCGCGGCTCAAGCAAGCCCAACAGTAGCCCAGGCAATGTGCGATCGCCCCGCTAACATAAGGGCGACGGGGCAGATGCGACACCGAGATGGCCAATGCGAATAGGGGTTGATATCCTAGCCGGTAGGCGTTCAGGCCATCTCGGAATCCCGTCGAGAGAGCAGAGCTGGAACCGCTAGTGACACGACGGTGATGACGGACGGGAAGATCCGGAAAGGTCTGCACGAGCCAGCCTTGGTGGCGGGCCATGATTTCCGCCGCGGCATCGATCCCGCCGCCAGGAAGGGCGTAATACCCTCCGATAGCTTCGAAACATGCACGGCGGAACAACTGAACTGCGCCCGCTACACTATTCGCACTGATATTCTGGGCAAGAAACTTGCCGCCGACAAGCTCCAAGATGATCCCCCCGCCAATGCCAAGCTTGGGGGTCTGCGCGAATCGCTTGAGCAGGTTCTCGAAGTAATCTGGCGCAAACGAAACGTCGGCATCCAGGTTTCCGATAAATCCGTATTCCTGGCCGGCGAAAGTTCGGTAACCGGCGTTAAATGCCGCCACTTTCGAGCCGAAGTTCCGCTGCTCATCACCACCGGAGCGAATCAATCGAATAAATGGATAAGTTCCGCAGTAAGCCCGCACGATTTCGTCCGTGCGATCCGTCGAGCCGTCGCTGACGATTACCCATTTGTCGGGCTTAGCGGTTTGTGACACAACGGATCGAATCGTGTTTTCAATCACCCGTTCTTCGTTTCGAGCGGGCGTGACGATCACGTACCCGGTGGGGTTCACAGGTAGCTCCTCCGCCTCGCCACATTCAAGGGTATGCGCCTGGTCACCGCTATTGTTTGCATACCTTCGCGCCCATTGATCCCAAGTCTAAGAGGTCTCCGGCGCATTATAGGTTCGTAGACACAAACCCGGCAAATCGTCGCCAATATCGAGAGATGTCTGGACATGTTTTCCATCTGAGTTCCATTTCACGTTTTCAAATGAGACGGCACGGCGCTTCCTAAACCAGGTGACGGCTTGCGAGGCAGTCGAAAACCACGCTCCACGGTTCTTGAGATCTTCAACTAGATTCACGTAGAAGTCACCCCATAACCTCTCGGGGGCAATACTTCGGTCATGCCAGTTGACTGTAACCGTACCGCCGAATTCGATGGCGTTCTCGATGATAACGTCGACTCGCTCCTCGGCCTCCGCTGCGGTGAGATGCAGCCGGTCCGGATAGAATAAGGAGGTGTCCATGATAAGCAATGGCAATTCCAAAAGCCGAGATGCGTTCAAGGGTTTGTAAACCTGGCTGGTCCCCGCGCGATAACCTATGGTCTCGTTGTAGCCGACCGTCGAATCGTAATCAAATCCCGCCTTCTCCAAAGTCACCGGAGATTGCTCATTGAAATACAGCCAGTGCATTCGTATCCCAATTTTCTTGTCTGCGGTCACCTGACGGATCTCTTCCAGCTCCTTTTGTCCGCTGGAAGCGTCGAGCCAAGCATCGATTCCGTGGACTCCCACCTCGCTGCCGCAGGCGATTAAATCTCGCAAATCGTTTGCGATATCAATAGCTCCATAGCGTGAAGTGCGATGGCTGGGGGCCACTCCGTGGGTCGTTCGGCCCGGACAGTTCTTGAATGGTATGACAAAAAACGACGAGTGCAATCCCTTTTCGAGTCTTATGTAATCATCGAACGTGCGCCAGAAGTCCTTCGCAAGACCGAGCTGAACAAACACCAACTTCAAGGCTGCTTGCCAATTCATCAGTAGATTACGCAAGCTCGACCGTCCGCGGAGCGCGGCGAACAGGGAACCTACAACGGCACGGTACAGGAATCCAAACATAGTGTGGTCAAATTTGTGTATGCGGATCGAAGGATGATCGACGTCGTGAGTTAAGCACGCAATGAATCTATACCCCTCGGGGACAGGAGGGATCTCGACAAGCGTGACCCCGCTTTCGACGATTAAATCCCGCAGTAAAGCAATGTGCAGGTCTAAGGCCGGCATAGCAGCATTCTCGATAGGTTGACCCGCGGTCAATAAGGAAGCGACTTCAAAGAATAAGTTATATCCGATGCGTCCCACAACGTTTCCACGATCTCGCCGCAGATGAATGGCTGGTAGATGAGAACTTGCGTCGGCGAGAATCTCGCATTTCCCCTCTTGAAAGGTGACGCTGCTCCCGTAGATTGGGATTTGGATCCCCCTATACGAGAGAACGCTCGTACTCATTCTTTGCGGAGACGTCGTAATTTTTAGATCGGCGTCAAACGGGATTCCTTGTCCCGCATAGACAAGGACGAGTTTCGCCATGTCACGGTTGACGATATCGTTGGTCGTGGTCAGTAAGACGTCATACTGCCGGCCATTCCGATAAAACTCCCACGGAGTCTTGAACAATTCAAAGAATTCACAAATCACCGAGTCTTCAGCCGGGTTTGCAATGACACCGATCATCGTTAGGGAAGCTTTGTTATATGACTGTTAAAAATCACGAAAGTTGATACCGGTCCGGAATATGACCACGGATTCTTTTACTCCATTTTCCTTTGTGAGAGGATCACAACGACATTGTCATCCCGTCCGAAGGGTTTCGGTCACACGATGAAGCAGTGTCTCTCTTTCGATCTCCCAGGTGTGTTTTAGGTAAACCTGTTGCCCTCTTTGAGCGATCTCAAGCACCTCCCGAGGATGATTGAATGCATACTCGATTTCTCGCGCCAGATCCGCCGGATTGCCAGGCTCAAAAAAGAGGAGCGATGAGTTGCTGAAATAGTCTTTTATGCCCGAGGTGGACGGGGCAATCACGGGTTTGCCCAAAGCCAGATACTCGAAGATGCGAGTTGGAGTGTTGATCTCCGTAAAGGCATTGTGATGGTTTGGAATGACACCGAGATCACAGTCTTCAATTTCTCTTACGATGTCCTCCAGCGATTTCGGCCCGAAAAACCGAACTATGCCCTCAAGATTCCTTTTCCGGACATCGTCGATCGTGCGTTCAAGGAACTCTGTGGTTGGACCGAAAACGCGAAGTACCACGTTTGGCACAACCTGTCGCACTCGAGCGACCGCATCTATTGCGATGTCCAGTCCATTCCGTTCAACAATCGATCCGTGATACATGACCACGAACGGTTTATCGCGAAACTGGTTCGCAGAGTGGTCGGATGTTGGTTGCCGGAGCGGGAAAATTCGGCTGTCCGGGGCATTCATTACCACTCCAATCTTCTCGGGCCGGCAACTGCGAGAAGAAAAGATTCGTTTGCACGCAAGGTTGACGGTAATCACCAAATCCGCCTGCGCGATGCTCCATTTCTCAAGATGCTTTAACAATTGAACGCTTTTGCTACTGGGAGCTACATGAAAGATAGTCGTCATGAGCTCGGGCATGGGATCGTGTAAGTCGAGAACTACCTTTGCCCCCAGCACCTTAGGTATCAACGAACTTAGAACAAGCATATCCGGCATGTTGTGCACATAGACTAGATCATAGGGACGGGACAACGAACGCAGCGCGAAGATAATGGATGAAATCAGAATGAATGCGCCATACTGGTATGCGTATCTGAATATGCCGCCCCGTTGATGTTTAAGCGGAACACGCGAAATGTCTATGCCTTCTAGGACTTCACGCCTGGGGGCATTCCCACTTCCGAGGCAAATCAAATCTATTGACGCGCCCTCTTCTACTAGGGCACTTAAGGCGCGCCGTGGCCTTGGATCATCTGGGTAGGACGAAAACGCTACCATCGCCACGCGTTTTCCGGCAAACCTTCTGCCGTTGGCAATCTCCGGTGGGTAATGGCCCAATTCGGAGTCAACGGATTGAGTTATGCGAGGATAAGTCATTCTTGATCCCGGCCCACCGTATTGGGTCACGTTTCCAGGTCACTCCCCGAGTACGGCGGGGGGTTCAGCTTCTAGTCTCAACAGGCTTCATGCTCTGGTCAGCAAGGCTTTTTCGGGCTTCGCGAACAAGTTTTGCTTCGTTCGAGTGCTTGATTGCCGCTAGGAGGGTTGAATCATCGAGTTTGCGCAAGATTTCGATGTTCGGCATTACGCAGTGTCCACCGATGATGCCTGGGAAGTACTTTGTCTTTGGGAAAAATGAAACCTCGTCGTAGAAGGAGGCAACTTCTTCGTAAGACTGACCTGCCTTATCGCAGTATCTTTCCACTTCTTGAGCCCAGGCGATCATCACGCCGAAGTATGTTGTCTCCGTAAGCTTTGCCAATTCTGTCGCTTCCGGAGCAGAGAAGGTTTTGGTCTTTAAGCCCGCACCCTGGAAGTGCTGAGCAGCGTATTTGGCTGCAGCAGGGTCCAATGCTCCGAGGAATTTTGTGTATGAACGCATTTCCTCCAACATCCTTGCGTGCTTGCCCAGCACGGGGCTATGTACAACGGAAGTGCCTGTTCGCTCCGCCACGCGTCGCGTAGTCCCGACGCCCACTGTGCTATTGATCACCGTCACCTTGGGGTTGAACATCTCGATGTAACGCGCGGACTCGCCAATAAAATCTTTAATCTCGAACGGGTAGCAGATATGGAGAACATCGACCGTTCTGAGTGGTTCCGGCGGAGGGGCGATGTCCACTCCGATCACGTTGTAATTCATTGATAGCAGTTTGAGCAGGGGTCGGCCAACCTCTCCAAGTCCGACGACAACGACCCTTTTTTCTTCGTTCATTGCTGTGATCTCCTTCCAGAAGGTATGCTAACTCGTGGGGCAAAGGGTCGGCAGCTGGTCTTGCCGATTAAGCCGACAGGACAGGTACCCTGTATGCAGCGGGGCTTCTATTTCCTTAATTCGGTCGGACCAACGCGTCCTCAACTTGCAAAGGGGATGAAACCGTTCACGTCCTTGCCAAATGGTCAACAACTCTAACTTTATGACAGAGCAGACTTGCAGAGCAAAGCAGGGAGGAAAAAAGAGGATGAGAGCTTGGTTTCAGCTACGAAACTCGCCGCTAGGAGTTTGGTGTGTGCTCATTGTGAACGCACGCTACCGCCTTAAGAGTCACAATCAGCCTCTTTTCACTTGAAGGATACTGCACGACGACTGCCAGTCCTCTCGTATGCCATAAATTGGTAAATCTATGACCACAAATACCTTAAATGGGATAGTGTATGGGCTCCTGACTCAGCGCGAGTTTTAGATCGTATTGGAATGAACATCACTATCCCTGAGGTGAAACTATTTTCCCCCACTCAAACCATTGAAAACAGACTGTTTATTAATGCCTTCTCAACTGCCGCTTTGCCCACCGACGTTTCTTCAGCGACAACTTTGGTCTGCTGAGCGGACGAGATTCCCTTCTGACTGATCCCTTGGCGGATAGAGCTGGCAGCACACTGTCGCCTGTCGGTGGTCCAAAAGCGAGAGGCAATGGCCGTGGCAATTCTGCTACAGATCCATTCTGCGATATCCATCACTAAGCGTGTGGCAAGACCTCGAATGCCGGAAGACCGTGGCAACGTCTTTCACATTATGAGCACTTGCGTTGCCTAATTCAGTCGAGTTCTCTCTCTGGTGATTCCAAGCCCCTGCGTTCCCTTAGAGTACGGACAACCTAACTCATCGTAAACACATGGTTTATGCTTCGAATCCATTTTCCTCAGCGGCCCTACGTTGACGCAGTATCGGTACTTCAAGTGCGAGCTATATCGTGAGTTGGTGTGGAGTTGGTCTATCCACGAGTACTTATTTGTACGCCCAGACCAATAATCGGCCGGTTCAGAATCCGGCTCCAGAGCACAGCCATCGTGTGGCATTCCTCATCGGAGGCATGGTCATTCGGTTTGAGGGAAAGGCTTCCATGAAGCGCGGGGGATTCTTACAAGTTAGTACCGGCCCGGCCCGGTTAAGCTTCAATCGGCGAGGGAGATGCAGGCAAATGACGCGCGTTGTAACGGCATTGTTGTTGTCTACGCTGTGCTTAGTCTTTTCACGTCCCGCTCATGCCCAAACTTTTGGCTGCAATGCCCCGATGGCGAATGACATAGTCTGCGAGAACTCCAAGCCCGGAAACCCATCGAGTCAGTGGGATGTATCAGGAGCCGGGGACCTCACGATCCAGGGTTTTGCCACCGACATCAGCGTGAACCAAGGCCAGATTATCTTCTTCAAAATCAACACGGACGCGGCGGCCTACACCATCGAGATCTATCGCATCGGGTATTACGGCGGGAATGGCGCACGGGAGATAGACACCTTTGCTCCCTCCGTGACCCTTCCCCAGACACAACCCGCCTGCATCGCGGATAACACGACGAACATGGTCGATTGTGGTAACTGGGCCGTTTCTGCGTCCTGGCAGGTTCCCTCCAACGCAACGTCTGGCGTCTATATCGCTCATTTGATACGAAGCGATACGGGAGGAGACAGCCACATCGTCTTCATCGTTCGGAATGATTCCAGTCACTCAGACATCCTTTTTCAAACTTCGGATGAAACATGGCAGGCGTACAACACCTATGGCCCCGGCGGTTTCAGCCTTTATGGTGATCAAGGTAATTTCGATCTTCCGAACCGTGCGTTCAAGGTCAGCTATAACCGCCCATTTTTGACACGTGGTTTTGGTGCCGAGTCGGCGACCTGGTTGTTCGGGGCCGAGTTTGCCATGATCCAGTGGCTCGAGCAGAACGGCTATGACGTGACTTACTTCACGGGAATCGACGCCGCACGGAATGGAAGCCTGATTCTGAATCACAAGATCTATACATCCACCGGTCACGACGAATATTGGTCAGGCCCGCACCGCGCCAACGTGCAAGCAGCTCGGGATGCAGGCGTGAATCTGGCTTTCTTCAGCGGCAACGAAGTCTTCTGGAAGACGCGCTTGGAAAACAGCATCGATGGTACCAATACGCCCTTCCGCACGTTGGTCTGCTACAAGGAAACTCTTGCCAATGCTGTCATCGATCCCGCGGATCCGCCAACGTGGACAGGCACTTGGCGTGATCCCAGTTTCAGTCCCCCTGCCGATGGAGGGAACCCGGAAAACGCCTTAACCGGCACCCTATTTATGGCGAACTCGGGACCGGACAACCCCGGAACCCTTTCCATCCAAGTGCCTGCGGCGGATGGCAAGAAGCGCTTCTGGCGCAATACAGCGGTTGCCTCGCTCGCACCAAACACAACGTACACACTTCCCGCAGATACTCTGGGCTATGAGTGGGATGTAGACGCTGACAACGGCTTCCGGCCCGCGGGCGCATTTCGTCTTTCCACGACCACTGTTCCACTGACCTCGAGCTATCTACTCGACTATGGCGCTACTTACGGAGCCGGCACCGCGACGCATCATCTAATGATGTACCGGGCGCCTAGCGGCGCTCTTGTTTTTGGAGCCGGTACGGTTCAATGGGCCTGGGGTCTCAACAGCAATCATGATGATCCATTCGATGTCCCCCAGCCTCCAGACCCCAACATGCAGCAGGCGACAGTAAATCTCTTTGCTGATATGGGAGTGCAGCCAGCCACACTGCAGGGCGGCTTGATTCCGGCAGCAGCCTCAACCGACAAGACTGCCCCGACTTCGAGCATCACTTCGCCCACGTCTGGTTCCGCCGTGCAAGCTGGAACCCCGGTGACGATTACCGGCACCGCGGTGGATTCGGGGGGCGGTGTCGTTGCTGGCGTAGAAGTTTCGTTCGACAGCGGAAACACATGGCATCCCGCCGCTGGACGCGAGAACTGGAGCTACGTTTGGGGACCCAATAGCTTTGGAGCGGTCACTATCGAGAGTCGTGCCGTCGATGATAGCGGAAACCTTGAAACCCCTGGGGCGGGCGTCAGCGTGACTGTGCAGGGTCAGACCGACATGTGGGGCTCTACGACGAAACCTCAAACGGTGGACAGCGGCGACGGAACTCCATCCGAACTGGGCGTGAAGTTCACCTCGAGCCAAAATGGCTTCATCACCGGGATTCGCTTTTACAAGAGTGCTGCCAATACTGGTACGCACGTAGGAAACCTGTGGACGAGCAGTGGCACCCTGCTGGGGAGCGCAGCGTTTACGAGTGAGAGCGCCTCCGGCTGGCAGCAGGTGAACTTCAGCAACCCGGTTGCAATTACCGCCAACACGATTTATATAGCTTCATACTATGCTCCGAATGGTCACTATTCCGACACCCCGGCATTCTTTCACGCGGCGGGCGTCACTAGCCCGCCCATTAGTTTCCTCGCCAACAGTGTGAGCCCAAACGGGGTTTACACTTACAGCTCGGCGAGCGCCTTCCCCACATCCAGCTTCGATGCAACCAATTACTGGGTGGATGTCGCCTTCGTTACTAGAGTTACCCCCGCGGTTACCAAGGTGTCCCCAGCCAACGGTGCCACAATTGTCTCGACAGGGACCAGCGTCACCGCCACCTTCAACGAGTCGATGAACGCTTCGACCATTAACACCAGCACCTTCCAGTTGGCTTCGCCAACGGCCGAAGGAAGCCAAACCGTGCCCGCTTCGGTAAGCTATAACAGCACGACGCTGACCGCGACACTCGCCCCCACAGCACCATTGGCTTACTCCACCACCTACTCCGCGACGATTGTTGGTGGTGCTAGTGGGGTCCAGGAACCCGACGGCAGCCTGCTGCCAGCGAATTACGGCTGGACGTTCACCACTGCGCCTCCGCCTGGAACGTGTCCCTGCAGCATTTGGAACCCTGCCACCACGCCCGGAACTGCGGATAGCGGCGACGGGTCTGCACTCGAGCTGGGTGTGAAGTTCACCTCAAACCAGGCTGGCTCTATCACGGGCATACGCTTTTACAAGAGCACGGCGAACACGGGAACGCACGTTGGTAATCTGTGGACCGCCGGGGGCACCCTGCTGGCGAGCGCAGTCTTTACCGGTGAGAGCCCCTCCGGGTGGCAGCAGGTGAACTTCAGCAGCCCGGTTGCGGTTACCGCCGGTACGACTTATGTAGCCTCCTACTATGCTCCGGCGGGTCACTATTCCTTCGACGCCAAATTCTTTGGCACGGCGGGTGTCGATAACCCACCCCTCCATGCCCTTGCCAACGGTGTAAGCCCCGACGGTGTTTATAATTACGGCTCGACGAGCGCCTTTCCCACATCCAGCTTCAACGCGACCAATTACTGGGTGGATGTCGTCTTCGTTACTACAGTTACCCCCGCGGTTACCGCGGTGTCCCCAGCCAACGGCGCCACAATTGTCTCGACGGGGACCAGCGTCACCGCCACCTTCAACGAGTCGATGAACGCCTCAACCATTAACACCAGCACCTTCCAGTTGAGTAGCGCTGGCGGTACGGTGGCCGCCACGGTGAGCTACAACAGTGCGACCCTGACAGCGACACTCGTCCCCACAGCACCATTGGCTTACTCCACCACCTACACCGCCACAGTTTTCGGTGGCAGTAACGGAGTACAAGATCCGAATGGGAATCTGTTGCCGGCGAATTACGCCTGGAGGTTCACCACTGCGCCTGCTCCCGGTTCATGTCCTTGCACCGTCTGGAGCTCTGCCACCACGCCCGGAACTGCGGATAGCGGCGATCCTAACGGGGTTGAACTGGGCGTGAAGTTCACCTCGGACCAGGCTGGCTCTATCACGGGCATACGCTTTTACAAGAGCACGGCGAACACGGGAACGCACGTTGGTAATCTGTGGACCACCGGGGGCACCCTGCTGGCGAGCGCAGTCTTTACCGGTGAGAGCCCCTCC
>Ga0210406_10000810_pt1 | contig 40820 bp, 37 predicted proteins | sample IncBWC30MmetaG_FD_155454 | JGI IMG/M metagenome (GOLD analysis project Ga0210406, IMG submission 155454) | Forest soil microbial communities from Barre Woods Harvard Forest LTER site, Petersham, Massachusetts, United States - Inc-BW-C-30-M | ecosystem: Environmental > Terrestrial > Soil >... | reverse complement strand
GCATCGGTCCTTCAGCAAGCCCTGTCCGATTTCGAAAGCAAGCCCAGCCGCCAGCTTGCCAATTCCGAATTGGCCGATCCCAGCCTCAGCAATCCCAACCCATCCACGCCATCCGGTGCGGGTTACGAGCGCCAGGCTTTTAGACTTGCGTTCGACCAGCGGGTCGCCAATCAATCCGCTCGCGAACGCGCCCGCGCTACCGCCGCGGCTATGGTCGCAATCGCCAACCATCTCGCTACGCGCAAGGGCCGCAAGAACCTTGTCTGGGTTTCCTCGAGTTTTCCGATCACGCTCGGCTACGACAAATTTGATCTCGATTGGGCAAACGACACGGGAGAGAACTTTTCTGACGATGTTCGCAGAGCGGCGCGAGCGCTCGCCGGCGCCGACATTGCTGTGTATCCTGTGGACGCGCGCGGCCTGCTGGGCTCGGCGATGATGGCCAATTCGGACAACCTCGATTCACACATTGGCGATCCAACAGATACCGACGTGCACCTACCTACTCGAGGCGCTCCTGAATCATTCGATACTATGAAGCTGCTTGCCGAGCGCACCGGCGGTAAAGCCTTCTACGGCTCAAATGATATTGCTGGAGCGATTCGGCGTGCTATGAACGATTCGCGGATAACCTACACGATCGGCTTCTATCCCGAAGCTGTAAAATGGGACGGAAGTTTCCACGAACTCAAAATCCGCGTTGCTGTGCCCGGCGCCGAAGTCCACTCGCGTTCGGGTTATTTCGCTCTGCCCGACGTGCCGATGAATCCTCAGCAGAAGGATCAGTCGCTCATCGCGCAACTGGCTCTTAGCCATATTCCGGCCACAGGAATTGGCATGCACGTCCGGATTCGTCTTTCGACGGAATCGGACGCTAATTTTTTAGTCGTTGAGTTACATCTCGATCTACACGAATTGCAAATGATGCATTCTGGCGATCACTGGATCGGAAAGCTGCGCTCAGCTTTCTTTCAAATGGATGCAGCTGGGAAAATTGTCCAAGCCGACGACCGCACCTTCAACCCGGAATTAGACGGCGCAGCCTATGAGCAAGGCTTGCACTCTGGCATCTTTGATACGCGCCGACTTCGGGTCGCACCCACGGCCACGCAGTTGTGCATTGTTGTACGCGATGTCACCAATTCCAATATGGGTTCCATTTATGTTCCTGTGCCGGTGAATTAATCGTTTTTGGCGTGCTTCGGAGCCGCATCGCGCATGACTCTCGGTCGGTTGATATATACTCGCGGCTCTTCAAACGATTTTGCGCGAGTGCTCTTGCGGAGGGAGACAAGAATGGCTGGACGGCGTCGTCTCATTTGGCCGTATACGTTTGTGGCTGTCGGATGCATCGCGGGGTTCACGGCGCAGATGCGTGCCACGCCACAGAGTGCTCGACAGGTTGATGCAAAGTTTTTTCAGGATTTGCGCTGGCGCTCGATTGGTCCGCCGCGCGCCGGCCGCGTAGTTGCCGTAGCCGGGGTTCGCAGCGAGCCTGAAACTTACTATTTTGGCTCAGTCGGCGGCGGCGTTTGGAAAACCAACGACGCCGGCCGCACGTGGAATCCCATTCTTGATTCGCAACCGGTCGCATCCATTGGCGCCATCGCGGTCGCTCCTTCAAATCCGCAAATCATTTACGTAGGCTCCGGCGAAGCTGACATGCGCTCTTCGATCTCCGTCGGCAACGGCATGTACAAATCCACCGATGGCGGAAGGACGTGGGCCCATATTGGCTTGACGGATTCGCGACAAATCGGGCGTATCCTCGTTGATCCCAAGGACGCTGACAAAGTTTTTGTCGCTGCGCTGGGCCATGCCTACGGACCGAACAACGAGCGCGGCGTCTTTCGTTCGAACGACGGGGGAACAAATTGGCAGCGCATTTTATTCAAAGACGAAAACACCGGCGCCATCGATCTCGCGTTCGAACCAGGCAGCTTGCAAACAATTTATGCTTCACTCTGGCAAACGCGCCGTCCGCCCTGGAGCATCTATCCGCCTTCGAACGGCCCGGGCAGCGGCCTGTACCGTTCGAAAGACGGCGGCGATCATTGGGAACAAATCAGCGGCAACGGACTTCCGTCCGAGGGTCTGGGCCGCATCGGCATCGCCATAGCCCCCAGCAATCCGCAACGAATTTATTTGATCGTGGACGCAAAAGATGGCGGGCTCTACCGTTCAGATGACGGCGCGCAAAACTGGAAACGCGTTTCGAACGACCGCCGCATCTGGCAACGCGGCTGGTATTTCGGCGAACTCAGCGTTGATCCCAAAAATCCCGATACCGTTTACGTCCCGAATACCGCCGCCTACAAATCGAGCGACGGCGGCGTCACCTTCAACGCGTGGAAGGGCGCGCCCGGCGGCGACGACTATCACGAATTGTGGATTGATCCCGATCAGCCGTTACGCATGATCATGGGCTGCGATCAAGGCGCCATCGTCACCCGCAATGCTGGTGAAACGTGGAGTTCCTGGTACAACCAGCCCACCGGCCAGTTCTATCACGTCATCACCGATAATCGATTCCCCTATTGGGTCTACGGAGCACAGCAAGACAGCGACGCCATAGCCGCGCCCAGCCGAGGCAAATACAGCTCGCTCAATTTCCACGACTGGCGTCCCATCGAGGCCGGCGGCGAAAACGGCTACATTGCGCCCGATCCGCTAAAACCGGGCGCGATTTACGGCGGCACCATAGCGCGCCAGGATTTGAGCAACGAAGAAATTCAACTGATGCCTCCCACCCTGGCGCAAACCGGCAGCTTCCGGCAAACCTGGACCCTTCCGCTGGTTTTTTCCCCAACCGATCCGCAGGTTCTCTACTTTGGCTCGCAGATTCTCTTTCGAACCGCCGATGGCGGGAGCTCGTGGCAGGAAATCAGTCCGGATTTAACTCGCGAAGATCCCGGCGTCCCAGCAAACCTCGATCCCGCCACAGCCAAGGACGCTCCTGCAAACAAACGTCGCGGCGTGATCTACACAATGGCTCCGTCTTCGGTGCGTAAAAGAGAAATCTGGGCCGGCACCGATGATGGCCTCATTCACCTCACACAGGACGAAGGAAAAACCTGGTCCGATGTCACGCCACCAGAGATTACTGCGTGGAGCAAAGTTACGCACATCGAAGCTTCGCATTTCGATCCCGGCACCGCCTACGCCGCAATCGATCGCCACCGCCTGGACAATTTGCAGCCTTACCTTTATCGCACACAGGACTTCGGAAAAAGTTGGACGCGCGCATCGAGTGGAATTCCCGACGGCAGTTTCCTGAATTGCGTGCGCGAAGATCCCGTTCGAAAGGGTCTGCTCTACGCCTGCACCGAAAAAGGCGTCTACATTTCTTTCAATAACGGAGACGATTGGCAATCGCTCCAATTAAATCTGCCCACGACTTCTGTGCGCGACCTGGTTATTCACGAAAATGATCTGGTCATCGCCACCTTCGGCCGCTCCTTCTGGATTTTGGATGACATCACTCCACTGCGCCAAATCAATCCGCAGCTCGAATCGAGCGACGCATGGCTCTTCGCTCCACAAACCACCTACCGCGTTCGCCCGGGTTACGACGAGGGCACTCCGGTCCCGATGGACGAACCCCTGTTCGCAAATCCGCCCGATGGCGCCGTCCTCGATTTTTACTTAAAGGAGAAATCGCCTTCGCCGGTGCAACTCGAAATTTTCGACTCTTCCGGAAAACTCGTCCGCCGTTTTACCAGCGATGACAGACTATTTAAAACCGATCCCAACTCCGTTCCGCTCACCATGAATTGGGTTCGCGACCCACGGCCTCTTGCCAACGAACCAGGCATGCATCGCTTCCTCTGGGATTTGCATTATGCGCTGCCCGAACACGTCCACCGCTCGCACTTTTTCTCCGCCGGACCCTGGGTCGTTCCCGGCACTTATTCGGTCAAGTTCACAGCCAACGGAAAAGCTACGACACAACCTCTCATCCTCAAAATGGACCCGCGTGCGAACATCGCCGCTGACGCCCTGCAACACCAATTCGCAGTGGCTTCTCAGCTCAGCCAAGCTCTGGGGCAAGTATCGATCGCACTTCAACAAGCTAAAGATTTACGCAATCAAATTGAAGAACGGAAAAAAGACGCCGCGGCTAAAGCAGAAATCCTCTCCGCTCTAAGCGATTTCAATCAGAAAATGGAACTCGCGGTCGAGTTCGACGCCAACGATGACTTCATGGTCTTCGGCCTTGCTCTTCCGGACAAGACTCACGAATCTCTTCCTCGCATTCAGTCGGCGCTGACTGGTTTGCTGATCGTCGAACAAAGCGCCGACGTCGCGCCCGCCTCCGACCTAGTCGCGGCCGCGAATGCCTGGGTCGCGTCGAGCGACGACGCTCTAACTCGCTGGAAGACGGTCCTCGGACCGGATTTCGCGACGCTTAATTCGCAATTGCAAAAAGCAAAACTAGAGGCTTTGGCCTTACACTAGACATGAGCTTCCCCGGTAATCGCGCGCTGGTGATGGCTGGCATTGCAACTTGAATCGCAGTCCTGCCTTGCGGGAGGAGTCATTCCATGCGCAATCATTGTAGCGTCCGCGAGTTCGTTTCCACCTTGATGCAGCTTGTTATCGCGACTTTGCTTTTCGCATCTCCGCTGCTGCCACAATACTCCACGCAGCCCGAGCAGCAGGAAATCCCTCCGGCCCTGCAGCCTCCCGTCAACGAAAAACTTATTCTTCAACTCCGCGGAACGGGCGACCAGATTTACGCCTGCAAGAGCGAAGGCGGACTTTTCCGTTGGACTCTGAAAGCTCCCGACGCTCAACTCTCAGACATCAAGGGACAGCCTTTCGGCAAACATTTTGCCGGACCAGCCTGGCAATCCAACGACGGTAGCCGCGTCACCGGAAAGCTCGCCGCCTCGGTGGATTCACCCGACGCCGATTCCATCCCGTGGCTGGTTCTCAAAGTTGTCACCCACACTGGCAACGGCATCCTGGCTCGCGCCACGACCATTCAGCGCTTGCACACCCAAGGCGGCAAAGCGCCGGCCGACGGCTGTGATTCCGACCATGTCAATCAGGAAGTCCGCGTCGCCTACTCCGCCGACTATCTTTTCTACGCGGCAAAATAATAATTGGCACCGCTCACATTCCCACCATCGTCATTCCGAGCGAAGCGAGGAATCTCTTTTCGATCTATACCCGAGCACGGCCATTCCCCCGCGCTCGAAATGACCGTAGGCATCCTTATTGGCCGTGCCTTCCGTCGTCAAATACAAAATCCCTTGCCGCCATCCCGCAATGCCCATAATATTTCCTAGCCCACCCGCAACGAGGTGCATCATGAAGCGCTCCGCAGCAATTCTCCTCACATTGATCGCAATCGCATTCGCCGCACAAACTGCTGCCGCGCAGGAATGGTCGCAGCCCTGGGCCCGCGAACGCATCGCCAAATCGCCGCGCCACAGCGAATGGGTCACCGTCAAACACGATGGCCGCAATGTGGAAACGCTCATCGTCTACCCCGAGTCGAAAGAGAAACGGCCTGTGGTTCTCGTCATTCACGAAATTTTTGGCCTCAGCGATTGGGCGCAGGAACTCGCCGACGAAGTCGCCGCCGCGGGCTACATCGCCGTCGCTCCCGATCTGCTCAGCGGCGCGGGACCGAACGGTGGCCGCACCAACTCTTTCACCGCGGGCGGAGTCACCGAAGCCGTCAGCAAACTCAATCCTGACCAGGTTACTGCCGACCTCAGCGCCGCGGCCGACTACGGCAAAAAGCTGCCGTCCACAAATGGAAAACTTTTCGTCACCGGATTCTGTTGGGGCGGCGGTCAGTCTTTCCGCTTCGCCACCAATCGCGGCGATCTCTCCGCGGCATTCGTTTTCTACGGCCCGCCGCCCGCAAAGGACGCGATGTCGCGCATCAAGGCCCCTGTTTATGGCTTCTACGCCGGCAATGACGCGCGCATTGACGCCACCATTCCAGAAACCACCGTCGCTATGAAAGCCGCCGGAAAAACTTACGACCCTGTCACTTACGAAGGCGCCGGCCACGGATTCATGCGCGCCGGCGAAACTCCCGACGACCCCAATCCCGCCAACAAAAAAGCCCGCGAAGAAGCTTGGGCCCGCTGGAAATCCCTGTTACCCAAGTAAACTTTCCGTGCAAATTTGGCCAGGCCACGGAACGTTTCCTTTCGAGCGTCATTTTGCTCCAGTCCTCGCCTTCTGCATTCGCTCGCGGAAATAATGTTTCCAATCTTCTGGCAGCGCCTCAACCTGCAGGGCGCGTCGAAGTGAAATAAGCTCTTCCGTTCCATATCCCTTTGCAACGTACAACCGCGTGATCTCAGAAGCTGGCACCGCGTTCACATCGCGCGAGATCACAGTAATCTCATCTCCCGCGCCGACTTCTCCCTCTCGTGTGACCGCGAGATAGAAGCCGCCTCGGCCACTCATCAGAAACCGCTTCACCATCTCATCGTCGCCAAATCGCACGCCCAGCTTGTAGCAGGGGAGGCGCGGCTGCGTCACCACCACTTCCGCCGAACCGACCGCGAATCGATCGCCAAGATGTGCTTCGGCTTCAAGCAAGCCCTGGAGCGTAAAATTCTCTCCAAACACTCCCATCGGCAATTCCCGCCCCGGCAACTCTTTTTTCCAATATTCGTAATGTTCCACCGGATAGCAATACACCGCCTTGTACTCGCCTCCATGAACGCTTAGGTCCGCTTGCCGGTCCCCATCCAGATTTAACTTGCGCAACGCCACCCGCCCCGTCACCGGCTCCTTGTAAATACCAGTGGTCACAGTTCGCCCATGCCACCGCACTTCCCGCGGCAGCCCAACATTTAGAGAAACAATCTTCACGAGCGACCACTCACTTGGTTAATGATTCCCTGCTAATTCCGCACCCGCAAAGCACCATCTGCCACTACGCAAAATTCCTCGCAAGTTCTTTATAATCTGTAATTAAAAGGGGGGTGGAGGTAAGCGGCAATGGGCGACTCATTGAGCACTTATCCGCCTGCTCGCCGTTCGCTTCTTCAGTCCCGCGACTTGGCCGCTTTCTTCTTGTCCGCTCTGCTGCCGACTTCCTGGAAGCGCTGCTGCAGGGCCGCTTTGCTAAAAAAGTCCACCGCCAAATTCGGATTGTAAGTGCAGGAATCGTAGAACGCCTGAAGGATTCGTCGGTCATTCCGCGTACGTGCCACCTGCAGCGGAGTCTCGACTCCGCCGATCGTGTGGTAGTTCGCGTATGACGTTACTTCCTCGATCAGCTGCCCGCTCTCCTGATCGCGGATGATCACCGCAAAACGCGCCATCAAATGATTGTCGCGCTGCACCGCTATCCGATAGGTCCGCTCCTGGCGGTCCGCCATCTCCACCCAGTCCACCGCTTTCAGGTCGATCAAATCGGTTCCGCCATACCGGTACACCATGCCTTCTTCTTTCAGGCGATCGCGAAAAAGATGCCCGGGATCCTTCATCAATCGGTCCTGGAATTCGTCCACTCTGTCGGCCGGCTCTTCACTTACGCCGTCATGGTCGACCGTCCAGCCTTCTTTTCCGTTGAACAGGTCGATGATGTTTCCCTTCTTGCCAAAATCTATGCGGTACTGATCGGGAAATCGCCAGTACTCTTTGAATTCCAGATAGGACGTCAAGGCGTTGTTATGCCCAAACTCAGACTTCCGGCCGGTGCATTCCGATTCGCGCACATGCAAATAGTTTTGCCCGCCCATCGCCTCCAGCATCTGCGCCAGAATCTGTTTGGCTTTGGTCGCGCTGGCTTCCGGCATCATCGTTTCCGGATTCTGCGCGCCGATGGAACCAGCAGCCAACACTCCGGCAACCAGAGCAACACTCGCTATCGCCCGTGCGAGACGCGTCATGTGAGCAAACTTCATCCGCAAAGCACCGAACCCCCGTTTACATTGATGATTTCTCCGGTCATGAAGTTGGCCAGGTCGGAGGCGACAAACAGGATTGGTCCCGCGATTTCTTCCGCCGTCGCCGCCCGCCCCAGCGGAATCGCCGCCGCCACCATTTTTTGCCCAGCCTTCGAGTCCAGCACCTCGTTGGACATATCGGTCGCCACCCACCCCGGCGCCACCGAGTTCACCAGGATTCCATGCCGCGCCATTTCCGTGGCCAGTCCTTTGGTGAGCGCGATGATCGCACCTTTGGACGCGCCATAGGCCGTGTGCAGCGATTCACCGCGCTGTCCCGCAGTCGAGCTGATGGGAATAATCTTGCCGGACCTTTGTTTGATCATGTGCGGCGCGGCGAAATGAATCACCGAATACACGCTCTTCAAATTGATGCGAATCATGTCGTCCCACTGCTTTTCCGTCATTTTTTCGATTGGCTGATCGTCCGGATTCCACACTCCGGCGTTGGCGACGAGAATGTCGATGCGGCCCAGCCGCTCAATGGTCTGGTCGACAAGTTTTTTGTTGTCGGCGTGTTTGCTGACATCGGCTTTGAAAGCTTCCACGCGCGTTCCGTGCTTGCGCGCTTCGCTTTCCACCAGCGCCGCGGCATCTTTCGCTTTGTTGTAATTGAACACCACGTCCGCGCCAGCCTGCGCGAACAACTTCACCGCGGCAGCGCCAATCCCGCGCGAGCCTCCGGTAATCAGTGCCGCTTTCCCCGCCAAAGAAATCATGTTTCCCCCAAGGAACGAATTACATCTAAACTTGTCACAAAACTTTTTCAGCGACGCGCCCTGCGTGCCGCGTGTACAAAATCCGTGAATAACTTCTGCGCGAAGGGATCATCCGGCATGCGCTCCGGATGCCACTGCACTCCGACCACCCAATCGTCAGGGGATTGCAGCTCCACACCCTCGATGATGCCATCCGGGCCACGCGCGGTGACACGCAGTTTCTCTCCTGGCCGTTCGATCGACTGGTGATGGCTGCTGTTAATCTGAACCTGCGTGGCGCCAGCCAATTTCTGCAGATGACTACCTTTGGCCAGCGTCGCGCCATGCTGCAGGTCCTTGCTGCTCGAACCTGCCGCGAGATCGGTCTTCCCGTGTGCTTCCGTTCCGGGCTTCTCGGCCGGAATGTCCTGCACCAGCGATCCGCCCCGATGTACGTTCAAGATCTGGCAGCCGTAGCAGATCGCCAGCACCGGTTTGTGCTGCAAGAGCGCGTGCTCCAGAATCGCGCTGTCGGTGCGATCGCGATCCGCGTCCAATGTCCTGGTCTTCGGATGCCGCGGCTCCGCGTAGCGTGCCGGGTCTACGTCTGCAGGACTTCCCGGCAGAACAAACGCATCCAGTCCGGCGGCCTGCCTCCGCAATTCCTCGTCCGAAAGCCCCAGCGACACGTGCTCCGGCAGGCCCCCAGCACGCTGCACTGCCTCGAAGTAATAATTCAACTTCTCGACGTTGCCCTTGCGTTCTTCCTCCCGGGTACGCCACGGAATTCCGACTCGTGGTTTGCTTTCAGGTTGGAAGGAATGGTGGTTTTCGGGGGACATGGAGATGCAAAATCCTAGCATTCGCGCAGAAGTGCGGCAACCGCCGCGCGTAAACATGCCCAATATCATAAATAAGTATAATATTTACAATCACTTAGCTGACTTTGCGAACCGTTCTGTCAAACAGTATTCTTCGCGCTGGAAAAACTTGGGAAGTTGCCCTAGACGCTGCTCCAATTGCTCGACAGAATCGGCACGCAGCGTTACGTGGCCGACTTTGCGGCCCGGACGGCACGACTTTCCGTACAAATGCAAGTGCGCGTCAGGAACGGCTAGGAGTTCGCTGGCGTCGGGAAGCTCGCCGATCAGATTCAACATGGCGGAAAAGCCCAGGGTGCGCGTGACGCCCAGTGGCAGGCCGGAAACCGCGCGAAGATGATTTTCGAACTGGCTGGTGACCGCGCCTTCAATGGTCCAGTGGCCGGAATTGTGGACGCGAGGGGCCATTTCGTTGGCGAGCAGGCGGCCATCGCATTCGAACAGTTCGATAGCGAGAACTCCTACGTAGTCGAGGGATTCCAGGATTTGGCGGGCGGCTTTTTCGGCTTCGCGCTGCAGAGTTTCCGCAAGGCGCGGAGCAGGCGCAAGCGAGAGACGCAAGATTCCGCTGCGATGGTGATTTTCGACGAGGGGATAGAAGGAAGTCGCACCGTCGCGGGCGCGTACGGCCAGAATAGAAAGTTCGCGAGAAAAGTTGACGAATTTTTCGAGCATCAGCGGAACCGACGGGATTTCTTTCTTAACGCGTTCAATGTCTTTGCCGGTGCGGAGAACCCACTGGCCTTTCCCGTCGTAGCCGAGGCGGCACGTCTTCAAAACGGCCGGGACACCGATTTTACTGACGGCTTGATCCAATTCGTCCGCGGAATTGACGGCGGCAAATTCGGTGGTGGGGATGCCGAGTTTTTGCAACAAATGCTTCTCGCTGCGGCGGTCCTGCGCGGTCTCCAGCGCCTGCGTCGAGGGATAGACGGGAACAAGTTTTTGCAAGAAGCGTGCGGCTTCAACGGGAACATTTTCAAATTCATAAGTGACGAGCGCGAGACCGTGCGCGAATTTTTCCAGGGCCTCGAAATCCGTGTATTCGGCGGTGACGCGCGATGCGATGCGGCCCACGGGAGCCTGCGGCGAAGGATCAAGAAAGCGGAAATGGAAATCGAGGGGATAGCCGGCGAGGGCGAGCATGTAACCCAACTGGCCGCCTCCTAAAATCCCGATGGTCACTTGCGCTTTCCTTTTCCACTTTTCAGACGAGAGAGAGCGAATTTCGCAGGGTCGGGAACGGCCAACACGTTCTTCGTTTGCAACGAACGGAACTTCTTGAGGGCCTCGCGAATTTTGGGATATTTATTACCTAACGCGGCGGCGGCGAGAAGCGCTGCGTTAATGGCGCCGGCTTTGCCGATGGCCAGCGTCCCGACGGGAACGCCACCGGGCATTTGCGCAATGGAGAGCAGTGAATCCAATCCTTTCAGCGCTTTGGATTCGACCGGCACTCCAAAAACAGGAAGAACAGTTTTGGATGCCGCCATACCGGGCAAATGCGCGGCGCCGCCCGCTCCTGCGATGATGACTTCGATGCCGCGCTGCTCCGCCTGCGAAGCATAGGCAAAAAGTAAATCGGGAGTGCGATGCGCGGACACTACCCGGGTTTCGTGCGGAATGCATAGAGCATCGAGCGTGTGTGCCGCGTGCGACATGGTTTCCCAGTCAGAGATTGAGCCCATGATAATGCCAACGAGCGGCAGCTTAGTCTTCGACCGGACTTTCGCGGGCATGCAGGACCTCTTCCGATTGGGCGCCAATCGCCGCCCATAAGACCGACAAGTTTATCGCGCACGGCAATGATTTGGAAATTCTGAACAGTGGGTTGGCAAAGATGCCGAATGCAAGAACAGCAGGCGATATGCGCCGAATCAGGGTTAGCGGCCGGCGGCTTGATCCCCGCGCAAGACCAGGCAGGTGGAATTGGATTTTGCCACCAGTTTTCCGCTTTCGTCCGTGATTTCACATTCGACGTAGCCGATGGTGCGGCCGCGCTGGACTACCCGGCCCTCGGCGCGGAGCTGCGCTTGGCGAACCGGGCGCAGGAAATTAATTTTGAGTTCGACGGTGGTGAAGGATTCGCCGGGAGAGAGAGTGGTGGCGAACGCGATGCCCATCGCGGCGTCGGCGATGTCGCAGAGAATCCCGCCGTGTACCGTACCCATGGGATTAAAATGCCGCCTACCAGCTTGCAGAACAACTGCGACGCGACCTTCGCTGGCTTCAGAGACTTCGAATCCAATTAGTTCGCTGACAGGCGGACGGATCTGCAGAGCGGCGTGCAGCTTCGCGGATTTGTCTGGAACAGCCGGGTCGGGCATGGGTCATCCTCCGAATTCTTGGCGATTGGATGCAGCAAATCGGTGAACGTGGACACGAAATTGCGGCATCGCCGGCAGGCAAGCACGGTCAAAGAGCATTGGTTCGAACGCTCGACTGCCAATGGTGGCGCAACTGGCCGACCAAATAGAGTGAGCCGGTGACGCAGATTACGTCGTCGGAAGCGGCTTGGGCCATCGCGGATTCGAGTGCCCGTTCTGGGTCTGGAATTATTTGGTAACGCGCCGCATGGTGGCCCGCAATTTCTGCGAGCTGCGAGGCGGAGATCGAGCGCGAAGTGCTTGGCTGGGTGAAGATGGCTTCGTTGGCGAGAGGAAAAAGGATGCCGGCAATTTCATCAACGGCTTTGTCGCGCAGCGCGCCAAAGATGACGACTAGCTTTCGAGAGCGTAGATTCTCCTCAAGAAAGATGGCCAGTTCGCTCGCAGCGGAAGGATTGTGCGCGCCGTCGAGATAAATATCGGGATTCGAATGGACTTTTTCGATGCGGCCCGGCCAGACCGCGGTTGCGATTCCCTGCTCGACGGCGTCGGCAGCGATGTGGAATCCCTGCGATTGCAGGACACGAGCGGCTGCGACTGCATTCAGCGCGTTCTGCAACTGAAAGCGGCCGGCCAGCTGTGGCCTGATCTGATATTTGCTTCCGCTCGCGGTCTCTTTTATCAACGCACGCACGCAACCGTCCGCCATTTGCGAGGATTCGATGGTGAAAGTTGTGTTGGTTTCGACGAACGGAGCGCCGAATTCGCGGGCCTTTGCGAGAAGAACCTGGCGGGATTCGTCGCGTTGTTCGGCGACGACGACAGGAACGCCGGGTTTGATGATTCCGGCTTTTTCGGAAGCGATTTCACGGAGCGAATGACCAAGAAAATTTTCGTGATCGAAGTCGATGCGGGTGATGATGCTCACTTGCGGGATAACGATGTTCGTGGAGTCCAGCCGTCCACCGAGTCCGGTTTCGAAAACCGAGAATTGCACGCCCGCCTCAGCGAAATGCACGAACGCGATGGCGGTGACGCACTCGAAGAAAGTAGGGTGCGCCCGTAACGTTGTGTCGGCGAGCAACCCTTCGATGGCGGAATGAATGCGAGAAAAGATGTCGGCAAAGGCCGCGTCTGGGATTTCCTCGCCATTCACGCGAATGCGTTCGTTGATTCTTTCAAGATGCGGAGAAGTGTAGAGTCCGGTGCGGTAACCGGCGTGACGAAGAATAGATTCGAGAAATGCGGCGGTCGAGCCTTTGCCGTTGGTGCCCGCGATATGGGCAGAAGGATATTTTTGCTCGGGATGGCCGAGACTATTCGCGAGGACGGTGCTGTTTTCGAGATTGAATTTCGCCGCCGCAGCCTGCGTGGGCGCAGCGAGCTCTCTCCCAAGAGAGAGCAGATAGCGTACCGATTCCTGGAAGTTCATTTCAATTCATCAGCAGGTCGAGAGAAGATGCGATGAACGTTTTCAGATCTTTGCGAGGAACGATGGCGTCGAGGAAACCGTGTTCGAGAAGAAACTCGGAGCGCTGAAAACCTTCGGGAAGTTTTTGACGGATGGTCTGTTCGATGACGCGCGGACCGGCAAAACCGATGAGAGCGCCGGGCTCAGCGATATTCAGATCGCCCAGCATGGCGAAGCTTGCGGTTACGCCACCGGTGGTCGGATCGGTCAAAATGGAAATGTAGGGGAGCTTGGCCTCATCCAGCCGCGCCAAGGCCGCGGAAACCTTCGCCAGCTGCATCAGGCTGATGGTGCCTTCCATCATGCGAGCGCCGCCGGAACAGGAAACGACGATCAGCGGCTGGCGCGTGTCCATGGCGAGTTCGACGCCACGAGTAACTTTCTCGCCGACGACGGCTCCCATGGAGCCGCCGATAAAGCCAAACTCCATCGCGCAAATCACGACGGGCCGTCCATTCAACTGGCCCTCCGCGGTGATGACAGCATCGTTCATCCCAAGTTTCTTGCGAGCGTCTTTGATGCGCGACGCGTAAGGTTTGGTATCCACGAATTTCAACGGATCGGTTGAAGTCATACCTGCGTCGTGTTCTGTCCAGCGGCTGTCGAAGAGCATTTCCAGACGCTGCTTAGAGCCCATCTTGAAATGAAACTGGCATTTGGGGCAGACGAATAAATTGGCTTCGAGATCTTTGCGGAAAGTAATGGTGCGGCAGCTTTCGCACTTGGTCCACAGACCTTCCGTGCGGACGCGGCGCTCTTCGGGCGGCGTCGCCTGATCAATCGCCTTCTTTTCCCTCTTGAACCAAGCCATTTTGCGATCTTTTCTTGCTGCGGACATTGCTTGCACCCAAGCCAGCCGACGCAGTTGCGAAGATGCGTTAGTTCACCGACAGTATCTCGAAGGTCCCCAGTCCGACCAGTTTAATAGTCTATACCACGCTGGGCGAGAATGCCCTTGGTGTACGGGTGTTTCACTTCTTTCATTTCGGTGACCAGGTCGGCGAGTTCGACGAGCTTGGGATGCGCGTTGCGGCCGGTGCAAATGACGTGCACGCGCTCGGGGCGGACGCGCAATGCGTCCACAATCATTTCCGGCTCGAGCATTTTGTAGCTGATGACGTAATTTATTTCGTCGAGGATCACAAGATCGTATTTTTCGGAGTAAATGGCGTCGCGGCCGCTCTGCCAGCATTCTTCTGCGAGTTTGATGTCCTGGGGATCGGTTTCCGCGCCTCCGATTTTGACGAACCCGCGACCCATCGGTCGAATTTCAAATTTGTCGTCGCCCAACATTTTGGCGGCATCGAGTTCGCCATAATGCCAGGAGCCTTTGATGAATTGCACCATGAGCACACGGAACCCCTGGCCAACCGCGCGAAAGGCTGCACCGAGAGCACAAGTGGTTTTGCCCTTGCCTGGGCCGGTGTAAACGATCAACAGTCCTTTTTCCCGCGGCATTAACTTCCCTTCCGGTTCTTTCGACAAAGAATTTAGAGTCTGGGCCGCAGGCGCGAAAACGTCAAGTAGGTGGAAATGTTTTTAAGCCAGATCCATGCGCCTGATGAGGTCTTGGGCATAGTGTTTTACGCGTCCAAGAAGCGCCGGCGAGAGAGGCCGGTTCGGCGAAACGTGATTATCCTTGAGCACGATCCATAGTCCCGGCCGATAGCCTTCTTCTTGCGTGCAGATAGCGCCGGTGAGTTGCACGATTTCCATGGGATGAGGCGTGTTGGGGGTGAGCTCAAGATCCGTGAGATGGTCCGATTCTTCCGCTAGCGTTTTGTGATGCTCGCATAAAATTTCCAGAAGCACGCCGCGAGCATCGTCCACAAGATCGCGGAAGCCTTGCGAGACGAGAATGCCATCCACTTCGCGTGGCGTCGGCTTTTCCAGTTCCTGGAGGTCGTAATCGGGAAGAGATTTTTCCAATGGAATTTCAATGGAAGCGAAAGGCTTATCCTGATCTGGTATCACTTTTAATGGCATAAGAGAGTTCTACACTATGCGCGTCATTTGGGGTAGGGGCTGCCGGAAAGAATGGCGAAGGCGCGGTAAAGCTGCTCCGCGAGCATGACCCGGGCGAGTTCATGCGAGTAGGTCAACGGACTGAGCGAGAGTTTTTGCGAAACGCGTTCGCGAAGTGTGTCGGGAAAGCCGTCGGCGTCGCCGCATACAAAAATAATTTCGCGAGTGCCGCGGTCGCGTTGCCCGGCAAGCCAACGAGCGAGAGATTCCGAGTCCTGTGATTTGCCGCCGGCGTCCAGAAGAATTGCCGTCGCTGCGCGGTCGGCGTCGAGGCGTTTGATGGCGGCCTCGGCATCGCGGACTTCGTTTACTTCGACGGAAGCTGAACGGGAAATGCGCTTTACGTAGTCGTCGAAGACCGCGCGAAGTTCCGGGCGGCGGGTTTTGCCGAGCATCAGCAGACGGAGGCGCATGAGCAATCGTTTAGATGGTTCGTCTTCGTAGCGACCGGTCTTTAGACCGGTTCTTCCCTTCGTATATTGAGCTTGCACTCTAACAGCGTCTCGCCCGACGTTTTACTGCATACCGTACTTTTTGCGTTTTTCAAGCAGGGTCTTGCGGCTGATGCCGAGAACCTCCGCTGACTTTGTAATGTGGTAGCGCGTCGCTTCCAGCGTCTGCGCGATGGCTTCGCGTTCCAGATCTTCAAGCGAACGAAGCCCGGCGAGAAGCGCAGCACCCCCTGCGACGGCGCGAATGTTGTCCGGAAGATCTTCCAGTTGCAGCTCGTTGCCTCTGGAAAAAACCATGGCGCGTTCGACGGCGTTGCGCAGTTCGCGAAGATTTCCGGGCCAGGGATAAGCGGCGAGGACGCGGCGCGCGGCTTCTGTTAGGTGCACAGGAGCGCGGTTGTGAATGGACGCCAGCGAGGCGGCAAAGTGCTCGGCGGCGGGAACGATGTCGGCGCGGCGCTCGCGCAATGGCGGCACGACGATCGGCAAGACGCTCAGGCGGAAGTAGAGATCTTCGCGAAAATGGCCGGCGCTGACCGCCGCGAGAAGATCGGTGTTGGTAAGAGCAATGAGGCGGGCTTCAATGCGCAACAATTCAGTGCCGCCCAGCCGCTCGAAAGTGCGTTCCTGCAAGACACGCAGGAGTTTGCCTTGCCCTTCCGGAGAAAGTGCGGCGATTTCATCGAGCACAATCGTTCCCTTGCCGCCGAGTTCGAGCCGGCCGAGCTTGCGTTCGACTGCGCCGGTGAAAGCGCCGCGTTCGTGCCCGAAAAGTTCACTTTCTATAAGATGGGGCGGAAGCGAGGTGCAATCAATTTTCAGAAATGGCGCGTCGCGCCGCGGGCTGAGTTCGTGCACCAGCCGCGCGAAGTGGTCCTTGCCTGAGCCGGATTCGCCGGTGATGAGCAGCGTAGTCGGCGCTGGCGCGACTTTTTCCGCGAGCGCAAGCAAACGCTGCGACGCGGGGTCGGCCGCAATCCATGGGAAACGCTCTGGCATGTATAAATTGTATCGGGAAGCCAAGCGCCCGGCGGCGGCGCGTTCAGTGTAATTGCGCTATCGAATAAGAACTAGTCGCCGGGGCCAGAAAACAGGAGATAAATCAAGAAGGGTGGCGCGGCGCAGTGGGTTCGATGGAGACGTAGATGGGTCCGGCGCCCAGGGCTACCAGGAGAAACTTGGAAAATTGGCCGGCCACGCTTTTGGTGAGAAAGTGAAGATCGTCGCCCGCGTTTATATCGACAGCGAGGTCTTTACGGTTCCAGGTGTTGTCCACGCGAATAATGTGATGGCCGGCGGAAACAGGGAACGAAATTTCGTCACCGAATAAAAGTTCCGCCTTGCGTTCTCCGTCCAGCAAAACGAATATCTGCCGGGTCTGCACGTCCTCCGGCGAATCGCGAGTGATGGTCACTTGCGCGACCGCGGTGGGAGATTGCGAAGAATTTTCCGCCGGCATGGGATTCGATCAGGAATGATCGCCGGAGGCGCGCAGGCGGGACGAATCATTTCCGGAAAGTACCGCGTCAGGCAGATCGGGAATATCGTAGCGCGGAACGTTGCGCCACAAGCGCTCGAGATCGTAGTAGCGGCGAGCCTGTTCGCTGAAAACATGCACGATGAAGCCGCCGAAATCGAGCAGCGCCCAGTCGTTCGAACCGCGGCCTTCGCGATGCTCCGGTTCGCGTTTCAATTCTTTGTACAACTGTTCTTCGACTTCCGTGCAAATCGCTTGCACCTGCGGGGTGCTGAAGCCGGTACACACCACGAAGTATTCAGTGAAAGTGCCAATCTTGCTGAGATCGAGCACGGTGATTGCGGAAGCTTTTTTGTTCTGCATAGCCTCGATGACGAGGCGAACTGCTTTGGGAAGGTTGGTCAAATTCAAGAGTATAGGCCCTGTTTATGAATGTATTCCTCCACGCGCGCGGAAACAAGTCCGTGAATCGCTTGACCCTTGTGGGCGCGGCGGCGAATGTCAGTGGCGGAAACATCGCTGGAGACGTTTTCAAGAAGATAGACGTTGGTGCGCCGGAGCTGCGCGATCAGTTGGGAAGGCGGCGGCTCGGGATCGCGCTTGACGTTGGGAGCGGCCATTAGATCAGGTGGAATTACCAATTTCAGTGCTTCTGCGCGGATTCCGGGACGGTTGGCGATGATGAAGTCGCACAGGCCGAGCAGCGATTCGTATTCCTTCCACATGGGGATGTCGAGAAACGCGTCGGCGCCGATGATGAAAAAAATGCGATCTCCGGCTCCATGATAGGCGTGGCGAAAATAGCGAACAGTGTCCACAGAATAGTGCAATTGACTGCCGGCAAAATCCTCACCGGCTTCGGACAGCGACGGAACGAAGTGCGGATGCTCGGTGCAGGCCAGCGCAACCATGGCGTAGCGGTGCGGAAATGGCGCGAGGTGCTGCTTTAGCTTGTGCGGCGGCCGGCTGGCGGGAACGAAGTGAATTTGGTCGAAATTGAAACGGCGGTCCGCGGCGCGCGCGACGGCGAGATGTCCATTGTGAATGGGATCAAAGGAGCCGCCAAACAGCGCAATACGGCGGGGCTGATGTCTTGATACGGTGTGGCGCTGCGCTTGCGCGGTGGTCAATGACGCTCCAGGGACACAGTAAGTATATTTTCGCATGAAAGGCAAAACAGGGGTAGCCGTAGAGTCACAAAGCGCGCAGACATAGGAAAAGAAAGAGGGAAAACAAAAACTGCTGCACGACGGAAATCGTCATCCGTGTTTTGCTTTCTTCTGCGACGCTCTGTCTGTGCGGTGGGTTTTATTGCTGATTGGCGGCTTCGGATACGGTATCCGGCGCATCAGGGTGCGGCGCGGCGGATTTGGGAATTTTTTCGAGCTCGTCAGCAATGGCAAGGACCAGGTCGCGGACACCCTCGCCAGTGGCCGCGGAAATGGCGTGGAACGGAAACTTGTGTCGGGCGCAGAAAGTGCGAAGCTCGTCTAGGCGCGTGCGATCGGTCGTTGCGTCAAGCTTAGTCGCAACGACGATCATCGGTTTTTCGCCGAGCGCTGGACTGAAAGCTAGTAGTTCGCCGTTGATGACTTCGTAAGAATGGATGGGATCGGCGTCGGTGAAATCGCTGGTGTCAATGAGGTGAACGAGAAGCCGTGTGCGCTCGACGTGACGCAGAAAGCGAATGCCGAGGCCCGCGCCTTCGTGCGCGCCCTCAATTAAGCCCGGCAAATCGGCTACAACGAAGGTGCGTCCGATGTCGTTGCTTTCTTTTCCGGCGCCGCTGCTGGCGGATTGCGGAACGCTATCGGCGCTGACGACACCAAGATTTGGCTCAAGCGTGGTGAAAGGATAGTTGGCAATTTTCGGGCGCGCAGCGGAAATCACAGAAATCAGCGTGGACTTGCCGGCGTTGGGATAGCCGACAAGACCCACATCTGCAAGCAATTTTAATTCCAGCCGCAAGTGGCGTTCTTCGCCGGGCTGGCCGTCCTCATGTTCGCGCGGCGCTTGATGCCAGGGCTTGGCAAAGTGCTGATTGCCGCGGCCGCCGTTGCCTCCGTGCGCGATCAAAATGCGCTGGCCCGGTACGGCAAGATCGGCGATGGGTTGGTTCGAATGTTGATCGTATGCGACCGTGCCAACAGGCACCAGCAACGTCATATCGTCGCCAGCCTGGCCGGTACAATTCGAGCCTTCACCGTGGCGGCCGCGGTCAGCTTTGAATTCGCGGTTGTAGCGGTAACGCAGCAGCGTGTTGTCGTTGGGATTGGCTTCGAGGTAGATGCTGCCGCCACGACCGCCGTCCCCTCCGGCCGGTCCACCACGCGGAACATATTTTTCGCGCCGGAACGCGACGCAGCCATTGCCGCCGTCGCCAGCCTTTACATAGATTTTGGCTTCATCAACGAACATCGCGAACCTGCTTTAAGATGGCCACCGCAGGTGGCAGCTACAGCACCTAAGGACACTACTCCGAATGCTATCAGGAAACGCTTCGGCGGATTTCAAGTTGCGATCCTTCGCCCACCTTGGCGGGCCCGGCATGACAACGCGTTCGTGTTCAACGCGGAAAAAACGCGGCCCGCGAAAGCGGGCGCGGGTACCAGCCTTTCGGCGATCACCCCGGGTCGTGCAGCAAGGACTTGATGTCCCCGCTCTTCGCAACTGTTGATGATGGTTAGTTGACGGCTGCGGCTGATGCGGGGGTGACGCTGATGAACCGTCCACGACGGCCGCGGTCTTCGAATTTGACGTGGCCGGTCACCAGCGCGAAGAGCGTGTCGTCCTTGCCCTGGCCGACGTTTTCGCCGGCTTGATGCTTGGTGCCGCGCTGGCGAATCAGAATCGTTCCCGCATTGACAAGTTGGCCGCCGAAACGCTTTACACCCAGCCGTTGGCCGTGTGAATCGCGGCCGTTTGTAGAGGAGCCGCCACCTTTTTTGTGTGCCATGATGCAATTCCCTTCCGAGATTCGAAATTCTGAAAGTGCCTTCGTCCATGCGCAAAGCGAAAAAGAAAGAACGCACCAGGATTGCGCCCGCTCCTATCGCTACAAATGCTACAGCTTGATGTCGCTGACCTGCACAGCCGTATAGTTCTGGCGATGGCCGCGCTGAATCTTATATTGGTTTGTTTTCTTGAACTTAAGGACGGTGACTTTCTTGCCGCGGCCTTGTTCAACGATCTTGCCGGTCACGGTTGCCTTGGAGGCATCGCCGCCGGTCAGAATCTTCTGGTCATCGGTGTGTACGCTCAAAATTGAGCCGAATTTCACCTGTTCGCCCACTTCGCCAGATACGCTTTCCACACGAATGGTGTCGCCGGGAGCGACACGATACTGCTTTCCCCCGGACTTGATTACGGCGTACATCACTCCTCCAGAGCTAAAGACAAACCATCATTATACGGGTCTTGCAGCGGAAGCGTCAACGCAAGTTTGAGGCAGGCGAAAGAACGCTTTATCGCAAAGCGGGTTCGCCCAACGGCGCGGGAAAGTGCTGCGAAAACCAAAACGAATATTCCGTCGAGCCGTGCCGCTGATAGTGTTCGACGCGGTCGCGCCCTTCGGCCACCGAAGGAATATGACCTGCGGGCACCCACCACAGGCAGTAGTGAGGCTTGTCCGTCTTTTCAAACCATTTGGCGCGGTCGCGAAGCACCCGCATATGATCAGAACGATAGACATAATTGCGGAGCGATTCGAGGGACTCCCAAACCGACATGTTGACCATTACAGACGGATCGTCGTTGAAAGGAATGTCGGTAGCATTCCCAGAGGACGATTGCAGGCGCCAGACAAATCCGGGGGCAGCGTCCGCAAGCGCGTTGATGGCGTCGAGCTGCGCAACGAACTCCGCAATTCTTGGATCGCCAATCGGCGCTACCAGGCGGCCAATGTTGATCTGGGCGAGATGATGGTGCACAAAACACCCCTTCCCTAAGTACGCTCACTTGCACAGCTCAGATGCCGGCCGTAAGGATGTTGGGTTATTCCGCGTCCGGATGTCCGCAATAGACGGCTCAAAAATCGAAACGGTAGCCGAGAATCATTTTTGCGATCAGGTGATCGGTGGAACGCGTTACGCCCACTCCGACGCCAAAATTCACTTCCCATTTCGGCGATAAGTTCAGGTCAATGGCAGGGAAAAACTGGTGCATTTGCAGCGCGATGGGATCGAAATCCGTGGCTGGGCCAACCGAGCCGTAATACTCCAATCCGCCCGTGATTCTTTTGGTGAAGTCGTAGCTGACTTTCACATTGGGAGAAAAAACGAAACCTTGATTCTCCGATAGCCCGTGAATCGATTTGTCGAACGTCGGATTGAAGGAAAAATACCAGCGGCCAGTCTGCTTATCAATAATGGGGCGCATTTCCCAGGTCCAGCTGTCAACCGAATACCGGCGGCGCTGGTAGCCGATTTCGTTGGAAAGGCTGAGCCCGACCGGCCATTTCCATTTCGGCGGAATGCGAAAACGCGGTCGTATGTGATCGCCGACCCAGTCAATACCCTGCCCGCTTTTCTCGGCGGTGAAGATATAGAAACCGGTTTCGAACCAGTCCGTGAAGCCGTGAGTGATTTCGATGGTTTCGTGAAGCTGATGGTTTGTAGGCAGCATGCCATCTTGAGAAGACTTCGATCCTTGGAAGGTGAAATTGCTGTGCAGTTCCACCATTGTGTGGCCGGGATCCACGGTGTCGTAGGAGTAGACCTGGATCTCGTAGTTGTCCTGAGCGTGGGCGGGAGGAATAACGCAGAGAACACAGAGCGCAACCAGAGCGCAGAGGAAGAGATTAGCGGGCATACCAGCGAGACTCAGTCGGGGCACAAAAGTCATAAGCACACAGGTTAAAGGAGAACGATATTTTCGCAAAACCGGACACTGAACCAGGTTATGCGTGCGGGTGCGACTTGTCGTAGATGTCCAGCAACTGGCGGATGGAAGCATGCGTATATTTCTGTGTGGTGGAGAGCGATTGGTGGCCGAGAAGCTCCTGAATGGCGCGAAGATCGGCGCCGTCGGCAAGAAGGTGCGTGGCGAAGGCGTGGCGCAGCGAGTGCGGGTGCAAATCCCAATTCATGTTGGCGAGGCGAACGTATTTTTTGACGATACGGCCGACGGAACGTTGCGTCAGTCGGTGGCCGGCGTAATTCAGAAAGATCGCTTCGCTGTGCGCGGCGCCGCGATGCCGCCTTCCCGGACCAGCCTGCAAGAGCAATTGTTCGCGAACCGGCCAATAGGCTTCCAGCGCCTCCTGCGCTTTGCCGCCGTAGGGTACGATGCGTTCCTTGTTGCCCTTGCCGCGTACACGCAACATTTTTTCCCGCCTATCCATGTCGGCGAGATTCAGTCCGGTGAGTTCGCTGACGCGCAGGCCCGCGGCGTAGAGAAGCTCCAGCAGGGCGCGATCGCGTTTCAAGAGCAATCCTTCGTCGCCGGATGCGGCTCGCTTGACGGGACGAGTGGCCAAGGGTGAACGGGTCGGTGTCCGGAGATCGAGCGGGGATTTAACGGGACCTGCGAGCTGGTTGAGGAAGCCGTTCATTTCCTCGGCGGAAAGTACCGAGGGAATGCGTTTAGGCAATTTCGGAGTCGGCACCAGTCGAGCGGGATTTTCCTTGAGCATCCCTTCGCGCACACAATGTTTGAAAAACGAGCGCAACGACGCGAGCTTGCGTGCAATGGAACTTTTCTGCAGCCCCTGCGAGTGCAGATGCCCGACGTATTCGCGGATGATCTGATGCGAGATTTTCGCGAGCGCCGGAATTTTTTCCTCTGGCGGCGCCAGGTACGCTGCGAACTGCTGCAAATCCTTGCCGTAGTTCAGCACCGTGTGCGGCGAGGAATTCCTCACCGATCGCAGGTACTCCAGATATTTGTCGATGGCTTGCAGCACGTTGATCCAAGTACGCTCCGCAGCGGACCTCGCGTTTATAGAGTAACGCCAGTTGTTAGATGCGAAAGATCAATTGTGAGTCGATGTGCGGCCGTTGCCATCTGGTGGATCCTAAAATTCTCATAACGAGAATGGTGGTAGGCTCAATTTGTCCGGTTCGACGATTGAAATTTGCATGCGCAAGGCGGAAAGTTGGAGGCAGTGGGAACTATCGCTCGCGCCAAAAAGCCGGGATGATGGGCAAGGCGGGTGAGCCGAACATGCGGTTGCACTACCTGATCGTCGGGGACACACGATTGAAACTTCGCGGTACCAAAGGCAAAGAAGGCCGGGGAAAAGAGGGAACCGCGGTTGCCTTGACTGTGCTGTTTGGGCCAATCGGACTGATCAAGCACGGCAAGAACGTGGACATTAAAGAAGGTACGCCGCTACTCGCTTATACGATGAGAATTTCGAAGTGCCGGCCACCAAGCAGGAAAACCATCTTCGCGCGTTGCTAGGATTTTGCGCCGACCGGCGCTACGACTTCCTCGGGTTTCGCCTGCGCCGCGGGCTCATCCACCAGCCGTTCCCAGTCACACCCTTCCTTGATGCAGGTGCGAACCAATCCAATCTTGGATTTCTTCTCAACGATGAAGTCGGCGCCGCACTTCGGGCATGGCTCGGGGAGCGGCTGATTCGGGGTGGTGAAATCGCAATCCGGATAACGCGAACAACCGTAGAAAATGCGCGCGCGCCCGCCGCGTCCAGCGCTGCCGCGGCGAACGAATTCGCCTTCGTGGCATTTCGGACATTTAATGCCCAGGGTGATCGGCCGCGTGTACTTGCACTTCGGGTAGCCGGTGCAGCCGATGAACTCTCCGAAGCGGCCGTGTTTCTTCACCAGACCGCTGCCGCAAGTTGGACATTTTTCGTCCAGAGGCTCATCGGGTTGCAGCGCGATGCGCGTGCCCTGTACCATGCGCCGCGTGGTTTTGCAATCGGGATAGCCGGTGCAGGCGAGGAAGGTGCCGAAGCGGCCGCGCTTGATGGCCATTTCCTTGCCGCAGTTATCGCAATACTCGGTTTTGCTTTCGGCGTCGCCTTCTTCGCCCATTTCCGGCGAAAGATCCTGAATAAAATCGCACTGGGGATAACGCGAGCAACCCAGGAAAAATCCATGCCGGCTGATGCGCTCCAGCAATTCGCCCTGCCCGCATTTTTCGCACGTCTTCCCGGTCGGAATGCCGGCTTTGTACGAAACCATTTCGTCGCTGGCGCGATCCAGATCCACGATGAATTTTTCCCAGAATTCTTTCACCGCTTCGCGCCAATGCAGTTTGCCGTCTTCGATTTCGTCCAATTCTTCTTCCAGGCGCGCGGTGAAGGTGACATCAAAAACGTCGTCGAAACTCTTCACCAGCAGCACGCTGACGCGTTCGCCGAGCATCGTTGGCGTAAAGCGTCCCTGATCCTTCTTGACGTATTCGCGTTCGACAATGGTCGAAATAATCGCCGCATACGTGGAAGGCCGGCCGATTCCCTTTTCTTCCAAATCCTTTACCAGCGTCGCTTCCGTGTAGCGCGGCGGCGGCTCGGTGAAGTGCTGCTCGGGACGAATTGTATCGAGCCTTAATATTTGCCCTTCGCTGACACGCGGCAGCGCGTTGCCTTCGCCTTCATCGCTCTTTTCATCGTCTTCGCGATCAGCATTCGCAACCGGCAGCTGATAGACACGCAGGTAACCGTCAAACTTCTGCACCGAACCAGTCGCTCGAAAAGTGTAATCCCCCGCCGAAATATCAATGGTGGTCTGATCGAAAACCGCCGGCAGTATCTGCGACGCTACGAACCGCTGCCAGATCAATTGATAGAGCTTGAACAGATCGTCATCCAGGTATTTGCGCACATCTTCCGGCGTACGCGACACATCCGTCGGGCGAACAGCTTCGTGCGCTTCCTGCGCGTCTTTCTTGGATTTGTAGTAGTTCGGCTTCTCCGGCAAATAGTTCGAACCGAACCGTTCCGGAATCAGTTCGCGCACCTGCGCCAGCGCGTCTTGTGAAACGTTCACCGAATCGGTGCGCATGTAGGTAATCAGCGCGACTGAACCTTCCGCGCCAAACTCCACGCCTTCATACAAACGCTGCGCCAGCGCCATGGTGCGTTTCGCGGTGTAACGCAGACGGTTGTACGCGGCTTGCTGCAATTTCGAAGTCGTGAACGGCGGCGGCGGATTGCGGCGTTTTTCTTTTTGGGTTACCGAAGCCACTTCCCACTTGGCTTTGTTCACGGCAGCCAGAATTGCGTCTGCGCCTTCCTGATTATTGATCGCGATGTCTTCGCCTTTGTATTTCGAAAGCTTGGCTTCGAACAGCGGCGGCTCGCCCGCGTCCAACATTGCGTGGATCGACCAGTACTCCTGCGGAATGAACGCGCGGATCTCCTGTTCGCGCTCGACAATCAGGCGTAGCGCAACCGTCTGCACACGCCCAGCGGAAAGCCCGCGGCGCACTTTATTCCATAACAAAGGCGAAATCTTGTAGCCCACGATGCGGTCTAGCACGCGGCGCGCTTGCTGCGCGTCCACCAGGTCGGCGTTCACCTCCCGAGGATGTTCGAACGCGGCACGAATCGCTTTGGGGGTAATCTCATTGAACGTAACGCGGAAAATCTTTTTGGGATCGGTCGCCGGAATTTCCCTCTTCGGCTCGGTCTTATCCTTTTCTTCCTCAACCGGCGCGGGTTTGGCGTTCTTCTTCTTCCAACGCGGCGCGCTGGCTTCCTGCTCCACAAATTTGGATGGCTTCGAAAGCACCATCGCCAGGTGCGCGGAAATGGCTTCTCCTTCGCGGTCCGGGTCACCCGCCAGGTACACGGCGTCAGACGAGTTCGCCGCCTTGCGCAGGTCATTAATGACCTTAAGCTTGCCGTTGATGATCTGCAGCGTCGGCTCAAAAATCTTAACATCGTCAAGCGTCACCGGCTTGCGAACCGGCTTGACCTTCAATTTCTTGCTGCCCTTTTTCGCGCGGACTTTCTTCTTCGGGGCGGCTTCGGTTTCATCCGGCTCGTCGGGCAGACGAATACCGATCGTCTTTTTCGGCAGGTCCAATACGTGACCGATCGAAGCTTTGACGATGTAGTTCTTGCCCAAATACTTGTTGATAGTCTTCGCCTTTGCGGGCGATTCGACGATGACGAGCGAACGAGCCATTCTGCTGTTTTAACCCCGTATCCTCTTGCTGGAAGACACTGCGGTGAGGCCTGTGCCCTTCTCGCTAACTTACATGAAGATGCGCGAAGTCGCGCGAATGTTTCACGCTGCGTTTCGCAATTTCACTAAGCGTATTGGATTCAGATACTTGGCGTGTCACGCGCTATCATTAAATATCGCATCCACCTACCGAGAACGCCGATCGCGCGGCCGTCAGGCGCCAAGGCCGCGCCGGCCCGCTCGCGATCGCGATCCCGCGCGCTGCCAAGTCTCGCGCAGCAGACGCGCAGAAAGGCGCGCTGCAGTGCCACGCGTCAAACACAAGTGCCAGCCAGGGAAGTGGTATCAAGCTGCACGGAGAGTAAGCCCCCGCGCTTGCAACCCACGGCACAGGCAATCTAGTTGTCGACGATCTACTATAGAAATGGCTAGAACTTGGTTAATTCGACAGGGCTGCTCTTAGGGTTTCTTCTCCGCGGCCTTCTGGTGCGGCTCGCTGAAACCAATCTCCAGCGGTGTGTTTTTTACAAACACCACGTCTTTTCCGCGCGACAAAAAATTATTGTAAACCGAGGTTCCCGCCCCATAGGCAGCAAATGCCATGGACACCGGCTGCGACTTGGCCGCCAGTGAAATCAGCGTCCCGGTAATTCCCGATCCAGACACACCCGCGCCCGCGCGTACGCCCGGATCGCCGGCCGCATCCGTGGTCCCGTGTTCGTTATCGGTATGCGATGCGGCGGCTGCCAGCAGTACCGCTACTCCGGTTGACAGGTACCGTGTCTTGCTATCGGTTGCCTGCGCCCCGCCTTCATCGTCGAGCCGCACGCCGGAGCGGCGGTCCGCCTCGACTCCCTCGACGCTGCCTTGCATCGGTTGAACTACGCCCTCCGGAGTTTCAACGCGGTTGAAAATCACGCGCAAATCGCCGTTGTGATGCAGCTTTCGCGCCGGTTGGGCTTTGATCACTTCTCCCGCGATCCGGCTGTTGGCCGGCAGCAATAAATGATGATCTTGAGAAAAGAGCGGCTCTGTCAGCACCGCCGCGATTACGTTGCCCCTATGTGCGGTTGCCGAACTCACCTCTTCCGCAAACCGCGCATGCAAAATGCTATCCGGTTCCGGACTTTTCCCAAGCTGCGCCAGTTGCTCCGCGGTTCGCGTGGTCTTGCCAAAATCGAGCGGCTCGTCCAACGCAGCGTAAAATCGCGTTCCCGGTTGCAGATATTGTCTGCGGTACGGCGATTGTGCCAGCGCCAATTCCTTCAGCCTCTGCATCTTCCCGGGCGATTTGATTTCGTCCAGCGTGTCGTTCACTTTCGCTTTGGCTCCTGCCTTCGCACTTTCGATTTGCCGCTGCGCTGCATTGGGCTGTTTCTTCGCGCCTCCCGGGACCAGATGCACCACTTGCGCGATTCCCGGTGAAACCGTGGTGGCAATGGCTCGCCGTTCCTGGTTCGGCAGTGTGACCGAATCAAATTCCAGTTCATATTCGTGATACGGCGAAAAATTGCCGTTCACATACGACATGACCTTGCGCTTCCCTGGAACCCCATGAATGCTGGTTACTTTTCCTGTGACCTCGCTTCCTGCGGGAATCACCGGCTGGTCGAAAGCGTATACTGACTCCGTAATTTTTCCGGAAACGACCTGGCCAACCGCGGCGATGCGCACTTTCTGGTCGATTGCGACGCGCAGGGCGGTGCCCGCCGGCACTTGCAACAGAATCACGGAGTCTGGAACGGATGGAGCCGTCGTCTCCGAAGTCGGAGGCGCGCAAAGAGAAGGCAGTGCGTCCTCGCGGGGAACTTCGCTGCAACCGCCGCCACGAACTGTGTTCTGCGCTGTCAGCGCAACGGGGACGGCTAGAAAAACCAGTAACGGGAAAAAGCGGCGGCGGTCGCTGAACATTATTATTCCTCCTCGACGGGGTTGTATGTGGGAAGGCTGAACGAACCACCGGGTTGCCTAGCAATCTTCCACGCGCGCGATTCTTCCGTCAACTGCGGTTTTATTTTGTGTCCGAAATTATGGCTGATTGCGATCTTCCTGCAGGATCGATTCGAATGTGGAACAGAACAAGGCCGCATCCCCTTCGGAAACAATCAGCGGAGGCCGAAGCTTGATCACATTATGATATGGGCCGTCAGTCCCAGCGAGAATTCCTCTGTTGCGCAACCGATTTACGACGTAAGAAGCCTGAAGCGGAGCTGGTTCTCGCGTTGCGCGCGAAAGCACCAGATCCAGTCCGAGGAATAATCCGCAACCTCGCACGTCGCCAATCACGGCATACTTGCGTTGCAATTCTTCCAGCGCCGCGATCCACGATGCTCCAACGCGCAAAGCATTTTCCTGCAAGTGTTCCTCTTGCACGACATCGAGCACGGCAAGTCCAGCCGCGCAGCCCACTGGATTACCGCCGAATGTGCTGAAAAATTCCATTCCGTTGTTGAAGGCCTCGGCGATTTTCCGCGTGGTTATTACTGCAGCAAGCGGAAATCCGTTTCCGATGGGTTTGCCGAGCACCACAATGTCCGGCACCACGTTTTGCGTCTCGAATCCCCAGAAATGCGTTCCCAGCCGCCCGAATCCGACTTGCACTTCATCAGCGATGCAGACTCCACCCGCATTGCGCACATGGCTATATGCCTCGGCAAGGTAGTTCTGCGGAAAAACAATTTGTCCGCCGACGCTGGGAAGAGTTTCTGCAATAAATGTGGGCCGGCTTCCGCGTGTTTGCAGGACTTCGCAAATTTCGCCGACATGGCCAGCGTACTTCGTGCCGACCCGCGGCTCGCCGCGGCGGTACAACCCGCGATAATCGTCTGCAAGCGGTGCGACGTGTACCCAAGGTTTTCTTCCGGCCCCGCCGGGTCCATTGAATTTGTACGGGCTGATATCGACCAGCGCATTCGTATGGCCGTGATATGCATGCTCCAGTACGATCACATCTTCGCTTCGTGTATAGGCGCGCGCCAATCGCAATGCCAGTTCGTTCGCTTCGCTGCCAGAATTCAGAAAAAAACAAACCTGCAACCGCTTGGGCATTAGTGCCGTCAGCCGCTCCGCATAGCGCAAAATATTTTCATGCAAGTAACGCGTGTTGGTGTTCAGCAGCGCCAATTGCTCCTGCGCCGCGCCAGCAACTCGCGGATGCGAATGTCCAACCAGCGGCACATTGTTGTATACGTCCAGAAACGCCCGCCCGGTCTCGTCATACAGGTACTGCCGCCAGCCACGTACAATCTTGAGCGGCTTTTCGTATGACAAACTTAAGTTTCCGCCGAGCAATTCCTTGCGGCGCGGAAGCGCTTCCCGGCTTGATTTTTCACGCTCTGGAAATTTGTTTGACGGAATGCCAAGCAATACATTCGGATCAGGCGAAATGCTCGTCCACACGGCTCGCTCCGAAGCGCGCGCTACGCCCGGGAATTCCGCACCACGATCGAGCAAATCGAGAATGATCTGAAAATGCAGATGCGGCGGCCAGCCGCCATTTTCATTTAGCGTTCCGACGTGTGCAAATACTTCGCCTTTTGCTATCGCCTGTCCCGGACTCAATTCACGTAAGGTTTCCCGCGTCAGGTGCCCGTAGAGCGTGAACAATTCTTGGCCATCATCGCTCGCGTGGCGCAGAATCACCAGCGGTCCGTAATCGAGCGCTGCCGTATTCTCCGCCAGCAAATGCACTACGCCGTTCAGCGGAGCGCAAACCGGCGTTCCCGCCTCAACAAATAGGTCAAGGCCTAGATGGATCGTTCTACGCTCATCCATAGGAGCGTCGCCGCCGAAGAGCGGAGAGGTGTAAAGCAACCGCGCTTCGTCATATCTTCCGATTCCGATGGCGACATCGCCGGCCGCCATTTTTTTTAGCAGGGTGAGCGCTAGTTTGTTTGCTGCGGCGTTCGCCGGGTCAGCGCCGAGCAACGTACTTCCAACGCTTAGGTCGAAAACGATCAGGGGCGCCTTTCGCAGATCTGCATCAATGACTCTTGCGACGTGAGATCCTTGGTCTTCTAGCCAGCGTGCGATTTTCTCGGCTCTGGGCGAGGCTGGAAATCCGCAGGCCTCGCGGAACGTGTAGTGCGCGAATCGCGGATGGATTTTCGCCAGCCGCTGCAAAGCATCCCAGGCCGCGTCTTCGCTCACCGTTACATATTCATCGTCCGGCTTCTGTTCTTTGCGAAGGGTCGAGTTGACCACGCTCACCGCTAGTCGTATCGCGATCAGCGGAAACACTGCGGCCAATTCGGCTTCGTTCAAGGGGTATCCGCTGTGAAATCCCCGTACAATCTCCTTCGCCACTGCCAGCGCATCGTTCTTCTCGAGAATCGCGTATGCAGCAGCGATCGCGGCCTCGCTTACGATCCAGCCATGGTGCATGTCGCCGAAGTCGATGAGTCCCGCTATCACCCTCGGTAGCTGCCGCGCTGCGGTAACCAAGACATTGTGGTCGTTCGCGTCCCCATAGATAACGCCTTTCCGCAAACCGCTTTGAGCCGGCTCGATCCATTCCCGATACAGCGAAAGGAAATAATCCACCAGCGCGCGGCGCTGCGGATCGGCTATTTTCCCCACATGCTCGCGAATCCAGCTCGCACGAGAAGAATCCCACTTCAATTCGCGGTAGGTCGCCGGATGAGCGAAATCACCGAGCGCCGCATCCATTTCGCCCAGGACTCTCCCCAGGTCCGCCAGCAATGCAGGTGAATGTGGATTGGCATTCGTCAACATATCGCCCGGAAGATAATTCAGCATCCACACCAACCGCGTTTGCCCTTCCGCGTCCGCGATTGAAATGAAACGCTCGCCGCGTTTCGTCAGCTGCACGCGTGGAAGTGGAAGTCGCGGCGCGTTGTTAGCCAGATAGGTCAACGCGGCGCATTGCATATCGATGAAGGAGTTTTCCCGCGCGGGGTGCATGCATTTCAAGACGTATTCATGGCCGTCTGCCGCACGCAAATGAAAGTTGCAGTCGTACTCGCCAGGCAGTGCAGTCCCAGCCGCCGTGATGCCGTACAACTCCTTCGCGAGTCGTTCCGCATCCGACGCCGAAATCGCTAACGCCGCGCTCTCTTCCAGGAACATGTCTGAAATCTTATCGGCATCCGCATCGCTCGTCCACCGAGCGCCTCGCCGAACGGACAGAGTGTTTTGTTCTAAAATCGAGTTTGAGGACGTCACGAAACAATGAAACTGAAACTGCCGGGCGGCGCATTTTCCGCGTATCTATTCGACTGCGACGGCACCATCGTCGATTCCATGCCGTCGCACTATATCGCCTGGAAGAAAGCACTGGGTGAATGGAATTGCGAATTTGACGAGAAATTATTTTATGCGTGGGGTGGAATGCCAATTTTGGAAATCATCGCTACTCTCAACAAGCAGCGCGGTCTGAGTATGCCGGTCGAAACGGTTGCACACCGAAAGGAGAGCCTCTACTTCGAACTGCTTCCGCAGCTTAAGGCTGTTCCTGAAGTCTTGGAGATCATCCGCGCGAGACAGGGCCAGATTCCGTTTGCGGTCGTATCGGGCAGTGCCCTCGAATCGGTTACAGCGTCTTTAAGGGCGCTGAATCTGCTCGACCGATTTGACACGCTGGTCTGCGCGGGCGACTACAAGAAAAGCAAACCCGATCCGGAAGCTTTTCTGCTGGCCGCGACACGGCTGAAAGTCGCGCCAGAATCCTGCCTGGTCTTCGAAGATACCGACATAGGCATTCAGGGTGCGACTTCCGCTCGAATGGCTTCCGTCAAAATCCCGCCGCCGTGGGAGCGATTACCCACAAATTAGCCGGACTATCGAACGCTGACAGGTCCATTCACAGTCGAAACGCGAATCACCGTCGGCCCGGTACCAAATTCCACGCGTTTGTGCTCCTCGTCCCAGGTCTTGCGGCCTTCATCGCAAACGCTGGCGCGGCAACTGAATGGCCCGTTGCCATCCGATTCCAGCACTACGCCCGATTGATACCCTGACGGCACGCGCAGCGTCACCGGACCGTTCGTCGCATGCGCTTCGAGCCCCGCCCCGCTCCAGTTTTTTCCCTCCAGGTCAATCGTAATCGGTCCGTTCTGCGTGCGAACGCTCTGCTTGCCGGAATTCTCTTCCAGCGAAACTGGCCCATTCTCCGCGGACAAATCCAACTCACCCTTGCACCCGCGTACTGTAATCGGTCCGTTCACCGCGCGTACTTTCAAGTTTCCTTCCACGCGATACAGCCCCATCGGGCCGTTATTTACGCGCAGCTCCATCGCCGCCGCGTTTGGCGCCTTGATCAGCAGATGCGCTGTCCAGTGATTGTGCGAACCAGGGCCGCTCACGCTCAACTCGCCGTTCGAAAAAGTCAATTTGATTTGCGCCAGCACGCTTTCCGCGTCGCTTCCCTCCTCAGCTGCTTTGCACAACGTCACCGCGTACGTATTTTGGTCCCAACCTTGCACCTGCAAGCCGCCGTTCGATTCCGCATTGACGCGCAAAGTCGCTGCTTCCGCCTTGGTGATCGTGCGCTCTTCGGAGCGAATCACCGCGTCACGATGGTCAAATCGAATGTGCAAATCGGAGCAGTTTTCGACCGGTGCGTCGCTGTGCGACATAAGCTCAATCGAATGCCCGCTCTTAGAAGTTTCGTTGTAATTGTTCCGGTGAGAGATCGCGCGCGGCGCCGCGGTCACCAGGACCGCCGTCCAAACCGTGAATCCAACCACCGACAGCAGTGTGCGTGAAACCATGGACCTCACCTCCAGCCATATAGACGATACAAATGCCGGATGGTCAGGGCACTCAGAAAAGAATTTTCGGCGAATTCGGCGATTAATTCGGCAACGCGGCAAAATCTTCGTCGTCGCCGATGGGCGGCCCGTCCGGCGGCTGTGCCGGGGCCGTCAGCTCAAGTTTCTTCGGATCTCTCTGAAACTGCTCGATTTGCGCTGCCGCATAGGCCAGGTGTGCTTGCTGCGAAGCGTCGCCTGCCGTCTTGTTCGCGTTCAGCCACACCTTCAGCTGTTCCGCTTCCCGCGCAGCCAGCGCTTGCACCTGCGTCGTCGCGCGCTCGTTCATCGCCAGGCCGAGCAAGTCGTATAACACAACGTCATCCACCGTTCGCGCGATCTCGCCCGCATACCCAGCTGCGTGCGGCCCTTTCCACGTTGCCCCGACGACCGCATCCAACACTTCCTGCAGACCCGGATTCGCCGCATCCCGCGCGTGAAACTGCACCAGTCGCGCCGCGCGTTCCGGATTAAACAAAAATTGCAAAGTGTGCTGCGCCGCCTCTTCCGCGGGAGCCAGCGCATCAAACGCCGGACTGGTATGTATCTTGAAATGCTCGCGCCCGCGCTCGTAGTCCGGCGGACGCGGCGGAATTGTCTCCAGCAACGGCTCCGGGAGCATCAAAGCCGACGGCTTCAATGTAGCCAGCACCGCCGCCAGCGCTCTGCGTTGTTCCGAAGCAGCCACAATTTTCGTCGGCACTTCGCCGTCGCCGCGCACCGCAAACGTGTAATCCATCCCACCCACAAACTTCGCCGCCGCTTCCACCTGGTAGCGGTGCAGCATGTACACCGGAACCAGCGCATCTTCGATCGTCGCCAGCGGAGCGCCCTCGCAAATATTTTTCTCGCCAAATTTTTTCAACGCCGCAGCCCGCACCTGCATCAACCGGTTCAACTCATCCACCGCGTTCGAACCCGCATCCCACAAATGGGCCACGCTGCTCGAGCTTCCCGCCGGCCGCGCATCCTGATCCGTCAAGTACCGCAATCCCCGCCCGAACCCGGCCACCAAAATCTTATTCAACGCGCTGTGCTCGTCTGTTCCCGCGGGAAAATCCTGATATCCGAAGGCGATCGATACTTTGTCCCACTCGCCGATTCCCGTCGCATAAGCATCAGACAAGTCAATCGTTCCATCCGCCGCAAGTTTCGCCACCGGCGGCGGATAATCCATCACCGACGACCGATTCACCGTACTCGCCGAATAATTGTGCATCAATCCCAACGTGTGCCCCACTTCATGCGCCGCCAATTGCCGCAAACGCGCCAGCGCCATCTCCTGCATCTTCGGCGACACAGATTTGCCTTTTTCGTAAGGCGCCAGCAATCCTTCCGCGATCAGATAATCCTGCCGCACCCGCAACGACCCCAGCGTCACGTGCCCCTTGATAATTTCTCCCGTGCGCGGATCAACCACGCTCACGCCATACGACCATCCGCGCGTCGCGCGATGCACCCACTGAATCACGTTATAGCGCAGGTCCATCATGTCCGCACCTTCCGGCAGCATTTTTACACGAAACGCATTCTTGTAACCCGCAGCTTCGAACGCCTGATTCCACCACCGCGCGCCCTCGAGCAATGCCGTTCGAATCGGCTCCGGGGCGCCGCGGTCCAGGTAATAAGTAATCGGTTCGATCGGCTCGCTCATTGCCAGCGTCGGATCTTTTTTCTCCAGCCGGTGGCGCGCGGTAAACCGCTTCACAATCGGTTCGCTCACCGGGGTCGCATAATCCATGTACGAAATCCCATAAAAGCTCGCTCGCGGATCAAATTCCCGCGTCTTGTAGCCACCCGGCGGCAGCTGCACAAACGAATGATGCTCGCGCACGGTAATCGCCGTCCCGTCAGGCGTCACATCTCGTACAAACCGCCCCGGCTCATCGCCAGTAAAAGTCAGCGTCGCCTCAACTTCCGTGTTCAATGGAAAATTCTTCGTGTTCGCAAGATAAATCGCACTGCGCGATCCATCCAGCTTATAAGCCCCCTGCTTCGAGCGTTTCAGCGCCGTCGTCACGCCATGCGCGTCGCGTAAATAAAAGTCCGTCGCATCCACCAACACGCGCCCGTTTTCTTCCGCGGCCGAGGAGAATCCCCAAATCACCGACTCCGCAAATGAGTCATGTACCGCGCGTTTTTCATCCTTATCCTCGCTCACTGCGCGAAAATTCAAATTTTCCTGTATCAGCAGCACTTTCGGTCCGCTGCGTTCGAACCGCACCATTCGCGTCTCGCCCATTTGCCCGCGATCGAGGCCAATATCGTTCGAACCCACTCCGGCCGCCAGCGAACTCTGATACAAAAAGTCCGCATCCCACTTATCGATCTCGAGCCACAGCTTTCCCGCCTTCGCGTCCCAGTACAAATTGAAGTAGCCGGCCAGCTTCCGCGCATCTTTCGTCTTTTCCGTAATGCTCGCGCTCTGCCCCGGAGTCCCTTGTCCCGCAGTCGTTTGAGCTGTCACGCAAGAACCAAACGCGCCCGCCAAAATCACCAACAGGACCGTCGCACAAAACATCCGCTTCAGCATTTTCAGATCCTCCAATGGGAACAGATGTTTTACAACATTACGCACCGCTGCGGATAATAATCGGCTCTGCTATAATCGCCCTTCCGCCAGAGCGTCGTGAGCAAACTTCGCATCTCCGTCGTGCAATATCTCAACACTGCGCCGCTGGTGCGCGGATTCACCCACGGCCCGCTGCAAGGCAAGTACGATCTCTCTTTCACTGTTCCTTCGCAGTGCGCTGAAGCGCTGCGGACCGGTGCGGCGGACGTCGCCATCATCCCCGCTATCGAAGTGCCGCGCATTCCCAATCTAGTCATCCTTCCCGATCTATCTATCGCTTCCAAAGAACGCGTGCGCAGCCTGCTCATCGTGTCCAAATCGCCCATTCGCGAAGCTCGCCGCATCGCACTCGACAGTAGTTCCCGCAGCACCCAGGCCCTTACCAAAATTCTTTGCGACGCGCGCTGGCTGATTTCGCCCGAATTTCTGGAAGCCGCCCCCGATCTCGCGTCCATGCTAGCCGCTTCCGACGCGGCTCTGCTCATCGGCGATCCCGCGCTGCGTCTCGCCATCGCTGCCGAACAGCACGTCACGCCGGGCAAAGACGGTTCGCTCGTCTGCACCGGCGCGCAAGTCGGCCTGTCGCAATTCTCAAAACTTTATCTATATGACGTGGTTCACGAATGGTGGCAACTTACCGAACGCCCCGCGGTCCTTGCCGTCTGGGCCGCCCGTCCGGAAATCGCCAGTGCGCCAGAAGTCGCCGCCGATTTCACCGCTTCACTCGCCTACGGCCTCGCGCATCTCCCCGAAATCTGCGCAGAAGCCGCACGCGAACTCCAACTCCCCGAAAAAGAACTCTCCCTCTATCTGCGCACCAACATCGACTATTCCCTCGACGCAGAAAACCTCAAAGGCCTAAACGAATATTTCGCGCAGGCCGCACGCCTCAACCTCATTCCGCAGCGCTACTCGGTCTCAACCCTGGGCTCCAGCGAAAATCCGGTCCGTCAGGTTGGCGTCACAACGATCAAACGCTCCGCCTAGTCGTCTCCTACAGCCAGGCCGTTGCCTTCTAGCGGCTACCTTTAGGCAGTCATCCCGGGGTTTATCTTCATATCAGAGTATCTCGGCGCTCCCTCGTTCGATCATCGCGGCACCAGCCAGAGGCATTCCCCGGTCCAGGGCCACGGCAAGTAAGTATCCGTAACCTGCTGGTGACCCCTGATTCGCGCGGCAAAAGGCTTGACCGCCTCGACAAATCCAATCTGGTCCCGCCAGAACCGGTGGAAAGGATGTTCAGCATTGGTTTCTAACAGGCCGACCGCGTCGCTGGAGTTCACCGCATCATCGGACAGGTTGTCCAACCTGCACTTGCGTGCCGCTGCAACCAGTGTTGAACTTTGTTGTGGCTTTCGCGTCACAGGATGATGCTCGTCTTGATGTCGATACTGTATTTATCCGCATCAATCTCCACGTACAGCATCAGCGCCATCGAGGATGCCGTGACCGACCATCACTTCTGATTTCTCTCTTCTATTCTTCATTTTCTGACTTTCTTCATTTCGCTGCGTCTCTGATATGACTCTGTGGCAACTCCTTCTTCTTCCCCATCCTGATCTCCAACTCCTCCAACGTCCGTGGCCAATCCTCCCTCAACAATCGCGAAAACGCGCGGTCCGCCAGCAATTTCCCGCCCGTCTGGCACGTCGCACAATAGTTCGTCTCATTCGACGCGTATTTGATCCGCTGAATTGCGCTCCCACACCGCGGACAGGCCTGTTTGTATTTCCCATGCACCACCATCTCCGGGCGAAACGCCGTCACTCCCTCCGGAAATTTTTCACCCGCCTCCATTCGCAGCCGCGAAACCCACTCGGTCAGCGTAGTGCGCGTGGCTTCAAACAGTCGCGCCACATCTTCGTCTTTCATCTTCTGCGTCAATGTAGTCGGCGACATCTTCGCCGCCCACAAAATTTCATCCGAATATGCATTCCCAATCCCGCTGAACCACCGGGGATCAGTAAGCGCCCGCTTCAAAGTATGATTTTCCGCTTGCAACGCCGCCGCAAATTCTTCCTGGCTGCACTCCAGCACTTCCACTCCACCCGGATCCAATTCCCGCAAGCCTTCTTCGCCCGCCGCCAAATGCAAAGACGCCCGCTTCTGCGACCCCGCCTCGGTCCACACCAACGTCCCCCTAGAAAACTCAAACGCCGCCAGATTTTGCCGCCCGCCAAGTTTCGCCTTCTTTAGTCCCTTATCGAACCAATGCAGCCGCCCGGCAATCATCAAATGCAGCACCAGCCAAATTCCGCCCTCCACTGCAATACAGATCCGCTTCCCCACCCGCCGCAACTCCACAACTTTTTTCCCCTCCACGCTAGCCACCGCCGGCTCGACAGTCCGCAACAAAAACAGACTCACAATTCGCACACGCTCCAATCGTTCGCCGAGAATCCTCTTCCCCAGCGCCTCAACGTAAACAGCAATGTCCGGCAGCTCCGGCATCTCTATCTCACCTAACTCCCTATCCCGTATTGTCACAACGAGAAAGCTTTTTTCTCGCTGGGACACGATACACCTGTCCCGATCCTATCGGCGTCGCGCCCTTTCTCGCCGTTGTAGCGGCCGGTCTTCAGACCGGTCCTCTTCCAATTGTAATGTCGAGCTCTAACCGGCCTTTCGTCAGACCGCGTGGCTCTTCGGCGAGGCACCGACTCCGACCTCAGACCAGCTGACAAGGCTGAGAACGGTACTGCACCAACGGAGAGGGCTACTGAACCCGGAAACAAGCCTGCAGTTGAGTTTGGTCCCGAACAGAAGAGTGCAAGCGGGGTTGGGACTTTCTTGACGAAGGTATGCCACCCAGGGTGTCTTGGCGCGAAGTGTCCATAAGTGATCGTACCCCCCTCCCACAGACCTCCGGCGACTCACGCAACCGCCATTTCAGCCAATTCATACTTTTCATCCACACGATTTGCCAGTCCGGCGGCCGTATCGGGTAAACTATCTCTTCGGCCAATCGCACGCCCCGCCGCAACCAAGGAGCTTTTAGGATCAACGTGGCACTGACCAAACAACAAGCCCTCGACATGCTCGAATCCGACGACCTCATCGGTATCGGCATGGCCGCTCACCAAGTCCGCCTGAAAAAGAACGACCCGCGTATCGCCACCTATCAGATCGATCGCAACATCAATTACACCAATTTCTGCACCGAGTATTGTTCCTTCTGCGCGTTCTACCGCCCCATCGGCGCAAAAGACGGCTATATTCTCAGCTTCGAGGAAATTTTCAAGAAGATCGAAGAGATGCTCGAACTCGGCGGCAACGGCGTCCTCCTCCAGGGCGGCCTGCATCCCGATCTGCAAATCGACTACTACGAAAATCTTCTCCGCTCCATCAAGCAGAAATTCCCCACCGTTCACTTGCACTGTTTTTCCGCGCCGGAAATTGTCTGCATCGCCGAAGTCAGCGAACTCACCGTCGAAGACACCATTCGCCGCCTGATGGACGCTGGCCTAGCATCCATTCCCGGCGGTGGCGCGGAAATTCTCGATGATGAAGTCCGCTCCAAAATCGCGCGCCTCAAATGCACCAGCGACGATTGGGAAAACATGCACCGCACCGCGCACAAACTCGGCCTGCGCACCACTGCTACCATGATGTTCGGCTGCGGCGAAGAGCTGCGCCATCGCGTCAATCATTTCGAGCGCGTTCGCCGCATTCAGGAAGATACCGGCGGCTTCACTGCGTTCATTCCGTGGATTTTTGCGTCGGAAAATACTCCGCTCGGCAAAAAAGTCCAGGAAACCACCGCCGTCGATTATCTGAAAACGCTCGCCGTCAGCCGACTCTATCTCGACAACATCGATCACATTCAGTCCAGCTGGCTTACTCCCGGCATAAAAGTTTGCCAGGTCGGCCTGCAGTTCGGCGCCGACGACGTCGGCAGCATTCTGATCGAAGAAAATGTCGTGTACGCCGCCGGCGTCCGCAACCGCACCAACGAATCAGAACTGCGCCGCGTCATCTCCGACGCCGGCTTCATCCCGGCCCAGCGCGACACCTTGTACCGCTCCTACGCGCTGAAATAAGATGGAGCCCCGCCGAATCTAAACTGCGAAGCGAGCGCGCGCATGATTCAAAAAATTAAGCCGTTCCTGTGGTTCGACAAAGAAGCGGAAGACGCAGCGAAGTTTTACTGCTCGATTTTCAAGAACTCCAAGATGCTAGATGTGCAGCGGTACCCGGAAGGCTCCCCCGCTCCCGCTGGTTCCGTGATGATTGCCAGCTTTGAACTGGAGGGAATCCAGTTCGTTGGCCTCAACGCCGGACCGACCTTCAAGTTCACCGAAGCCATTTCGTTTGCCGTCACTACCGAAAATCAGGAAGAAACCGATTACCTCTGGAACAAGCTCACCGCGGATGGAGGAAAGGAATCGGACTGCGGCTGGCTAAAGGACAAATTCGGCCTGAGCTGGCAAATCACCCCGCGCCAATTGATCGAATTGTTGTCGAGTCCTGACAAGCAAAAAGCCGCGCGCGTCATGGCTTCCATGATGACCATGAAAAAAATCAACATCGCCGAACTGGAACGCGCCGCCCAACAATAGCTTTTGTTGCCATTCCGACCGGAGCGCGAGCGCGGCTCGCGCGGAGCGGAGGGATCTCGGCAATCAATCGGGAACGCAGCTCAGGACGATGAGACTCGCGCTGCAGCTAACTCTTGGTGGTGGGACGCAACAGAATTTCCACCTCAGCGCCGTCCGGGAGATCGACGTCTTCGAGCGGATACAAAATGCCGCTGCGGAATCGTGCACGCACCTTAATCGTTGGATTCGGATTAGGGGGCGAGTTTCGATTTTCCGTTTTCGAATTTCCATCCTCGATTTTGGAATTTCGCCTCTCGCCGCCAGGTGCTTTGCCGGAAACCTCGTCCATTGCTTCGTTCGCCAGCAAGTCCGCTTCGCGATTCTGTTCGCGATAAACATGATCGATGCGAAATGCCGGAATTGCCTGCGACATTTTTTTCGCGCGCTCATAGAGCGGTTTCAGATCCGCGCTTTTTACTTTGTACTGCCCGCGCATCTGTTTCACCAGCAATTCGGAATCGCTTTCCACGCGCAGCGCGCGAATGCTATTGGATTGCGCGTAATCCAGCGCGGCGATCAGTCC
>Ga0210406_10000809_pt1 | contig 40830 bp, 37 predicted proteins | sample IncBWC30MmetaG_FD_155454 | JGI IMG/M metagenome (GOLD analysis project Ga0210406, IMG submission 155454) | Forest soil microbial communities from Barre Woods Harvard Forest LTER site, Petersham, Massachusetts, United States - Inc-BW-C-30-M | ecosystem: Environmental > Terrestrial > Soil >... | reverse complement strand
TTACCGCTCGCGCTCGGCACCGGCGTCGGCTCCGAACTCCGCCGCCCCCTCGGCATCACCATCGTTGGTGGCCTCATCCTCAGCCAGATTCTTACGCTCTATACCACGCCCGTCGTCTATCTCGCGTTCGATTGGCTAGCGCGCCGCTTTGAATTTCATATCGGCAATCCCCTCGAAGAGCCTGCCCACGGAGACTAGCGCGTGAACTTTTCCTCCAACTTCTCCGCGCCCTTCATCCGCCGCCCCGTTGCGACGACGCTCCTCACCATTGCCATTTTTCTTTCGGGTGCCGTTGCATTTAGATTTCTACCTGTAGCTCCTCTACCGAGAATTGACTTTCCTACCATCGCCGTCGGCGCTGGCCTTCCCGGCGCCAGCCCGGAAACCATGGCCTCCAATGTCGCTGCCCCTCTCGAGCGCCAGTTCGGCCGCATCTCCGGCGTCACGCAGATGACTTCTTCCAGCACGTTCGGCTCAACCAGCGTCGTTCTGCAATTCGATCTCAATCGCGACATCAACGCCGCGGCCCGTGACGTACAAGCCGCCATCAACGCCGCGCGCAGCCAGCTCCCCGCCGATCTTCCCGGTCAACCCGGCTATCGCAAGGTTAATCCCGCCGACGCGCCCATCATTTTGCTTTCGCTCACTTCGACCAACATTCCTGGGCCGCAAATTTATGACGCTGCGGATTCCATCCTCGCGCAAAAGCTCGCGCAGGTTGAAGGCGTCGGTCAGGTTTTCGCTTGGGGCAGTTCGCGTCCGGCAGTTCGTGTCGCCGTCAATCCGGATCAAGTCAATAGCTACGGCATCAGCCTGGAAAAAGTTCGCACGGCCCTCCGCGGCGCCAACGCCAATCTTGCGAAAGGTGTACTCTCCGATGACAAGCATTCGGTCGTTATCACGGACACCGACCAGCTCTTCAAAGCCTATGAATATCAGCCGCTCGTAGTCGCCGGCCATCCCGGCGCCCCTGTTCGTTTGCAGGACATCGCCACCGTCACCGATTCCGTCGAAGACGTCCGCAACCTCGGCCTCTCCTTCGGCGAACCCGCCGTCATCCTCGCTGTGTTTCGTCAGCCGGACGCCAACATGATCGAAACCGTGGACCGCATCAACGCGATCCTGCCGGAGCTCCGCGCCTCCATCTCTCCGTCTCTCCATCTCCGCGTCGCCATGGACCGCACCACCACCATTCGCGCTTCCATTCATGACGTGGAAATCACGCTCCTCATTTCCGTTTCGCTCGTCATTCTGGTCGTCTTCGTTTTTCTGCGCAATGTTTGGGCCACGGTCATTCCCAGCATCGCCGTTCCTCTCTCGCTCGTCGGCACGTTCGGCGTGATGTACCTCTGCGGCTACAGTCTGGACAATCTCTCACTCATGGCGCTCACCATCTCCACCGGTTTCGTCGTGGACGATGCCATCGTCGTCATCGAAAACATCGCGCGTCACATCGAAAACGGCATGAAGCCCTTCGCCGCTACCATGAAAGGTGCCAGCGAAATCGGCTTCACTGTTCTGTCCATGAGCAGTTCCCTTATAGCCGTCTTCATTCCTATCCTCCTTTTCCCCGGCATCGTCGGCCGCCTCTTTCGCGAATTCGCCGTCACGCTCACCGTGGCCATCACCGTCTCCATGGTCGTTTCCCTCACCACAACGCCCATGATGTGCGCGCGTTTCCTGCGCCACGAAGATGGGAAGCACAACTTCGCTTATCGCCTCGCGGAAGGCGCTTTCAACGGCATCGTTCGCTTCTATGACCGTATCCTTCGCGTCGTCCTGCGCCATCAATTCGCTGTTTTGCTGATTACTATCGGCACCGTTTGTCTCAACGGCTATCTCTTCTACATTGTGCCCAAAGGATTTTTCCCGCAGCAGGACACCGGCCGCATCAACGGCTCCATTCAGGGCGATCAGGACACTTCGTTCGCCAACATGTCTGAAAAACTCAGGGAATTTACAAACGTAGTCTTGCAGGATCCCGCCGTGGACACTGCCACCTCCTTCGTCGGCGGTGGCGGAGGCTCCAGCACGGCGCGCATGTTCGCCCAGCTCAAGCCGCTCGAACAGCGCAAAATGAGTTCAGACGAAGTGATCGCGCGCCTGCGTAGAAAAGCCGCGAAGATTCCCGGCGCGACGCTCTTCATGCAGTCCGTACAAGACCTCACCATAGGTGGTCGGTTTGGCGCCGCGCAATATCAATACACCCTGCAGTCCGAAAAGCTGGACGACTTGAACGTCTGGGCGCCGAAGTTGCTGGAAGAAATCAAAAAAATCCCGGGCATCAACGACGCAAACTCCGATCAACAAGTCCGCGGCTTGCAAAGTACGCTCGTCGTGGACCGCGACACAGCTTCGCGCCTCGGCGTCTCTGTGGCGGACGTGGACAACACCCTCGGCGACGCTTTCGGCCAGCGTCAGGTCTCAAACATTTACAAAGGTCTCAATCAATATCACGTCGTTCTTGAGGTCCAGAAGCAATACACTGAGAGTCCCGACGGCTTGAATCACATCTATGTCGCTTCGAACACCGGCAAACTTGTTCCTCTCGGTTCCTTCGTCCATTACGCCCCCTCGAACACTTCGCTCTCCGTGAATCACCAGGGCCTCGTTCCTTCCATCACCATCTCTTTCAATCTCGCGCCATCGTTGCCTCTCGGCGATGCCGTCAAGCGCATCGAACAAGCTCAAACGCAACTGCACATGCCGCCCACCGTCCATGCTGGCTTCCAGGGCACTGCGCAAACCTTTCAGGATTCTCAATCCTCCGTTCTCGTTCTCATCATCACCGCGCTCGCCGCCGTTTATATCATTCTCGGAATTCTTTACGAGAGTTTCATCCACCCCATCACGATTCTTTCCACGTTGCCTTCCGCCGGCGTAGGCGCTCTTCTCACCATGATGCTCTTCAAGACCGAGCTCACCCTCATCGCTTTGATCGGCATCATTCTTCTCATCGGCATCGTGAAAAAGAACGCAATCTTGATGATCGACTTCGCTGTTCAGGCGGAAACGCAGGAAGGCCTCACTCCGGTCGAATCCATTCATAAAGCGTGCCTGCTCCGTTTTCGCCCTATTCTCATGACCACCATGGCCGCGCTCCTCGGCGCGCTTCCTCTCGCGCTCGGCCACGGCACTGGTTCCGAACTTCGCCGTCCCCTCGGCATCGCCATCGTCGGCGGCCTCATCCTCAGCCAGCTCCTCACACTCTTCACCACTCCAGTCGTCTACCTCTATATGGACCGCCTCCAAATCTGGCTCCGTGGCCGCAGCGCCGCCCGCCACGCGCATCGGTTTCCTCTCCCCGCGCACACCGACTAAGCCTACTTCGAATATTGTCATTCCGACCGCAGTGACCCGGTTTTTTCCAGCGTGCGGTTTTTGCACGCCGAGTCACGGAGCGGAGGACCGCTGCCCCTCCGAGCGGTTTTGGCGAGGAGAATCTCTCTTCGATGTCAGCAATTACCACTCACCGCCAAGTTGCGAAAAGCGGCGACCCCATGAAACAATCCCGCATGCCAAGAGTCACAAAATTCTCGGTCCTCGCGTTTCTTCTGTCGCTCGCAACCGTCGCCTCCGCCCAATCCCTCCGCCCCGATTCCGAGAAACAGCTTGCCCACGACATCTATAAGCAATTCATCGAAATCCAATCAGGCTTTACCACCGGCGCCACCACACCCGTCGCGGAAGCCGCCGCCGCGCGCCTGAGAGCCGCAGGTTTTGCAGACGCAGACATCTTCGTCGGCGGTGCAAATCCGAAAAAGGCCAACCTTGTCGTCCGCTATCACGGAACAGGAAAGCAAAAGCCCATTCTTCTTCTCGCCCACACGGATGTAGTCGAAGCCAAGCGCGAAGACTGGAGCATGGAACCTTTCCAACTCATCGAACGCGACGGCTACTTCTACGGCCGCGGTACCGGCGACGACAAAGCGCAAGCTGCCATCTGGATCGCGAATCTAATCCAGTACAAAAAAGAAGGCTTCATTCCCGACCGCGACATCATCGTCGCCCTCACCGCGGATGAGGAAGGCGGCGGCCCGTTCAACGGTGTGGACTGGCTGATCAAAAATCATCGCGATTTGATCGAGTCCGAATTCGCCCTGAACGAAGGCGGCTGGGGAGAAATCATCGGCGGTAAGCCGACCGCGAACTATCTGCAAGTCAGCGAAAAATATGTCATGAATTTTCGTCTCGAAGTGCGCAACAAAGGCGGCCACAGTTCCTTGCCCGTTGCGGACAACGCGATTTATCACCTCGCCGGAGCATTGGTGCGTCTCTCCAATTTCAGTTTTCCGATGAAGACCAACGAAGTCACCTCCGCGTATTTCCGCCGCATGGGAGAAATTTCCATTGGTCCCGAAAAACAGGATTTGCTCAAAGTTGCCGATGGTTTGCCGGAAGCCATGCAGCACGTCGCCGCCCTGGCGCCTGCATGGAACGCAACCCTGCGTACAACGTGCGTAGCCACCCTGCTCGAGGGCGGCCACGCCATGAACGCGCTGCCCCAACTCGCCGCAGCCACCGTAAACTGCCGCGTCTTGCCGGACGACACGCCGCAATACGTCGAAGATACTTTGGAAAAAATTCTCGCAGATGATCAGGTTTCGCTCAAGCGCCTCGGCGATTTCGCGCAAGGCCCGTCCTCGCCTCTGCGCCCCGACGTTCTCGACGCCGCCACTCGCGTCACCACAAAAATGTGGCCCGGCGTTCCCGTCGTACCCAACATGGTCATGGGTGCCACTGACGGCCGCAGCCTGCGCATCGCCGGTATCCCCTGCTATGGCATCCAGGGCATCTTCATTGACCGCGACGACGTCCGCTTCCACGGCCGCGACGAACGCATCTACGTCAAATCCTTCTACGAAGGCCAGTCCTTCCTCTACGACCTCGTCAAAATCCTGACCAAACCCGCCAACTAACATTTGTTCCCTGGACAAAATCAGCACGGGAGGTGCGGCACAATTTAGCCCAGCCCGTAATAAGGGCTGGGTGGCGATCCAAATACCTCAGAGCTCAGAGCGCTGTAGGCGCTCTCTCTCGTGTGTAACGAATCCAAATCTCCGCCGCAATCGCCTGTAACGTAAATCCAATCCAGAACGCCATCCCGAAAAACTCCTTCGGTTCCGGCGTGTGACCACGCATCACCGCCGCCGCAAAAAACCCGCCCATGATCGGCCGAATCGTCGCTACCGCCAACCCAATCGCAAACCCGCGAATCATCCACTCGCGATGTCGCGCAAACTCCCGATGCAGCGCATGCCAAAGCGCCTTCCCCATGGCGATCAAAAAGAAGCTTCCAAAAATTACGATTGCCGTTTTCTCATCGAGGCCACCGATGCTGTCCCGCAGCACCATCGTTAGTCCCGTGACCCCGATAACCGCACTCGTCGCCAGAAAAACACGCCCCGACCAGCGGTGAATCGCGGGATGCTTCGCTCGCAAACCTCGCATAAACTGCAGCGGCCCCAGCACCATGAACAACATTCCCGGCAAAATATGCAAAAGGGTCAGCGCCCGCTGTTTCGCAAAGTGGCCGTCCAACTCCGCCGCAGGGCCATTTCGCGCGCTAAGCGAGCCGGGCTTCAGCAGCACAATCGTTCGCCGCATCCCCATCGCCAGCCCAATAAACGCCAGCAAAATCACGCCAATCCACAAAACTCGCGCAAGCTCCCTGCTCGACTTCATGCGTCGCCTCTATTAGGCATACGCATCCGAGCCGCGCTTTATTTCTGCCAACTTTTGAGCACCGTAGGTGCGGCGTCAACTAGCCCAGCCCGTAAGTAAGTGCTGGGATCCCCTATACCCTCACGAACTCCCAATCAGAATTCCCGTCAACAAAACCAGCACTCCCCCGATCAGAACCTGAAACGCAACTTGCAGGAATGGCGAGTCCATATACTTGTGCCGAACAAAGCTGATCGTTACAAGCTCCACTGCCACAACGAAAATCGCAACGAACATGGCAATTCGAAAATCTTTGATTAGAAAGGGAAGCGTATGTCCCATTCCTCCCGCTGTCGTCATCAGTCCAGTCGCCGCTCCTCGAATCCAAGGTGAACCGCGCCCCGTCAGCGAACCATCGTCAGAAAGCGCTTCCGTGAATCCCATCGAAATCCCCGCACCGACCGAAGCGGCAAGCCCCACCAGGAAGGCTTCCCACGTTCGGTGTGTCGCGTAAGCAGCGGCGAAGATCGGGGCTAACGTGGAGATCGAGCCATCAATCAGGCCCGCGAGTCCAGGTTGAACGATCTGCAACAGAAATAGTCTCTCGTGTGATTTATCCTCTTGCGCACGCGCATCTTTGGTCAGATGCTTTTCTTCCAGCTCGCCCGCCGTTTCGGAATGCTTCCGCTCTTCATCGGCCAGCTTATTCAGGAGCTCCCGCGTGGGCACATGTGTCACGCGGCTCGCGGCTCTTTGATAGAACCGTACTGCTTCCATTTCCATGAGTTGCGCGTGTTTGCGCGCCGCGTCCACGCCAAGCGGTCGAATTAGCCACAACGGCCGGCGCTTCAGGAATCCCTTTACGTCCTCACGCCGGATCAGCGGAATGTGGTCGCCGAACCGCTCGCGAAATGTGGCGAACAAGCGGTCCCGGTGCGCGGCCTCTTCCTCGCGCATCTCCTCGAACATTTGCGCCGTCGCCGGGTACGATTCTCGCAGTTGGTCGGCAAACTCCCCAAAAATCCTTCCATCCTCTTCCTCGTTCTGAATCGCCAGCGCCAGAATCTCGCGCTCCGTCAAATCCTTGAATTTCTTGAGCATTCGCCCCCGCTTCGGATAATTCTTCGCAGGAAGAATCGCACAACTTCCGTGTGGAAGTCACCTTAGTGGAGACAAATTCTTTGTTTTGAAAGTGCAAGAAAACAAATCAGGCAAGAAATCCACGTTGCCGGCAAACGTCCACAATTTCCAGCCGGCCTCTGGCGGCGATTTTTCGCTTCATCCGATAAAGATGATTTTTCACCATTTGCTCGGAAAGCGAAAAATGATTCGCGATCTCTTTGTTTGTCAAGCATTCTCCGCAAAAACATGCACTCGCGTTTTCGGTCTTTCTTCGTTTGCCTCTTTTGCTCCTGGAATTTTTCCAGAGATCTCGGAAATTGCCAGGCTCATTCGCGCCGTTCCGTTCATCGCCGGTCCTCCTCAGTAGTCTCCTGTGTCCCAGAAAATATTTATAAACTTCTTAATTTTCTTGCGAGACAAAAAGGCAAAGTGCAGCTGGCCAGCCGAAATTTTGAGCTTTGTTGCTTTTTGTTCTTTCTATCTATCGCTACATGAGCAAGTTACGGTCTGTCCTGGAACGAGCCTCCCGAATAGCAGTCTCAATTCGGTACCAAATCGTTGCGAGGTTCAATTCGGTCCACTCCTTTTTTTCTTAGTACTGCCGTACCAGCCGTCCCGTTTTCAGTCCTAGTTTCCACAAGTACCACTCCTCTATGGGTTTACTCCGCGCTTACCGCGTACACTTTTTCTAGGAAAAGCTGTAAATTTCTAGGGTGAACTATCCATGGCATCGCAGGACCTGATGAGCAAGACTCCCAGCAACGCATTCTCCACGACTCGCACAACTTCGCCGGAACGCCGCGGCTTCCGCCGCTGCAAAATCACGCAGCTGATGCGCATTCGTCCCTCGGATCCGGAAAAAGAACATTTTGAAGACCTGCGCGGCACGCTCAGCGTTTCTCGCAGTGGCGTTTATTTCCAGACCAGTGAAACGGGCTACGAAATCGGCCTTCGCCTTTTCGTCACCATGCCCTATTCCAAAGAGCCCTCGGCGATCAACCGAGAATACCTCGCGGAAGTTGTCCGCATGGATCCGCGCCCGAATGGATTGACTGGCATCGGAATCAAGATCCTCATGGAGATGGGGATTCAGCAGCACTCGTACTCCTTCAACCCGCCACCACGCAGGTAAATTCTGGCGGACAATTTTCCGCCGGGAAATTTCAGCAAGAAATTCAACAGAAACGAAAAAGGGCGGCCTGAGGGACTCAGGCCGCCCTTTCCCGTGTTTGGGGGGTGGGGAAACTCGTTTTTTGCTTTATGTCTTTCCGATCAAGGAAAGCGTCTGATGCCTCAGTTTGCCGAGGCCGCGGTTCAGCGGATGGCGGCGCGTCAAAAAGGAAATCACCGGCGAGCGGCGGCGTGTCAGCTTGTTCATGGCAATGTTCAGCCGGATGTCTCGGCGGGCAAATTTAAGCCCCGCTTGCAACGCCTCAACGGCTTCGTCGCGGCGGCCGGCGGTCGCGTAAACTTCCGCCAGATTCAGATAGAGCTGAGCCTGATTGCGCTTCATGCGTACGGCGCCATCGCACAGCTTTTCCGCTTCGCCCCACTTGCGTTCGGAGCGTGCAAGCACCACACCGAGATAGGACATGTAATAAGGATTATTCTTTTCCAGCTCTACCGCGCGCTTCATATGCGGCAACGCCTTTATGGCATAATTGTCGCGCAACAGCGTCAGACCTTGCTTGAATTCTCGGAACGCCTCAGTATCCATCATGGACCACCTCGAGAAATGCGCTCTGGCAGCGCGTTAGATTGACACCCGGGAAGCGAAACCACGTATCCGAAAACCTTGTACTCGCCGATTGCGGGCCACTGCGGTCTGGGCAACAGGACCGTGCACAATCTTTCCAGCCAGCATAAGGATGCATAGCGCGGGGAACAGCATGGCGAGGGCGGTTTCCATCAACATCATTTGGGAAGCTACGCGCGTATTGTGTGGGAATCTACTGGACGGAGGGCCAGTCTTGGGACAGCCGCACTTTCGATGGGCTGTTCGGCTCAGGACAGGCGAAGAAATTCGAAATCTGTTTTGACTTTGGCAGGGAAAATCCGCTCAGCCCGCAAAAACCCCGGTTAATCTGGCACCGGGCTAGTTCGCCTTGCAATTCTGCGCCGTGCGAATCTCTTCTATACGGCTCATGAAAGTGTTTGTCCACTCGTCGAGTGCCGCTTCCTCGGCGTTTTGTGTTCCCGATGCTCTCAGCCGCTTGATTTGCTCCTGATCCGCCATCTGGAAGCGCGCCGTGCGAAAAATCGCCTTCACCGCGTCTTTATCCAGTTTCGCCACGCGTTGAATCATCAAATCCTGAGCTTCCTTCAAGACCTGTTTGTCCGCCAGCAACGTATCCCGCAATTCGCAATTCGCCGCATTCACAAAAACTGTCTGCGGCTCCCACGCGCTGTAGACTCCCCTGGGGTTTGTTCCAAACAAGTCGAACCCGCTCCGCTTCTTCCCGAAAGTGGAACCCAGGTCATGCACGTACATCATCGGTTTGCTGCAGTGTGTTTCGCCGGGGCCCCATTCCGCGCAGACCAGCCGGTTCTGCTGCGGCAGTGCGTTGTGGTAGTGAATCAATCCCAGTGCTAGGCGGTATGCATCGAATTCCACTTTTTGCTGGTGCGTCCATTCGCCGTCCGAGTAAAACTTCGCCGTGTCGGCCCAGGCCCATGTTTCATCGTCTTCCGGCGCGATTTGATCCAGCGGAAGCTCCCGCTCCACGTTCACAACTTTGAAAACGTCAGGAGCGCCCTTCGGGGAAGCCTTGTTGTCCGCCAGCTTATTCCCAAACGGATCCGGCCCACACCCGATGCAAGACGCCGCTCCCGCAGGATAAACTTCGTCCGCCGGGAATCCCAGCACCCACATGAACCGGGTTGCGGCTACCGCGGTGAACACTTCATTGAACCTCGGATCATGATTCGGAAATGCAGGCTTCAAGTATTTTACCTTCACGCGGTCCGCTTTAATCTCATGGGCGTTTTGCGCGTCATCGCTCGCGTATAGCGAAGCCGATTTCTCCCCGCTCTTGTCCTTGTCCACAACCACCTTCACTCCGCTCACTTGGATTTTTTCGCCTTTCTTGCTGTAAAACCCTCCGTCCGGAGTCATCTGCCAGCATTGGAATTTCATGCTGTCCCCCGGCACTTTCTGGAACGCGTAGTGCGGCCGGAAATAACAGTGAATCGTGTCGGCGTCGGTGAAAAACTTGAACCGCGTTGCATCCGGCTGCGCGGCGTCAAAATCCGGCCCATTCGTCAATTGCGTCGCCGTTAGCGTTGGTTGGGACAACAGGATGCTGCTCGCTTTCAGGCACGGCAGCTTTTGTTCCTTTTTCATGTCTTTCGGCACATCGCAACCGCTGCTCTGTGCCATCGCGGCGCCTGCTACCACAACAAAAATCGCCAAAGCAAACAGCATTCTTCCAATCACATAACGCAACACGGGAACCTCCTCACTACTATGCACATTGATCTCAGGCAGAGAGCGGCTGGGACCGCCAAATACCTTGAAAAACTTCAGTTTGGCTTTGCAGTGCAGAAGTTCGGCACTGTCGGCAAATTCGCAGGATTATCAAGTACGTTTAAATCGGCAGGCTTGTCTTTCCACAAGCAACGTGCCTTCGCAAGTTCCTCGCGCTTCGCCTTAAACGCTGCGACCCACTCTTTAAGAATCGTTGCTTCATCCATTCCTGATTTGAAGCTGCCGTCGGAGTTGTGATACTTCGGCATTTCCGCAACATGGGAAGCCCGGAAAAGATCTTCAATCTGTTTATCGGAAAGCTGGCACATCAGCCCGGCGTCAAATCGCCGTCCTTCTTCGCTGATCTCCGGGTCACCCAGGCCGTCTTGCGCCGTCAAACTCTTCTTCAGGGTAGCCTGGCACTGTTTCGGTGCAGCATCCGTTCCTGCCTTGTTCCATACACTCTTGTGCGACCAGATATCCAGATTGATTTTTGCTGAGTCATTGCTGGTGAACCATCCTCCCCCACCGAACGTCGCGCCCACATCCTGTACGAGCATCACCGGCTTTTCGCACGTCACCGTGAACGGATTTGTACTTTGATCGATGTTCACTTTGTCGCAAGTCAATCTCTGCTGAGGGGGCTTGTTGTCGCTATGCTTCATAAAAGCGGCTAACAGTTTCAAGCCATCGCGTTCATAAGTTGGCCGGCCGTTGTCGGCATCCAGTTCTTTCCAGCTCCAGCCCTGATCCGGTTTTCCAGCTTCCGTCATTTTGTGCCCGGAAAATTTCCGCACGATCGTTGCCGGATCGTAGGTACGTGTTGACGCTGCACCCGAACCACTCACAGGGTTTTCCGGACAGTTGTGGCATTCCACCTTCACGGAAAACCACGAGTCCGCGTAGTATCCAAGCGCCCACATCAATCGTGTCGCCACAATTTCCGCGTACACTTCGTTGTCGTCCGCGCCGAATTTCACTTTTATCGGATCGCTGTCATCCATGTCCGGCGTCAGCGTTTGCACCGTGCCGTCGGCGCTTACGACGCTCGTAATTTTGCAGCCAAATTTCGGCGTCTTTCCGCCCATTTGATTTCCAGGGGTTGCGAAATCGCAAATCACTTTGTCGCCCGCGTGAAATTGAAACTCTTTTTTCCCTTGCTTTGGTCCTTCCAGAATATTTGCGTCCGCCACTACCTTCGGCTCATACAACGCAGACACTTTCATAACGGCCAGGCGGTCTTTTGCTGAATAAAACTGTTTCTTCACTTTCTGGTCAGCATCATCGCCGGAAGCGCGCGTCCATCCCACATACACGGGAGATGCCAGCATCAGAAGCAGAGTCGCGGCCAAAATTCGCCGCGCAATTCTTTCAACAGCCGGGGAAACGGTTGAAAATAGGAACATTGCGAGAAACTCCTTCTAATCTCGGGAGGGCGTCTGAACTATCCCTCCGGTTTAACTGCGCGTCAATGCTTTGTGAAGAAATAGTGACATCAGACCGCGAAACGTTTCGCCCTAGTTGGCGCACTATAGGTAAATATCCAGTGAGCGGCGTGTCGGGCCTTGGGTGATGTGTACGCAGAATTGGCTGCTGGTGGCGCCGGAACATGCGCGGAGGAAATCATGCTGTTCGTTACATTCCACGGTGGCAAGCCGGAAAAAAATCCGCACAAGAACAATGTGCACGCGTACGACAAAGACGGAAAAATGATCGCGACTTCCGTCCTCGAACAATCAGACGGCATAACGCTCGACGAGCTGCGCGGAATTTATTTTGTCGGCGGTTTGCTCTACGTAGTCAACGCCAACAAAACCCAGAACAGCGTGCTCTGCTACACGGGCGCGGACACGAATTACAAATTGTGCGGCAAATTGATTTCCCATGCAGAATGCCCGGCGATTTTGCATCCATTCGATCTCGCGTTCGACGGCGCCGGTTACTGCTACGTTTCCAGTCAGGACACAAATGTGGTCACGCGGCTTAAGATTTCTGAGGGTGGAAAATCTGCAACTCCCGCAGCGATTGCTCCGGCGCTTCCGGCCAACGGGAAATTTCTCCCAGGAACTTATGTTGCGTCGAGTGTCAGCGTGAAACCTGCTACCACCCCGGTGCCGGCTCCTGCGGGCCTGGAATATTCCGACGATGGAGCCAAGAAGCATTCCATCCGCGGGATTGTGTGGGCCGGTGGTGCACTTTACGTTGCGGATCAACCGGCGCGGCACATCAAGGTCTACGACAAAAACGGCAAACTTCTGGGCCAGAGCAACGGAATCGAATCGCCTGTGCACCTCATGGTATGGAAGGGCAGCCTCTATGTTAGTGGCGGCGACGCGGTGTATAGCGGGAAGCTGCCGAATCCTCCGGGAAACTTCACACTTGCTGAAACCAAGCTCAAGGTGAAGAACAGTTCCGGTATGGCGTTTACAGATAAGGGCCATCTCTATATCGCGAGCCGCACGGAACGATTCATCAACAAATTCGACTCAGACTTCAAACAGGTAAATTTCGACTGCGACAACCTTCCAGACGATCCGGAATTTTTGCTTCACGTCTGAAATACTTTTTCAAACCTCCAAATTCAAAAATCTAACCTCGCGCTGTGCCTGCGGTAACCTGTCTTCCACGCACCCGTGCTTCGTAGATGGGGAATTTCGCGGCAAGTTCCGCCACTTGCGCGCGGACTTTTTGTTCGACTTCCGTGTTGCCTCCCGCGCTGGTAACGCTGCTGAGGATTTCCGAGATCCAGTTGCCGATTTGCTCCATTTCCGGTTCGCGCATACCGCGCGAGGTCACGGACGGACTGCCAAGGCGAATGCCGCCGGCTTTCATCGGGGGAAGAGGATCGAAGGGAATCGAATTTTTGTTCACGGTGATGCCGGCGCGATCGAGCGCTTTTTCCGCTTCGGTGCCAGTGATGCCGCGCGAGTGAACTTCGACGAGGAACAGGTGATTATCGGTGCCGCCGCTGACGATGCGGAATCCGCGCTTGGCGACGGCTGCGGCCATGGCTTTCGTGTTGGCGACGACCTGTTTTTGGTAGTCCTTGAAACTAGGTTCGGCTGCTTCCTTCAGGCAAACGGCTTTTGCGGCAATGGTGTGCACGAGCGGGCCGCCCTGAAGGCCGGGGAAGGTGAGCTTATCGAGTTCCTTGGCGAATGCGGTTTTGCACATCACGAGGCCGCCGCGCGGGCCTCGCAGAGTCTTGTGCGTGGTGGTGCTGACGAAATCGGCGTGCGGCACCGGGCTGGGATGAATGCCTGCGGCGACAAGGCCCGCGATGTGCGCCATGTCCACAAAGAAAAGCGCTCCGTTGCTGCGCGCGGCTTTGGCGATGCGCTCGAAATCAATCACGCGCGAATAGGCGCTCGCGCCCGCGACGATCATTTTTGGCTTGTGCTCGGCGGTGAGGCGGTCAATTTCTTCGTAATCAATTTGTTCGGTGTCCTGGCGGACACCGTAGGCGATGAACTTGTACATGCGGCCGGAGAAATTCAGCGGATGGCCGTGCGTGAGATGACCGCCGTGGGAAAGATTCATACCGAGAACGACGTCACCGGGCTGCAGCGCGCTCATATAAACGGAAACGTTGGCCTGCGTGCCGGAGTGCGATTGCACGTTGGCGTGTTCGGCGCCGAAAAGCGCCTTGGCGCGATCGATGGCGAGTTGCTCGGCTTTGTCCGCAACTTCGCAGCCGCCGTAGTAGCGCTTGCCGGGATAGCCCTCCGCATACTTGTTGGTGAAGACGGAGCCCATCGCTTCGAGCACCGCTTCAGAGACGAGATTTTCCGAGGGGATGAGTTCAAGGCCGGTAGCCTGGCGCTTGGCCTCTTCGCGAAGAAGTTCGGCGATTTGCGGATCAACAGTGTCCAGCGGGCGGTTCAAGCGAGTGTTGGCGTCAGTTGTCATGGCAGAAAGTTTAGCGGAAGGGGTGGATAAAGCCAACGGAGTGGAGCTGTGGAGAAGAGGGAGCGCGAGTTCCAGAATGGCCCCTCGGAAGGACAATCGTGGTAAAGAATAGTTTAGGTACACCCCGGTTGTTTGTAAGGGTGGCAAATGCAGGACTTACAGACGCGAATTCTGTAGGAGTGGCAAACACAGGAGTTGCGCCACGTCCTATTTCGAGGCGCGGGCTTTTTGGTAGCGGTGCTGTCGGATGGTCTCCACGATTACACCGAACAACGCATACGTGGCAGCATTCGCGAGAAGGACAAAATAGAGACTAAGGGCGTGATGGTGAGCAAGGGCAATCGGGCAAGTCAAACAGATGAGAGTCCACACAAACCCCTTTGTGGCTAGCGGAGTTGGGAAGGTCGCGAGCATACAGAGCGTCCAGCAGGCCACAACGAGTGTGCCTGTGCTCGCCCAAATCACGATTCGGCGCTTCATTCCGCTACACGCTCCGTTTACATGCCAATAGTCCCACCAACTCCCCAGATTAGCTACTCCTTTAGAATCTGGTACCGGGCTATATGCCGATTCTTCGCTGTGCGTCGTCCTCAAACAGAAATCTAACCTAGTGTATCGGCTATGGCCGGTCAAGCCTTGAAAGAATCGGGCCGAGCAGGAAAGAGACAAAAAATCCCGCGATGTAGAGCACCGCGGAAGTCCAAAGCAAGAACTTGCTGAATTGCGAAGCACTCTCGCACGCACCGGGCCTGTCCGGAGGACAAGCCTGGGCTTGGAGTCGTGGAGCGATGTAATACATGCTGAAGAAACCGGCAGCGATCAACACGCCGGAAACTCCAAACGTCCAAGGCTTGTATCGCGACAGAGTAACGAGCCATGGCAAAGCCGCCAAGGTCGAAGCGACCGTCGTTCCAAGTCCCGCGAGGACTAGCAAAGACGGCAGCGCGCAGCAAAGTAAAGTTCCTACCGAACTGAAAAGTGAGAAATAGCTCAGAAGCGCGGAAGTGTTCTTATTCTGGATCATAGCCATCTTTCTTCGTCTTTCTTCGTTTTTCTTCACTTCTCTACCGTCAAAGACCGGTACCGGATCGAGTCCGGCACTCTTCCTTTTGCCGCTTCCGGAATACTTCCTTCGACAACTACGGTTGCCGAAGGAGTAGATGCGGGCACTGCCGCCGATTCCGGAATGAGAGCGAGCACATCATTCGACCCGGAAATTTGGAGCTTGGCACTGCTACCGTTTTGAATGACTTTTCCCACGGCAACAAGCTTGGATTCTTTCATGGTGAAGCCGTTCTTGGTAATTGCCTCCTGAAGCTGCTTGAGAGTCACAGAATTGCCCTGCTTCAACTTGACCGTTGCAAGCCCCTTTTCGAGGCTGACGTCCACCGAAGCGACTCCACTGACGGACATGAGAGACACGCGCACGGCGTGTGCACAGACCTCTCAATCCATGCCGAAAATGGTGATGTCGATCGAGCGAATCTCTCCTCTGGCAGGCGTCCCGAGCATGGCAAGAAATAAGAGCGCGAAAGCAACTTTTCTCATGGCGTTTTTCCTCTAGTGCGAATGTTGAAACAGCAAGTAGCTGAAATTGACGGCAAACCGCACACGTTCCTGCGGGTATTGCGATCCCACACTCTGGAAGATCGGAGCCTGTGCTCCGAAACTGATGGTGTAGTTTCGATAGATGCCCAACATCGAAGGACCCAGAAAGAGTTGGTGGGCTTGCGTTTGCGGCAGAACAATGCCCGCCTCGATAAAGCGATCGGAATGTTCTCCGACGAGTTCAGCAAAAAGCCGCCAGTCCCATTTGTCCGGTGGCCGTCTCCACTTCGACGGCCGATAGCCGTAAACCAAGCTGTAATCGAACACATCGGGACGCTTCGCTCCCGAATGTTCATAGAATTTTGTAAAGCTTGCACCGAGCCACACATAGTGGCTGCGCGAAGCCATCCCCGTCACAGCGCCAAACATCATCCCCGGAGCATTGGTCGTGACGATATTCCGGTATCCGGATTGAGGTCCGGGCGCGACGAGTCCAACGAAGGCCGTCGATTCGATGCGAGCTCCCACTTTCGTCGCGCGGTGCTGGAAGCGCCATTTGAGCGTAGCGTCGAAGTCGGCTCCAGGTTGGATGCGCGTCGGCGTGAGTTGTAAATCACCAATCACACCTGGAACCGTGACAGAAAGTGTGACGTGCGGAGTGAACCCATAGCCGATCAGTTCGCGAAAGGAAGCCTGCGAGCCGAAATCGTTCGCTCGGCCAAATAGTCCCGTGTCAAAACTCCATTCGCCTTTTGAGTTGGTCGGTGTGGCGAGGCCGAATACCGGGCCATGCCCGTCTGCCAACGCCCCAGGCACGATGCAAAAACTGCAAAGCAGCCAAAGCAATCGCTTCATGATCTCCTCCCGAATGCGCGTGCGTACAGACGCACTTGGACACGCGTCTATAAGGCAAGACTCAAGCGGAAGGAATCAGATTCTCAGAACGTTGGAAAAACCGGGGGGAGAGAGCGATCTTGCAGTCAGAAATGAAAAGGGTTCGTTGACGACCTGAAGCTTAGGAACATCGCATCGGTCGTCAATTACTGACATGAGTAACGCCGGCATATGCGAAGTCACGCTGCTCGCGATCACTGCTGTCGGCGCTGCATGATTCACCGTCTTATCACAGCACTTATGATCGCCGCCGCCCATATCGCAGTTTCCCGCCATCTTCTTGCAACACTCCATTTCGGCAGGAGTCATCGAAGGATTCGGCAAGCAAGCAAGAAGAGGTGCAGATGCCCAAAGGCAAATGAGGGAGAGAATCAGGGTGCGGCGACAAATCACATAATAATCGTACGCGGGTGACCCAAGTCTGGCAAAGCGAAAAGAAATTCGCTTCCACACTTACAGACACTTTGGATGACTGCGCTCTGTAACGCACCCAAGAAGAAGCCGCCCTAAAGGACGGCCTTTACATAAGGCGAACACAAGGCACGCACGGGCTGAAACGATTGAGCCAGCCACATTGGATGGGCGCTGGCAAACACGAACTCTTCTGGAAAAATGAAAACGGGAGCAGGATATCTCTACTCCGCCGCACGCGGGAAACCGTCCAGTTCAGCACCCAGCGACCTGTGGATGCTCGCTTGGCGAGCATCGGTAGACGATTTCAACCGGCGCGTAGCGGGCTTCGATACCGAACGAAACTATACCGAGGGCCTACTATGGAAAAATTTCTTTTGCAGTGCGCGCGGCGCTTGCTGTTTGTTACGTCACTCGCTGTCCTTTTGCTTGTCCGTGTTGCGCCGGTTTGTTCGCAAACCAACAATTACGAATTCAACGATTCCCATTTCCACTTGACCAACAATATACAGGAAGGTCCCAACATCCACGATTTCCTGAAAATGATGGGAAATAAGGCCGGTCGCGTGGCCCTGTTTGGCATGCCTTTGCAGCAGCAGTGGTCATACCGTATCGACGGAGACCGTGCACCAACGTATTACCTGCATAGCGACGCCCCGCTCTACTACTACTCCTTTACGGACGCGTGGATTGCCATGGCCTACAAGTCTTTGACGAAGGAACAGCAGGCCCGGTTTGACCCCATGATCACGGGCTTCAATCCTACGGACATGTATGCCGCGGACCACATCCGCCGAGTGCTCCAGACTTTCCCTGGCGTGTTCACCGGGATCGGCGAACTCATCATTCACAAGGAATTCGTCTCGGGCAAGGTTCCCGGCGAAGTCGTAAGCCTTCAGAACCCAGCGCTCGATCGCATCCTCGATTTCTCCGGCGAAGTTGGACTGGTTGTTTTGCTTCACAACGACATCGACATTCCTTTTGCCAAGGACGTTGCGAAAGACGAACCCGAACCCGCGTACCTTAGCCAGCTACGAGCCCTCTTCAAGCGACACCCGAATACAACCATTATCTGGGCCCATACGGGATTGGGCCGTGTGGTCTCGCCGTCTAGGAACCACCTCGCGCTTATCGAAGCCATCCTCCGCGATCCAGACTTCCATCACGTTTACGTGGACATCGCGTGGGACGAAGTGGCTAAATATATCGTGGCCAACCCCGAAGCGACGCAGCAGTGGGCCGGCCTCATGCAACGCTATCCGGACCGCTTCCTTTTCGGAACTGATTCAGCCGCGCCCGCCGACCAGTCCAAGTATCTGAAGGTGTTTAACCAATACGAACCTTTGTGGAAGGCACTTGATGCGGAAACGTCCCGCAAAGTCCGGTTACGGAACTACGAACGGATTTTTGATGAGGCGCGCCGCAAGGTCCGGAGCTGGGAGAGCGCTCATGTGGCCGGGGCGGGTTCAAATTGAATAGCGGATAGCGGGCACCAGATTGAAGAAGGAGGCCGCCCTGTCCCTTGACCGCGCTCGGGATAAAAAGGACGGCCTTTACATAAGTGGGAAGAGGAAAAGCAGCGCAGCCAGATTATTTGCCGTCGCGGGCTTTTTGGAGGGTGGCGATGTCGAGTTTTTTCATTTGGAGCAGGGATTGCATGACGCGGTTGGATTTTTGCGGGTCGGGGTCGCTCATCAGTTCGCCTAAAACGGTGGGAACGATTTGCCAGGAGAGGCCGAATTTGTCCTTGAGCCAGCCGCACTGGCTTTCCTGCCCGCCGCCTGAGGTGAGTTTGGACCAGTAATTGTCAATTTCTTCCTGCGTTTTGCAAGGAACGACGAAGGAGATCGCTTCGTTGAATTTGAAAATAGGTCCGGCGTTCAGCCCTGTGAATTCCTGGCCGTCCAGATAGAAAACGATAGTCAGTACGCTGCCTTCGGGGCCCGGGCCGGCTTTTCCGTAGCGAGCGATTTTGCCAATTTTCGAATTGGGGAAGATGGAGCAGTAAAAATTGGCGGCCTCTTCGGCTTGCGAGTCGAACCACAAGAATGGCGTGATTTTTGGCATGACCTGGTCCTTTCGAGAAAGTGGTAGGACGGGAACGGTATTGTGCCGCAGGTCAGGGTGAAGAATAAAGACAAGGAAAGAGAAAGATAACGCTGAGACGCGAGGGTTCGCTGAGAAAAGAAAGACAGGGAGTTTACACAGAGTGCGGTAAGGACACAGAGAGCGCAGAGAAGAGAGACTTCAAGGTATTTTCCCCAGGGCTTTTACATCCACGTTTGGCCCGCTCACCAACGAAGCCTCCACACTTACTTGGCTCGCGTCACCATTGTGAGTAAAGGACGCCGACCCGACAGTACTTGGAGCCAGGTTCACGTCCTTCCCGAGCCCGACTACTTTGGTCACTTTTCCGCGGGCGGGGACGCTAAATCGCAAGATAGCCGTTTGCCCGCGAGTGCCCGTCGCTGGTCTTACCGTCAGTTCACAGGCTATTTCTCTCTCTGACAAGTTCGTGATGACGTAAGAACCCAGTTCCGCCTGAATCTTCTGCGCTGTATCCACGTTAAACAGTTCGAAATTCGAAAAAGTGTGGCGCCGGAAATAGCGCCTCTTTTGCCTGTCCACGTAGAGTTCCGCCAGGTGCGGCAGCCACACCTCTTGCCCGGTCGAACGAAATGTCACCGCTTCATAATCGATCATCAGATGCTCCAGCCTCAGACCTATCTGCGGTATGGGGGCTTGCAACTGCGATTCCAGACGCATGACCTGAAAGCTTGCGGGATCGATCCAGGCGCGTCCCTCCAGCAAGACCGGATATTCGTTTGTTCCAACGTAGTAACTCCGAATGCGGACCGCCCTATCTGTTCTTTGCGCGAAGTGCACCTGCCACGCGCTGCGTCCTTTCCACTGTCCAAGCCCTTCACAACGGAAATCGAAATCGCTGGCCAGCATGGGATGAAAGATCAGGTCGATCGCCGGCAGTCCGACCGAAGCAATGCCGGCCGGAAACTGTTTCGGGTCCGCGCTTCCATTTCTGAATTCCTCCAACAAAAAAGTTCCTTCCCGGTTTTGAGTGACCGTCACAACGTAGTGGAATTTTCTGGTCTCCGGCGCTTTCCGTTCGCCTGCTTGATTGAGGGCATAGTGCTCGAGACTTTCCACCGCCGTGAATTTTTCCAAAGTGCTCACAAATTCTTCCATTCGCTGGCCAACGCTGCGCAACACCTGCCCCTGTGGGCACGCAAGCTGCGCATCCGAGCGAGAAATTGTTTCCTCAAGTTCGTGCGGAGTCCAGAAATCCCGTCGCGCGCCGGCCAAGGAGGCTGATGTTGCCGCCCCTGGCCGCGTCTCCACAGTTGCTTTTGAAGGGGGCCGGGGCTTCATGATCACGGACATCGTTTTCTCTGGATCTGCCTCTCCGATTTCCGTTCTCGTGCGCACGCTCAGATATCCAGGCGCGCTTACCTCGACAAAATATTTTCCTGACGCCATGCGAGAAAAAGAAAACTCTCCAGGAGTGTCGTCAGGATCGGCGGGAATTTCGTACCCTTCTTCCGGCATCACGCGAACGCTGGCTGCTCCATCAAACACGGTTTCATTTTGCAGACGCAGCTTGATTTTGAGGGAAAGGCTTCCGGTTTTCTGAGGAAGTTGAAGCTGAGAAAGTGCGGTATTTTCTTGCGCGCTCGACACGGCGCCCGTAAATGTAGCGGTTAGGCCGCAGGCCAAGATGAACAGAGAGAGTAGTCCTGGAAACATAGCCCAAACGATTTGGAGCTGAATTGTATCACCAGGCCCTGCCTTAGCTTTTCTGTTAACCGAGGTATGACGCCTGCCCCACGCTTCCGATGCCAAATGCCTTCGCCGTTGACTTGCTCAAGAACTGCAACCTAAGATGAGCGCGTCATTTCACAGGAGGAAGCGAGCGATGAACGGAAATAAAGATTTGGCGTTGTTGATTGTTCGGATTGCGAGCGCGCTGGCATTTTTCTATCACGGAGCCGCCATTACATTTGGCGCGTTTGGGGGGCCCGGGCCCGCGGGATTTGCGGGATTTACGCACACTTCTCTGACCGTTGCGTATTTGGTGGGTCTTGCGCAGCTGGGTGGAGGAGTGACGATGCTGACTGGAATTTTGGCGCGAGTCGGCGCGGTCTGCATTTTAATCGTGATGGTGGGCGCGATTTATCTGGTGCACCTTCCGCACGGCTTCGACATTGGCAAGGGCGGATATGAATATGCTCTGACGCAACTGCTGATTTCGCTGGCAATTTTGATAAGTGGGGCGGGAAAGTATTCACTGGCTCCGGCGAAGATCAGGAATTGGTGAATCCGAAGAATGGAAAGATCTGCGAAGACAAAACGGAAATTGGCGGCAAAGATTTTGGGTTGCTGTGCGTTGTTTGCCGTGATTGGCGCACATGGCGCGCAGGAGAAAAGGGGAGCGGAGACGATGGTGGCCAGGGGACCGTTTGACGTGAAGATGGCACCGGTGGATACGGCGCATAAGGAAGAAAAAGCAATCGCGCGATATTCGCTCGATAAGACTTATCACGGCGATTTGGAAGGGACGGGCACGGGTGAGATGCTGGCGTCCATGGGCGATGTGAAAGGATCGGGTACGTACGTGGCGATGGAAGTTGTGAATGGGACGCTTGCGGGAAAGAAGGGAACTTTTGCGCTGGGGCACATTGGGACGATGACACGCGGGGCGCAGAATTTGTCCATTAACGTGGTGCCGGATTCTGGGACCGGAGAACTACTAGGATTGACGGGAAAGATGAACATTATTATTGCCGATGGAAAACACTCGTACGAGTTTGAGTACAAGATCGAGAAGTAGGTGATAAGCGAAATTTAACGGAACAGTGGCGCGGCGGGTGGTATAGTTTGCGAAAAATTTTGCGCGAGGTGGCCCGCTGACATGAAATTCCAAAGAGACAATTGGTGGCGATACGGGATGCGCGTCGTGGTGTGCGCGGTGCTGATTTTTGACGCGAAACTTTCGTGCGCGCAGACGAAGAATCCGTACGCGGGTGACGCGAAAGTGGCGAAGATCGGCGAATCGCAATTTCGCGCGAACTGTGCGTTTTGCCACGGACTGGGCGCACGCGGCGGAGGACGCGGGCCAGATTTGACGCGAACTCCGAAGAAACATGGCGACAGCGACGCGGAGATATTTGGCACGATCAACAACGGAGTGCCGGGGACGGCGATGCCGCCGAATGGGGCGACGCAGCAGGGCGTGGGGATGACGGAAGAAGAGATTTGGCAGGTGGTGACGTACATTCGCAGTGTGGAGAGGAAATCAAACGTGGTGGGAAACGCGGCGCATGGGAAGGAATTGTTTTACGGGTTGGCGGCGTGCGGAACGTGTCACATGGTGAAGGGAAAAGGCGGGAGGCTGGGGCCGGATTTGACGGGAGCAGCGGCTGCGCGCTCGACGGACTATTTGACGGAGTCTTTGCGGAATCCGAGTAAGCGATTGGCGCAAGGAATTTCCGAGGCGATGAAGGAATTTTCGCAGGAGTATGAAACGGCGAATGTGACTGCGGCAGATGGAACGAAGTATCAGGGCGTAGTGCTGAACGAGGATGCGTTTACAGTGCAGATTTTGGATACACGAGAGATTTTACATCTGTGGGAGAAGAGTTCGCTGAAGTCGTTTGAGAAAACGCGGCAATCGTTGATGCCGGTGTACGACGAGAAGGCGCTGCCAGAAAAAGATTTGCAGGATTTGCTGGCGTTTCTGGCGGCGAGCGTGGCGGGAGGTGGGAAATGAAAATTCCTGCTGCGATTGTTGGGGCTGTCGCGTTGTGTTTGGGCGGAGCGGCGAACGCGCAGGTGACGGCGGAGCGGCTTTTGAATGCGTCGAAGGAGCCGCAGAACTGGTTGATGTACAACGGGGATTACGCGGGACACAGATATTCGACGCTGGAGCAGATTGGCGTGAACAACGCGAGGGGACTTGTGCCGAAGTGGGCGTATCAGACGATGGCGGGAGGAAAATTCGAGACGACGCCGCTGGTGGTGGACGGAATCTTGTACGGGACAGGGCAGGACGAGCGCGCGTTTGCGCTCGATGCGAAAACTGGTCGGCCGATCTGGCAGTATCAGCGCGCGTTGCCGCGAGATATTCGGCCGTGCTGTGGGCGCGTGAATCGCGGGCTGGCGATTTTGGGCGACAAACTTTTCATGGGAACGCTGGACGCGCATGTGATTGCACTGGACACCAAGACGGGCGCGATTGTGTGGGACGTGACGGCGGTGGACTACACGAAAGGGTACAGCTTCACGCTTGCGCCGCTGGTGATCAAAAATTTGGTGCTGGTGGGAGTGAGCGGCGGCGAGTATGGCATTCGCGGATTCATTGATGCGTATGACGCCGCGACGGGCGAAAGGAAATGGCGCTTCTACACAATTCCGGGCAAGGGCGAACCGGGGAACGAAACGTGGGAAGGAGAATCATGGAAGATTGGCGGATCTCCGGCGTGGATTACGGGGACGTTCGATCCGGAAACGAATACGACGTTTTGGACGACAGGAAATCCTTCGCCTTCGAATCGGGGAATCGGGCGCGCGGGCGACAATCTGTATGCCGATTCGCTGTTGGCGCTGGACCCAGACACCGGAAAATTGAAGTGGTATTTCCAATTTACGCAGCACGATGAGCACGACTACGACGCAACGCAAGTTCCGGTGATGATTGACGACGGCGACAAGAAATTAATCGCGCAGGCGAACCGGAATGGATTTTTCTACGTGATTGATCGCGCGACCGGAAAACTGGTGCTGGCGACGAATTACGCGAAAGTTTCTTGGAGCAAGGAGAAAGATGCGAATGGGCGGCCGATTCCGGCGAAAGAAGGATCGCCGACGCTGGAGGGAAATCGCGTTTGCCCCGGAGCGGCCGGAGCAACGAATTGGATGTCGCCGACTTACGATCCACAGACAAAACTTTTTTATGTGACGGCGCGTGAGCAGTGCGACGTGTTTTCCACGGCGCCTCAGCCTTACGATGCGGGACATGCGTATTACGGGTCGGCGTATTTTCCGAATGAAGATGCGGAACCGTTTTACGGGGCGCTGCGCGCGCTCGATTTGAAAACGGGGAAGCCAGTGTGGGAATGGAAACATGTGTCACCGACGTGGTCTGGCGTGCTTTCAACGGCAGGAGGAATCGTATTTACGGGAGACGCGGAAGGAAATTTTATTGCGCTGGATGCGAAGAGCGGAAAAGCACTTTGGCATTTTCAGTGTGGGGCGAGTGTGTATTCATCGCCGATGACGTACTTGGTAGATGGAAAGCAATTTGTTGTGGTGGCGGCGGGATCGACGTTATTTGGATTTGGGTTGCAGTGAGAAAACAAGCTGCGGGCTACTGTTCGCCTCCCGCTGCAGCTAGCCAGCGTTCCAGAATCGGTTCGCTTACAGAGTCAATCTCCTCGAAATGAACGCCGGCTCCCAGATGCTCGACTGCGTAAACAATTTTTGCCTTGGCCTGGAATAGCTCGCCGCCCGCCGCGATGGACAACTGGATCGGCGTTCCGTTGGGCAGCGGATTCATCATGTCCAGATAACAACCGGTCTTGCTGATTTCGCTGACGCGGGTCCTTAGCAGGGTGTTGGATTTTTCCTCGTGCAATTCACCTCCGGCAATGAAGGCAAATCGAGGTGACTTACGGCGGTCGGTCTCCATGACGTGCTCCTGAAAATCGGGGAACCGCATCATACAACGACTCGAATGTTGTTGGGAGCGCTTACCTCTATAGGAGGCTGCCAAGTTCAAGAGGTTGAGATCCTTCGGGCATCCCTTCGGCTTCGCTCAGGGCAGGCTTTCTTGGATGCCCTCAGGACGACAGAGTCTTGGAGTGCGGGAGAGCGAGTTGAGATGCAAACTGATTATCTTGAGGCGCCGGTTGAGGATGCGGTGCCGCCGATGGTTTCGCCGTTGACGATAAGTTCGACGCGGCGATTCTTCTGGCGGCCTTCGATGGTGTCGTTGGAAGCGACGGGTTGCGTTTTGCCGAAGCCGCGGGCGGTCATGGAGCTTGCGGGCACACCTTGTTCAGCCAGGAAATCGAGGACGGTGGCGGCGCGCTGTTCGGAGAGATGCTGGTTGAAGTCGTCTCCCCCGATGATGTCCGTGTGACCTTCGATTTGCAGCGTGAGGCCCGGATGAGCGAGGACGATGCCGGAGATTTTTGCGAGCTTTTCGCGCGTAGTTGGCTTGAGCGTGTAGCGGCCAGTGTCAAAGAGAACGTCGGACATATTCACGATGAGTCCGCGCGTAGAGTCGTTCGTTTGCAGGACGGCGTTGAGTTGTGCGAGAAGTTGGGCACGGAGTTCAGCCTTTTCGGATTCGGCTTTTGCGGCCGCGGCGCGGGCTATTACAGCGTCGGCTTCGGCGGCGCGTTTTTGTTCAAGAGCGGCTTGCTGGTCTGCTAGAGCGGCGGCGCGCGCTCTTTCGGCGTCTTGTTTCGCTTTAGCGGCGTCAGCGGCTGCCTGTTGCGCTTCGAGCTTGAGCCGCTCGGCTTCGGCCTTTGCGGCTTCGGCTGCCTGCCGCGCTTGTTCGGCCTCGCCGCGGCGCTTCATTTCATCGGTGGCGTCCTGGCGTGCCCTGGCTTCGCGCTGTTCGGCGGCCAATTTTTCCGCGGCGGCTTTTGCTTGTGCCTCTTCCTCGGCCTTTCTCTTCACAGAGATGACGCGCGCTTCTTCGGCGGTTTGCACGGAATCGCGCGCGGCAGCTATCACAGTCTTCTTGTCGCGTTTCTGGCGATAGAGATCTTCGGCGGATTGAAGTTGCTGAGCAGCCTTGGCCAACGAAGGGCCGGCGTATTTTTCAGCGCCGGCGTTGCGAGCGATGCGCGCCGCGTTGCGTGCCTGGAAGAGTTCGACCGGAGTTTTGCGGTCAATGCCGAAGATGGCGTTTTCAATCTTGGTATTTGATGAGGAATAGACGCCGCGAGCGAGGAGTTCGTAACGAGCTTCGATGGTTTCGCCACCGGCGCCGGCCTCCAGAGAATTTTCCGCGACGACTTCATCGCTGGGCTCGGTTACGGCGAAGTAGGGCTCGGCAGTGATGATCATGCCAAAGGTTTGCATGTCTGAGATCGCTTTGACCTGCGCTCTACCGTCTTTCGCTTGAACTTCACCGAGATTGACGGCGCGGCCTTGCGGAGAGATGGCCCAAAGAACATATGTCAGATATTCGAGGCCGAATTTTGTAGCGTCCTCTAGGCCTTCAAATTTGGCTTCAATTTCGACGCGGTTGCCCTTGTTTTCGACTTTGGCTTCGCCGCCGGCTTGCTGCATCAGGTCGGTGCCGTGGAACAAAATCTTGAGCGTAGTGCCGCTGCGGCGGTAGTTGATGGCTTTTGTGGTGCGCGAGACGGGCGCGGTGCTAGACGCGAAGGTCTGGCCGGAGGCGTGGACTGCCACCAAGCCAAGGAGGGATATCAGCCCGAGACAGAAGACGGCGAGCCGCAGATTGGAACTGTTTCGCGTGTAATAGGGAGATCGGATTGTGACGTGGCGCAGCATCATGGCCTTCCCTCAGCAGCCGAATAGAACTGCGGTATATGCGGTCTTCTTTCCCGGGTTCATTCAAGCCTAACAAAAACAAAAGGACGTGATACGCCGGAGGAAACTGCTTTGTACAAGTGATTACCATTTGCTGCAGCGCCAAGGCGGAGCGTTGTGAAAAGTCGAGTCCCAAGCAAAAGAGCGTGTTCCATGACCCTTAGAACTGCTAGTCACAGCCTGTGGAAAAAAGTTTTCCCGCGATTTTTTCCCGAGAGTGAAGTTCAGCAAGGCTCGACTCAACAACAAGAGAGTAGAGTTTCGAAAGAATTTGTTAAGGATGTGCAAATCGGAGAACTTGATTTGGGATTTGTGTGCAGCGATTTACTCTTTAACATGCAAGCAATATTGCTAACTAGTTGAAATTTCAGGGGCGCCGAAAGATTTTTGGTGGCCCCAAACGTGCACGCATCGAGCTATCTCTCCTTGCCGTGGTTGTCAGGAGATGGTGTGGGCTCTTCGAATTCAGGTAATCCAGCAGGACAAATTCAACGTTGAAGGGAATCGAAATGACACGAGCGTTCCCGCAGAACCTCATTTCCCGTTCGAAGTCTGTGGTCGTGGTGCGGCTGGCCGTTTGCCTGGCCGTAGTCCTTTTTGCCGCGGTACCCATCTTTGCCCAAATCAGCGATTCTGCGCAGGCCCAGATCGCGGAAATCTATCGCTTTAAGCATTCCTTCACGCCCGCCGAGCAAAAAATGTCATCGAGTTTGGTCCTTGCGAGCCGCATGGCTCGTGGAATTGATGTGGGCGGCTTGGCGCAATTTGTAGACCCGAGTCTGTTTGACCCGGACGGCAAGCTGCAGGTAGTGGTTCACGCCAACCTCACCAGCAGCGTAGTGACCGACATTATCGCGAACGGGGGAGAGCTTGGGGCGCACTCCTACCAGTTTCACAGGGCGTCGGCCCGGATGAACGCTGAGCAGCTTTTGGCCTTAGCCAACAATCCGGATGTACAGGCGATCCGTGAAAAGGAAAAGGCAGTGACGAACGTTGGGTCCGTAACGAGTCAGGGAGTGATTTCCCACGCGGCTAATAAGGCGATGGCGGCCGGTTTTCGCGGACAGGGCGTCAATATAGGAGTTTTGTCGGATAGCGCGACTCCCACTCGCGTCGCCGCGCTGATTGCCAGCGGTGACCTTCCCGCAGACGTAACGATTCTTCCCGGGCAAGACGGTGGGGCCGGTTCAGATGAAGGCACGGCGATGATGGAAATCGTCCATGATTTGGCGCCAGACGCAAAGCTGTTCTTTGCAACCGCGTTTAGCGGCGTTGCAAGCTTTGCCAGCAATATCGAGGCGCTCCGGTTTACCTATCACTGCGACATCATTGTGGACGACGTGACTTATTTTAACGAAGGCGTCTTCCAAGACGGTCCTATCGCGGACGCAGTGAACGACGTGGTGGCAGACGGCGCACTGTATTTTTCCTCCGCGGCCAATTCCGGGAATCTTACTTCGGGCACGTCAGGGACTTGGGAAGGGGACTTCCTGAACGGCGGGGCACTGGCTTCTGGGCCGATATTTGCAGGTGGTGAAACAGGGAACGTGCACGATTTCGGAGGGCAGACCTTCGACGTGCTGACGGGAGCAACGCAGTTCATCATTTTGAAGTGGTCTGACGCGCTTACTCAATCGTCGAATGACTACGACATTTTTGTGCTGAATTCGGCCGGAACCGCAGTTATTGGATTTTCTGCCGCGGCGCAGACCGGGACGCAAGATCCCTACGAAATCGCCTTCAGAAGCACGCCATTTCCTGCGGGATCGAGGATCGTTGTAGTGCAGTTTGCCGGCGTCGACCGAGCACTGCACGTAGACACCGAGCGCGGCAGGCTATCCATTGGCACTTCAGGCGCTACGTTCGGGCACAACGCGGGCGCGAGCACGATTTCCACGGCAGCGACGTACTGGAATAGCGCGCACACGGGTACAAAGCCGTTCACTGGTTTTGCCAATCCGATTGAAGTGTTTAGCTCGGACGGTCCGCGGAAGATTTTCTACAATCCGGACGGGACCGCCATAACGGCTGGAAACTTCCTGTTTGGCACGAATGGCGGCACGACACTTCAGAAGCCAGACGTCACTGCGGCGGACGGCGTTTCCGCAAGAACGCCCGGCTTCACACCGTTCTTTGGGACTTCCGCAGCGGCTCCGCATGCCGCGGCAGTGGCAGCACTGGTCAAATCGGCCAATCCGAGTCTGACTGGCGCGCAAATCAAGCAAATTCTGATTAACACGGCGCTCGACAACATGGCGGTGGGTCCGGATCGCGACGGCGGGTATGGAATCGTGATGGCGGACAAGGCGACGCAGGCGGCAACGCAGCCATAGAAATGGTTTGGAAATCGAAGGATGGCCATGCACTGAGGGGCCATCCCGTAGTGGGGCCAGGTTTGAAGCAGACATTACAAAGACTAGGGGTGAACTGATGAGGTTAAGACATGGAGTGGCGGTTGCTTTTTGCCTTGTTGCTTGCGTGATGTTCTCTTCGCTAGCTGCCGCGGAAGAGATCTTCACGACGACGGATGCTTTAACTGCTGCGGACCCAACGCAGTTGGGGCGTTTAAGCCGGAACGGCCTTGCCCAGGATTGGATCGGGTCAGAACCTTTTCCTGGCGTGATTAATCCTACGACGACGTACTTCTATACGGCGTACGAGATCACCGTTCCAACGGGAGGGCCGTTTCTTCAAATCGAGGTTGACTCGGTTTCCACAAATACATTCGTCTCGGCATATTCCGGCGCTTACGATCCCACAAATCTGGCAACCAACTGGCTGGGTGATGCGGGCACGAGCGGCAACTTCTTCGGCACCGATCCTCTATTCTTCCAGGTAATCGCGCCTAGCTCTACCATTTGGCTTGTTGTGAACAACACAGGGGCCAGTGGTATAGGCCTCGGCGATCCGTACACACTCACTGTGGAAGCATTCGCCGATACCGAGTTCAACGATCCCCCGGTCGCGACGCCGGAACCTGCATCCATGCTCCTTCTGGGTACGGGGCTTGTTGGGTTGATTGCAGTGCGGCGCCGTAGGCAGGCAGCATAGAAAGTTAGCTGAATTCAAAGGCGAAGCTCGCCGGCAGCAGCATTGGGCTTCCGCAGAATGCGTCGGGCGCATCGGAGATTTCTCCGGTTCGCCCGATTGCATTTTTTGCGAATGATTTGAACTTACTTGGGGAGAAGCGATTTCCAGCGCGTCCAGGAATCTTCGCGGGCCTTTTTGTTGGCTTCGGTCGCGTCGGGCGCTTCGCCTGCGCGCATGAAGCCGTGGCCTGCGCCATCGTAGGTGATAGGCTCGAACTGTTTTCCGGCGGCTTTCATATTGGCGATGGCGTCCGGGAGCGTGGCGCCGATGCGCGCGTCATTGCCCGCGTAAAAACCATAGACGGGGGCCTTGATGGTGGCCAGATATTCCTTCGACGGCGGGGGACCGTAGAAAACGAACGCGGCGGAGAGGTCAGAGCGAGTTGTGGCGAAGCGGAAGGATTGTCCGCCGCCCCAGCAAAAACCGACGACAAAGAGTTTGCCGTTTGAGGCGGGGAGCTTCAGGCCGTAGTCTGCGGCGGCGTTGAGGTCGGCGGTGACCTGCGTCTGGTTGAGTTTGCTGACGGCTTCCATAGCGGCGTCAATTGAAAAGTCCTTGGTGCGCCCGCCGTTAGCGGCCATACCGGTGAGAAGGTCGGGAGCGACGGCGACGTAGCCGGCTTCGGCCACTTCGTCCGCGAGTTCCTGCGCCCAATCGCTGAGGCCGAAGATTTCGTGAATCACGAGGACGACGGGACGCTTGTCCTTGTTTTCAGGGTAAACGATGAGCGTGTCCACGGAGCGGCCGTTGTGCTGGATGGTGACCCATTCGCGATGGCGGGGCGACTTGGCCAGTCGCTCTTTAGCCCAATCCTGGGCAGCTGCGATTTGTGCGGTGATGAGCAGTGCGAGTGCAGAAAGAAGAATGCGCTTCATGAGAGCCTCCTCAGTGGCCGGAGGGAAATGCTAGTTGCTTAGCCAAATTCCCGCAAGGGGGATTCCGGCGCGGTCAAGATTTGGGCAGCTTAAGGCGTACAAGAGGCAGGAAGGACGAGCGATTGGCCGATGAAGATGCGGTTGGGATCGCTGATGTTGGCGTTTGCATGGGCGATGCAAGGCCAAGAGGAGGCCTGGCCGTAGGTTGCGCGGGCGATTTTGGAAAGGGAATCGCCGAGCTGAACGGTGATTTTGTTTGCGTGCGTATTTTGGCGCGAAGTTCTTGCAGGCACAACAAGCGAGGTGCCGGGAACGAGGCGCATTGGGTCAGCGATGTTGGGATTTGCGGCCATGAGTTCGAGCCAACGGGTGCCGCGACCAAGATGCTGGCGCGAAAGGGTCCAGAGAGTATCGCCTTGCTGGACCACGATGGAGTGTGAAGGGGCTGGCGTCGGTAAAACTGAATGAGGTGTAACTGCGGAGTAGTTGGGTTGCGGTACAGCACGTGGGGCGCCGGAAAAAATTTGCGGAGCCGGTTGGTTTCGGCGCCGAGCGAAGGGATCGACGCGGTGAGAGGGAATGGATGGCCGCGCCGGTGCAGGTGCGACGTTGGGGTTGAGTGAATTTGTTGGACGCGTGGGCGAAATGCTTTTTAACATCGGCGCGGGCAACGGTGCGATGACTTTTGGCGCGGCGAGTTCCTGTTGCGCTGGAGGCAGATGGAATGGCGAAGCTTTTTTCGAGTCGCGCCGCGCGTTGCGATAACGGCGAGCGACGTCGCCGAGCGGCTCTTGCGCCGGAGCAGAATTGGCGTCGAGAGGTTCGGCGTTTTCTTTGGCGGCAGGATTCACCGGTTGCTTGCGCTTAGCTGCGGCACGCGTTTGATCCTCGGGCGTAAGAATCTTGGCGCGATGCATGTCTTCGTTCGAGTAAACGTGATTCGATTTGTTTTCTTGCTGCTTTCGGGCGCGCGCCTGGCGGGCGGCGTCGGCGACATCTTGCGCGTTTTGTTGCGAGTCGTCCGATTGCGCGCGAAGTTCCGCTGCGCTGAACAAGCAAATGGAACCTAGAAAAATCGTGAGACTGAGGCGGAAGGAAAAGGTCAACAACGCCCTAGCGGGCGAGTGTTCGCGGCGGATGGTGGGGCCAGTAGACATCGTCGGCAACCGAGGGGGGACATCCGTTAGCGGAATCCTACGAAAAAGCAGCGTTTGTGGCAATGAGTTTTGATGCACAAAACCTCATAGGACAAAAGTACTGCCGGACCCCCTTACTCTTCTGGATCCGTGAGCAAAGCGCCCAAGCGGTCGAGGCGGCGTTCCCAGAGGGAGCGACGGTCTTCGATCCATTTTTCTGCCACGGAAAGACCCTTGGGTTCGATGCGGCAAGTGCGGACGCGGCCGATTTTCTCTGTGTGTACGAGGCCGCTTTCTTCCAGGATTTGCAAGTGCTGGACGACGGCGGCGAGAGTGATATCGAGAGGCTTCGCCAGAACGGAAACGGAAATTGGGCCGTGGCTGAGTTTTTCTACGATGGCGCGCCGCGTGGGATCGCCGAGGGCGTGGAACACGCGATCCACAGCGACTTGTTGGCTTAGCATAGGCGCTCCTTTTGCACTGCGTTCTTACCGAGCGAGTTCTTTGGCTAGCGCGTCGAAGAGCTGGCGCCAACCGTCCTCGCGCATTTTGGGACCATCGGCTTTTTCGAAGAAGGCGGCTTGCTCCGTGAAGATGAGATTGGTCCCGTTTTGCGAGGGGACGAATTCGAAGGTCACCTGGGATGAGGAGAAGGCATGGCCTTCCATCGTCATGGTGTAAGCGAAAACGATTCGGTGATTGGGGACAATGACAAGGAAGTATGTGTCATTGGTGCACGCTGGAAAATCGGAGAAGTGCATGCGGGTGATTTCGCGGCCGCCCACGCGAAAATCCAATTCGTAAGATTCGACTTTGAAGCCTTCGCCTTCGGCGAACCAGCGGCGCTTTTTGGCTGAATCGGAGAAGGCGGCGAAGGCCCGCTCGGGAGGAACCGGGTACGTGCGTTCGATAACTATAGTTGCGTGTGTTGCGCGATTGATTTCCATGATTAAGTCCTCTGCGAGAATTTTCGACGCGAAGTCTATGCTGACGGGCCGTAATAGTGAATGACGTTTCCGTTGGTGAAGGAACGACTCTTCAGAAGCTTCAGAGGAAGACGTTGTTTGAGCGTCTCGAACGGCGTTTTGCCTTTGCCGAGAAGAATGGGGCTTACGACGATTTGGAGTTCATCAATGAGGCGCTCTTCGGCGAGTTGCGTGACGATGGTGCCGCTACCGAGGATGCACATGCCTTTCCCGGGTTGCTGTTTGAGTTTGCGGATTTCGCCAGGCAGATCGGATTTGATGAGTTTTGTATTTTGCCAGGTGGCTTCTTTTAGAGTGCGAGAGAAGACGACTTTTTGCGCGCTATTCATGCCGTCGGCGACGGTGGAGTTTTGCTGCTTGGCCATAGGCGTTGGCCAGTATTTGATCATGAGGTCGTAGGTGACGCGACCGAACAGGAGCATGCCACCCTGGCTCGCATTGCCGGAGACAAACTCGGCCCATTCGGGATCGGATTTGTGCCCCCAGCTCATATCGCCTTTAGTGTCGGCGAAGTAGCCGTCGAGGGAAGTTGTTATGAAAGCGATCAGGTTTTGCATGTTTTTGCTCCTACTTTCTAAGGGCCAAGGGCTGGTTGTGAGCAGTCAATCAGTTTAGCCTACGCTTAAGTATTGGAGGTGCGAAGATAATTGTCAAGTAGAAACTTAAGTATTAGATTGTGCCCGTCGATTGGGTGGACTGCCTTGCGCGGGTGCGGCGGGTTCCGGTAGGCTGAATGATTCTTTCACTGGCAAAGGAGCCGCAGGGTTCTCAGAGAATGGCTGAAGAAAAGTTACCGACACGGGCACAGGATTTTTCCGAGTGGTACAACCAGCTGGTTTTGAAGGCGCAGCTTGCGGATTATGCGCCGGTGCGCGGCTGCATGATTGTGCGTCCTTACGGGTGGGCGCTTTGGGAAAACATCCAGCAGGCGCTGGACCGGCGGTTTAAGGCGACGGGGCACCAGAACGTCGCGTTTCCTTTGCTGATTCCGAAGAGCTTCATTGAAAAAGAGAAGCACCACGTGGAGGGATTTTCGCCAGAGCTGGCCGTAGTGACGATTGGTGGCGGCGAAGAGTTGGCCGAACCGCTGATTTTGCGGCCGACTTCGGAAACGATTATCGGGCACATGTGGTCAAAATGGATTCAGTCCTACCGCGATTTGCCTGTGCTAATGAACCAGTGGAATTCCGTGGTGCGGTGGGAATTGCGGACGAAGCTCTTTCTGCGGACGCTGGAGTTTTACTGGCAGGAAGGGCATACGGCCCATGCGACGCAGCAAGAGGCCGAAGAAGAGACTCTGCAGATGCTGGACACCTATACGGACTTTGCCGTGAACGATGCGGCGATTCCTGTGATTCCGGGAAAGAAGTCCGACGCGGAGAAATTTGCGGGCGCGGACATTACCTATTCAATTGAAGCGATGATGGGCGACGGGAAGGCGTTGCAGTCCGGGACATCCCACTTTCTGGGGCAAAATTTTGCGCAGGCGTTTGAAGTGCGGTATCTCGATCAGAGCGGACAGCTTCAGCATTGCTGGACGACTTCGTGGGGACTTTCGACGCGATTCATCGGCGCGATCATTATGGTACATGGTGACGACCAGGGGTTGGTGATGCCGCCGAAGCTGGCGCCGTATCAAGTGGTGATTGTGCCGATTTTCAAGAATGACGAAGAGAAGATGGGAGTGCTGAGCGTTGCGAAGGAGTTGAAGGCGCAGCTTGTGAAGGCGAACATTCGCGTGACGCTGGACGAGCGCGAGGGGCAGAGCCCCGGCTGGAAGTTTAACGATTGGGAGATGCGTGGCGTGCCGTTGCGGATTGAACTCGGGCCGAAGGACGTGGCGAAACAGTCGGCGGTATTGGCGCGGCGGGATCGTCCGGGAAAAGAAGGGAAGACATTTGCGTCGCTGGCGGATTTGCCGGTGACGGTGGAAAAGTTGCTGACGGAAATTCAGGAGTCGCTGCACGCGAAGGCGCTGGCGTTTCGACGCTCGAACACGCACAACGCGCAGACGTATGATGAGTTAAAGAAGGCTGTGGAAAACGGATTCGCATACTCGGGCTGGTGCGGGAGCGGAGATTGCGAAGAAAAGATTAAGGAAGAGACGCGGGCCACAATGCGGTGCATTCCGTTGGACCAGGAAGCCGTTTTGGGGAGTGGCGGCGGAGCGGCCGCGGGCAAATGTGTGTATTGCGGACAGCCTGCGAAGAATCGAGCGATTTTTGCCAGGGCGTATTAGAACAACCTTCGTAATTTCAAGCAGTTCCGGCTTGAGTTATAGCTAGTAACAGCGACGAAACAACTGTACTTCGGCGTTCTCGACACTGCATTTACGCGATGCTAGCCTGCAATTGTAAGAGAGGCTTATCGTGAACCCGAAAGTACAATTTCTTCGGAGAACTGCAAGTGAGCGGGGTGAGGGCAAACTCAAAGCCGTCATCGTAACCGCCATCCTGATTTTCCTCGTTTATGTGGGCGTGAAGGTTGTGCCGCCCTACGTCTCTGAATACCAATTGTCGGAGAAAATGCAAGAAACGGCGCGGTTCGCGAGCGTGACGCGCAGCAACGAAGACAAGATCCGCGAAACGATTTTCAGAGAGATTCAGGACCTGGATATTCCCGCCACAAAAGAAGACGTGAAAGTGACGGCCGCGGGCGGAAGAGTTTCCATTAGCGTGGACTACTCGGTGCCCATTGACCTGATGGTTTACAAATTCGATCTTCATTTCACGCCGTCTAGTTCCAACAAAGACATCATTTAGGCTTTTGGACAGCTCCCGGCAAAGAGCCGCTTTCCACGCGTCCATAGTTAAGAGACAATAGAACTTCAGCCCGCTGGAGCCAGCTTGCGTATCCGTATCCAAAAAGGATTCTGGACGTCCGCCTTCGGTCTGACCCTGCTAGGGATTGTTTTCTTCATAGTCTTCATTTGTGCATCGGTCTTCGCCTGGTACTACGTCAAGTACGGACGAATGATTGATGCGCGCCTGTCCGGGCACGTCCTTCAAAACACAACCCAAATTTTTTCTGCTCCGGAGCAGATTTCGACCGGGCAGGCTTGGGGGCCGGACGACTTGGCGCAGTATCTCCAACGCGCTGGGTATCGTCCTCTGTCGGACGATACCGCTTTGGGGCAGTACACAGTGCAGGGAAATACCGTGGAAGTGCGGCCGTCAAAGCTTTCTTACTTTGCCGGGAGCAATGCGATTGCGGTGAAGTTTGCGGGAAAGAGCATCCAGTCCATCCGGCCTCTTTCCGGAGGGTCGGACCTAGGCATTGCGGACATCGAGCCGCAGCTGATCACCAACCTGTTTGATAGTTCGCGGGATAAGCGGCGACCGGTTCGCTATGAAGATTTGCCGCCGACGCTGGTGAATGCGATTCTGTCCGCCGAGGACAAGAGATTTTTCGAACACCCGGGATTCGACTTCATTCGAATTTTCGGCGCGGCGTGGAACGACTTGCGCCACGGTTCGCGACTGCAGGGCGCCAGCACCATCACAATGCAGGTGGCGCGGACGTTCTTCCTTTCGACGGACCGCAACTGGCGGCGGAAACTGGCCGAGGCGATGCTTTCGTTCGAGCTGGAACAGCGCTTCAACAAGAAGCAGATTTTTGAAATGTACGCGAACGAAGTGTACCTGGGAAACCGCGGTAGCTTTGGGATTCGCGGATTTGCTCAGGCGAGCGTCGCTTATTTCGGAAAAGATTTGCGACAACTGACGCTGCAGGAGTGTGCGTTCCTGGCGGGAATTATTCGCGCGCCGAACTATTACTCCTCGGCGGATCGGCATCCCGAGCGCGGGGCGCAGGCGCGAGACCGCGTGCTGCCACAGATGCTGGACAACAAATTCATCACGGAAGCGGACGTTCAAGATGCCAAGCGTGCGCCGCTGAAAATCATCCGGACCTCGGTATCCGGCAATGAAGCTCCTTACTTTGTGGATATGGTGAAGGACCACCTATTGGACAAGTATTCGGAGAACGAGCTGCTGAGCGAAAACTTCCGCGTCTATACGACGCTTGACCCGGCGCTGCAGCGCGCAGCCGTGGCGGCGCTCGATGCGGGCGTGAAAAACGTGGATACGCTGCTCGCGAAGCGCTACGACAAATGGAAACGCGAGGCGAAGAAAAAAGGGAGCGACGAGCCAATACCGCAAGTGCAGGCGGCGATGGTTGTGCTCGATCCGCGAACGGGAGAAATCAGGGCGCTGATTGGCGGCCGGGATTACGGACAGAGCCAGTTGAATCACGCGATTGCGCATCGGCAGCCGGGATCGGTATTCAAGCCGTTCGTCTATTCCGCGGCGTTCACCAACGCGGTGGATGGCGTGCAACCCGTGATCACGCCCGTGACCACGGTGGATGACGAGCCTACGACGTTTGAGTTTGAAGGGCAGGAATATACGCCCAACAACTACGGCGAAAAATTCATGGGACGCGTGACCGTACGCGAGGCGCTGACGAATTCGCTGAACGTGGCGACGGTGAAAGTGGCGGAGTTGATCGGTTACGGGCGCGTGGTGCAAATCGCGCGGCAGATGGGACTGGGCAACAACATTCGCGCGACGCCGGCGGTAGCACTAGGCGCGTATGAAATGACGGCGGTTGACGTTGCCGCTGGATATACGGCGTTTGGGCAGAATGGTCTGCGTGCGGAGCCGCAATTCCTGCGAAGCGTGGTGAGTGCGAATTCAACGGTTTTGGAAAAGGCGAGTCCGCAGACGCATCAGGTTCTTGATCCGCGCGTGGCGTATCTGGTGACGAGCGTTTTGAAGGACGTGTTGAACCGTGGCACAGGAGCTTCCGTGCGGGCGCACGGCTTTACGCTGCCTGCAGCGGGGAAGACGGGAACGTCGAGGGACGGCTGGTTCGCGGGCTACACTTCGAATCTGGTTTGCGTGATTTGGGTTGGGTTCGACGACAACCGCGACTTGGGATTGCCGGGCGGCACCGCGGCGGCGCCTATGTGGGCTGACTTTATGTTGAAGGCGACCGCGCTGCCTGGTTACCGCAACGTGAAAGATTTTGACCTGCCAGAAGGCGTGCAGACCGCGGTGCTGGATCCCGAATCGTTGGAGCTGGCAACGCCGAATTGCCCGACAACGAAGGACGAAGTATTCGTGACCGGCTCAGCGCCGACGCAGTTCTGCGAGCTTCACGGCGGCGGACGCGGAATCGTTTCTTCGACGGGGTCATTCCTCTCGCATATTTTTGGTGGCGGTGAAAAGAAGCCTGAAGATGGAACGCCCGGCGGGACGCCGCCCGCCGGCACGAAATACGACCCAAACCGGCCGCCAAATGCCACGGGGCAGGGGCCTGACCCCGGTGCCAAAGAGGTTAACGAGGAGGACAAAAAAAAGAATCCCTTGAAGAAGATTTTTGGTATCTTTGGGGGTAAGAAAAAGCCCGAGCCGGGCAAAACCGACCCAGGCCAACCAAAGCCGAAACCGGACAATCCGGACAAAGGAGATTCGCCATGACTCCTTACCGACTGGCGATTCCAGCAGCTGTTCTCCTCCTCAGTATTACCGCTTCCTCTGTAGGACAGACCAAAGACGAACCGAAAGAAATGGCCACCTATGCGCCACGAATGCAGGCGCCCGCGCAGGCGTCTTCTGCAACTGCCACCGCTGCAGCTCCTGCGACGGTGCGGCAGCTCACGGCGGAAGAGATGGCTGATTTGATGATGGCGCGAAAGGAATTCCGCGAAGCTGCGCTTGCGTACAAAAAGCTGACCGAGCAATTTCCGAAGAGTGCGGTCATCTATAACAAGATGGGGATTGCGCTGCATAAGGAGTACGACCTTGGGGGCGCGCTGAAATCGTACGAGCGCGCGGTGAAACTGGATCCCACGTACGCCGATGCGCAGAACAACATCGGCGTGATTTGGTATGACAAGAAGAAATTTGGCCGCGCGATCCGCGCCTATCAAAAGGCGATCAAGATGAGGAGCGATTTGGCAGTGTCGTTCAGCAATCTGGGTTACGCGTACTTTGCCGACAAGAAGTACGAAGAGTCCATTGGCGCGTTTCAACAGGCGCTGAAACTGGATCCGGCCGTTTTGGATCATAACTCGGGCCGGGGCGGATCAACCGTACAAGACCGCTCGGTGGATGACCGCGCAAAGTTTTATTTTCTGTTGGCCAAATCGTTCGCGGAGGCGGGGAACTTCGAGCGCAGTATGATTTACCTGCGCAAGGCGAAGGACGAAGGCTACAAGTCCATGACGGACGTGCAGACTGACCCTGCGTTCTCCGCGATGATGAAGCTGCCGGAAATGCAGGAAGTCCTCGCGCCGAAGGCACAAGACGCGTCGCATTAAACTTTGGCAGTCCGAGCTGCCGCCTATCCTTACAAAAGGGCGCTCTTTTTGCTCTCTGCGGGTGTGTTCACCGCGGTCTGCTACAATTTTCGTGATCATGCGGCGAACCCTTGTGTTGTCTGTATCTTTGCTGACATTGGCTGTGGCTTCGCGTGCCCAGACCGTGCAGGGTGCACGGACACCTTCAACCACCGTGCAGGGAATTTTTCTCGTTTTTCCATTTGAAAATGCCGGCGCCAGTCCGCGCATGGACTGGTTGAGCGAAGGGCTGGAAGAGCTGACGATTCAAAAGCTTTCCGCGGCGGGACAGCAAGTGTATTCGCACGTGGGGCGCACGGCGGAACTCGATCGCTACGGATTGCCTTCAAACGCGAGGCTTAGCCACGCCACGATGCTGAGAATCGGCGCGGAGCTTGACGCGGATTACGTGGTGTTTGGGAAGTTCAATTCCGATGGGAATTCATTGACCTTGCAGGCGCGGATTTTGCGCGTGAATCCCGTTGGGCTGCGGCCGCTTGTGCAAGAGACCAGCAAGCTGCAGTCGCTCATGGACATCCACACGAAACTTGTGTGGAGACTACTCGCTGGAAACGGTCGGGCCTATCCGCTGAATTTTGCTGAGTTTTCGAAACTGCAGCGGCCGCTGCGGCTGGATGCGTTCGAACATTACATTCGCGGGCTGCTTGCGAGCGAGGATGATGCAAAGATACGTGAGTTGCGTGAAGCGACTCGGCTCGAACCGGACTGGCCCGATCCCGCGTTTGCGCTGGGCCAAGTGTATTACGGGCGCCGCGACTGCGAATCGGCGCTGCCGTGGCTGGGGCGCGTTCCGAGGGCGAGCCTGCGTTATGCGGAAGCGGTGTTTGCCACGGGAGTTTGCAGGTTGTGGCTGAATCAGCCGGACAAGGCTGAAGCGATTTTTGTTTCCCTGCAAGAAGCGCTGAAGGACAACCTCGTCTCTGGTGCGGACCTGCCGGAGATTCTAAACAATCTCGGTTTGGCGTGGGCACGGCAGGGAAAATCGGCGGATGGCGTCGCGGCGTTGCGCCGGGCCGCGGAGCTAGACCCCGAAGAAGACGATTATCCCGTGAATCTTGGATTGGTTTACCTGCGCGCAAGTGAATTTGTAAAAGCCTCAGATGAGTTCCGCGATGCAACAGAGCGCGAACCGGAGACTGCGGAGGATCGCGCTCTGTTGATTTTTGCGCTGGAGAAGGCAGGGAAAAAAGACGAGGCCAATGAAGAAAAGGATGCTGCGGCAGAGGCGTTGGGGCCGGGCGCGCTGCCTTCCGTCAAGCTTGATGGTTTGCCAAAAATGGAAAGGATTAAAACTGAACTTGATACTTCCACTCTGCAACTTGAAAACTTGACGCAACAAAATTCGGCTACCGCGGCCGCCAGCGCGACGGGCAATTCGGCTGCGGCACTTGTGCGGCGTGGCAGGCAGGAACTTTCCGCGGGACGCCTGGAAACAGCGGAGGCGGCGTTCCGGAGCGCGCTTGCGGCCGATCCGGGTGACGCATCGGCGCATCGAGGTCTTGCGGATATCGCGCGCCGCAGAAACAAACCCGACGACGCAGTGAAAGAGTTGCAGGCTGCGCTAGCGCGGCGCGATTCGGCCGTGGATCATGTGTCGCTGGCGCGCATTTACTTGGAGCAAAAGAAAAACGATCTCGCGCGGACGGAATTGGAACGCGCGGTGAAGCTGGCCCCAAATTACGCGGAAGCGAAGCAGTTGCTGGAACATTTGCAAAGTGCGAAGCCGGGCGGGGCAAAAAAGTGAAGTCTTCCACCAGACAATTCGAACGGCTTGCGCGGC